>Ga0207658_10000794_pt1 | contig 26621 bp, 22 predicted proteins | sample KBSS33metaG_FD_184322 | JGI IMG/M metagenome (GOLD analysis project Ga0207658, IMG submission 184322) | Switchgrass rhizosphere microbial communities from Kellogg Biological Station, Michigan, USA - KBS S3-3 metaG (SPAdes) (version 2) | ecosystem: Host-associated > Plants > Roots > Rhizosphere...
GCCGCTGCGGAAACTTATATCGGACTGGTAGAACTGGGAGTGGGTCTTATACCTGGCGGTGGCGGTACCAAGGAATTCACTTTACGTGCCGCCGATGAAATGCATGAAGATGAACCGGAAACCATTACATTGAAAAATCGTTTTTTAAATATTGCGACTGCCAAAGTTGCTACTTCGGCTTTAGAAGGATATGATCTGGGCATTCTTAGAAAGGGGCACGACGAAATAAGCATGAACCAGGGAAGAAGGATTGCCGACGCAAAAAAATCGGTCATCGAAATTTTTGATGCAGGTTATACCCAACCGGTTCAACGCAGCGATATAAAAGTGCTGGGACGCTCTGCCCTCGGCGCACTGTATGCTGGCATCAACGGAATGAAAGTGGCCAATTATGCAACCGAACATGATTCTGTGGTAGCAAAAAAATTGGCCTATGTAATGTGCGGCGGAGACCTGAGTGAGCCTACCCTTGTGAGCGAACAATACCTGTTGGATCTTGAACGCGAAGCTTTCCTGAGCCTGACCGGTGAAAAGAAAACACTGGAAAGAATACAAAGCGTGCTAAAGAGCGGTAAGCCGGTTAGGAATTAAATTGATCTGACTTTACATGCTAGATCCGGTCAGACGTGAACGTAAGACCGGCTGCGTTTACAGCGGGGGCATCATTACCTAAACGCATTTTTAAGTTGATATTTACTGCATATATATTCGGCCAGACGCGGGCGTCAGACCGTTAGGGATTCCCGGTCTGACGTCCCGTCTGACCGCTTCTTTACAAGGGCCTGATGCACGGCATGAGTGGCTATGGCATCATTACCTAAACGCATTTTTAAGTTGATATTTACTACATATATATTCGGTCAGACGCGGGCGTCAGACCGTTGCGGTTCCTCGGTCTGACGTCCCGTCTGACCGTCAAGGCTTCCCGGCCTGATGATCGTCTGACGGATCTAACGCACGCATATGAATGGTTATTTTACAGTCGTCTAACCGCGTTTTTCTGCCGTTGTTAGGGTGTAACCAGCATCCACCCCCTGGCTACATTTGTTACCTTTTTATGAAATTTTTGCTATGAAATTTGCGGCATCACATGTCTACCATGTCTATAACCAGGGTAATAACGGGCAGGAACTTTTTAAAACACACGAAGATTACAAACAATTCCTTAGCCTGATTAAATCATATATACTTCCTTATGCTGATATTATCGCCTGGTGCCTGCTGCCGAATCATTTTCACCTAATGCTGGTTGTAAATGAAAAAGGTGCGACCCCGCATCGGCAGGGCGGTATTACCATTGATTTACTTACAAATGGGTTTAGGAAACTGACGAGCGCTTATGCCCACGATTTCAACAAAAGAAATAATAGATCAGGCTCCCTCTTCAGGCCAAAAACCAAGGCAAAGGATTTAACCGCTTATCAACTTAAAGAGGACGGAAACAGGAATGACTATTATATAAATTGTTTTTATTATATTCACCAAAATCCTTTCAGGTATCAATTGGTAAAAGATCTTTCTGCATGGAAATATTCATCTTTCAGATTTTATTCAGGTGAACGGGAAAATGATATTTGCAATAAGCAGTTGGCAATCCAGATAAGTGATTATGATGAAACAGTATTCCCTCAAACTGTATGCTGCAGGATACCAGATCGATTTTTGGATTTCCTGGAGAAGGATTAACGGCTTCATAAAACTCCGATAGAACCACAACGCAATTGATCAACCTTACCACCCTATCCAAAAGATTTCAATTTCTTTGGGAAAAGCGCGACGGTCAGACGCAGGCATCGGACCAGAGGCGGTTATCAAGGGTCAGATGCCTGCGTCTGACCAATTCCTCACAACCACCATACCGGTTGTATAGTTTTTTTAGCGCTCCTCTTTATTTGCTTTTTCTTCTCTTTTTATCGATTATCTTTCCTATCTAAAATTATTCCCGGTGTCAGTATTAACCTTACAAAACATCAGCAAATCTTATGGAAAGATACAGGCGCTCAGTAACCTGTCTTTTGAAATACCGCAGGGTTGCGTATTTGGCGTGCTGGGTCCCAATGGCAGTGGTAAAACAACCCTTTTAAGTATTATCCTGGATGTGTTGAAAGCCGATAGCGGCAACTTTCTCTGGTTTGGCCAACCCGGCTCGCCGGAGCAAAGGAAAAAAATTGGTTCTTTATTGGAAACGCCTAATTTCTATCACTACCTCTCGGCAGTAAACAACTTAAAAATCACGAATAGCATCAGCGGCCGGGGCGATTACCGTGCTATTGATGCCGTACTGCAAAAAGTAAAACTATTTGAACGAAAAGACAGCCGGTTCAGCAGCTACAGTTTAGGCATGAAGCAACGGCTGGCCATCGCCGCAGCATTACTGGGCAATCCGAAAGTGCTGGTATTAGACGAACCCACCAATGGACTGGACCCGGTAGGCATTGCCGAAATACGTGAGCTCATTATAGAATTAAGTAAAAACGGTCATACGATTATCATGGCCAGCCACCTCCTTGATGAAGTGGAAAAAGTTTGTACCCATGTGGCCATCATAAAAAAAGGCAGCTTGCTAACAACCGGGGCGGTTGAAGATGTGCTGGCAGACGAAGACACTATAGAAATCAGTGCCGCCGATATAGCCGCACTGGCTACTGTTATGAAGGGCTATGTCAATAGCATAAAGGTTTTGCAGGATGGCAATTTCCTACAGGTAAGTATGCCCAAGGGTACAGCCCGGCTGGAAGACGTCAACAATTATTGTTTCAGCAAAGGAATTGTACTGAACCACCTGGTTTTTAAAAAGAAAAGACTGGAAGCGAAATTTTTTGAACTCACCAATAACTAACGGCGACCAACAACTGTATTCTATGGCTCAAATTATTCGTACCGAATGGCTCAAAATAAAGAAATACCCTGCATTCTGGTGGGTAATGGGCATTACAGCACTTACCTATCCCGGTGTTAATGCAATTTTTGTTTATGAGTACTATGACCTGACCGAAAAAAGAAGTGCGGCAGGGCAGGTAGTAAAAGCACTGCTGGGCAACCCATTTGCGTTACCGGAATGCTGGAAAACGGTAGCCTATTTCTCCTCTATTTTTGTATTTATACCGGCTATCGTTATCATTATGCTTATCACCAATGAATACACCTATAAAACAAACCGGCAAAATATTATTGATGGCTGGAGCAGGAAAACGTTTATGACGGGTAAACTGGTTGACGTGCTCATTCTGTCTGCCATCGTAACTGCGCTTTATGCGGTAGTTGCTTTGATCATCGGCATTTACAATACAACCAGTGCAACAACAGGAAAATGGCAGATGGTGTATTATATTGGGCTATTCGCCCTTCAGACATTTTCCCAACTATCGCTTGCCTTTATGGTTGGACTACTGGTCCGGAAATCATTTATTGCGTTGGCCATTTTTACTTTCTATTTTATCATGCTGGAGCCAATAGCCGTTAACGTTATTCGTGTAAAGCTGCATTCCAATATTGGCCGCTTTTTTCCCTTGCAGGTATCACATAAATTAATTCCCCGGCCTGCTTTTATAGGAAGGCTGGATGAAAAAGATTACCAGGCCTCCCTGGAGGCGGTTAAATACCATGTTGGTTATACGCTGGTGCTTATAGTTCTTACCTGGGCCTTTTGCTTCTGGGTTAACAACCGGAGAGATTTATAACAATAAACGTTCGATTATGCACCTGAATATAAAATACATCTCCCTGTTGCTGCTGAATTTAGTATTGTTCATGTATGCCCACAGCCAGCCACCTGAAACCATTATAAAAATACAGGCAATGGATATGGCCAGGGCCGTACTTGCCAAAGACGTTGACAAAATTGTTTCCTATATGCCGCCTAAACTGGTAGCAGATGCCGGTGGAAAAGAAAAAATGATGATCGCCAGGGATACGGTAAACAAATACATGAAGCAGTTTGGCGCCGAAATAAAAAAAGTTACCATTGGCAATCCGGGCAAGATTATTTCTTACAAAAAACAGCTACAGACCACGGTGCCGCAAACAACCGAAGCCAGCTTTATGGCCAGTACCGTTATACTTCAAAGTACATTGATTGCCATTTCCGAAGACGGGGGACGCCATTGGTACTTCGTTGACACCAGTATCTACCGTGAAAATAAATTGAAGTCTTCGCTACCTGATTTAAGCCCTGAACTGGTAGTACCACCGATGTCTATGCCAAAAATAATCCCTAACCAATAAAGCTAACCCATCACTATTTGCCGGTTAATTGGTTAACAGCTGATTCGGTGGTAGGATATATAAAGCTGAACCCGGCATTTTTTATTCTGATTGCCGATACCGTAGCGCTTTTTAACACTTCTATACTCATCTTCCCCAATACAAGCTTTAGTACTATGGAAGGAATATACAACGCAATATAAAATGAATGTTTAATGGCTTTTGCCAGTTGAATCGTTAGCGTCTTATTGCTTACCACTGAAGGCGCTACCGCATTGTATACACCCTGCATATTTTCATCTTCAATGCCCCGGAGGTAGAGCCGGCAAACATCATCAATATGAATCCAGCTGATGACCTGTTTGCCATTTCCCAAAATACCGGCAATACCAAAACGCAGTGGTTTAATAAATTCCTTGAATGCGCCACCTTCCTTACTCAGTACAAGCCCCGTTCTTAAAATAACCAGCCTTTTGCCCAGTTGTGTTACTGGCTCAATACTTTCTTCCCACTGCCGGCAGGTCTCACCTAAAAAGTCGGCGGCTGGCGGATCCTTTTCCGTAAACGGTTTTGGATTGGGTATCATGGAATCAGGGCCATACCATCCAATAGCCGAGGCACTGATAATGGCTTTTATACGATTGGGGTTTTCAGTCATCGCTTTTACCAGTAAAGCACTGCCCCGAATCCGGCTATTAACAATTTCCGTTTTTCTTTTGCTGGTCCATCGTTTGTCTGCAACACCAGCACCTGCCAGGTGAACAATATAATCTGCTTTCTGCACGGCAGTGGCATCAATAGTTTGCCCGGCAATATCCCAGCGCGCATAGGTAAGACCGGCTGAACCACCTGCCTGTTGCCCGGGTACCGATCGCGATAAAATAATGACCTGGTAGCCCTTACGCAGGAGCAATTCGCTGAGCGCTTTACCGATAAGGCCTGTACCTCCTGTAATTAAAACTGTTGCCATGATTAATAGAGTTCATTTATTCTTCAATACCCACTGTTTGTTTATGCTATCGCGAATAATAGCCAAAACCAGGAGGGTTGGCGCGCCGGTTGTTGGTTGTTTTGCCAGGTACAGGTAGCATAAACTCTACAAGGTATCAACATGCTACTACACCGGATCCACATGCACAACTATTTTTTTCAACGATAAGCTGATGCATCTTCGTACAGGTATCAGCATTACAATTCCCTTGCTGACCACCCGATAAAAGACGACCGGGTTTTTTCTTCCGTTATTACCTTCTGAAAGCTACCAATCATTATGTAAATGCTAAATGCTTTTTATGAAAAATCAGTCCCAACAAATCCCGTCCCATGCACACTTCTCCGCTTCCGGCAATGTTACCTCTCTTTACCAACTGGTAAACAAATTACAAATGAGTCTTCTACCGCAGGCTACCGGCAAAAACAGTTTTATCATCAACAATGTAGACAAAGCCGTTTCAGTAGATGCGGAAGAAAATGCCTTATCCTTTGTTATTGGCAGTTTGCTGAGCAACGCCGTAATCGGCAGTTCAAATTGCTGTATCCGGATTGAAACAGCTTCTGCAGGCAACCAGTTGCAGATACGTATCCGAAACAACAGCGCACTGGCTTACAGCGGTTATACCCACGTTCCCGGCAATTTTGTAGATGCGGCCAGGCAGCTCGGTGCAAATATCGGACTTGAAAAAGAGGGCACCCAGGCAATCACACTTATTTTATCACTTTTAAAACACCCCGCCTGATGCTGAAAAAATTATGGCAATTGATCTTTCCGCCAAAACCTGCGTTACAACCTTGCCTATTGGAGTTTCACATAAAAATCGCCGTTGGTAATTGATTTTTTTGCGCCTTTCACATCACCGTTGAAATAGAAATCACCGCTAAAACTACCTCGTACTGTTTGCGCAGTAAGTGAAGTAATGGTAACGGTAAAATGATTGGTTAGCGTAACCCCGGCTCTTACCGCTTCCTGGTAGTTGCTGGTGCCAGCCTCATAGTCATCGGGGGATGATGCGTTGCCGGAATAAGAAGCCAATACTTCGTATTTTGTTTGCGTATCCGGGTAAACACCGGTCTTGATGGAGTCGTAACCCGGCACATTGTTAAGCGCAAAACCAAATGTTCCTGCCGTGGCACTTACGCCGGTTAAGCCATGAATGATTATGTCGCGCCCCGGCCCGGAGGGGTCAATGTCTATATGTGCTAAAGCAGCGGTGTTAAAAGTGGTGGCTGCACCTTCTATATTACAGGTAATATGATAGGTGCCCCCGTTATCGCCTTTGCTGCAGGAAGACAAAATAAAAACCGAACTCAGCAGGAAAAAAAATAGGTTGTTCAGAGTGCCGGCAAAAGAATAGAATGTTTTTTCCATGGTTGGGGTTAGATACCTGTTTACAATAATGCCCAAAATAAAACCAAAAACCGGTTTATACAAGTTCTTTCGCAGGTATACCCACGTTCCCGCCTGGTACGCAAACCCGCCAATAGTAAATTTATTCCCCTTTAATGAATTTGGATCCTGTTATTTACATTTTTTGTAATTTAAGTAGATGTTTGGCAAAGCATTTATATTCTTACTGTTTGTTACATGCAAGCTTTCAGACCGGCTGGCGGCACAACATGCAAAATATGCCAGTATCCCTGCGAGCTATGATCCCAGGATACCTGAGAAAAAGGGTAACCTCATGCATGTATGGGCCTCTTCGTCCAAACAATCAAACCTGCAATCGCAAAACACAACGATTACGCTGTATATTTTTTCGACTGATATGCGCCCGCTGGCTCACCGCAATATCCGGCTGGGAAGCATCCGTTCCTGGAACATGGATTTCCAATATACCGACAGCTGCTACTATGCCAATATCTATTATAATTCTGATTCCCTCTACCATGTGTTGGTGAAAGTGGCGGATGACGGTACCGTAACAGATGCAGGCGACCGGCCGGAGCTATGGACAAAAAAAAATGCTTACCGGCAACTCAACAAAATATACGCGCTGGAGCAGCACAACAATTTTCTCTATAGCATCAGAATTGAAAACGCCGATACGTCTGGCAATTCAGGTGAGAACAGCATATTGCTTGAAAAAGAACGGGCCAGCGCCGGCGTCAATTTTCAAAAACTTATTATTAAAAAAGTCAACCTCTTTACAAAGGAAGAATCGCAGAAAACATACGCATCATCATTCCAGCGTTTTGTCAATCCTTTTATCCAGGTAACGGATAATGATGTTTTTGCTTATTCATTTTCTGAACCCGCATTCAAAAGCGCCCGCAATAATCCTTATAATGGCAGCTTCTTATTTGCGGCAAAACTTGACACCAGTCTTCATACGATCGGTGACGAATTTGAAATGATAAAAATTGCCGGCCCGCTGAAGCACAAAGATTTTGCCCCGTACAATATTTTTTCAATAGATAAGAAGACTTTTATTGTTACCAGGGGTTGGGACCCGGATGAAAGAATCAATTATTTCCCCCCAGCCTATAACAGGTTCTCCGGCAGTTTCAGGTTACCAGTGAATATTGACCCAACAAATTGTTTTAGAATCACGGTGCTCAACGATAAAAATGAGCTGCTGAGAGATACGATTATTGAGAACCGTTCCGGAGACGCGCCGCTGCGATGGGCAAACCGTTTTATTGTGGCTTCAGATAAAAAAATAGATTTTTTCTTTACCCGGCAATTTCGTGGTTCCAAAAATGGAATGACCCATATGTACATGAACAACGAGGGTAAATTAACGGAAGAAGATATTATTGTTGATGATCATTATGAGTACTATCTGAAAGCCGCCAGGAAATTGACGGAAGGAATGCTGCTTGTTCCCTTTGGGAAAAACGATCGGGTAACAGGTATTATGAAAATGCAATATGATATTGCTACACCCTAAGAAAAATCCCTCCCGGAAAACCCAGGAGGGATAAACGATCCTTTTAAAGGATACAACAACTAAAAACTATAAAACACAACTGCGTTTTAATCCAATTTTTTCCCGTCGAGGAAACTATTGAGCGTAGATATTTTGCCGGTATTGTTTTCGTCAGCTTTTACTTCGTAACTGCTGTAAAAATTTTCTGCAGGACTTACCGTGTTGTACAATTCTAAATTGCGGCGGATGTATGCCGGCACAGTTTCAAACTCATTGTTGGTATCGGCTGCATTTACGTTGAACGACAGATTACGTAACTTCTGTATTCGTTCTACAGCGCGACGTTTTTGTTCTTCTGCTTCGTCCAGCATCGCCGGGTCTTCTGCAGGGAACGTTTGTGATTGCTGAGTCTGTAGAGCCCGAGGCTCATCCGCCGCTTTATTAGAATCTTCATCTTTTATTACCAGTTGCATATCGAAAGAAGGTTCTTCTTCTTTTTGAACCGACTGCTGTACCGGTAACTCTTGCAAGACGGGTTGTTTCACAGGGGGACTCGAGTGATCGGGTGGGCAGGAATGATCTGCCGTCCGCGGTTCGGCATAAATATTGGAAGGCTTGGCCAAGTATCCTCCGCGCACTGCAGATGCCGGAGAATTCGTTATACTGCTGTTATCAGTTTGTTTATTCTTATTTTCAGGTATGGCTTCAACCGGCAGGCTACCAGTGGCTGAAGGTTGCGAATATAGCAACTCCATATAGGTTGGCTCTTCTTTATTCTCCACAGAAAGGCCGGGTTTGTCCACAGTAATTTTACTGTTGGCGCCGGGCATAAGGTTACCGGTTACCGCTGCCGGCTCCTCTGTCAGTACCGGTTGTAATGTTTCTTTCAACAAGGGTTCTATCAGCGGCATAGCCGGGTTTTCTTTCACGGCAGTGATAGCAGGTACTTCCTCATCCAGCCCCAAAGTATCTTCTGCTCTTTCATCGGCCGGCAAAGCAAATTGCTTATTGATTACAGGAATATCCTCCTTTTTGGTTTCAAGCGTCATTACAATTTTCTCTTCTTTCTTAGGCGCTTCCTTTTTAGGAACGGGCTTTGTAAAAGGGTCCTTGTACTCGAAACCGGTGGCAATCAAAGTTATACCGATTTTGTTACCAAGTGCCGGATCATACCCCAATCCCAGTATCACATCCGTTCCTTCGCCGGCGCGGCCAATCAGGTAGCTCTGGATTATTTCCACTTCATCCATAGTAAACTCGTGATCGCCTTCGGAAGAATTGATGTTGATCAGTATCCATTTGGCACCGCTGATGTCATTGTCATTCAGCAGGGGTGAATTCAGTGCTTCTTCAATGGCTTTCTGTGCGCGATCTTCTCCTTCCGCAACAGCATTGCCGAGTATTGCCACGCCCCCGTTTTTCATCACCGTGCAAACATCTGCAAAGTCAACATTGATCTGCCCGGTGCTATTGATTACATCGGTGATACATTTAGCAGCAGTTGCCAGTACATTATCAGCCTTGGCAAAAGCCTCTTTCATTTTTAGATTACCAAACTGGTGGCGAAGTTTATCGTTGCTGATCACCAGCAGCGTGTCTACATATTGTTTCATCGCCCGGATACCCTCTTCTGCCTGCAATTGTCTTTTTTTGCCTTCATAAGAAAACGGCGTGGTTACAATACCCACGGTAAGTATATTGAGATCTTTACAGATTTTTGAAATGATCGGTCCACCACCTGTGCCCGTTCCGCCGCCCATACCTACAGTGATAAAAGCCATCTTGGTATTTACTTCCAGTATCCGTTTTATTTCTTCCAGGCTTTCTTCGCAGGCCTGTTTACCGATTTCAGGATTGGCACCTGCACCGAGACCCTGTGTAAGGTGCGGCCCCAACTGTATTTTATTGGGAACACTGCTTTGCGCAATTGCCTGAGCATCTGTATTGCAGATAATAAAATTCACGCCTTCAATATGCTGGCTGTACATATGGTTAACAGCGTTGCTTCCGCCGCCCCCTACACCTATTACTTTAATAATAGATGATTTCTCTTTCGGTAAATCAAAGTGTATCATAATTACAGAATTTTGCAAACATGCATGGTATGGTTTCCGTATAATGCATGCGTTATCAATGGTATAATCAGGAATTGGGAATTAGTAATTTGGAATTGGGCGCTTGCTTTGACTTCATCTATGCCAAATTCCCGATACCTAATTCCCAGTTCCACTTACAAATGCTTGTCTTCTTCTTCTTTAAACAAATCAATCAGCCCGTCTTTAAATTTGCCCCAGAAATCTTTCATGCCTTTGCGGTTGCTCATTTTTTCTGCAACCACGGGTTCGTTAGCAGTCAGCACTTCTTCTTCCGCTTCCGCGCCCTGCAGCTGTTTTAGCGTTTCAGGTACTTCTATTTTCAGGTGGCCAGTTTCAAATTGTTTGCGGTTGTGCTCGTAGTCATCGTATCCTTTCAGTATAAGCCCGATGCAGGTAGAATAGGTTGGTTTGGACAATTCATCAAGATGACCAGCTGCCAGGTGTTCAGTTGGAAATCCAATGCGTGCGTTTAACCCAGTCACATATTCTGTAAGTTGTATCAGGTGCTTTAGCTGCGAACCGCCACCGGTTAACACAATACCGCCATTAAGCATGCGGTTATCCATGCCTACCTGTTTAAGGTGATAGGAAACAAAGTCCATTATCTCGCTCATTCTTGCCTGCACAATATTGGCCAGGTTTTTTACACTGATCTCTTTTGCCGGCATGCCCCGCAAACCCGGGATTGTAATAAAGGCATTTGCTTTGGCTTCGTTCGACAAAGCAGATCCAAACTGCACTTTCATCTGCTCGGCCTGTGTTTTCAATACCCCTAAACCGGTTTTGATATCATTGGTAATATTCTCGCCACCGAATGGAATAACGGCTGTATGTTTTAAAATGCCTTCATAAAAAACAGCCAGATCGGTGGTACCACCGCCAATATCTACTATGGCCACGCCCGCTTCCAAATCTTCCTGGCCCATAACGGCACTGGCAGATGCCAGGGGTTGCAATACCAGGTCTTTTGTAATAAGGTTGCTTTTTTCTACTGCGCGGTTGATATTTCGGATGGCATTTTTATCACCGGTGATGATATGAAAATTGGCGCCCACCTTTACACCACCATATCCAATGGGGTTGGGTATGTTCTGGAAATTATCCACTGTAAACTCCTGCGGTATCACATCTATGATTTGATCACCGGCGGGAATATAGGTTTTAAACTGGTCGGCTACCAGCTGATCAATTTCACGTTGCGTTATTTCTTCATTGGTATCCTGCCGCACAATATCACCGCGGGTTTGCAGGCTCTTAATATGATGGCCGGCAATACCCACGTATACTTCTTTGAAGGCAATACCGGTGTTAGATGCCATGCAATTGTCGAGCGCTGCACGGATGGCTTTGATGGTTTCATCAATGTTCAATACCTGGCCATGTTTAACGCCATTGCTGTTGGCGCGGCCGAAACCAACGATCTCGAGTTTGCCGTATTCGTTTTTACGGCCTGCAATACAGGCTATTTTTGTAGTGCCGATATCAAGCCCTACTATAATGGGTTGTTCATTGTTCATAGATGTATGTTTATTTTAGTTGTTCAGTTTTTATAGTACCGGAAATAAATGTATCGCCGGCTGTTTATTTAATAATTCAGCCGCTGACACTTCTCATAACAGCTTTTGGCTGCCTGGACGGTTTAGAGCGCTGCAATGTTTTTTTAGCAGGGCGGATAGCCCGGTTTTTCAATGGTGTTGGATGGATGGAAGGTGGAACATAATTAAACGAATCTTTTATTGCCGCATTTCCCTTTGTATCTTTTAAAATCGTTAAAGTTGGCACAGGCGCAGCATTTGCAACAATATTATTATCCACCGTTGTGGATATGGTATCGTATGGCAACTGCTTCGATGATTCTATCATCTTTTGAATATTTTTCAATGCCTGCAATGAATCAACTTTACCGGCTGTCCCTTTCCTGGTGGCCACCACCTGGTTGCTAAATGCAACGTTGATGATACTGTATTTATCCAAACCAACTTTTGCGCTCACCTGCCGGTAAAATAAAAACAGGCGCTGGAACTTTTGTTCGTAATCCGTACCATCGCCAAATACAATAATGTGTTTACCGATAACGGGAATCATTTCGAATGTGCGGCCAGGGGTAATATCTACCTGCCCTATCTGGGCCATCCAAAACGGGTTCGACAGAATGAAGGGGCTCATTTTTCTCACCTGCTCCATCAACACACTGTCTGCGCCGTACAGTCTTTCTTTGTCTGCCGGAAAATTGGTATAAACAGGCAGTTTCACAGTAGCCCGGCTGCTCAGCTGCAGTTGCTTGCCGCTGCTGTCTACGTAAAAACTGTTACCGTTCACCGTAAATATTCTTGCCACCGGCGTTCTTTCTTCGATGCTTACGCGCAGTATGCCATTGTTATCAAAGAACAGCTGCGCCTTTTTTACCCATTGATTCTGCGCCAGCAGGTTTTCCATTTTTTTCAGATCGAAAGAAGCCAAAGCCTTGCCGCGCGGAGGATTGCTCTTGTCCGGCGCAATGATGGCCAGTATCTCCTGTCGGCTCAGGAACAGGGCATCGTTTTTTCCATTAATGGTCACTTCAACACCGTTACAATTCTTATGATTCTTTTTACTGATAGCAGCCGCCAGCAATACCAATAACCCAGCCCCCAGCACAATCGCCAGCGACACGAGCAGTAATTTTTTTATATTACTTTTAATACTCATCTATTTTCAATAATGGCTTTTATTGGTTGCACCAGTGCATCTATATCGCCTGCCCCGGCAGTTATCAATACATCCGTAAAGCCAGGTTTTAGTTCAGACAAAAAAACGGTCCCTATATATTTCAACAGCTCCTCTTTGCCGATCATTCTTTTGTGCTGGTTTTTCATACGGCTGAGAATGGTATCGCTGCTCACCCCTTCTATAGGCAATTCCCTTGCGGGATAAATAGGTAACAGCAACACTTCATCTGCCAAATCAAGGCTTTCTGCAAACCCATCTGCCAAATCTTTTGTTCTTGAAAAAAGATGCGGTTGAAAAATTACCGTGCATTTTTTTCCGCTGAACAATGTCTTTGCCCCGCTAATCAATGCCTTCAACTCTTCCGGGTGGTGCGCATAATCATCGATAAAAATGATCCCGGCCCTTCCTTCAACCGGAATTGCCGATGGCGGTATGACGTACTCAAACCTTCGTTTAATTCCTTTAAAAGAAGCTACGGCGGCTTTTATCTTTTGATGATCTATTTCCAGCAAATGGGCTACCGTAACGGCTGCCACTGCATTTTCTACATTGTGCATGCCGCCCATGTGCAATTCTATGCCCGCCAGCATACTGTCTCTCATCATTACATCAAACCGGTAGCCACCGTTGGTTAGTTTAACATTGCTGGCATACGCATCGGCACTTTCATTTTGACGGCTATATGTAAAATGACGATCCGCTTTCAGATCAGCACCTCTTTTTAAACCAAATTTATTCAGCAGCGCTCCCCCTTTTTTTACTTTGGATCCAAATGCCACAAACGCATCCTGCAGCGCTTCTTCGGTTCCATAAATATCCAGGTGATCAGGATCCATGGAGCTGATAACCGCGATATCAGGGCTCAATCTTAAAAAGCTTCTGTCATATTCGTCTGCCTCAATTACACAAACATTTCGTTCGCTGCCCCAGAAATTGGTTTGGTAATTAACCGATATACCACCCAGGAAGGCATTGCAGCCGTAGCCACTATCGCGCAGCAAATGAGCGATCATTGTGGTAATAGTTGTTTTGCCATGGGTGCCCCCTATGCATATATTAAAAGAGCTGTTGCTGATAAGGCCAAGCACCTCGCTGCGTTTCATCAACGTAGAACCGTTTAACCGGTACCAGTTCAATTCCTGGTGTTCTTTGGGTATGGCCGGTGTGTACACTACCAGTTGCGCATCTTTTGGCGCCAATGCTATATTGTCTTCATAGTGTATTCTGATACCTTCGGCCAACAGTTGTTTTGTAAGCGGGGTTTCAGTTTTATCATAACCGTTTACGGTACAGCCCTTCGATTTAAAATACCTGGCCAGTGCACTCATACCAATGCCACCAATGCCAATGAAATAAATACCTCCGCCCACTGCAGGGGAATTGATAAGGTCATCTATGGTATTTAGCTTATTCATTTTTTGTCTTGAGACTTGATTCGTGAGACCGCCGCTAACCAGGCAACGCTTTAACTGATCGACTACTCCACCAATCAACTCTTCAACTGGTCAACCAGCTTAAGTACTTCCCCAGCTATTACTTCATCTGCATTGGTAACTGCCAGCCTTCCAATATTCTCTGTAAGTGTCTGCTGCATTGCTTCGTCTTTTATTAAATTGATCACCGTGGGTACCAGCTTTTCTTTTGCTTCGCTATCTTTTATTAGCAGCCCGGCATTTTTAGCTGCCAGGTTTTGTGCATTCACTGTCTGGTGATCTTCCGCCGCAAAAGGAAACGGCACAAACACCACCGGTTTTCTTACTACACATAATTCCGCAATGGCCATAGCGCCCGACCTTGACACAACTACATCTGCCGCTGCATAGGCCATTTCCATCTGCGCAATAAAATCGTTTGCCCATATATTGGTTTTGCCGGCTGTTCTTTGTTTCGCCGTTTCAGCATACGGCTTACCCGTCTGCCATACCAATTGCACATCGTTCTTTTCAAAATCATCCAGGTGCAGATCAATTGCTTCATTGATGCCTTTTGCACCCAGGCTGCCGCCTGTCACCAACACTGTTTTCTTATCAGGGTCCAGATTAAAAAACTGTGCTGCGGCTAACCGCGTAATATGGCTGCCGGCAATGCTGCTGCGTACAGGGTTCCCTGTTACCATAATTTTTTCCTTTGGAAAGAATTTCTCCATTCCGTCGCCTGCTACAAAAATGCGGGTGGCTTTTGAACCCAGCATCTTATTACTCTTGCCTGCAAAAGAATTGCTTTCGTGAATAAATGTGGGAATGCCCTTGCCCTGCGCAAAACGCAATACCGGGAAGCTTGAATAGCCACCCACGCCGATCACCGCATCGGGCATAAAATCTGCCACAATGGAACGCACCTGGAAATAACTTTTTACCAGCTTAAACGGTAAGCCGATATTTTTTATCAAAGAGCTCCTGTTAAACCCGGCTATATCAATCCCTTTAATATTGTAGCCGGCCTGCGGCACCTTTTCCATTTCCATTTTTCCCAGCGCCCCTACAAACAATATGGTGGTAGCCGGTTGCAATTTCTTTAAGGCATTGGCAATAGCGATAGCCGGAAAAATATGCCCGCCGGTGCCACCACCCGCTATGATGATTTTTTTATTCATCATCTTTGGCTTTTTTTGTTATTGCCGGCTGCATGTTCCCTTCCAGCTTTTCTACATTACTTGCCACACTTAATATAATTCCTATGGCAATACAGGTAAAAATAAATGAGCTTCCTCCCATACTCACCAATGGCAGCGTAACACCGGTTACCGGAAACAAGTTCACGTTTACCGCCATATTAGCCAGGGCCTGTATTACCAATGTAAAACTTAGCGCCAGTGCCAGGAAAGCCCCGAAGGCATAGGGGCATCGTTTAAAAATCCTGATACACCGGAATAGGAAAACCAGGTAAATAAATGTGATAAACATTCCCCCTACTAAACCATATTCTTCAATAATAATGGCAAATATGAAATCGCTGTAAGGATGTGGCAGAAAATTACGCTGTTCACTGTTACCCGGCCCCATGCCCATCCATCCGCCTTTTGCTATAGCGATCTTTGCCTGGTTCACCTGGTAATTATCCTCATCATCTGCGTCGGCACCGCCGTACATAAAATTCTCCACACGGTTCACCCAGGTACTCACCCTGCCGAATAATTTTGAATGGGCTTCTGCTTTTACAATCTCCCCGTTGTTCTGCTTGTGGTGAATAACCGCCATTGAAATTAATATCAGCACCGGTATCATGGCCACACCGACGATCAGCAATATGTGTTTGATACTAACCCTGCCAATAAACATAATCAGCATACTGGTAGCGCCAATCAATAAAGCCGTTGATAAATTGGCCGGTGCAATAAGCAAGCAGATAAGGCCAACCGGTATCACTACGGGTAAAAACCCTGTTTTGAAATCCTTGATGGTATCTTGTTTTTTGCTAAGCAAGCGGCTCATATACATGAACAAAGCAAGTTTGGCCAAATCGGAGGTCTGTACAGTCATTTGAATAATGGGCAACTTAATCCAGCGGCTTCCTTCATTTAACCTGACACCGAAAAAAAGCGTATAAACAAGCAATGGTATCGACAACAGGAATAAGACCCTTGCAATTTGTGAGTACAGCTTATAATTAACCTTGTGCAGAAAATAAATAATCATAATGCCGATGCCAATGAATACCACCTGCTTGAACAAATAAGATTCATTGCTTTTACTTAGGCGATAGGCCAGGGAACCCGTACTGCTGTATACTACCAACAGCGATACCAGCGCCAGTACTACTACAGCAGCCCAGATCACTTTGTCGCCTTTGGTTTTCTGACCAAGGCCTTTGAAAGGATTACGTTCTATGGATGCAAATTCGTTCACGCTAATGTTCGCTAATTTTTATACGCCAATGACCGCTAATTTTCACGCTAGTGGTCCCTAATAATTATTAACTTGATTGGTCTTTTATATTTCTCCGAACTCCGAACTCCGAACTCCGAACTCCGAACTCCGAACTCCGAACTCACAACTCCCTCACCGCTTCCTTGAACTGGCGGCCCCTGTCTTCATAGTTTTTAAATAAATCGAAACTGGCGCAGGCAGGGCTTAACAAAACCACATCACCCTTCTGGGCAAAATGAAAAGCTGATTGCACGGCTTCTGCCGCACTGCCGGTATTTACAATTAATGACACGTAGTTGCCAAACGCCTCATGGATTTTCCTGTTGTCAACGCCCATGCATACAATGGCTTTTACTTTTTCCTTTACCATATCCAGCAGCAAAGAATAATCATTACCCTTGTCTACACCACCCAGTATAAGAATGGTAGGCTTTTCCATGCTTTCCAGCGCATACCAGGTGCTGTTTACATTGGTAGCCTTGCTGTCATTTATGAATTCAACCCCTCTTACTGTTGACACATGTTCCATGCGGTGCTCCAGTGTTTCGAAAGATTCAATTGCTTCCCGTATTTTATCTTTCCGCAGTCCAATTGTTACTGCTGCAATACCGGCTGCCATGGTGTTGTGTTGATTGTGCTTGCCCCTGAGCGCAAAATCGTAGATACTCATGGAGACGCGCTCATTGTTTACTTCGATGGTCATCTGCCCGTTTTTAATAAATCCGCCGTTGCTGGGTTGTTGTTGCATGGTAAATGGTAATGGGTTAGAATGGATTGCAAATTGGTTCCTGTACTGCATCGTCACCGGGTCATCTGCACAATAGATAAAAAAATCGTCTTTTGTCTGGTTCATCGCTATGCGAAATTTGCTGGCGATATAATTTTCAAATTTGTATTCGTACCTGTCTAAATGGTCCTCTGTTATATTGGTCAGTATTGCTATGTCCGGCCTGAAGGTTTTAATGTCATCTAACTGAAAAGAACTGATTTCCGCGATGTACCAGGGCTTGGGATCTTCCGCCACCTGTTTCGCAAATGAATAACCGATATTGCCTACCAATGCTGCATCCAATCCTGCGTGCTTGCAAATATGATACAGCAGCGATGTGGTAGTGGTTTTGCCATTGCTTCCCGTAATTGCCACTATCTTACTATTGCCTTTGTACCGGTATGCCAATTCAATTTCACTGATAACCGCAATTCCTTTATTGCGTATTTTTTTTACCAGTTCGTTTTTTTCCGGTATACCGGGACTTTTTACAATTTCATCTGCGTTCAGCACCTGTGCTTCGGTATGCCCTCCTTCTTCAAAGGCGATACCATTGGCCTGCAGCTCCTGCCGGTACAGCTCTTTCAAAGAACCACTGTCTGAAAGAAACACATCGTACCCATGCTGCTTTGCCAGTAAGGCAGCACCTGCTCCGCTCTCTCCTCCGCCAAGTATGACCATTCGTTTAGGCATTGCATCCATTCGTTTTCAATTCGGTTCCAGGTAAGCCGGATTAGGGGGTTTTTCAACAGCATGAAATTTTTTTCTGCACCACAATATCTTGCCGGCCTTAAGGGGGTTTCCAGGGATTGGATTTTTTGCCGCGGTTTTTCAGCAATGTCTTTTATCAGCGCATCGTTTCTATTCGGTATTATCTTATTTTCAGCGTTACAATTGAGAACAACACACATAAAATGGTTACAATCCAGAACCGCGTTACAATCTTGCTTTCATGGTATCCCAATTTCTGGTAATGATGATGCAGCGGGCTCATTAAAAATATCCGCCGCCCTGTTCCAAATTTTTTCCTGCTGTATTTAAAATAGCTGACCTGTATGGTTACGCTCAGTATCTCTACCAGGAAAACACCGCAAAAAATAGGTATCAATAATTCTTTGCGCACCATGATAGCCAGCGCTGCAATAATACCGCCCAGGGTTAAGCTTCCGGTATCGCCCATAAATACCTGTGCCGGGTAAGCATTGTACCAGAGAAAACCGATACAAGCCCCTACCATGGCTGCAATAAAAATAGACAGCTCTCCCAGGTTGGGTATATACATGATATTGAGATAATCTGCAAACCGTATGTTACCGCTGGCATAGGCAAATATGCCCAGGCAGATGCCAATAATTGCCGATACACCTGTGGCCAATCCATCGATACCGTCTGTTATATTAGCGCCATTGGATACTGCCGTGATGATAAAGATTACTACAATGAGGTATAGTATCCATGTATACCCACGCAACGCTTCAGGCAGCAGTTTTGAATAATTGAACTCATGTGATTTTACAAACGGGATAGTAGTAATGGGATAATCGGATTTTACAAATGCCCTTTCCTTACCATCAGTACCCTTGAGATAAATAACATCTTTTTTATTCAGTGTACTTACATCTCCCGCAAACTCACGGTAAGCTTTTGTGTTATCGTTAAACAGTAGGGTTAGCCCAATGATCAAACCAAGCCCTACCTGTCCCGCTATTTTAAACCAGCCCGCCAACCCGTCTTTATCTCCTTTTTTATAAGGAACACCCTGTTGCTGAGCAATTCTTTTAGCGCGGAGTTTCAGGTAATCATCAATAAAGCCAACGATGCCCAGCCAGATGGTCGATAATATCATCAGGCGGATATAGGCTTTGTTAAGATTGGCCAGCAACAACGTAGGCAACAATATACCCAGGATGATGATCAGTCCACCCATTGTAGGCGTACCCTTTTTTTGCTGCTCGCCTGCCAGTCCCAGATCTCTTACGGTTTCGCCTACTTGTTTTTTTACCAGGAAGTTGATCAGCCGTTTGCCATATACCGATGTAATAATGAGCGATAAAAGTATAGCCAGCAATAACCTGAACGTGATGAATTGAAACAATGCACCACCCGGCATTTTGATGCCCTGTGTTTTGAACCATTCAAATAAGTGGTACAGCATGTTGGTTAATTGATTGTTTATACCTAAAAATCTTCTCCTATTTATCCAGCAACTGAAATACTTTTAACAACTCTTCCTTGTCATCAAAATGATGCTTTACTCCCTGAATATCCTGGTACTTCTCGTGTCCCTTACCGGCTATCAGTACAATATCTTCGGGTTTGCTGAAGCTGATGGCCGTTTTAATGGCTTCCCGGCGATCCGCAATGGAAACCGTTTTTCTTTTTGCAGCCGTATTCAAACCCTGTTCCATATCCTTTAATATTTGTGCGGGATCTTCACTGCGTGGATTGTCGGATGTTAGTATCACCCGGTCGCTGTACCTGCATGCTTCCGCTGCCATCACCGGGCGTTTTGCCTTATCCCTGTCTCCGCCGCAGCCCACCACGGTAATAATCTGCTCAAACCCTTTTCGTAATTGCTGAATGGTAGTCAACACGTTTACCAACGCATCCGGTGTATGTGCATAGTCAACTATGCCCATTACTTTTTGATTAGCCGATACCACATAATCAAACCTGCCTTCTGCCCCGCTTAGTACGCTCAGGCAGCGCAATACTTCATGTTTATCTTCTTTCAGGCAAATGGCAGCGCCATATACAGCCAGCAGGTTGTAGGCATTGAATTCACCGATCATTCTGAAATGCACTTCCTGGTCGTTCACAATCATTACCAGTCCTGTTAAACTGTTTTCAAGAATCTTTCCTTTAAAATCTGCCAATGTTTTCAGACTATAGTAATACTTGAAAGAATGGGTATTCTGCAGCATCACCGTACCGCGTTTGTCATCGAGATTGGATATGGCAAAGGCATCTGATGGCAATGAATCAAAAAACGATTTTTTAACCCGGATATATTCGTCAAAATTGCTATGGTAATCCAGGTGATCGTGCGTGATATTGCTGAACAAACCACCGCTGAAATGCAGACCGGCGATACGCGACTGATGAATGGCATGCGAACTGCATTCCATAAATACGTGTGTGCAACCTTCATCCAGCATTTGCTTTATCAATTGGTTCAGTGTTACCTGGTCAGGTGTGGTATGCGTAGCGGGCATTATTGTTTCCCCAATATGATTTTGAACAGTGCTCAGCAAACCACATTTATGTCCCAACGACGTAAAGAGTTTGTACAACAGGGTGGCAATGGTTGTTTTACCATTGGTTCCCGTTACCCCTACCAGTTTCAGTTTTTCAGAAGGCTGACCATAAAAATTATGCGCCATAAAACCTGCTGCGGAAGCGCTGTTCTCTACCTGTACGTAGGTAATTTTTTCATTCAGCACGGCGGGAAACTGCTCGCAAATAATCACCACTGCGCCTTTTTCAATTGCCTTATCTATATACTGGTGCCCGTCTGAGGCTGCTCCCCTGATGGCAATAAAAGCAGTTCCGTCGGTTATCTTCCTTGAATCTATCTGCACATCTTTTACACTGGTTTGTGTATTACCATGTACAGACCGGATACTTACTTTATATAATATGTCCTGCAATATTGCCATGGCGTATTCCTCTAATTCAATTCTATTTTTATCAACTGGTTTTTGTTTATTGCCGTTCCGGGCTCAACACTCTGTACGGCTACCTTACCCCTGCCTTTTGCCAGCACTTTCATGTTCATGCTTTCCAGCAGGTAGAGTGCATCCTTTAAACCCATTCCTTTTATATTGGGCATCGTATTTTTTGCAATCCAGCGCGTGTTTACCACCGGCTTATTATTGTTGCTGTACATACTGCTCCACTGGTGATTCGCGGATGAGTCTGTATAATCTACATTTAATGTATTGAGCACTTCTTTTACATCTTTTGTTTCACCGGCATAATAGAACAGCGTACTATCTTTTTTGAAACCTGCTGATAAAACCATGGGGCCTGCGTTTTTTTCCGCAAAAAGCTTATCAGCCACCTCCCTGAATACAGGTGCCGCTACCTGGCCGCCCATGTGTTTTTCAGGATGCGGCTTTGTTTTGATGACTACAATGCAGGTATATTGCGGTTTGTCAAATGGAAAATATCCAACAAAGGAAGCCTGATAAATACCGTCGTCATAACTGAGACCCTTACCCGCTACATGCGCTGTTCCTGTTTTGCCGCCTGCGCTATATAAGGCGCCCTTAAAAGCAATCTTGCCGGTTCCTTCCGTGGTGACTGCCAGCATACATTGCTGGGCGGCTTTTATTACATTTTCATCTGCAATCTTTTCCTCAATTACTTCGGGCTCAAAAGACTTAATGGGCTGGCCGTTTGCTTCAATGCGGTTTACGAGATAAGGCTTTACCATTTTGCCGTTGTTGGCCACCGCATTGTAAAGCATCAGCGTCTGCAGCGGTGTTACTTCTATTGCATAGCCAAAGCTCATGGTCACCATGGCATGCAGCCCCTCATTATTGCGTTTTATTCTGGGCAGCACCGGCCGTTCTTCACCCAGCAAATCAATCCCCGACTTACTATCGAAATGAAACTTGTGCAGGTAGCTTAGATATTTATCGGGCTGACTGGCAAATGTGTTGTAGGCAATCCTGCTCATGCCCACATTAGAGCTATGTGCGAAACATTCCCGTACCGTCATATCAGGCTTGGGCATTGTTTCTGCTTCCGTTACCATTCTTACACCTACGTAATCGTTGCCGGTAGCGCCCACATGTACCATGTCGTTAACGGATGTTTTGCCTTCGCTCAAAACAGAGAGCAAGGTTGCCAGCTTGATAGTGGAACCCGGTTCGGTGGCACGCAATGCATAATTATAATCCTCCCAATAATCACCACCAGGTCTTTTGCCCAGGTTGGCCATCGCTTTTATTTTACCCGTAGCCGTTTCCATTACAATGCAGGTGCCATGGTCTGCATCATTCTCTATCATCATGTTCATCAGCGCATTTTCAGCAATGTCCTGTGTGTTTACGTCGATGGTAGTTATGATGTCTTTCCCGTTCTCCGGTTCTATTTCCGAGCCTTCTATCGGAATAAAAGCACCGCCACTGATAAACCTGACCAGGCGTTGACCTTTATCACCCTTTAACAAAGTATCATAGGTTTTTTCCAGGCCCACATTCTGGTTCACAATTTTTCCATCTGCATTAATATAATCCCTCGACAAACCAATGGTACGGTTGGCCAGTAAGCCAAACGGGTTCAAGCGTTTGTTTTTTACTTCGGCAATAAACCCGCTTTTGTTTCTGCCCTGGTTTACCAGTGGAAATGAGCGCAACTTCTTATACTCTTCAAAAGACAGGTTCTTTTTTAATTCATAGTAGCGATCTTTGTTCCGGTATCCTGCCAGTAATTCTTTTTTATAGGCAGCGGCTTTTTTATCTGCAAAGAAACCGGCCAGCGCAATACTGAGTGAATCAACGCAGGTCTTAAACCGCAGCCCGTTTTTTTCGCGCAGGCCATCAGCACCAAAATCTATATAAATATCAAAATAGGGCACTGATGTGCTGAGCATATTTCCGTCTTCACTGTATATGGTGCCGCGTTCGGCAAGCATAGGCATGAGGCGGGTATGGAGGCTATCACTTTTGCTGCGCCAGTAGGCACCCTGCACCTGCTGAATGTATACCGCCCTGCCCAGGATGCAGATGCTTAGCAGCACAATGCCGATAAAGCCAAGGTAAACCCTCCATAATATGTCATTCTTTATTTCCAATATGCTAATTGTCGTTAATGATTACTAATGCACACCAAGGTCTGCCCTGTCCACCAATCAACCAACTACTCAACCGATCAACCCATCAACTACTTAACGCTATCTTTCAATATCACCGCGGGTTGTACCAATTCTTTTAAACCCAATGGCGCTACTGCTTTTGCCAGCTCGCTTTGTTTGCTGCGGAACATTACCTCGCTTTTCATCGACTTATATTCATATTGCAGCTCCTTCAATTCCTTACTGGTCTTATTAATGTCTTTTACTGTATTATCGGAATAATGGCCATTATAGATATACACTACTGCCAGCACACTCAAAAAAAGAAAGTAAGGGATATTCTTTACTATCCACTGGTAATTAAATAACCGTTTCCATTCCCGTTTTGCTTCCTGCTGAGCCATAACAAATATTTATTTAAGGATTGCTGATTTAGTGATTTTGAGATTTATTTCAGCACCGGCATCAAAAAAATCTCAAAATCCCGCCATTCCCATATCAGCAATTTGTTTTCACATTTTCTCCGCAATCCTCAGTTTTGCACTTCTTGATCTTGGATTGCGTTTTAACTCTTCCGATTCTGCAGTAATTGGCTTTTTGGTAATTATTTTTAAGGAGCTGGAAGAAATGGTATTTTCAAAAGGATGGGTTTCTTCTTCTGCGAAGCTGCCCTTTCTGAAAAAATTTTTTACCAGCCGATCTTCAAGCGAATGAAATGTAATGATAGCCACACGGCCGCCGGGTTTCAGGAGAAGGGGAACCTGTTCAAGCAGTTCACGCAGTACGCCCAGTTCATCGTTTACTTCTATCCGCAATGCCTGGAATACCTGTGCAAAGTATTTACTGGGATTTCCTTTTACCACAGCATGCAGGGCGGCTTTGAAATTATTAATGGTTTTCAGTGAAGTTGATCCCCGGATGCCAACAATTGTTCTGGCAAGTGTTTTTGCATTGGTTACTTCACCATACTTTTCAAACAGGCTGTGCAGGTGCTGTTCGTCATAAGTATTCACCACTTCAAACGCCGTTAGTGCCTGGCGCCGATCCATGCGCATATCCAGTGCCGCATCAAAGCGGGTAGAAAAACCGCGATCAGCTTCATCAAACTGGTGACTGCTTACGCCGAGATCCGCGAGTATGCCATCTACCTGTGTGGTTTTGTACAAACGCATAAACCGCTGCAGGTGCCGGAAATTGTTTGGCACAAATATGATGCGACTGTCGTCCGGCACATTTTTTTGAGCATCCGCGTCCTGGTCAAAGGCAAAAAGTTTTCCATCGGCATTAAGTTGCTTCAGTATTTCTTTTGCATGGCCACCACCGCCGAAAGTGCAATCCACATAAATGCCACCCGGTTTTATTGCCAGTCCATCCAACGACTGGCGCAATAACACGGGCACATGATAACCAGGCGATGAACTATCAGTGATGCCTATGTTATTTTTATTATCCATAACCTATCACTGGCCGGTTTGCTGCGTCTTCACTTTTTTGTACAAAGCCCTGTAATTTGCAGGTGTAAAAGAATCAAAGAACTGGTGGTACTTACTTTTATCCCAGATTTCTATATGTTTTCCGATGCCTGATAAAACCAAATCTTTTTCCAGGCCGGCATAATCCCTTAAAGTTTGCGGCAATAATACCCGGCTCGCCGAATCCAAATCCACCATGGTCATGCCGTAGTTGAAAAACTTCTTTAATTTGCGGTTGTCGTCTTCATGGTCGGGCAGGTCATTGATTTCTTTTGACTGCTCCATCCAGTTTTCCATTGGGTGGAGATATAAACAATCATCGAGCCCCCTGTTGATAACAAAATGCGTGGCCACTCCCTGCGGCAACTGGCTAACCAGTTTAGCAGGTAGAAGAAAACGCCCTTTGGCGTCCATAGTAACCTCGTATTCGCCCTGAACAGGAATCATTTATGAAAATTTGAACCGTTTTTGACATTTATTGACACAAAATAACACATTTTCACACCAAGCCATCAAAATTGGAGAAATTTAATTTTTCCACAGGTTGATTTTGAGGCAGATATGAGGACTGACAAGGTTTACAGGTCAAATAGGATACAAATAAGCGTTAGCGGGTGTGAATGGAGTGTGCAAACAGGTGGATAACCTGTGCACGGACGACTAAAAAATGTGCATACAAGACTCAAATTCATCCAATGACACTATCGGGATATTCAGGTACCCCCTTGCTCAAAAAACTGGGAATAAAGGAAAACATGAAATTGCGGTTGCTGCATTCACCGGCCGAGTATGCTGATTTGCTGGAAAAAGATATCCGTGACCAGCTTTGCAGCAAAACTCAGCTACCGGATTTTATTCACCTGTTTGCCGCAAGTAAAAAAATATTTGAGCAGGAAATGCAGACGCTTCAATCCGTGTGGACAAAGAACCCTTTGGTTATCATTTGGGTGAGCTGGTATAAAAAAAGTTCAGGCATGAATACGGATCTTACTGAGGACGTTATCAGGAAATATGCATTGGCACACGGCCTGGTAGACGTAAAGGTTTGCGCAGTGAGCGATTTGTGGAGTGGCCTGAAACTGGTTGTACCGCTTGCGAAAAGGAATATTTAATATTTTTTATCAATCAAATTACGGCAGTTGGCCGTATTATCATGCATCCGAGAAATATATCCATCAGCAATTATACATATACGTTACCAGCAGAAAAAATTGCACGCTATCCCTTGCCGGAAAGAGACAGTTCCAAACTACTGCTGTACAGGAAAGGGCAAATTACCGAAGATGTTTACCGGAATATTGATCACTACCTGCCTGTTAACAGCCTGCTTGTTTTTAATAATACCAGGGTAATTGAAGCAAGATTGCTGTTTCAAAAGCCAAGCGGTGGTACTATTGAATTGTTTTGCCTGGAGCCTTCCGATGAATATGCCGATATCAGCACCGGTATGCTGCAAGCTGAACGCGTACAATGGAAATGCCTGGTGGGCGGGGCCAGCAAATGGAAACCTGGCCAGGTATTGCAGAAGACCATTGCAGATGCTAATGAATCGGTGATACTGGAGGCAAGGTATGTAACCAAACAAAGTGATTGCTTTATTATTGAGTTTAAATGGACCCCGGCTCAGCTTTCTTTTGCAGACGTTTTACATTTCGTCGGTGTAATCCCCCTGCCACCATACCTTAAACGTGCGGCAGAAAAAGCCGATGCGGAGCGATATCAAACCATCTATGCAGAGGAGAATGGGTCAGTTGCGGCTCCCACAGCTGGCCTGCATTTTACACCGTTTGTATTTGAAAAACTACGCGCAAAACCAATCTATACTCGCTTTGTTACC
>Ga0207658_10000818_pt1 | contig 25979 bp, 21 predicted proteins | sample KBSS33metaG_FD_184322 | JGI IMG/M metagenome (GOLD analysis project Ga0207658, IMG submission 184322) | Switchgrass rhizosphere microbial communities from Kellogg Biological Station, Michigan, USA - KBS S3-3 metaG (SPAdes) (version 2) | ecosystem: Host-associated > Plants > Roots > Rhizosphere...
GAGACCTACGCGATCGGCCTGCGCTCGTTCATCAACGAGGCGCGCCTGCTCGCCCGCTTCGACCATCCGTCGCTGGTCAAGGTCTACCGCTTCTGGGAGGACAACGCCACCGCCTACATGGTGATGCCGTTCCTGCAGGGCGTGACGCTGCGCGACGCCCGGCGCGGCATGCCGCACGCTCCCGACGAGGCGTGGATCCGCAGCGTCCTGACGCCGATCCTGTCGGCGCTCGAGCTGCTCCACCGCGAAGGTGTCTATCACCGCGACATCGCCCCCGACAACATCCTCCTGCCGCGCGACGGCCCGCCGGTGCTGCTCGATTTCGGCGCGGCGCGGCGCGTCATCAGCGACCGCACCCAATCGCTCACCGCGATCCTGAAGCCGAGCTATGCGCCGATCGAGCAGTACGCCGAGATGACGCAGCTGCGCCAAGGGCCGTGGACCGACATCTACGCGCTCGGCGCGGTCGTCCACTACCTGCTGTTCGGCGTGCCGCCGGCGCCGGCGACCGCGCGCGCCGTCCAGGACGACGGCGACGCGACCGAGAGCCGCATCGTCCCCGGCGTCTCGCCGCGCTTCCTCGAGGCGATGTCGTGGATGCTGGCGATCCGGCCGAACCAGCGGCCGCAGAGCGGTGAGCAGCTGCGCGCGGTGCTCGACGGCCGCGCCGAGATCCCGCCGCGCGGCCGACCGGGGGTGACCACCGGGCCCGGCGCCCTCACCCCGACGAGCGGGCCGCAGATCGAGCAGGTCGCCGACGCGACCCGCATCAACAGCGCGTACCTGCCGACGCACCTGCCGCCGGCGCGGGTCGCGCCTGCATCGGACCAGCGGGCGACGACCACCTTCAGCCCGAAGGCGCCGATGCCGACGGCGCGGCAGGTGCCGACCGAGGCGCCGCCGAAGCGGCCGGGCGAGCCGCCGGCGTCGACGGCGACGCCACCCGTTGCGGCTGCGAACCCCGCGCAGGCGCGACCGGCGCCCGCGCAACCGCCCGCCCAGGCGTCGCAGCGACCGGCACCCGCGCAGGGCGGCTTGCCGCAAGCCGCGCCCGCGGCGCCGTCAGCCCGCTCGGCGGTGACGCCGCCAGCGGGTGCGCAGGTGCCACCGTCGCCCGCGCGAGGCGGGACGAACTCGGCGCCGGCGCCGCTGACCGCGGCCCGGACCGCAACGCCCGCGAAGCGCAGCGAAGGGCCGCCCTCGCAGCCGGCATCGCTGCAGCGCCGCGACGGGGCGCCTTCCCAGCCAGGCGCGCTCGATCGCCGCGACGGGCCGCCTTCGCAGCCGTCATCGCTGCAGCATCGAGAAGGGCCGCCCTCGCAGCCGGCATCGTGGGCGGCGTCGCGGCCGCCGACACTTCCGCCCGGCGCCGCCGGCCCGAACAGCCGGCCCCTGATCACCCAGCCGCCCGCATCGCGACCGGCTCCGCTTGCGGCGGCGCACACCGCGCCGGCCAGCGCGAAGCGCGGCGGTTCGAAGTCATGGCTCGTCCTCGCCGGCGGCGGATTGTTCGTCGTGGTCGCAGCGCTCGCGGCCTGGCAGTTCTCCGGGCGTCGCGACGCGGCCGTCGTCGAGCAAGCCAGCGCTGCGTCGGCAGCGGCGTCGAGCGTCGTCGCGGCGCCGGCGCCACCGGTTCAGGACATCATCATCGAGACGCCCGAACCCGCGCCCGCGTCGACGCTCGCCAAGGACGGCAACAAGTCGCCGCTGCCGACGCCAGCCGTCCCTGCCGACACCACCGCACGAGCGTCGTCGGGTGACCGTGCCCCGATCCCCGATGCCGCCGCCGCGAGCGCGGCGCGGCTGCGTCCGCCCGGCAAGCCGGTGCCGCGCGTCGGCGAGGACCCGGCGCTGGCCGCGAACAGCGGCATCGGCACGACGCGCCCGCCCGAGTCGCCGACCGCCGGGTCGCCGGCCGCGGGGGTCACCAGCGACCGCCACCTGGTGCCGAGCGCGCCGCCGGCGCGCGACAACAGCACCACGCAGCGGCCGACGACCCCCTCCGAGTACGGCGGCCAATCGATTCGCGATGTCTGCAAGGGTTCGTTCTTCGAGCGCAACGTCTGCCTCGACCAGCGCTGCGAGGAGGCGCGCTTCCGTTCGACGCCGGAGTGCGTCGAGGTCCTCGATCGAAAGCGCAAACGCCTGAGCCAGTGAGTCACTGAGCGGTCGGGCGTCCGGCGTTCAAGGCCGTTCGGGACCGCCAAGCGCGGCCCCGGCACCAGCGACAGAGCCGCTCCTTACCCCGGGAAGGTGCCGTGGAAAGCGCCCCGGCGGTCGGCTATACCGGTGCTCTTCCCAGCGACAGGAGTGCCCGTGGCGACGCCATCCGAATTCGAGGTTCCCGCCAACCGACCGCACTTCGCGGTGTGGCCGCGGCGGCTGCCCCGCGCAGTGATCGCGCCGGAGACGTCGCTCTGGTTCAACCTCGAGGTCGCGGCGTCGCGCTTTCCCGACCGCGCCGCGTATCTCTTCTTCGGCCGCGCGCTCACCTACCGGCAGATGCGCGACGACGCCGTCGCGCTGGCGGGTTGGCTGCAGAAAGCCGGCGTCGAGGCGGGCGACCGGGTCGCCGTCTTCATGCAGAACTGCCCGCAGTTCCCGGTCGCGCTGTACGCGATCCTGCGCGCCAATGCGGTCGTGGTGCCGGTCAACCCGATGAACCGGGCCGAGGAGTTCAAGCACTACATCAGCGATCCCGAAACCAAGGTCGTGATCTGCAGCGCCGACCTCGTGGCGATCGTCGCCGAGGCCAACACAGCGCTGCCCGAAGGCGAGCGCGTTCGTGCGATCGTCGCGACCCGCTACGTCGACGCGATGCCGGCCGGCGCCATCGCCGAGGCCGACGCGCCGCCGGCGGCGATGGACGCCTGGCTGCGCGCCGATCCGCCGCTTCCGGCCGGATGCACGCGCTGGACCGAAGCGCTCGCGCAACGCCTGCAGCCCGGCCCGCATCAGGCGAAGGCCGACGACCTGGCGCTCCTGCCTTACACGTCGGGAACGACCGGCCTGCCAAAGGGCTGCATGCACACGCATCGAACGCTGATGCACAACGCCGTCGGTGGCCAGTGGAGCTTCGCCGGCGGACCCGAGCCGGTCGGCCTCGGCGTCGTGCCGATGTTCCACATCACCGGCATGCTCTACAGCGTGCTCGGGTCGGTGTACTCGGGCTCGACCGTCGTCCTCATGCCGCGCTGGGATCGGGAGCTCGCCGGGCGCCTCATCTCGCAGTACCGCATCTCGCACTGGGTCTGCATCCCGACGATGGTGATCGACCTCTTCGCCAGTCCCAGCTACAAGAGCTTCGACCTGTCGAGCCTGCGCAACATCAGCGGCGGCGGCGCGGCGATGCCGTTCGCCGTCGCCGAGCGGCTGCAGAAGGAGTTCGGCCTGACCTTCGCCGAGGGCTACGGGCTCACCGAGACGGCGGCGCCGAGCCACGCCAATCCGCCCGAGCGGGCCAAGCTGCAGTGCCTCGGGATTCCGATCTTCGGCGTCGACTCGCGCGTCGTCGACCCGGTGACGTTCGAAGAGCTCCCGCCGGGTGAGGTCGGCGAGATCATCACCCGCGGCCCGATGGTCTTCACCGGCTACTGGAAGCACCCCGAGGCGACCGAGGCCGCGTTCATCGACTTCGACGGCCGCAAGTTCTTCCGCACCGGCGACCTCGGCCGGATGGACGAGGAAGGCTACTTCTTCATCACCGACCGGCTCAAGCGAATGATCAACGCCAGCGGCTTCAAGGTCTGGCCGGCCGAGGTCGAGATGCTGCTCTACAAGCACCCGGCGGTACAGGAGGCCTGCATCATCGCCGCGCGCGACGCGTATCGCGGCGAGACCGTGAAGGCCGTCGTCGTCCTGCGCGCCGACGCCAAGGGCAAGACCAGCGCCGACGACGTCATCGCCTGGGCGCGCGAGAACATGGCCGCCTACAAGGTGCCCAAGATCGTCCAGTTCGTCGATGTCCTGCCGAAGTCCGGCTCGGGCAAGGTCATGTGGCGGCTGCTCCAGGACCAGGAGTCCGGCGGCTGAGCTCACGCCTCAGGGGCGTTCGATCCAGCAGTCGCCCTCGCGAACGAAGCGCTCGGTCAGCTTCGGCGCGAAGGCCTTGGCGTCTTCGCGCCACGACATCCGTTCGACGCCGATCTCGTCGTCGCGGACGCGCAGGACGTTGAACGAGTTCTCCTCGCCGCGGCCGCGCGTCGAGGTCGCCGTTCCGGCCTGGACGACGAGCGCCGAATAGCCGGCGATGTCGTGCCGCGCCGCCGTCGACCCGGCCTCGCTGACGTGGAAGTGACCGGACAGCAGCAGGTCGACGCCGCAGCGCGAGAACACGGCCATCGCCTCGCGCGCGCGGCCGACGAGATCGACGTCGCCGCTCTGGTCGGGCAGATCGAACGGGTGATGGGTGACGACGACCTTGAGCACCGTCTCGCCGAGCCGGTCGAAGCGGCGCTTGATCGCCGCCATCTGCTCCTCGTTGATTCGTCCGTCCTTGAAGGTGAGCGCGCGCGCCGTGTTGATGCCGACGACGGCGATCTCGTCATCGACGAACGACGGCTCGAGGTCGGCCTCGACGATCCGCCGGTACTTGCCCAGCGGGCTGAGGAAGCGCTCCCAGACCCGGTACAGCGGCACGTCGTGGTTGCCGGGGACGACGATCTGCGGCCGCGGCAGGCGATCGAGGAACGCGCGAGCTTCCTCGAACTGGCGCTTGCGCGCGCGCTGGGTCAGGTCGCCCGAGACGACGACGAGATCGGGCTTCGCGGCGGCGACCGAGACGAGAAGGGGCTCGATCAGCTCGGCGTCGACGCGCCCGAAGTGAAGGTCGGAGAGGTGGACGAGGGTTCGCATCGGCGCAGTCCTCAGGGAGCGGGGTCGATCCGGGGCCGCATCACGACCAGGCTCGCGGGGCGAACCCGGTAGTGCAGCGGCGGCGTCATGACGGTCACCTCGCCGTCGGCGGCGACGCGCAAGCGCTTCTTCTTGCTTTGCACGACGATCTCGGTGGCGAGGATGGCGTCGAAGTCGCGTGCCTGGCGAAGTCGTCCGGTGAGGGCGCGGATCGCGAGCTGGAGCAAGCGCCAGCGGCCGGGCCGCTGGGCGACGTAGAGGCTGAGCAGGCCGTCCTCCATGCCGGAGCGCTCGCCGATCGCGAAGCCCTCCATCCGATACTCGTTGTTGCCGATGAAGACGAACGGCGTCCGGCGCAGCACCTCCTTGCCGTCGATGACCAGCGTGACACCGAGGAACGGATAGCGCCGCAGCGCCGCGAGCATCGCCCATGCGAAGGCCGGCCACTTGCCGCGACCCAATCGTTTCTGCTGACGCTCGCGATCGTGAACGATGTCCGGGTACAGGCCCAGCCCCGAGTTGTTGACGAAGATTCGCCCGTTGACCTCGCCGACGTCGACGGGCGCTGCTTCTCCGTGGGCCAGCACGGCGACGGCGCCATCGAGCTCGAGCGGAATGCCGAGGTCCTTGGCGAAGTGGTTGAGCGTCCCGAGCGGCAACACGCCGAAGACGATGCCGGTGTCGACCAGCGTCGCGGCGACCGTGCTCACCGTGCCGTCGCCGCCGCCGGCGACGATCAGGCGCGGCCTGCGCGCGACGGCATTGCCGACGGCGGCGGTGATTTCGTCGCCGCCGTGCGCCAGCTCGATCTCTGCATGCAGGCCGGCGGACTTGAAGTGGTCGGCGAGCCGGTCGACGAGCGCGGCGTCGTTGCCGCCCCCCGAGCCGGCGTTGACGATGACGACGATCGCATCCGAGCTCATGGCTGTCGGCGAGCGATCACAGAAGCGTCGCCATCCCGCGTCGCCGGGCTCGGGGCGAGCGGTGCGCGGCCCCAGAACGCCGTCAACGCGCTGAGGCAGAGCGCCAGCCAGGCGACGCCTTCGGCGAACGCAGCGGCGACGTCGCTGAGGAAATGGACGCCCAGGTACATGCGCGTGAACGCGACGAGCGCGATCGCGCCGGCCGCGGCAATGACGACTGCGACGCGGACCAGCGGCCGACGCGTCCGCGTGAACGTCCAGGCGACGACCAGGCCGTACATCAGCGTGCTGCCGGCGACATGGCCGCTCGGGAAGCTGTAGCTCGTCAGCGTCAGCAGCGGATCGTCGAGGATCGGCCGGGCGCGGTGAAAGGCGAGCTTCATGAGGACGTTGAGCATGAGGCCGCCGGCGATGCAGACGAAGACCGTCGCCAGGTGGCGCCATCGGCGCCGCCAGGCGAGCGCGGCGCCGACGATCGCGGCGTAGCACGAGACGGCGATCGTCGAATGCAGGTCGGTGACGAGCAGCATCCAGCGCGTCACCTCCGGCGTCGCGTGCGCGCGCAGCCAGCGTGCCACCTCGACATCGAGAACCGTCAGGCGATCGCTGGTGACGATGTCTTCGGCGATGGCGCCGAACAGCCATGCCGCGGCGATCAGCACCGCGGCGCCGACGCAGAGGCGCAGGACCAGCTCGGCGCGCCGCGACGCGGCGACTGGCGGCGACGACACGGCGCGAGCGGCGCGTCTACATGTCCCGCGGCGGCGCCAGCGGTTGTCCGCCGGCGTCGCGCGGCGGCGTCGCGGCGATCACGCCGCAGGCGATCCGCGCGCCCGAGTTCCCGGTCGGCTGCGTCGTGTAGTCGTCCGGGCTGAGGTGCACGACGAGCGCCTTGCCGGCGAACTCGCTCGGGCCGCCGGCGAGGCCGCGCACCCGGGTGTCGATCGTCGCGCTGCCGGCGCCATCGGCTTTGAGCGCCGGCAGGTCGCCGGCGTGGTGTTCGCCACTCGGCGGCCCGTGCGGCTTGCCGCTCGGGTTGAGGTGGCCGCCCGCGCTCATCGCGTCGCCGCTCGAGCAATCGCCTTTCTCGTGGACGTGGAAGCCGTGCTCCTGATTGGGCTTGAGGCCGGTGACCCGACCGCGGATCCGGACATCGCCACCGTCGGCGATGAACCAGACCGTGCCCGCCGCCGTGTTGCCGGTCGTGGGCTGCAACGTCGTCGCAACGTACGACGGCGGCGCGGGCGACGTGGCGCAGCCGAGGCCGAGCAGCGACACGAGAAGCGGCAGGGCGCCGGGGTGAACTTTCATGCGCGGTTTCCGGTCGGGGCAGGCCGACCGATCATATCGACGCCGCCCGCGCATCGCGTCGGAGGCCGCCGACGCGATCAGTAGGTGGCGCGGCCGCCCGAGAGGTCGAACACCGACGCGGTGCTGAACGAGCAGTCTTCCGATGCGAGCCAGGCGACCATCGCCGCCGCTTCGCTCACCTCGAGGAAGCGCCCCATCGGGATCTTCGAGAGCATGAAGTCGATGTGCTGCTGCGTCATGGTCGCGAACATCGCCGTCTTCGCCGCCGCCGGCGCCACTGCGTTGACGAGGATGCCCTTGCCGGCGAGCTCCTTGCCGAGCGACTTGGTGAGCGCGATCACGCCCGCCTTCGACGCGCTGTAGTGCGACGCGTTCGGGTTGCCTTCCTTGCCGGCGACCGACGCGATGTTGACGATGCGGCCGTACTTGCGCTCGATCAGGTGCGGCACGATCGCCCGGCAGACGAGATAGGGCGCGACCAGATTCACCTCGATGACGCGGCGCCAGACGTCGGGCGTGAGCTCCCAGGTCGTGCCGTTGCCACCGGTGATGCCGGCGTTGTTGACGACGATGTCGATCTTGCCGGCGGCGCCGATGGTGCGTTTCGTCGCCGCCGCGACGGCGCCTTCGTCGGTCAGGTCGAGCTCCTCGGTGAAGACACGGCCTGCCTTGCCCAGGGTGCCCTTGGCCTCGGCGAGCTTGGCGGCGTCGGCGTCCCAGAGCGAGACCGACGCGCCCGAGGCGAGCATGCGCTCTGCAATCGCGTAGCCGATTCCCTGCGCGCCGCCGGTGACGACGCCAACGCGCCCCTCGAGATCTATTCTGTTCATGAACGTTCCTTGGCGAGGCCCTTGAGCGATTGCGCTGCGTCCGGGCCGGCGCGGCAGTCGGCGATGTACTGGCGGATGATGTCGGCGAAGCTCTTGTCGGGGCGCAGGCCCAGGCGGGCGGCACGCGCGGCCGTCGCGCCCTTGGGCCAGTTGGCGACGATGTTGGCGATCGTCTCGTCGCGAACGAAGCGGACCCGCTCGCGCACCTCGGGACCGGCGACCTCCTCGAGCGCGGCGAGCATCTCGGCGACGGTCACGTTGACCGCCGGCAGGTTGAGGCCGAGGCGGCCGCCGAGCTGCTCGACGCTGGCCTCGTAGACGGCGATCAGCCCCTCGACCGTTCGTGCCACCGACGTCACCGCGTGCGAGACGTCGGGCGAGACCGGACAGATCGATTCGACGCCGGCGAGCGGCTCGCGCACGATGCCCGAGAAGAACGACGACGCCGCGCCGTTGGGCCGGCCCGGTCGCACCGTCACCGTCATCAGGCGCGCGGAGCGGCCGTCGATGTAGCCCTTCCTCGAGTAGTCGGCGACCAGCTGCTCGCAGATCAGCTTGTGGGTGCCGTACGAGGTCTTCGGCGTCGCCAGCGTGTCGTCGCCCACGAGCGGCGGCAACGGCACCGAGGGGTCCGGGCCGAACACCGCGAGCGAGCTCGAGAAGACCAGCTTGGCCGGCGCCTTGCCGCGGCCGACCGCGGCGCGCAGCGCGTCGAGGAGGGCGCGGGTGGTGTCGATGTTCGAGCGCAGGCCGAGGTCGAAGTCGGCCTCGCATTCGCCCGACACCGCCGAGGCGAGGTGGAAGACGCCGTCGAAGCCTTCCTTGCCGAGCGCCTCGCACTGGGTCGCGAGCGCGCCGACGCGCGACTCGACGCGCGGGTCGCGGGTCAGCTCGGGGCGAGGCGCGACCTGGTCGGCGAGGACGAGGCGGTCGATCGCCTTGCCGTCGAGCTGGCCGCGCGCAAGCAGCGCGGAAGCGAGGCGCGAGCCGACGAAGCCGCCCCCTCCGGTGATCAGGATCTTCATCTGCGCGTGCTCCTCTTGCTCGTGGTCAATGGCTCTGCGGTGCGCATGCGGCGATCGCCGCCGCGCATGTGCTGAACGGCGCGCCGGCGCGCAAGCGCCGGGTCGCCGGCGGCGATCGCGTCGACGATCGCCGCGTGCTCGATGCGAACGGCCTCGACGAAGTCGGCGCGGGTCGCGTCGTTGCGTCGCGTCACGCGCATCGCTTCTTTCGTGTACTGCTCGAGGAACTCGAGCAGGCGGCCGAAGTGCGGATTGCCGGCGGCCTCGGCAAGCAGGCGATGGAAGGCGAGGTCTTCCTCGACGCCGTCGCGCGCCTCGGCGGTGCTGCGATCGATCGCGCGCAAGGCCTTGCGCAGGGCCGCGACCTGGGCCCGGGTGGCGCGCTCGGCGGCGAGCGCCGCGGTCTCCGCCTCGAGCGCGCGCCGGACCTCGCGAACGCGCAGGACGTCGTCGATCGAATCGATCAGCGCGAGGTCGAGCGTGAACGCCTCGCCCGACGGCGCCGCGGTGACGTAGACGCCCGAGCCCTGGCGCGAGCGGACCAGGCCGCGCGACCGCAATTGGTGCACGGCCTCGCGAACGACGGTGCGCGAGACGCCGTGTGCCTCCGCGAGCCGCTGCTCGGTGGGAAGGCGATCGCCCGGGCGCAGGGCGCCGGCATCGATCTGCCCGCCCAGACGCGCCGCCAGCCGGTCGGAGAGACGCTCGGCGACCAGCGGCAGCGTTTCCGACGCGGGGGCGGCGCTGGCGCGATACAACATGGTGGTCAGGTCATCATACGAATCCGTTCCCCGCTCCTTCTACCGGTTTGCCCTCATGGCGGCAGGAGAGGGCGTTGCCGATACTTCGTCGGCGCGGGTTTCCGCGGCCTTCCTATCCCCATGGCAAGCGTCACGATCCAATCGGTCAAGAAGAGCTTCGGCGAGACCGCCGTCCTGCACGGCGTCGACATCGACATCGCCGACGGCTCGTTCACCGTGCTGGTCGGCCCGTCGGGATGCGGCAAGTCGACGCTGCTGCGCATGATCGCGGGCCTCGAGGAGATCAGCTCGGGCGAGATCCGCATCGGCGAGCGCCGCGTCAACGACGTTCCGCCGAAAGAGCGCGACATCGCGATGGTGTTCCAGAACTACGCGCTCTATCCGCACATGACGGTGCGCCAGAACCTCGCGTTCTCGCTGATGCTGGCGAAGAAGGACAAGGCGACGATCGACCAGAAGGTCGGCCGCGCCGCCGAGATCCTCGCGCTCTCGGCGCTGATGGAGCGCTACCCGCGCCAGCTTTCGGGCGGCCAGCGCCAGCGCGTCGCGATGGGCCGGGCGATCGTCCGCGATCCGCAGGTCTTCCTCTACGACGAGCCGCTCTCCAACCTCGACGCCAAGCTGCGCGTGGCGATGCGCAGCGAGCTGAAGGAGCTGCACCAGCGGCTGAAGACGACGTCGGTCTACGTCACCCACGACCAGATCGAGGCGATGACGATGGGCGACCGGATCGTCGTCATGAGGGACGGCCGCATCGAGCAGGTCGGCTCGCCGCTCGACCTCTACGACCATCCGACCAACGTCTTCGTCGCCGGCTTCATCGGCTCGCCGGCGATGAACTTCGTTCCGGCGACGCTGCGTCGCCAGGGCGGGGCGGCCAGCCTCGTCCTCGACGACGGCACGACGCTGGCGGCGCCGCGCGGCGCGGGCGGGAGCGACGGCCAGCCGGTCATCCTCGGCACGCGGCCCGAGCACCTGCGCCTGGCGAGCGAAGGCGGCATCGCCTCGCGCGTCGTCGTCATGGAGCCGACCGGCGCCGACACCTTCGTCGCCTTGCGCCATGGCAGCACCGAGATGGCGGCGGTGTTCCGGGAGCGCCACGACTTCACCCCGGGCAGCACGATCCACCTCATGCCCGACCTCGACCGGGCGCACCTGTTCGACGCAGGCAGCGGCGCGCGCCTCGCCGCCTGACGATCGCGACGCCACGCTGCGACGCAAGCACTTCACTCGATTCGACAACGACTCACGCAGACAGGAGACCCTCGATGACCGATACCTCTTTCAACCGCCGCAAGTTCCTCGAAAGCTCGGCCGGCGCGGCGGCTGTCGCCAGCGTGGGCACCGGCTCGGCGCTGTTCGCGCCGCTGGCGAGCGCGCAGAACGTCGCCTTCAAGCCCGAGAAGGATGCCAAGCTGCGCGTCCTGCGCTGGAGCCGATTCGTTCAGGGCGACATCGACGCCTACATGGTCAACGTCAAGAAGTTCACCGAGAAGACCGGCATCGAAGTGCGCGTCGACAACGAGGGCTGGGAAGACGTGCGTCCCAAGGCGGCGGTCGCAGCCAACACCGGCGCCGGGCCCGACATCATCCTGTCGACCAACGACGACGCCAACCTCTATCCCGACAAGCTGCTCGACGTGACCGACCTGGCCGAATACCTCGGCAAGAAGTACGGCGGCTGGTACCCCGCGGGCCAGGCGTTCCTCAAGCCGGACGGCAAGAAGTGGATCGGCATTCCGCTCGGCGCGGCCGGCTCGATGATGGTCTACCGCGAGAGCCAGCTGAAGGCGGCCGGCTTCGATGCCTTCCCGAAGACCACCGACGACTTCCTGAAGATGGCCAAGGCGGTTGCTGCCAAGGGCACGCCGGGCGGGATGGCGCTCGGCAACGCGACCGGCGACGGCCTGTGGTGCAACTGGCTGGTGTGGGCGTTCGGCGGCAAGCTCGTCGACGCCAACAACAAGGTCGTCATCGACAGCCCGGAGACGCTGAAGGCGCTCGAATACGGCAAGGAGCTCTACGCGACGTTCGTCCCCGGGACGCTGTCGTGGCTCGATCCGAACAACAACAAGGCCTTCCTCGACGGCCAGATCTCGTACACCAACAACGGCATCTCGATCTACGTCACCGCCAAGAACTCGCCGGATGCGAAGGTCAAGGAGTTGGCTGCCGACATTCAGCACGCGTCGTTCCCGGTCGGGCCGGTCGGCGTGCCGACGGAGTCGCACCTGTTCTTCAACCAGATGATCATGAAGTACACGAAGTACCCGAACGCCGCGAAGGAGTTCCTGCGCTTCATGATGGAAAAGGAGCAGTTCGAGCCTTGGCTGACGGGCGCGCAGGCGTACATCGCGACGCCGCTCGCCGGCTACGCGTCGGCGCCCGTCTGGACCGTGGATCCGAAGAACACGCCGTACCGCGATCCGGTGAAGAACATGCGACCGGCCGGTTATGCGGGCAAGCTGGGTTACGCGTCAGCGGGCGCAGCGGCCGACTTCATCATCGTCAACATGGTCGCGGAGGGCATCAGCGGCTCGAAGACGCCGAAGGAAGCAATGGAGCGTGCACAAAAGCGCGCCGAACGCTACTACCGGGTTTGACGACACCCTGCGGGTGACGTCAGCACCGGCCTGGTTCGAGGGATCGCGCTTCGCTTCGCTGGCGCGTCCCTCAACTCGGCCTCGGCTCGCATCCGCGAGCCGTTGCCACCTCTGATCCATGACCTTTCTCGAACGACTGCAGAACAATCGCAACGCGCTCGGGCTGCTGTTCATGCTGCCTGCGGCGATCCTGCTGCTGTTGTTCCTGACCTATCCGCTCGGGCTCGGCTTCTGGCTCGGCTTCACCGACGCCAAGGTCGGCCGCGCCGGCGAGTGGATCGGACTCGAGAACTACCAGTTCCTCTGGGGCGACGCGGTCACGCGGCTGGCGCTCTTCAACACGCTCTTCTACACATTCGTGGCGAGCGTCATCAAGTTCGGCCTCGGCCTCTGGCTGGCGCTGCTGCTGAACCGCAACATCCGCTTCAAGACCTTCTTCCGGGCGGTCATCCTCCTGCCCTACATCGTGCCGACGGCGCTCTCGGCGATCGCCTTCTGGTGGATCTACGACGCCCAGTTCTCGATCATCAGCTGGATGCTGGTGAAGATGGGGCTGATCGACAAGTACATCGATTTCCTCGGCAACCCGTGGAACGCCCGCCTCTCGGTCATCGCCGCCAACATCTGGCGCGGCGTGCCGTTCGTCGCGATCACGCTGCTCGCCGGCCTGCAGACGATCTCGCCCTCGTACTACGAAGCGTCGGCGATCGACGGCGCGACGCGCTGGCAGCAGTTCCGCCACGTCACGCTGCCGTTGCTGACGCCGATCATCGCCGTCGTCATGACTTTCTCGGTGCTGTTCACGTTCACCGACTTCCAGCTCATCTACGTCATCACGCGCGGCGGGCCGCTCAACGCTACGCACCTGATGGCGACGCTCTCGTTCCAGCGCGCGATCTCGGGCGGCGCGCTCGGCGAGGGCGCGGCGATCTCGATCGCGATGGTGCCGTTCCTGCTCGCGGCGATCATGTTCAGCTACTTCGGTCTGCAGCGGCGCGCCTGGCAACAGGGAGGGCAGGACAAGTGAGCGACGCGATAACCCAAGCGAACGCGCCGGTGCCGACCAAGCAGTCGACCACCGACAGCGTCGGCATGGGCTACCTCGAGACCCCGTCGCGCAAGTTCGTGACGATCTACCTGCCCCTGATCGTCTTCCTGATCGTCCTCCTGTTCCCGTTCTACTGGATGGGGATCACGTCGGTGAAGCCCGACAACGAGCTGCTCTCGCGCACCGGCAACCCGTTCTGGGTGCTCACGCCGACGCTCGCCCACTTCGACAAGCTGCTCTTTCACACCTCGTACCCGGCGTGGATGTGGAACACCGTGCTGGTGTCGGTGGTCGCGACCTTCTTCTCGCTCGCCTGCTCGGTGTTCGCCGCCTATGCGATCGAGCGGCTGCGCTTTTCCGGCGCCAAGCAGGTCGGCCTGTCGATCTTCCTGGCCTACCTCGTGCCGCCCTCGATCCTGTTCATCCCGCTCGCCGCGATCGTCTATCAGCTCGGCCTGTTCGATACCCGCTGGGCCCTGATCCTCACCTATCCGACCTTCCTCATCCCGTTCGCGACCTGGCTGCTGATGGGCTACTTCCGCTCGATCCCGTTCGAGCTCGAGGAGTGCGCGCTGATCGACGGTGCCAACCGCTGGCAGATCCTGACCAAGATCGTCCTGCCGCTGGCGGTGCCGGGCCTCATCTCCGCCGGCATCTTCGCGTTCACGCTCTCGTGGAACGAGTTCATCTACGCGCTCACCTTCGTCTCGTCGTCGGAGATCAAGACCGTGCCGGTCGGGGTCGTCACCGAGCTCGTCGAGGGCGACGTCTACCACTGGGGCCCGCTCATGGCGGGCGCGCTGCTCGGCTCGCTGCCGGTGGCCTTCATCTACTCGTTCTTCGTCGAGTACTACGTCTCGGGGCTGACCGGGTCGGTGAAGGAATAGCTCGGGAATCCGCGATGGCCGACATCAAGAAGCCCCGCAAGAAGCCGGAGCAGCTGCGCAGCCAGCAGTGGTTCGGCCGTCAGGACCGCGACGGCTTCAACTACCGCAGCTGGGTCAAGGGCAAGGGCGTGCCGCACGACCAGTTCGACGGCCGCCCGGTGATCGGCATCTGCAACACCTTCAGCGAGCTGACGCCGTGCAACTCGCACTTCCGTACGCTCGCCGAGCAGGTCAAGATCGGCGTCTACGAGGCCGGCGGCTTCCCGCTCGAGTTCCCGGTCATGTCGCTCGGCGAGACGCTGCTCAGGCCGACGGCGATGCTCTATCGCAACCTGGCGAGCATGGACGTCGAGGAGTCGATCCGCGGCAATCCGATCGACGGCGTCGTGCTGCTGATGGGCTGCGACAAGACGACGCCCTCGCTCGTCATGGGCGCATCGAGCGTCAACCTGCCGACGATCGGCGTGTCGGGCGGGCCGATGCTCAACGGCAAGTGGCGCGGCAAGGAGCTCGGCTCGGGCACCGGCGTCTGGAGCATGAGCGAGCAGGTGCGCGCCGGCACGCTCAAGCTGCAGGACTTCTTCGACGCCGAGAGCTGCATGCACCGCAGCCACGGCCACTGCATGACGATGGGAACGGCGAGCACGATGGCCAGCATGGTCGAGGCGCTCGGCCTCGGCCTGCCCGGCAACGCCGCCTACCCCGCGGTCGACGGCCGCCGCAACGTGCTGGCGCGGATGGCGGGCCGGCGCATCGTCGACATGGTCCACGAGGACCAGAAGCTCTCGACCATCCTCACCCGCGAGGCGTTCGAGAACGCGATCGTCACGCTGGCAGCGATCGGCGGCTCGACCAACGCGGTCATCCACCTGATCGCGATCGCCGGCCGCCTCGGCGTCAAGCTGGGCATCGACGACTTCGACCGGCTGGCGAGCGAGCTGCCGTGCCTGCTCAACCTCCAGCCTTCCGGCGCGCACCTGATGGAGGACTTCTGCTACGCGGGCGGCCTGCCGGCGGTGCTCAAGGAGATCTCGTCGCTGCTGCACCTCGATGCAGTCACTGCCAACGGCAAGACGATCGGCGAGAACATCGCCGGTGCCGAGAACTTCAACACCGAGGTCATCAAGCCGTTCGCCGCGCCGTTCAAAGAGAAGGCCGGCATCGCCGTCTTGCGCGGCAACCTCGCGCCGCGCGGCGCGATCATCAAGCCGAGCGCGGCGACGCCGGCGCTGATGACCCACCGCGGCCGGGCCGTGGTCTTCGACTCGATCGAGGAGTTCCACTCGCGCATCGACGACGAGAGCCTCGACATCGACGAGAGCTGCGTGATGGTGCTGCGCAACTGCGGCCCCAAGGGCTACCCGGGGATGGCCGAAGTCGGCAACATGCCGCTGCCGCCGAAGGTGCTGAGGAAGGGCATCACCGACATGGTCCGCATCAGCGACGCGCGCATGAGCGGCACCGCCTACGGCACCGTCGTCCTGCACACCGCGCCCGAGGCGGCCGACGGCGGCCCGCTCGCTGCCGTGCGCAGCGGCGACTTCATCATCCTCGACGTGCCGAAACGGCGCATCCATCTCGACATCAGCGAGGCCGAGCTCGCCGATCGAATGAAGAGCTGGCAGCGTCCGTCGCCACCGCTCGCGAGCGGCTATTGGAAGCTCTACGTCGATCACGTGCTGCAGGCCGATCAGGGCGCCGATCTCGACTTTCTCGTCGGCCGTCGCGGCGCGTTCGTGCCGCGGCCGGACGAGCCCGAGCACGACGATCCGGGCGGCGCGTTCGTGCCGCGCGACAACCACTGATCGAACTTCGCCCCCGCGTTCACGGGGGCGGGCGGCGCAGGACGACAGCAGCGAAGGACGAGCCTTACAGCCCGTGCCAGAGTTCTCCGACCCTGTCGTCGCCCTAGCAGTTTCATCATCGTGTCGTCATCGGACCAAGGAGACACGATGTTCTCGAAACTCAAGACCCTCACCGTACTCGCCGCCGCATCGGCGACGATTTCGGCGTCCGCCGTCGCAGCCTCGTACATCGACGTTCGCGTCGGCCCGCCGCCACCGCACTACGAGGTGGTTCCCGCGGCGCGCCCTGGCTACGTGTGGTCACCGGGCTACTGGGACTGGCGCGGCCACCGCCATGTCTGGGTGAACGGCCACTGGGAGCGCGCACGCCACGGCTATGTCTACCATGAGCCGAGGTGGGTGCAGGACGGCGACCGTTGGCGCCTGCATCGTGGCGCCTGGGACCGCGATCACGACGGCGTTCCCGATCGCGTCGACGCGCATCCCGACAATCCGCGCCGTCCGTGACCCGGCGCTCTGAGGGCGGTCGGCTCAGAACCCCGAGCCCGGCTGCTTGACGAAAGCGATCTCCTCGGCCGTCGATTGGCGGCCGAGGATCTCGTTGCGATGGGGGAACCTGCCGAAGCGCTCGATCACCGCGCGATGTCGATGGGCGTAGTCGAGCATGTCCGCGTGCTCGGGCGCGTCGTTCGCGAGCTTGGTGAAGAGGCGGATCGCCTCGTCCTGCATCGCCATCCCCTCGGCGTGCTCGAAGGGCAGGTAGACGAATCCGCGCATGAAGGGCGCCAGCGCCTCGTCCTGGCGCGAGCCGACCATCCGGCTCGCCGCGGCGAGGGCACGCGCGTCCCCGGCGAACGATCGCGCGCTGCCGCGAAAGGCGTTGCGGGTGAACTGGTCGAGCAGGAGGATCTGCGCCAACGCGGAGGTCGGCTCGTCTCCCCAGGCGTCGAGCTCGCCGCGCAGCGCACGCTCGACGAGCGCGCCGAAGCGCTCGCGAATGGTCATGTCGAAGGCTGCGTCCTTGCTGAACCAGGCCTTGCGCGCGCTGCCGAATTCGCTGCTGCCGGGCGCGCCGAACCAGAAGTCCAGCACCGCATCCGCTTCGCTCGCCGTCGCCTCGCTCATCGCGGCTCGGCCGACAACCGGCGCGGGTGAATCTCGACCGAGCGGCCGCCGTCGGCGACCCAGACGATGCCGTCCTGCCGGTTGACCTGCAGCTGCATGTTGCGTTGCGCGAGCAAGGCGAGCTCGCGGCTCTGCTCGGAAGGCACGAGCCACGCGTCGACGTTGCCGGCACGTGCGATTCGCGCCGACAAGCCCGCCCACCAGGCCGGAGCGCCGGTGCTGAAAGCGTAGACGCTGACCCGATCGGCGCGGCCGCTCGCCTTGACGAGGCGCCGTTCCTCGGGCTGGCCGACCTCGATCCAGTGGACGAGCCGCCCGGTCAGGTCCTTCTGCCAGAGCTCGGCTTCCTCCGGTTCCCACATGCCCTTGGCGAAGTCGAGGGTGCCGGCGTGGTCGTCGGCCGGCACGTTGAGGGTGAAGGCGAGGAGGCGGATCATCATCCGCTCATCGGTCTCGGAGGGGTGGCGCGCGAGGGTGACGAGGTGGTCGCCATAGATCGCGCGATCGACGTCGGCCAGCTGCACGGCGGCCTTGCAAACGGTCGCTTTCTGGGCCATCTGCCGACTGTGCCACAGCGCGCCACAATCGCCGCAGTGCAGCGCGTGAAGGCAATCCCATGAGCATGAAGAAGTCCGACCTCGACAAGCTGCTCGGCAAGAAGGTCGGCGGGCAGATGAAAGTGGCCGGCGCGTCGGGCCGCTTCGGCCAGGGCTCGACCGATCTCGTCGACCGGCGCGAGCAGCGTCGCATCGATGCCGCGGCTGGTTTGGTGCCTTTCGCCTGCAAGCTGCCGGGCGATCTCGCCAACACGTTGCGCGAGAAGAGCGCCGGCCGGGCCGACGGCATCAACGGACTCGTCGCCGAGCTGCTCAGGAAGGCGCTCAAGTGACCCTCGACGCGCGCGAATGAGCGGGCCGGCCTTCGACCTCTTCATCATCGGCGCCGGCAGCGGCGGCGTCCGGGCCGCGCGCATGGCGGCGCAGCGCGGCGCGCGCGTCGCGGTCGCCGAAGATGCGGCGCTCGGCGGCACCTGCGTCAACGTCGGCTGCATCCCGAAGAAGCTGTACAGCTTCGCCGCCCATTACGCCGAGAGCTTCGAGGAAGCGCACGGCTTCGGCTGGAGCGTCGGCGCCTCGTCGTTCGACTGGGAGACGCTGAAGGCGAACCGACGCGTCGAGATCGGCCGCCTCAACGCCGTCTACGGCCAGTTGCTGACCACGGCGGGCGCCGCGCTGATGCGCGGCCGGGCGCGCGTCGTCGCTGCGAACGAGGTCGAGGTCGCGGGCGTTCGCCATCGTGCCGAGCGGATCGTCGTCGCGACCGGCGGCTGGCCGATGCCCGCCGACGTTCCGGGCGGCGAGCGCGCCATCAGCTCGAACGAGATCTTCGACCTGGCGCGCTTCCCGGCGCGCCTCGCGGTCGTCGGCGGCGGCTACATCGCGAGCGAGTTCGCTTCCATCTTCAACGGCCTGGGAGCGCGCGTGACGCAGCTCTATCGCGGCGAGCAGATCCTGCGCGGCTTCGACCGCGACATCCGCCGCCACGTCGCCGCCGAGATGATCAAGAAGGGCGTCGACATCCGCGTCGGCGCGAAGGTCCGAGCGCTCGAGGCCGACGCCGACGGCGCGACGCGGATCGTTCTCGGCGACGGCAGCACCGTCGTCGCCGACGCGGTGCTCTACGCCACCGGGCGCGCGCCCAACACCGGCGGACTCGGCCTCGAGGCGGTCGGCGTCAAGCTCGACGTCAACGGCGCGGTCCTCGTCGACGACCGCTACTGCACCAACGTGCCGAGCATCTACGCGGTCGGCGACGTGATCGACCGCGTCCAGCTCACGCCGGTCGCGCTGGCCGAGGCGATGGCGCTGGTCGACGATCTCTTCGGCGGCGCCGAGCGGCATGTCGACTACCTGCACATCCCGACCGCCGTGTTCACGCATCCGAACATCGGCACGATCGGCCTGTCCGAGGAAGACGCGCGCGGCCGCTTCGAGCGGATCCGCGTCTACCGTTCGGAGTTCAAGCCGCTCCGTCACACGCTCTCGGGAAGCAGCGAGCGGACGATGATGAAGCTCGTCGTCGACGACGCCAACGACCGGGTCGTCGGCCTCCACATGGTCGGCGCCGACGCGGGCGAGACGATCCAGGGCTTCGCGGTGGCGCTGAAGGCGGGCGCGACCAAGGCGATCTTCGACGCCACCCTCGGGATTCACCCGACAGCCGCCGAGGAGTTCGTGACGATGCGCGAACCGGTGATGGCATCATCTTGACGAGGTACCGACTTCCCTGACGACCATGGCTCTTGCATCCCGTTCGCTCTTCCTGTGCCGCGCCGCGTCCGCCGGCTTTCTGCTGGCGGCGCTGCTCGCGCCCGCCGCGCATGGCGCCGACAAGAAGGCAGCAGCTCCCCCGCCTGCTCCCAAGACGCCGCTCCTCACGCAGGAGCAGCTACGCGATTGCCTGGCGCAGAAGGACAAGCTCGCCAAGGACACCGAAGCGGCCGTGAAATCGCGGAGCGAGGTCGACGCCCAGAAGGCCGAGATCGACAGCAGCGGCAAGGCGCTCCAGGACGAGGCGACGACGCTCGACCGGACCAGCGAAGGCGCAGTGGCGGCCTACAACGCCAAGGTGACCGAGCGCAAGGCCAAGGTCGACGCCTACCGGGAAAGGGCCGAGGCGTACAACGTCGAAGCCGATCGCGTGCTCGCGTCCAAGGATGCCTACGACAAGGCGTGCGCCAACCGCCGCTTCGACGACCGCGACCTGAGCGACCTGCAGAAGAAGAAGTGACGAATCCGTTGCTCTCGCCGTGGACGGGCCCCTACGGCCTGCCGCCGTTCGCGGAAGTTCGGGCCGAGCAGTTCCCCGCGGCATTCGCCGCCGCGATGCGCGACCACCTCGCCGAGATCGAAGCGCTCGCAGCCTCGAGCGAAGCGCCGACCTTTGCCAACACGATCGCCGCGTTCGATCGCGCCGGTCGCCTGCTCGAGCGCGTCAGCTCGCTGTTCTACAACCTGGCCTCGAGCGAGACTTCGCCCGCGCTGCAGGCGGTGCAGCGCGACATGGCGCCGCTGCTCGCAGCGCACGACAGCCGCGTCTTCACGCACGCGGCGCTGTTCGCTCGCATCGACGCGCTGCACGAGCAGCGCGACCACATCGGGCTCGACCCGGAGCAGCGTCGCGTGCTGGAACGGTTCCACCTCGACTTCGTCCGCGCCGGCGCCAAGCTCGCGCCGCCCGAGCAGGCGCGCCACGCGGCGATCATGGAGCGGCTCGCCGAGCTGACGACGCGCTTCGGCCAGAACGTCCTCGCCGACGAAAGCGAGTTCCGCCTCGTCCTCGAGGACGAAGCCGACCTGGCCGGCTTGCCGTCGTTCGTCCGCGACGCGGCGCGACAGGCGGCGCGCGAGCGCGGCATCGCCGAGGGCGCGGTCATCACGCTGTCGCGCTCGCACATCGTTCCGTTCCTGACGTTTTCCGAGCGGCGCGACCTGCGCGAAGCCGCCTGGCGGGCATGGACTTCGCGCGGCGAGCACGACGGCGCGAGCGACAACCGCGGCGTCGCCGCCGAGATCCTGCAGCTGCGCCTCGAGCAGGCGCGGCTGCATGGTTACCCGAGCTACGCCGACTTCGCGCTCAGCGACACGATGGCGCGCGGCCAGCAGGCGGTGACGTCGCTGCTCGCGCAGGTGTGGCGTCCGGCACGCGCGCGCGCCGAGGACGAGCGGGCAGCGCTCGCCGCGCTGGCGCTCTCGCGCGGCGACAGCGGCGACATCGAGCCGTGGGACTGGCGCTTCTACGCCGAGAAGGTGCGCCAGGTGCGCTTCGACCTCGATGAAGCGGCGCTGAAGCCGTACTTCCCGCTCGAACGGATGGTCGCCGCCGCGTTCGATTGCGCCGCGCGCCTGTTCGGCGTCTCGTTCGTCGCGCGCGACGACATCGTCGTCTACCACCCCGACGTCCGGGTCTACGAAGTGCACGGCGCGGCGGGGCCGATCGGCCTCTTCCTGCACGACAACTTCGCCCGCCCGACCAAGCGCAGCGGCGCCTGGATGAGCTCGTACCGGCTGCAGTCGCGCAACGGCGTTGACGAGGCCGGGCCGGTGTTGCCGATCATCGTCAACAACAACAACTTCGCGAAGGGCGCGCCGGGCGCGCCGACGTTGCTCAGCGTCGACGACGCGCGCACGCTCTTCCACGAGTTCGGCCACGGCCTGCACGGCCTGCTGTCGAACGTCACCTACGAGCGAATCTCGGGCACCAACGTCCTGCGCGATTTCGTCGAGCTGCCTTCGCAGCTGTTCGAGCACTGGCTCGAGGAGCCGGAGGTGCTCAAGCGCCATGCGCGCCACCACGAGACCGGCGCGCCGATTCCCGATGCACTGATCGAGCGGCTGCATCGGGCGCGCCATTTCAACCAGGGCTACGAGACGGTGCGCTACACCGCTTCGGCGCTGGTCGACATGGCCGTGCACGCGCGCACCTCGAGCGAGCCGATCGACGTCGTCGCCTTCGAGCGCGCAGAGCTCGAGCGGCTCGGCCTGCCTGCGGCGGTCGGCGTCAACCACCGCCTCGTCCACTTCCAGCATCTGTTCTCCGGCTCGGGCTACGCGGCCGGCTACTACGTCTACCTCTGGGCCGAGGTGCTCGACGCCGACGGCTTCGATGCCTTCGTCGAAGCCGGCGATCCGTTCGACCCGGCGGTCGCGCGCCGTCTCGCCCGCTTCATCTATTCGTCGGGCAACTCGATCGAGCCGGGCGAGGCTTATCGCTCCTTCCGAGGCCGCGCTGCGGCGCCGGAGCCGATGCTCAGGCAGCGCGGCCTGCTCGAGACGGTCGAGGGCTAGGCGCCGCCGTTCATTCGCCGGGGGTGGCCTCGGCGCTGATGGCGGCGTCGCTGACGACGCCGGGAAACAGCCGGTGCAGCGCCGCGATGAAGACGGCGAAGTCGATCGGCTTGGTCCAGTAGTCGGCGAACCCGCCCGCGAGGCCGCGCTCGATGTCCTCGCGCATCGCATTCGCCGACAAGGCGATGCACGGGATCGCGCTCGTGCGCGCGTCGGCGCGAAGCCGGCGCAGGACCTCGTAGCCGTCGAAGTCCGGCAGCTGCAGGTCGACCAGGACGAGGTCGGGCCGCAGCACGAGGGCGCGCTCGACGCCGGCCGCACCGCTCGGCTCCGAGACGATCCTGACGCCGCCGAGTGTCCTCACGAGCTCCTCGACGAGCAGCACGTTGACCGCGTTGTCCTCGATATAGAGGATCGTGCCGCTGCGATCGACCGGCGTGAGGGCGTCGAGGAGGTCGGGCACCGTGCCGGGTTCTGTCGGCTCGCCTTCGCTGGGTTCGTCCGTCGCCGCGGCGGGCAGCGTGACGGCGAAGACGGTGCCGCGGCCGGGACTGCTGGCGACGTCGATCCGCCCGCCCATGCCGTCGACGAGCGACTTGACGATCGTCAGACCGATGCCGGTACCCTCGATGCCCTCGCTCTCGACGCCGAAGCGGTTGAACGGCTCGAACAGGCCGGCGATCTGCTCGTTGCTCAGGCCGCGGCCGGTGTCGCGCACCGAGAGCGTCGCCTCGCCGCCGGCGCTGTGCGATTCCACCTGCACGGTGCCGCCGGCGCGGTTGTACTTGATCGCGTTCGAGAGCAGGTTGATCAGCACCTGGCGCAGTCGGGTCGGATCGGCGCGGGCGATGCCCTCGGTGCGAGCCGTCTCCAGCTCGACGCCGTGCTGCGACGCGAGCGATTGCAGCAGCGGGAGCGACTGGCGCACGAGCTGGGCGAGGTCGACCGGCTGCATCGACAGCCGGATCTCGCCGGCCTCGAGACCGGAGAGGTCGAGCACGTCGTTGATCAGCGAGAGCAGGTGATCGCCGGCTGCGCGGATGTGCTCGAGCTTGGCGAGCTGCGCCGACTGCGCCGACTGGCGCGCTTCGATCTGGAGCAGCTGGGTGAAGCCGAGGACGGCGTTGAGCGGCGTCCTCAGCTCGTGGCTCATGCGCGAGAGGAACTGCGACTTGGCCTGGATCTCGCGCTCGGCGAGCGCCGCTTGCTGGCGTGCGATGTCGGCGTTCTTGCTTTCGGTGATGTCCCAGTTGACGCCGACGCGGCGTGCCGGCCGGCCGGCATCGTCGAGCACCACGGCCGATCGTGACGCGAGCCAGCGATAGGTGCCGTCGGGAAGGCGGACGCGGAACTCGTAAGCCGCAGGCAGCTGAGCCGTCGGCGTCTTGGCCGTCGAGTCGATCACGACGGCGACGTCGTCGGGATGGACCAGCGCGAGCCGCTCCTCGCGGCTCGGCGCGCGCTCGCGCGGCGCGAGGCCGCGCAGGTGGAACATCTGCGCATCCCAATGTTCGCTGCCGTCGACATCGACGTCCCAGGTGCCGATGCCGGCGTGGCTGGTGATGAGGGCGGCGCGCTGGCTCGCCTCTCGAAGCGCGTCGAGCGCGCGGTGCCGCTCGGTCACGTCCATGGCGATGCCGAAGACGCGGCGCGGGCCGGGATGAACGCGATCGATGTCGGCGCGCATGACGATCCAGCGCTCGCTGCCGTCGCGGCGCAGCGAGCGGAACTCGATGTCGAACGCGTGATCTCCCCCCATGAAGTGGGCGTGAGCCCGCGCGCCCACGCGTTCGCGATCGTCGGGATGGACCGATTCGCGCAGCCAGCGGCCGAAGGTCGGCGGCTCGGGCGGGTCGAAGCGGTCGAACAGCTCGAACATCTGCGCGTTCCAGTCGGCGCCGCCGGGCCCGACGATGGTCGTCCAGATGCCGATTCCGGCGGCACGCGATGCCGCTTCGAGACGGCGTGCGAGCTCCTCGGCGTGGCGCAGGTGCTCGACGCGCTCGGTCATGTCGAGGGCGACGCCGACGAAGGCGATCGGCTCTCCCTTGGCGTTGCGCTCGACGACGCGGCGTGTCAGCAGGTAGCGCCAGCTGCCGTCGCTGCGGCGATAGCGCGTCTCCAAGTCGATCGGCTCGGACGATGTCAGCGCCTCCTCGGCCGATGCGACGACGAGCGAAATGTCGTCGGGGTGGGTCAGGGCGGTCACCTCGTCGACCGACAGTCCCTCGGGTCGCGGCGTCATGCCGAGCAACTCGTACGCCAGATCGCTGAAGTGCAAGCGACCCGTTCGCAGGTCACGGCGCCAGGTGGCAATCTTGCCGAGCTCCACGGCGAGCTTGAGCTGCGCGTTGACGCCGCTCAGCGCGCGCGCCGCGTCGTAGGCCTCGGTGTCGTCCATCATGACGCCGAGGGCGCGGTTGGGCATCCCGCGCGGGCCGTTCTTCACTTCCCACTGCGAGTGGATCCAGCGCGTCTTGCCGTCGGGATGGATGACGCGATAGCGCTGCGCGTACCGGCCCGCGCGCCGCGTCGACTCGGCGTAGGTCATGCGGGCTCGGTCCTCGGGATGGATGCGCTCGATCGCGTCTGCGTAGTTCGGCGTCCCGGCTGACGGGTCGATGCCCCAGAAGCCGAACACGTGCTTGTCCCAGCGGCCCTCGCCCGACGGGATGTCGCGCTCCCAGATGCCGAGCCGGCCGAATTCCTGCGCGGTGTCGAGCAGCTCTTCCTGGCGCGCCGCGCGCGCGGCCAGCGCCCGCTGGTGCGTCACGTCGGCGAGCGACCAGACGATGCGGCCGGCGACGCGTGCCGAATGGACGTCGACCCAGAACGCCTCGCCGGCCGGGCCGCGCAACTGCAGCACGCCGCTGTCGGCGCCTTGCGAGCTGAGCATCCTCGCGAACGACAGCCGCGCCTCGGAGCCCGCGCTGCCCGGGATCGTGAAATCGAGCAAGCTCGTCGCCGCCCGGCCGGCATAGCCGGTGGCCGCGGAGAAGCGCGAGTTCGCCCAGAGGACCGTGCCCGTCGCGTCGGTCAGCGCGAGCATGTCGCGGCTGTGCGCGACGAACGCCTGCAGCAGCTCGACGGGGAGTGCCGCCAGGCCGGGCTCGTGCGCCGCGTCGGTCATGCCGGGCAGACCAGTGTCGCCGTCGCGTCAGCCTAGGCTTCGGCGACCTGGAGCACGAGCTTGCCGAAGTTCTCGCCGCGGAAGAGCTTGAGCAGCGTTTCCGGGAAGGTGTCGATGCCGACGACGACGTCTTCGCGGCCCTTCATCCGGCCGTCCTTCAAATAGGCCGCCATCTCGGCGATCGCCTGCGGATAGCGGTCGGCGTAGTCGAAGACGACGATGCCTTCCATGCGCGCCCGGTTGACGAGGAGAGACAGGTAGTTCGCCGGTCCCCTGATCGGCTCGGTGTTGTTGTACTGGCTGATCGCGCCGCAGATGATGATCCGCGCCTTGCGGTTGAGCCGCGTCAGCACGGCATCGAGGATCTCGCCGCCGACGTTGTCGAAGTAGATGTCGACGCCCTTGGGACAGTGCGCCTTGAGGCCGGCCTTGACCGGGCCGGCCTTGTAGTCGATGCAGGCGTCGAAGCCGAGCTCCTTGACGACCCACTCGCACTTGGCCGGGCCGCCGGCGATGCCGACGGCGCGGCAGCCCTTGATCTTGGCGAGCTGGCCGACGGTCTGGCCGACCGCGCCGGCCGCGCCCGAGACGACGACCGTCTCGCCGGGCTGGGGCTGGCCGACGTCCATCAGGCCGAAGTAGCCGGTCATCCCCGGCATGCCGAGCACGTTCAGCCATTGCGTCGCCGGCGCGGTGCGCAGGTCGATCTTGACGAGCTCGCCGCGCCCGAGCTGGCGCTCGTCGAAGCTCGCGTACTCCTGGACGCCGAGAGTGCCGCTGACGTGATCGCCGATCGCGAAGTTCGCGCTGTCGGAGGCGACGACGACGCC
>Ga0207658_10000824_pt1 | contig 25908 bp, 23 predicted proteins | sample KBSS33metaG_FD_184322 | JGI IMG/M metagenome (GOLD analysis project Ga0207658, IMG submission 184322) | Switchgrass rhizosphere microbial communities from Kellogg Biological Station, Michigan, USA - KBS S3-3 metaG (SPAdes) (version 2) | ecosystem: Host-associated > Plants > Roots > Rhizosphere...
CGGCTCCCGACCGGGGCCAACAACTGTTCACGACTCGCCATGGCCGCGACTGGAGTTGCTCGTCATGCCACGGCGCCGTGCCGACGCAGCCAGGCAAGCACACGTCCACCGGCAAGCCCATCGCGGCGTTGGCCCCGGCGTTCAACCCGGAGCGGTTCGCGGATGCCGCGAAGACCGAAAAGTGGTTCCGCCGCAATTGCAACGACGTCATGGGCCGCGAATGCACTCCCGCGGAAAAGGCCGACGTGGTCGCCTGGCTGAGGACGCTCAAATGAATTGCCGCGGCTTGTTCGATCGAAGATCCTGGGTCGTCGTCGTCTCGCTGGTCGCGAGCCATGCGGCGTTCTCTGGTGACGATCAGCGGGGAGCGGGTGTGGCCCTGCTCCCCAAGTACAAGCAGGAGTGTGCCGCCTGCCATGTGGCCTTTGCGCCTGGCATGCTGCCTGCCGAGTCCTGGCGCCGGCTGCTGGGCAACCTGCCGCAACACTACGGCACGGACGCATCGCTCGACGCGGCAAGTGTGAATGAACTCGCGACCTGGCTCAGCGCGAACGCCGGCACCTACAAGCGCGTGCGCGAGGCGCCGCCCGAGGATCGGATCACCCGGTCCGCGTGGTTCATCCGCAAGCACGACGAAGTCCCGGCCGCCGCATGGCAGCGGCCCGCGGTGAAGAGCGCCGCCAACTGCGCCGCGTGTCACACGAAAGCTGACCAAGGAGATTTCAATGAACGCACCGTCCGCATCCCCCGCTGACTCCCCAATCGTCGAATCGTCGGGCACACCGTCGGTCCGCAAAGTACTGGTCTGGGACGCGCCGGTGCGCGTCTTCCACTGGCTGATGGTCCTCAGTTTCGCCGGCGCTTACCTCACCGCCGAGAGCGAACACTGGCGCCTCGTGCACGTGACGCTCGGCTACACGATGGTGGGGCTGGTGGCGTTTCGCGTGTTGTGGGGATTCGTGGGCACGCGACACGCGCGCTTCGCGAGCTTCGTGCGCGGACCCGCCGCGGTGGCGGGCTATCTGCGCGGGCTCTTGAGCAAGGGGTCGGATCAGGGGGCAGGCCACAACCCGGCCGGCGCGCTGGCCATCATCGCCTTGCTCGGCATGACCGTGGTCGTCACCGCGGCAGGGTGGGCGACGTACAACGACGTCGGCGGCGGCTGGCTCGAGGAACTTCACGAGGGCGCCGCCAACGTGATGCTCGCCATCGTCGGGGTGCACGTTGCCGGTGTCTTGCTCGCCTCCTGGCTGCACCGCGACAACCTGATAGGCGCGATGGTGACCGGTCAGAAACGGGCTCGGCCGGAGGACACGCTGCGCAGCGCCTGGCGCAGCGTGGCAGTGCTGATGCTCGCGGCCGTGTTGGGATTCTGGTGGACTCAGTGGAACAGCGGCGCGCCGACACATGCTGCCAACGACACCGCGGCATCTATCCAGAAACACGACCGCGACGACGACTGATGCGCGGCCGTCCCGGCTGACAATCCGGCAATGCGCATCCTGCTTGCCGAAGACGATCCACTGCTGGGCGATGGCCTGCGGGCCGGTTTGCGCCAGCTCGGATTCCTGGTCGATTGGGTGCGCGACGGCGATGCCGCGGAGCGCGAGTTGTGCGCGCAGTCCTACGCTGCTGCGGTGCTGGACCTCGGGCTGCCTCTCAAGGACGGGATGGAAGTCCTGGCGTCGATTCGCCAGGCCGGCGTCACCTTGCCAGTGCTGGTTCTGACAGCGCGCGATGCCGTCCCAGACCGCATACGCGGCCTCGACGTCGGTGCCGATGACTACGTTGTGAAGCCGGTCGATCTGAACGAGTTGGCAGCTCGACTGCGTGCGCTCGTGCGTCGAGCGCACGGCCAGCCGCAAGAGTGCTTGTCCGTACAGGATGTGGCGCTCGATCCGGCGGCCCGCTCGGTGACGCAGGCCGGGGTGCCGGTGACGCTGTCGGCGCGCGAGTTCGATCTGCTGCACGCGTTGATGCTGAACGCCGGACGAGTCCTGTCTCGCGAGCAGCTCGAGCAGCACCTTTACAGCTGGGGCCAGGAAGTCGAGAGCAACGCCATCGAGGTGCACGTCCACCACTTGCGGCGCAAGCTCGGCACTGCACTCATCCAGACCGTGCGTGGCGTGGGCTACACGCTGGCGCGCGACCTCCCGAAGCCCCGATGAAGATGCCTCGCTCGCTGCAAGGCCGGCTGTTGCGGCTCGTGCTCGGCCTCGTTGTCGGCGTCTGGCTCGTAACCGCCGCATTGACCTGGATCGACGCGCGCCACGAGCTCGATGAACTGCTCGACAGCCATCTGGCTCAGGCAGCAGCCCTGCTCGTCGTGCAGCAGGCCGTCGAGATCGACGACGACCGTCGCGGAGCCGATGCCCCGACGCTGCACCGATATGCGCCGAAGGTGGCGTTCCAGGTGTTCCACGAAGGCAGGTTGGCACAGCGCTCTTCCAATGCGCCGGCCGAACCGATGCTCGAGTTCACAGGGCATGCAGCCGACGGATTCAAGACGATTTCGATCGGCGAAACGGCATGGCGCGTATTCGCCGCCCATGGACGCGAGCGGGACGTGCAGGTCTTCGTCGGCGAGCAGATGGAGTCGCGGGACTCGATCCTGTGGGCCGTGCTGCGAAGTTCGCTCGGCCCGATGCTGCTGGCGCTGCCCCTTCTGGCCCTGGCGGCCTGGTGGGCAGTACACCAGGGTGTGGCGCCGCTGCGACTCGTCGGGCGTGCACTGGCGCAGCGAAGCCCGCAAGCGCTGCAGCCGATTGCCGTGGAGGGTGCGCCGTCGGAGATGACGCCAATGCTGGACGCCTTGAACGGCCTGTTCGAGCGGATCGCCCAGTTGCTGGAGTCGGAGCGCCGATTCACCGCAGACGCGGCGCACGAGTTGCGAACACCGATCGCTGCCATCCGCGCGCAGGCGCAGGTTGCGTTGGGAGCGGCGGCCGACGCCGAGCGGCTGCACGCACTGCAGGCCACGCTGCAGGGATGCGACCGCGCTACGCGTCTGGTCGAGCAGCTGCTGACCTTGTCCAGGCTCGAAGCGGGGGCGGAGCATGTGCTTGTCGCCATCGACCTGACCGCACTGGCCCGACAGGTTGTGGCCGATGCCGCTCCGCTTGCTCTGAGCAAGCAGCAGACCATCGAGGTCAACGCCGTGAATCCGTGTACGGTGCGAGGAGACGCCACGCTGCTATCGGTGATGATCCGCAATCTGGTCGACAACGCCATTCGATACGGCCCCTCGGGCGCGACCGTGAAGCTCGCCGTTTCGAATGCGCAGGGTGTCGTCAAACTGATCCTTGAAGACAGTGGCCCCGGCATGTCATCCGACGACATGGAGCGCTTGGGCAGGCGCTTCTTCCGCGTTGTCGGCAGCGGACAGGAAGGCAGCGGGTTGGGCTGGTCTATCACGCGTCGCATCGCGGCCGTGCACCGAGCCGTCGTGCGTGTAGCCAGGTCGGAATCGCTGGGAGGGCTGTCGGTCGAGGTCAGTTTTCCGGCCTGAAGAGGCAGTTTAAGCCCCGCGACCGGCAGAGGCGCATCGGTCAGACTGGCAAGAGCCTCAGTTGAGGAACGAACGTCAAATTGCCCGGAGGAGTTTGAACGTTGAGCTGTAGGCCCTGCCCGGCTTGGGAGGAGAACACATGCGGCGGCCTCGTCCTTGTGTTCGCGGCGGTTGCGCTGCGCGATAACAGACGGGGGCAATCATGGCAGACGACAAGACCAAGCGCGGCGAACCGGACCGCAGCCGAATCAATACCAGCGAAGACTACGAAGTGCAGGAGTCAAAGAAATTCGGCGTTTCGCCAGACCGATTGCGCGAGGCCGTGAAGTCGGTGGGACCGCATGCGGCCGACGCCGAAGCTCATTTGAAGAAGAGCCGATGACGAAGTCAACCTTGAACGGACACGGAGCGCGAGGCCGGGCGCGCCCGCGGCTCTCTTGGCACAACCTGCGCGCGCAACTTGGCGTTGGGTTGCAGCTGCATGAACTCCAGCAGCGATATCACCAAGCGCGTAGTGCCGTCGCGCCAGGCTGTCTTCAACTTCAGCACGACCGCCCTGTTCCATCGCTTGGCTATTCGGCCGCAGCGCACGGTCGCGTGCAGGCTGAAACCCTGGATGTCGGCGCACCACGTCTGTTTGGGCCGCTTCCCCTTCAATGCGCCGGGCGCGTAAGCATCTTCTGGCCGGCGCCCGCGACAAACGGACGCGCTTTCAATCGCGTCGACGCCACGGCAGCGCTGACAGGCATGCGCCACGCCTTCGGTCGCGACGGCAAGCGGGCTCGCGCTCTACGCCTTGACGCGGACCTCGCCGGCTGCAACCATCGCGCGCTGGCCATTGACCTCCTATGGAACCCAGATCGCGGCGCCGATTCGCATGCTTTCTGCTCGCCTCTCTTGCACTGAGGGGCGGCGCGGTCGCGGGTGACGCGGTCGATTCCAACGCCGGCCCGATCCGCGTGCTGTTCATCGGCAACAGCCTCGTCTTCGAGAATTCTCTCCCACTGATGCTGAGCCGCCTCTCAGAATATTCGGGTGAGCCTCGCAGGATCGAGGCGGCCGACGTCACCATGCCCAGATGGACGTTGGAGCGGCATTGGGACAGCGGCAAGGCGCTCGACGAGATTCGCGGGAGCAAGTGGGACTATGTCGTGCTTCAGGAGCAGTTCGACAGACCGCTGGTCAGCCCCGAGAAAATGGGCAAGTACGCGGGACTCTTCGATGCCGAAATTCGGAAGAGCGGGGCGAGGACCATCGTCTTCATGCATTGGACCTGGGCCGGAAAGGACGCGGCGACGCAAGACGCGACGACGGCTGCCTTTACGGAGCTTGGCAAGTCCTTGAACGTGGCCGTCGCCCCAGCCGGTCCGGCGTGGTACCGCGTCATCGCCGAAAAGCCGACGCTCGCGCTTTACCAGAGCGACCGGCGGCACCCAACGCAGGCCGGCACCTACCTTACAGCAGCGGTGTTCTTCTCGGTCGTCTATGGCAAGCCGCCGGACCCGCTGCGGCCGATGGTGCCGCAAGGTTTGAACGCGGACGATGTTGCGCTTCTCAACGACGCTGCATGGAAGACGGTGGCCCCGAGAATGACTCGATGAGCGAGCACAATGCCGCGTGGGGTCAACGCAAATTGTTAATTTGATGCTCTGGGCATAAAGCGGAGATCCGATGAATGGGCTAATCGAGTTCCGCTCGACCTGCACGTCGTCGCGATCTCCGGTGAACTGGACGACAACACACATCCGGTCGGCCTTTTGCGCTGGCGAGATGTTGACGGGGGGCAGGTTCCGCTGCCTGGAAGGGGCACGACGAGGCGTTTCAAGCGTCTGAGGCTGTGAATACGTGCGTGAGTGGGTGAGACGCTAGTCCGTCGGTCCGGCCAAGTCTGGCTATGGTTGCCGTTGGCGAAACTCGAAGTTTAAGAGTCAGTGCACGAGCAGACTTGCAAGGGAAGCTGACGTATCTGGCGTCAGCCTGATTCGACCTCTTCAAGCAGTGCGATCTGCGATGGGATGGGCGATACCTATCGCGCCAAATGAACGTCAGGCTCATACTCGGCCAACCGTCCGTTCAATCGTTCAACGGAGTTTGCAATGCTTACTTCCCCATGTGCGCGCTCATCTGCCCGCCTTCTCGTCAACGCGATGTTTGTCGCACTGGCTGCCGGCGCCGCCACCGCGCCCCACGCCCAGGTTGCGCGGACGGAGATCCATCCGTTCACGTCGACGACGTTGACTGATCAGGAATTCCTTAGCGGCCGCAAAGAGGGCAAGCCAGTGATCTTGGCGGGGGAGCTACGCCTTCCCCGCGCAGGAACTGACCGACTGCCGGCCGTCGTGCTGTTGCATGAGTCGGGGGGAATTGGAGGGCATGTCACCGATTGGGAGCAGTATTTCAATGAGATGGGTGTCGCCACCTTTGTCATCAACAGCTTCACGGCGCGAGGGATCGTCAGCACCGTTAACGATCAATCCCAACTTGGACGCCTTGCGATGACCGTCGACGCCTATCGGGCGCTCGATCTGCTCGCCAAGCACCCGAGAATCGATCCAGCACGGATTGCGCTAATGGGCTTCTCAAGGGGTGCCCAGCCGACCCTCTACGCAAGTATGAAGCGCTTTCAGCGCATGCACGGCCCAGTGGGTCAGGAGTTCGCCGCCTATATCCCGTTTTATGCGGCCTGCGGCACCAGCTATCGCGACGACGACGACGTATCTGATAAGCCGATTCGGCTGTTTCATGGCAGCGCAGACGACTACAACCCCGTCGCTCCATGTCGCACGTATGTTGAGCGGCTGAAGGCCAAAGGGAAGGACGTTCAGTTAACCGAATATGCCGGTGCCGCACACGTCTTCGATGGGCAGGCGTTTAAGAAACCGCTGAGGCTCGAGAAGGCGCAAATCACCAGTCGATGCGAGCTGGCCGAGTCAGAGAATGGCATCGTCATCAACGCAAATACGAAGCAACCTTTCACCTACGCGGATTCATGTGTCGAACATGGTCCGACGGTTGCTTACGACGAGAAGGCCTACGGACAGTCCAGAAAGGCAGTTGGCGAATTCATTGCGGCCACGCTGAAGCCTAGATAGAAGCAGATTTAAGTAGCTAAGTATTCGTATATCGCCGCGTGTCAGGCGACACGACAAACTGACCCCCGAGGGGGCAGTTCCTAATGTCGCTTGACACCGCGACCGCGAGGGTGGAGTCGCGAGCGGCCTACACGTCCTACCGAGCAATAGGGCAACGAATGCGATTCATCGCGCTCTCGTCTACAGCCGCCCGTGGCCGGGGCCCGGCGCAGCCGGACGCCGGCTGTCCGGACGACGGTGACTTCATCGGTGCGACCGACAAGGCTCGATCCTGAGCGGGCATCGCCTCCGTCAGGTTCGGCGACCGGAAGCAGTCGGTCAACGCTCTCGCTTAGCCCACAATTCGATAGCGGGCGCCGTCTTCGGTGCGTTCAACGATCCGACCGTTCGACGACGACCTCGCTTAACTGGACTACCGGCACGATGTCGGTGTAGTTGGCGACGTCGCCCCGGATCTCGGCGGCGTGCTCCCGGCTGGCGGCCAAGTAGCCTTCGGCCGAATCACAGTAGAACGCGCACATCGCCACGATGGCAGGCGGTGAACCGGGTGCTCGGCCGGCCAGGCCTTTTTCGACGGTGTAGTAGGCGCAGGCACTGCCTAGCTTGGCCTTCACCATGGGCATGTGCCGGTCGCGGTAGTAGGCGTGGTCGAAGCGCGCGCCTTCGGTGTACGGGTACATCACGGTGACCTTGATCATGCGACTCCTTACTTTGCTCAGGCGGACGAAAAAGCAGTTGGGGTGAACACCTTCGTCGACTTCCTTTATTTCTTGAACGCATCGTTTGCTATGAAGGGAAGCGGACGCCGACGTCCTCAAGGGGCAGTTCCATCGCGTTGGTCAGGTAGCTGACCGTTCGATAGAAACCGGCGAGCATCAGGATTTCGATGAGGGCGTTCTCGGGAAAAAAGCCGCGGAGCTCCGACCAAAGTTCGTCGGCCACGCGGCATTCATCGTGCAGCGAGTCGCAGAGCTGGATGAGGAGACGGTCTTCGACAGACCAACACGCATCGGTTGCCGAACCGGTTGCCGTGGAATTGATTTGCTCTTCGGTCAGCCCGGCCGGCTTCGAAAAGACAGCGACATGCACGCCCCATTCGTACTCAGAGCGACAGCGCGCAGTGGTCCGGTCGATGACGATCTCGCGTTGACGCAAGGTCAGGTTCCCTCTGTCGAGCAAGCCTCCTGCAAAAAACTTCTTGCACAGCCGCGGGTCGCGAGCGAGAGTCGAGAAGAGGCGTAACGGCGGCCGGCCCTTCATCGTACGGCCGATCACTTCCGCTACTTCAGGGTCGAACGGCGGCACGGCGGGTTGAATTCGCAAGGACATGTTGCCTCCTACGCATTTGCCAATTAATGATAGGAATAATGCTGTATAAAGTAAAGCATGTCGACACCCAAGATCGGACAACAGGTTCGTGGCTCCCGCACCGGCCGCCCCATCATGGTGGCGCTCGATCTATTGGGCCGTCGAACCGCGTTGCGGATCCTGTGGGAACTGCGCGAAGCACCGCTGACCTTTCGGGCGCTTCAGTCAGCCTGTGAAACGAATTCACGATTGCTCAACACACGTCTTTCGGAGCTCGCGGAAGCCAATTTGGTCGAGCACGATGTTGGAGGCTACAGGCTTAGCGTTCAGGGTCAGCTACTGGGGCAGGCGCTTGAGCCACTGTCCCGATGGGCCACTGCATGGGCGGAGAAGCCGACTCGCCGCAGATAGATGCCACCCTGATGTTTGGGACGGCAAGCGCGCTCTTGACCGGTGGCGTACTGGATAGGCCTCGACTGATCGGCCGCCCGAGAGCCGCCCTACGTGGCTGTCAGCTCCTGGCCGGGATCGAAGGTCGCCAAACGCGCCAGCGAGCAGGCGTTCCCCGGGGCCTGACTGGCATCGCTCGTAGCGGCAGGCGGTTGACGTCGGGGAATGACCTGCGACGGGCAGGTGTTCATCGTCTTCGCCCCTCAACGCGACTGGAGACGACCATGGATTCCAATGTCAGTGTCGTTCTCCACGGCCCACGATGAGTGCCATGGCCGCTCGGCCCCGATAGCATCGGCCCCATGACACTGCTTCCCCTTGCCCTGACAGGCGCAGCATTCCTGGTGGGCATGGGTGTGCTCTGGACGCGGCTGCTGGCTGCCCGCCGCGAGGCCTACATCCGCCAATTCGAGCTGCCACGCGGCCTGTTCGAGAAGCTGCGCAAGCAGCGCCCCGAACTGTCGATCAAGGAGTGCCAGCTCGTCGCGCACGCGCTGCGCCAGTTCTTCCTGGCGCACCTGAAGAGCGGACGCCGGTTCGTCTCGATGCCCTCGCAGGTGGTGGACGACCTGTGGCATGAGTACATTCTCTACACGAAGCACTACCAGCAGTTCTGCCGCAAGGCCTTCGGCCGCTTCATGCACCACTCGCCCGCCGTTGTGCTGCGGCCTCGCCAGCAGAGCAACGCGGGGCTGCGGCGCTGCTTCTGGTGGGCGTGCAAGGAGGAGAACATCAACCCGCGCCGGCCCACGCGCATGCCGCTGCTTTTCGCCATCGACCGCAAGCTCGGCATCGCGGGCGGCTTCTTCTACGTGCCGGACTGCAACGCGCTGCGCGCCGACGGTCGGGGTGATGTCCATTGCGGCGGCGATTTCGGCAACGACGGCTACGACGGCGGCACCGCGGGCTTCGGCGATGACGGCGGCGGCCTGGGCACCGGCGACGATGGCAGCGGCGGAAGCAGCAGCGATGGCGGTTGCGGTGGCGGCGGCTGCGGCGGAGGAGATTGAGTCCGATGAAACGGGCGCCGCTCGCTCCTCGATGCGTGGCGCCCGCCGGCGCTCTCCGGCCTCGCGGACGCCGGCCGCCTCCACACGGCCACCATGAGTCGTCGTCTTCGCACGTCTCATAGAAGGAGGTCCGCAGCCGGTGGGATGCCAGAAGGCTACCCGCCGTCAGCGTCGGGAATGGCCGCGAGGGTCAATTCCGAGAGGGCCTCAAGCTGCCCTTCGACTCGGCAGCGAACCCGTTACTCGTCGAGGAACGTCCACGTATCCGCCCCGTCGAATCGCCGCACTCGCACGGACGCGATCAGCGCCGGATCGAAATTGCCGAGGTTCACGCCGTGCCGTGTCCCGGGCGTGGGCGGCAGCGGCTCCCAGTGTGTAACGCAACCGCAGGTGCGGCAATGGATGGTGCTCAGCGTGCCGTCGCCCTGCACATACGCCACCGTGTGCTCGGGATGGCCTTCGATCTCGACGGTGCCGAACTCGAAGTAGACCCACGGCCCGCCAATGCGCCGGCACAGCGAGCAGTTGCACTTCGTCGCGACCGTGGGCGTCGACGGGAGGCGCAGGCGGACGGCGCCGCAGTGGCAGGATCCTTGGTGCATGGCGAGTGCGAGCATAGTGCGGGAGGTGTCATCTTGGATCACCGGGGCGGAAGAGGGCAAGGGCCACGTTCGGCTGCGGCAAAGCGCGTGGCTAGCCTGCCGGCAATCAGATCGTCGCGACCGACTGTTCATGGCCGAGAACGGTCCCGCCCATGGGACTGGTAGCTGCCCCCTTCGATGCCGAACTGCTCAACGACGGGTCTTGTCGAAAGCCGGCGCTCAGCAGGCATGCGTGCGCGCGACCGCCTGCTTGCGCCCGTTCGGCAGGGTGGTGTGGGCTCATTGTCACCGGGTCACCGCGCCAGCGGAGAACCTCAAGGTCGACGTTCATCCCGCTTTCAAAAGTCTGGGCGGTCGAGAACCATCGATCCCGATTACCTAAGTCATGCCCGCCCGGCGAGCTCACTCGGTATTCTCAAGCTCAGCTAGGCATCGAAAGCGAGTGGACGCATGTTCGTGGCCATCAATGCCAAATTCGGCTTGCGCACATGTGCATTGCGCCTTATCACGTCGTGCACCGTTGCGACACTTGCGGCCTGCGCGAGCCCACCACCTCCTCCGAAGACAACCGTGGTGGTAGCCACATTGCGGGCCTCTGGCACCGTCAATCCCGATTTGCGCGCGCGTCCCTCGCCGGTCGTGGTGCGCATCTACGAATTGAAGTCATCCTCGGCGTTTGGTGAAGCAGACTTCCTGTCGCTGTTCGAACGCGACCAAGCAACGCTCGGCGCCGAAATGGCCTCACGCGAGGAGTTCTCGCTGCATCCAGGCGAGACCAAGCCCTGGGAAAAGACGGTCGGCCAAGACATCCGCTTCATTGGAGTGATTGCGGCCTTTCGCGACATCGATCGGGCGCGCTGGAAGACCTTGATCCCCGTGACGCCGAATGCGCGCAATGTCGTCACGATCTCCGCCGACGGGATCGCGGTGTCGGGAACGGTTGCCGCGCAATGACGGATCGAGCTCGATGACCGCAGGCACCAGGCGACCACCGGGAATGCGCAGATGAGTTGGCGCAATGCAGTGGTGTGGTCGCAGGGCATGTTCTTGCAGCCACATCACTTCCAGCAGCAGGCACGCTACATCGAGCGCCTCGTGGACTCGCGGTCGCGCTGCGCGGCACCTTACGCGTGGGGCCTCATCGAACTGACCCTGGACGACGCACTGCTCACGCTCGGTCGGGTGGGAATCGCGCGCGCCAGCGGCGTACTTCCTGACGGCACGCCGTTCGCGATTCCGCAGTTCGACGCGCCACCCGCGCCGCTCGACATTCCAATCGATCTGAAGGGGGAAGTGGTCTACCTCGCGCTGCCACTGAGTCGCGAAGGGGTGACCGAGGTCGATTTCGGCGCTGTAGACGGGGGCAGCGCGCTTGATGTGTGCCGACTCGAGGCGGTCGAGGAGCTCGTGCGCGACCACACCAGCGCCTCCGATGAACCTGCGAGCATCCAGATCGGGCGGCTCAAGCTGCGCTTGCTGCGCGCACGCGAGCTGACCGACGCGTATGCGGCGATCGGCATCGCGCAGGTGGTCGAGTGCCGAAGCGACCGGCAGGTCCAGCTCGACCGCAGCTACATTCCGCCGCAAGTCGTGCTCGACGCCACCGAGCATCTGGCGAGCACGGCCGTGTTGATGCACGGGCTGATTGCGCAACGTTCGCAGGCACTCGCCGCGCGCATGGGGCAACTCAGCGGCGGTGTGTCGGAGCTGGCCGACTTCCTGATGCTGCAGCTCGTGAACCGTGCTGAACCCCTGCTGCGTCAGCATGCGAGCGTTCCGCGACTGCATCCGTTCGCGCTGTTCACGGAGTACTTGCAATTGGCCGGCGAGCTGTCGACCTTCACGGCCGCGAACCGGCATCCACCCGCCTTCCCAACCTACAAGCACGACGATCTGAGGGGCTGCTTCTCGCCAGTCGTCGAGGCGCTGCGCCGCATGCTCAGCGCCGTGCTCGAGCAGAACGCCGTGCAGCTTGAGCTAGTGGATCGCAGCCACGGCGTGCGCACGGCCGTGGCGCCCGATCTCGAGCTGATCCGCAACGGCGTGTTGGTCATCGCCGTGGCGGCGGAGTTGCCGCCCGAGCAATTGCGCCAGCGCTTCATGTCGCAGACCAAGGTCGGGCCGGTGGATCGCATCCGCGATCTCGTCAACCTGCAACTGCCCGGCATCGGGCTGCAGAGCCTGCCGGTCGCACCTCGACAGTTGCCCTTTCACGCCGGGCACTTCTACTTCGAACTCGAACGGCAGAGCGACCTCTGGCGCCAGTTCGAGAAGAGCGGAAGTCTTGCGATGCACATTGCCGGCGACTTTCCCGGCCTGGAACTCGAACTCTGGGTGATCCGCCAGTAGCGGTACGTCGCCTGCACTGCTGAGGTCCTGCATGAGTCCTGCGAACCCCGACGATCCGTTCAGCGACCCGTTCGCGTCGATCGAGTCGCAACGCACCTTCATGATCCCGACACCGGGTGCGCGGGCACCCGAAGCCGCCGCGACACCAGCGGCCGCCTCGGGTGCCGACGTGGTGGCCGACATCGCCAGCGTCGAAACCGGACTGAACCCGCTGGTGGCGCTGGCCAACAAGCTGCTCGCGATCGTGCCGCAGATCCGCTCCACCACTCACCTCGCCGACCCTGGCGTGCTCAAGGAGTCGCTCGCCCAGGGGCTGCGCGAATTCGACGCGGCCGCTGTGTCACGCGGCATCGCCTCGGAACGCACGATGGCGGCGCGCTACATCCTGTGCACGCTGCTCGACGAGGCCGCCGCGAGCACCCCGTGGGGCGGCGGCGGCGCATGGGGTCGCTACAGCCTGCTGGCGATGTTCCACAACGAGACCTGGGGCGGCGAGAAGGTCTTCCAGCTGATGGCCAAGCTGGCAGAGAACACGGCCGCGAATCGCGACCTGCTCGAGCTGATCTATGCCGCGCTGTGCCTGGGGTTCCAGGGCCGCTATCGTGTCGTCGAAGGCGGCGGCGCGCAGCTCGAAGCGGTGCGCGAGCGGCTCGCGCAAATTCTGAAGAAGGAACGTGGCGACTACCCGCAGCCGCTCGCCGAACACTGGCGCGGCCAGGCCGTCAGGCGCCGGCCCCTGTTGTCTTGGCTACCGCTGTGGGTCTCCGGGGCGGTCGCGGCGATCCTGCTGCTCGGGCTCTACTGGGGGCTCGCGTTCTCGCTCGGCGGCGCCTCCGACCCGGTCTACGGACAGATCCAGAGCCTGCGGTTGCTGCCGCCGACAACCACCATCGCGGCGCCGGCACCTAAGCCGCGTCTGGCGCAGTTCCTGGTGTCGGACATCAAGGCCGGGACCGTTGCCGTGCGTGACGAGATCGATCGCAGCGTGATCACGATCCGCGGCGACGGCCTGTTCGAGGCCGGCAGCGCGACCCTGAGTGCCGATCACGAAGCCGTGATGCGACGAATTGCCGAGGCGCTGACGCAGGTCCCCGGCAAGGTTCTCGTCACCGGGCACACCGACAACCAGCCAATCCGTACGTTGCGCTTTCCGTCGAACTGGCACCTCTCGGAGGAGCGTGCTAACGCGGTGCGCGCGATTCTCGTGTCGCGCGGCGTGACTGCCGACCGGATCAGCGCCGAGGGGCGCGCCGACGGCGAGCCGGTCGTCGCGAACGACATCCCGGCGAATCGTGCGTTGAACCGACGTGTCGAGATCACGCTGATGGCGTCGCGCACCGGGGCGGCATCATGATGAAGAAGCTGTTCGGCCTGGTCTTCAACGCCTGGGTGCTGGCCATCGTCGGGCTGCTCGCGATCTCGCTCGTGATCTGGATCGTGGGCCCGCTGGTCCAGATCGGCAACACCGTCCCGCTTGAAACACCGACCGCGCGGTTGTTGCTGATCGGCGCGATTGCCCTGACCTACGTGCTCAGCAAGCTGTGGGGAGCCTGGCGCGCGCGCCGCACCAATTCCGCTGTCGTCAACCAACTGATCGCGCAGGCGCCGCTTCCCGGTGCGCCGGATGCGGCGAGCGCCGAACTGGCCACGATCCGCGAACGCTTCGAGATGGCCCTGGCCACGCTCAAGCAGGCGCGCTTTGGCGTCCAGCGCGGACTGTGGGCGAGCGCCTCTGCGCATGTCGGTCAACGCTACCTTTACGAGTTGCCCTGGTATGTGATCATCGGTGCGCCGGGCTCGGGCAAGACGACCGCGCTGCTGAACTCGGGCCTCGAGTTCCCGCTCGCCACGAGCATGGGTGAAGCGGCGATCCGCGGGGTGGGCGGCACCCGCAACTGCGATTGGTGGTTCACCACCGAGGCGGTGCTGATCGACACGGCGGGCCGCTACACGACGCAGGACAGCGACAAGGACACGGACCAGAAGGCCTGGTCCGGCTTCCTCGCCCTGATCAAGAAGAGCCGGCCGCGCCAGCCGCTGAACGGTGTGCTGGTGACCGTGTCGATCACCGACCTGCTGACGCGCAGTGCCGCCGAGCGCGCCCAGCATGCGGCCTCGGTGCGCGCACGCGTGCAGGAGCTGCACCAGCAGCTCGGCATCCGCTTCCCGATCTACTTGATGGTCACGAAGTGCGATCTGCTCGCCGGCTTCATGGACTACCTGGGAGACGCGAGCAAGGACGTACGCCAGGATCCGTGGGGCTTCACGTTCCCGCTCGATGCGCAGCAACGCACCGACATCGCCGCGCTGCCGACCGAGTTCGATCGACTGGAGAAGCGCCTGACCGATGGGCTCATCGACCGGCTGCAGAGCGAGCGCGACGCGGCGCGGCGTGCCCGCATCTACGCATTCCCGCAGCAATTCGCTGGACTGCGCGGGGTGCTACACGAGTTCGTCGAGAAAGTGTTCTCGCCATCGCAGTTCGAAGAGCGTCCGCTGCTGCGTGGCGTCTACTTCATCAGCGGCACACAGGAGGGGACGCCGATCGACCGCATGCTCGGCGTCATATCGCGCACCTACCGCCTGGCGCGAACGCCGTTGCCGCCGAACCAGTCGACCGGGAAGAGCTTCTTCCTGTCGCGCCTGCTGCACGAGGTGGTTTTCGCCGAAGCCGAACTGGCTGGCACCAACCTGAAATGGGAGCGGCGACGCTCGCTGCTGGCGTGGACCGGCTATGCGCTGATCGCCCTGGTGTCCGGCGCGATGGCGACGGCCTGGGGCGTCAGCTATTACAACAACCGTCAATACGTCACCGAGGTCGCCGGCCGCGTCGACGCTGTGCGCAAGCTGGTCCAGGCGACGCCGAACCGTGCGTCGGCCGAACTGCAGGTGCTGTTGCCTGCCTTGGCGGCCACCAAGGCGCTTGCCGCGACCGAGCAGAAGCGCGTGCCGTGGAGCCTGGGATTCGGGCTGTACCAGGGACGCAAGCTCGACTCGGCGACGCAGCAGGTCTACAAGCGCATGCTGGTCGACGCGGTCCAGCCTCGGCTCGCGCTGCGTGTCGAGGATCAGCTCAGGAGCAGCGACGACGACCCCGAGCTGCAGTACGAGGTCCTCAAGACCTACGTGATGCTGCACGACCCGGATCACTTCGACCGCGACGCGCTGAAGAGCTACGTGATGGCCGACTGGGAGGTGAACCTGCCGCGCGATGTCGGCACCGACGATCGTGCCGCCCTCGAGGCCCACCTCGACGCCCTGCTCGCGCAGGGTGCCACGGTGTCGCCGTTGCCCGAGGACAAGCAACTCGTCGAGCAGACGCGCCGCAAGCTCACGCTGATGCCGCTCGCGCAGCGCGTCTACAGCCGGATACGGCGCGAGGGGGTTGGTGCCAACATCCCCGAGTTCACGATCGCCAAGGCCGCAGGACCCGGCGCCGCGCTGGTCTTCACACGCGCCGGCAAGGACAAGTCGCTGACTCACGGCGTGCCGGGGCTGTTCACCTACGACGGCTATTTCAGTGGTTTCCAGAAGGTCGTCGACCGCACGACCAAACAGCTCCGCGACGAAGAAGGCTGGGTGCTTGGCCTGAACGAAGCGTCGCGCTCTGCCAGCCTGCGCGACCCGATGGCGCTGGCCCGGCTCACCGACGAAGTGCGCCGTGCCTACCTGCTCGACTACGTCAAGCAATGGGAAGCCTTCATCGGCGACATTCGGCTGATGCCGGTCGGCAACCTCACCCAAGCGATGCAGACCGCGCGCATCCTGTCGGCGCCCGACAACCCGCTCGCGCCACTTATGCGCGGCATCGTCAGGGAGACGACGCTGACCGCGGTCGATTCGAAGACCACGGTGGACAAGGCAACCGACGCGGCAAGCCAGAAGATCGACGAATCTCGCGAGAAGCTCGCCCGCATGCTCGGCGCGAAGAGTGCACCGACCGCCGTCGCGCCGGGCGCGCGTATCGAGAGCATCGTCGACGACCGCTTCGAGAGCCTGCGCCAGTTTGTCAAGGCGCCGGCACCGGGCAGTCCCGCACCCATCGACGCGACGATCGGGCTGATCAACGAGGTCTACATGCTGCTCAGCGCGACGGACACCGCGGTGAAGGGAGGCAACGCGCCGCCGCCGTCGGAAGTGCCGAACAAGGTCAAGGCCGAAGCCGGCCGGCTGCCCGAACCGGTGCGCGGCTTGGTCACGACGCTGTCGGCGGGGAGCAATGCCGTGGCGACCGGAGCGGCGCGTGCGAACCTGTCGAGTTCTGTCAACTCGAACATCGGCGAGTTCTGTCGCCAGGCCATCAACGGCCGCTATCCGTTCGCGCGCAACAGCACGACCGATGTCACGCAGGACGACTTCGGCCGCCTGTTTGCGCCGGGAGGCCTGTTCGACGACTTCTTCCAGAAGAACCTCGCCGCGCTGGTGGACACCAATACCCGTCCCTGGACTTTCCGCCAGCTCGGCGAGGGCGCGATCACGCGCGATTCGGCGACGCTCGCGCAGTTCCAGCGCGCCGCGGCGATCCGCGACACCTTCTTTCGTTCCGGCGGCCGCACGCCGTCGTTGCGACTGGATTTCAAGCCCCAGGAGATGGACGACACCATCACTCAGTTCACGCTCGACTTCGACGGCCAGCTCGTCAAGTATTCGCACGGACCGCAGATTCCCAACTCGATCCAATGGCCGGGCCCGAAGGGCAGCACGCAGGTGCGGGTGCAGCTGCAGCCGGCGCTTGCGAGCGGCTCGTCTGGCATCACGACCGAGGGCCCGTGGGCGCTGTTCCGCATGTTCGACAGGCTTCAACTCGCGCCGTCGACGGCGCCCGAGCGTTTCCGGGTCACCTTCAACATCGACAGTCGCAAGGCCACGTTCGAGGTCACCACGAGCAGCGTCGTCAACCCGTTCAGGTTGCGCGAGCTGGCCGAGTTCAGCTGCCCGCGTTCGCTGTGAACGGTAACGACGTGTCCGGCAAGACACCGCTCCCCGCTGGCGCGCAGGAATCCGGCGACGCGGCGCCGGCCTGGTTCGGCAAGCTCGCCTGCCTCGGCGACTTCGCCACGCGCAGGCTCCCTCAGGACACGGCCCGCACGCTGGACAGCTGGCTCGCGCAAGGTATCGACGCGAGCCGCGCGCAACTCGGCGAGCGCTGGCTCAGCGTCTATCTGACCGGCCCACTGTGGCGCTTTGCCTGGGCACCGGGTGTGATCGACGCGCACTGGTGGTTCGGCCTGCTCATGCCGAGCGTCGACAACGTCGGTCGCTATTTCCCGCTCGTGGTGCTGCAGTCGCGCGCCGAGCCGCCGGCCGACGCCGGCGCACTGGATCGGCTCGAGCAATGGTACGCGGCACTCGCTCACGCGGCGCTGCGCACGCTGCAGCCCGGCAGCTCACTCGATCAATTCGAAGCCGAGTTGGCGCACATTGCGCACGCGGCTTCGCTGCCGCTTTCCGCTGCGGCCGCTTCCTGGCCGTCGACTCAGTGGCCGGAGCGAAGCCGGCACACCATGGCGAACGGGACCTCACTCTCGACCTGTCTGCAACAACTGGTGGTGGCCGAGACCTTGCAGCGCTATCGCGGCTGCTCGTTGTGGTGGTCGCTGCGCCCGGGCGCACAGGACAGCAGCCTGAGCATCTCCGTTGGGCTGCCTGCCAAGGAGTCCTTTGCGCATCTGGTCGAAGGCGTCTGGTGACCGCCCCGCTTCCACCTGCCTGACCGACGCGCGTCGCCTCACGCAGTGCGGTCGCGCAGGCGCCGGTTCAGGTCGTTGCGCTCGACCACCTCGGCCGCAAAAGGCTGGAACGGCAGCGTCCCCAGCACGTACAGCGGATCGATCCGATACTTCTCGTGCGTCCCCTTCGCGCCGGCCTGCAGCGAGCGCCATGTCTCGAAATGCAGATGTGGATAGCGCGAGTCGCCGTTGCCGCTGATGCCGGTCAGCCCGATCGTGGTTCCCACCTCCAGTGGCCCGCTCTGGACGAAGACCTTTGACAGATGGGCATAGAGCGCCCAGCATGTCCACGTCGGGAATTCGACGCGTGTCAGCACCGCCCTGCCCCAGCCTTGGCTGCCAAAGTCGGCGGCCCACTCCACGGCCCCGCGATAGATCGCATAGCACGGCGTGCCCTGCTCGGCATAGAGGTCGACGCCGCCATGGAACTGGGTGCCACCGCCGCGCGTGTAGCCGTAGGTGCCGCCGATGACCAGTCGCAAGTACGGGTCGCAGCGCAGCACGCACTGGCGCAGCGGCCTGACCATCGCGCTCGGGCGCCGAAGTTGCTCGGACATGGCACATTCCTTCCTGATCTTGTTTCGTTGCCGCGGTAGCCCTTGACCTCAGGCGACTGGCAGGATCCGCGTGACCTCGGCCGGGTTTCCGACCCAGACCGCCACCGCGCTGTAATTGTCCTGATTCTTGCAGTCGCGTTCCTGCACCAGCGCGCACATGCGATCGAGCCAGTCTTGCGCGCTGAATGCGCCGCTCAGGGTCGTCTCGATCTCGGCCGGTTCGATCGGGTCGTACCAGCCATCCGAACAGAGCAAGAAGGCGTCGCCTTCCTCGATCTCGAACCCCGCGTCGCTGACGTGCGGCTCGATCGGATCTTCTGCGCCCATGGCGGCCGTCAGCTGGTTGCGGTTCACGTGGTGGCGCGCCTGCGTCGGGTCGATCAATCCTGCGTCGACCATGGTCTGCACGACGCTGTCGTCGCGCGTCACGCGCATCATCCGGCCCTTGCGCAACAGGTACAGCCGCGAGTCACCCACATGCGACCAGACCGCCTGCCGGCGTGCCTTGTCGATCCATAGCACGACGAGCGTCGCGTGCATGCGCTCGCGCCCGCTCAGTCCCTGCTGCTGCTGGTTCAGCGCGTCGTTCGCGATCCGAACGACCTGGTCCAGGCGCATCGTCGGTCGCGCCTCAACGACTCCGACCCCGAGCTCGTGCACGACGATGCGCACAACCAGGTCGGCCGCGACGGCGCCGTCATGGTGACCGCCGGCCCCGTCGGACAGCACTGCATACCAGCCGGCTTCGAGGGCGCCGTGCTTCACGTAGTCTTCGTTGCGCTTGCGTGCACCGATCTCGCTGCGGCTGGCGAACTGGATGTCGGGCATGGTGCTCGAAATCGGGCGAAACCGGCGCGGCGTCGACGGCGGCGTCTCAAGCGCCGGCATCGGCGCCTGGCGGCTGCAGGCGATCGAGCTGGTCTTCGTAGGCGGCGACGAAGGCCGCTCCGAACAACTCGTGGAAGTCGTCTTGCGCTGCGTCGCGTATCGTGCCGAAATGCTGCAGATACAGGTCCCAGAGCTTCGCCTTGCGGTTCATCGGCAGCACGCTGTCCATCAGGCTTGTCCCGATCAGTTTGCGCTCGAGATCCGCTGGCTCGAACCGGCCGAGCACGCCGGCCAGCGCTGCGCGCATGCCGGCCATGGTGCCGATGCTGTGGCCAACCAGATCGTGCATGGCGTCCTGCATCGCCGCCGGCCCCGGCATGAAACCGCGCAGTGGGGGCTGGAGCAACTGTTCGAGTGCGGCCTGCGCGTTCGGCGAGAACTTCAGCGGGTTGTTGTTGCGCGAGCGAATCGTCGTGACGGTCGCACGCAATTCATTCTTGGCGGTGGCTCGCACCGCCATCAGGCGCAGCGTGCCTTCGGTCGCTTCGCGCATCAACATGCCGAGCATGCGCATCAGCTCCGGGGTCAGGCCCTGCGGCCGATCGATGCTCAGGCCGGCGCCTTCGCAAAACGCGGCCCACAGCGCATCGGGCGATCGGGACGCGCTCTCGGCGATCGGCGGCCGCGCGGGCGCACCCGGGCCAGCCTGCGCCACGGCTGGAACTGCGGGCGTGGGCTCGGGCGCCCGAGCGACAGCCGGCGCGCCGAGCAGATCGGCGAACGGATCGGCCGACCCGCCGGAGCCGCTCAGCCCGAGGCCGGCGAACAGCGCATCGACCGATGGGGCCGGCTCGGAGCTCGATGATGGCAAGGGCGGCGCCGCGACGGGTGTCGGTGCGACGACGCGTGCCTGCTCTGCCGGCGGCGCTGCGGATGCCACGCGCGGCGCCACCACTGGCGGCGGCTTGTAGGCCGCCTTCAGTTCCGGCGTGTGGTTGAACGCGGCAGGCCCGGCGGCGGTGGGAGACGCGGCGGCCGTGCCGAACATCGCGAACGGGTCTGTGCTCTGGAGGCCGTGCGCGGGCTTGGCGCCGTCGGCGCCAGGAGCGGGGCCGCTGAGGAACGAGGCCAGCGGATCCGCCGCGCCACCGACAGAACCGAGTCCGAAGCTCGCATCGATCGACGGTGGCGCGCCCGAGCCGGCGCCGACCGACCCGAGAAGATCGTTCGCGCCGGCACGCGGCATCGCGGGCGTCGCCTTTTCGGGTGGGGGCGCGAGGTCGGCGAACGGATCGAAATCGTCCGGCAGGCGCGCCGGCGCGCTGCCCGGAGACAGCTGCGCGCGCGGGCCGGGAGCCGCCGCAGGCGGGGCCGCCAGGCCGAAGGGGTCGTTCGCGCGCGTCGACGGCGCGCCGCTACCGAGCAGGTCGGCGAACGGGTCGCCGGCCGAAGCGGGCGAACTGCCACGCCCCAGGAGATCGTCAAACGGGTTCGACATCGATGGCCGCCCAGCCGCACCGGCCGGCGCTGCCGGTGGCCTCGCGATGTCGACGCCCGACGGCAGTGCGGCCTCCAGCGGCGGCACGACCCGCGCTCCCCGGCCCTGCATCATCTGGCGCGGATCGGTGCGATGCTCGGCCGCCGACCCGGCGATCACGGCGCGCGCGTCGACAACCGCCCGGCCGTGCATGATCGTGCGCACCGCCTCGTCGTCGACGTCGATCATCACGTTCAATGCGTAGCCGCCGATGCGCAACTCGTCGTGGTTCGTGAGCGCGCCACGCTCGCCGGGGCCGAGCGCGCGACCATTCACGAAGATCGCATTCGCCGACGCCGCGTTGTGCACGTGAAAGCGGCCCTCGAGCGCGATCACCTCAACCTGGAGCCGCGAGATGTGGCGCTCAGGATCGGGCAGCGTCATGGTGTTCGCGTCCGAGCGTCCGATCGTTCCACCCTTCGCATCAAAGCAACCGACGATCGCCTGCGACAGCGGCTGATCGTTCAGGGTGACGGCGCGAATGACGAGGTTCATGGGCGGTTGCCGGGCGCCAACGGTTCGCGCCGCATCCCTTTATCGGTCAGGGGTCGCGGCCCGGCAATCGACGAAAGTCATCTCCCGCGCACGCCGGGTCATGGCGCCAGCAACAACAGCAACACCTGGCTCGGCACGATGCGGGCACCGGGGCAGTTGGTGCTGTTCTGCAGCGACATGCTCGTCAGTCGGGTGGCCGGCATGCCGTTGATCAGGACCGTGAACGCTCCGGTCAGATGGCGGGACGGGCCCATCACCGTGCCCGACGCCACGCCCATCGCGACGCCAGCGTTGTCGCCGTTTGTCATCGGGATCGACGTTCCCATGTTGTGCGCCGGTGCGCCCATGATCAGCACCGTGGGGACATTGGGCACCGCCATCGGCCCCATCGCGATGTTCGGGTACGGAATCGGCACCGGCCCGACCGGCGACGGCGTGAGACAGACATCGGGGAAGCCCATGTCGGTGCCCATCATCTGACAGTTGGCAAACATCCTCGCGCCCTCGCTGCAATCAGCCCATATGGATCTGTGGCGCGCGCGATTTCACGAGCCGCTCGCCCTCGACGAGCACATGCTCGGCGTGCACCGTCGCCAGGCCCCGCGCGCGCAGGTCGAGCGTGCCTGCCTGCACGGTGTCGCTGCCCTCGGTGATGCGCTGGTGCGTCTTCGCGACCAATGTCACCCGATCGACCACCGCACCGATGCTGGCCCCGGTCCATCGCAACGCCGAGACGATGCCCTGCCAGCAAGCACCGATCGCCTCGGCGCTCTCGAAGAGCAGGGTGGCATGGTGCGCCCGGATCTGCAGCGTGTCCGACTCGAGGCGCAGGTCCTTCGACGCGATGCGCAACCGGCCCCCGCAGCGACCCAGCGTGGCGTCGTCGGGCAAGTGCAGGGTCGCCGGGGCGTCATCCGCACGCTCCAGCACAGCGATGACCCAGCACTTTGCCTGCAAGTCGCCCGGCTCGGCGAACCAGCCGACGCAATCGCCCGGCGCGGGCACCAGCAGACAGGACGCGGCCAGGCGCATTGCCCTGTCAACGCCGCCGCAACGCGCCAGCACCTGACGTCCTTCCACCTCAACGACGATGGCGATGCCCTGTGCAGCAGCGAACTGCGTAGGCCCCGAGAGCAGGCGATGCGGATCGACGCGATCGTTCATGGGCAGGTCCTCGGTGAGGTCGTCAGGCGGTCTGGGGCCAGCGCTCGGCACGAGCGAGCGCCGGATCGGTTCCGAGCGCCGCGGCAAGATCGGGCATGCGCGAGTCCGATACCTCGACGCGATGCAGGTTGGTTCGTGTGACGCGGCTGCCCGTCAGGTCGCACTGCGCGACACGGGCGCGCGCAAGGTCTGCATAGGTCAGGTCCGCGTCGCGCAGACTGCATTGCTCGATCCGGGCGTCGGCAAAATGGGTCTGGTAGAGGTCGGCGGCGTCGAAGCGGCAGCGCTGCAGGATCGCTTCACTGAACAGCGCCTGGCGCAGATTCGCGGCGCCAAAGTTACAGTCACTCGCCGTCGCGTTCGCGAAGACGCAGTTCGCGGCGCTTGCCGCACCGAAGTTGACCCGCTCGAGCGTGCTCCCCTGGAAATTGCATTGGCGTATCGACGCCTCGCCGAAGTCCGCATCGGCCAGCAGTGTTTGCGCGAACTGGCACCCCTGCAGTCGTTGACGGCGAAAGCTGCGTGCGCTCAGGTCGGTCTTGTGGAACACGACCGAGTCGAATGTGCATTCGGAGCTGTCGGCGCCGCCGAGAGCCAGACCGGACAGCGTGCACTGGTGAAAGTGAACGGCGCGCAGGCGCGCGTCCTTCAGCGAACAGTCGATCATCGTGACTCGGTCGATCAGCGCGGCACTCAGATCGGCCCGGTCGAGGATGCTGCGATGAAAGGCCGCGAGGTTGAAGTCGGCACCGGCGAAGTCGGCGTCCTCGGCGGAGCAATCGAGAAGTTTCGCCGCGTGCCACGACGACGTCCCCGCCTGCACGCCCGTCAGCGTGCAACGACTGAAGACCGCGCCGCGCAGCTGCGCCCCCTGCAGGGTGCAGCCAGAGAGGTCGCACTGATCGAGGAACGCCTCGCGCAGGTCCGCATTGCGCAAGTCGGCCTGCCTGAGTCGCACTTGGCTGAAGACACTGCCGCGCAACGGTGCGCGTGCCAGCACGATGCCGGACAGGTCGCAGGACGGGATCGCCTCGCCGAAATGTGCGAGCACGACGACCTGTTCAGGAGTCAATGCGGTGCCGCTCACGCCGACGAGCCCTCCGGCCGGCGCTTCGGATGGACCTTCACGCGCTCAGCCAGCGCCTGCTGCAGCAGCGTCGCCTGATCGAGATGCGCCTGCGACAGGTCGCTGGCGAACAGGTTCGACGCGCGCAGGTCGGTGCTGCGCAGGTCGACCTTCTGCGCCACCGCGTTCATCCAGTTCGACGCCGTGGCGCGTGCGCGCCGCAGGTCGGTGCGGATCAGCAGCGCCTGGCGCAGGCTGGCGCCGCCGAGGTCGGCATCGGTCAGATCCGCCTCCGACAGATCGGCTCCGTCCAGCCGCGCGCCGACCAGTGTCGCCTTCGCGAGCCGAGCGCCGCGCAGATTGACCTTGGACATGTCGGCCTTCGAAAACTCTCCGCCGCTCAGATCGCAGCCCTTCGCGAACACCGCCTGCACGAGATGCGCGCCGGTCCAGGTCACGCCCGGCGCGAAGCACTCGAGGAAGTTCGCGCCGGCCAGGCGCGCGCCGGCAAAGTGTGCGCCGGCGAGCCTGCAGTTGAGGAAATTGCACGACGACAGATCCGCACCGTCCGCCGACAGCCCGCCAAGTTCGAGCTTGAGGAACAGCACGCCGGTCACGCGCACACCGCTCCAGTCACAGGCACCGAAAACGGCATCGAGCAGCTGCACGCCCACCAGGTTCGCGGCCCGAAAGGACGCGCCGTCGAGCTTTGCACCCGAGAGGATCGCGTGGCTCAGGTCGGCTTCGTCGAAGCGCGCGCCTTTCATTGTCGTGGCCCCAAGATTGGCGCTACTCAACTGCGCCTCGCCGAAGTCGGCATCGCTCAGTTTTGCATGCGCCAGCACCGCGCAGGTCAAGTTGGCACCACGCAAGCGCGTGCGGCTCAGGTCGCAGCACTCCAAGTGCGCACCTTGCAGGTCGGCAGCGCTCAGATCGAGTTCGGAGAGGTCCGCGCCGGTCAGGTCGACGTGGGCCAGGCTGTGTCCCTTCTCGAGTGCCCGCACGACCTGCGCCCTCAATTCGGCCGATACGCCGGGCGGCAGGCGATCGGCGGGCGTCTGCAGGTGAGCGCTGTTGCGATATGCGAGCTTCAACGCGGCTTCCGCCTCGACGAGCTTCGGCGTCATCGCGAGCAGTTCCCTGGCGCCTGTCGCCGCGTCGGGGCGATCCTTCAGCGTGGCAATGAGCGCGTGCAGTTGTGCTGCCGCCTTGAAGCTTGGCGGACCCTTGGTCTGCTGCTTCTCCAGATCGATACCGTGAGCCTTGGCCAGTTCGTTGGCCCGCTGCACTTCGCGCGCCGCGCCAGCGATGGCTTTGGTGTTCTCCTCGGCCGACATCCTGAGCATCTTCTCGATGTGCGCGGGCAGTTCGCTCAGCGTCGGCGTCGGTTCGCGCGGCGGCATGCGCACGCCGAGCGCGTCGGGGTCGAGGCCCAGTTCGCGCGTGCGCTGGCGCGCCAGTTCGACCTTGACTTCGGCGCCGCGGTACTGCGCCTCGCCCAGAAAGCCTTCGATCTTGTAGTCGGCCTCGATCGCCGCCATGTCGGGGTCAACGTTGTCGATCTGCGCCGGCGTCAGATCGGAGTCGATCAGGCTGTAGAGCCCGCCGAGTCGCGGATCCTCCCGCCGCTGCAGCACCTGAAGGTAGTGCTCATCACTCTTCGGCTCGCCGACGCGCTCGACCGCTCCCATCAGGATGCCCACGTCAGCGGCATCGTCCTGCGTGATGTCGGCCAGGCCCTGGAAAATCATCACACCGCGCTCGGCATGCGGAAAGAACCACAGTGTCGACAGCGCAAGCGGGATGTCGCGCAACTTGCCAGCCAGCGGGCCGTCGCGGTAGTGCACGAAGCTGCGGCAGCGCAAACCGGGGAGCCGGCCACCGACCTTGGCCAGCGTCGGGTGGAGGTGATCGAACTCGAAGGGCTCGTCGCCCAGCAGCGGCTTGTCGAACCACTGGTCGGGCGGCGCCATGTTGAAGTGGCGCCAATGTAGGTCGGGGGGGAACGCGGGCGCATGGTCCGGCAGCCACTTCTCGTCGTAGGTTCCACGATGCCGCGCTCGCGTGCTCCAGGTCGGGTCAAGGCAGCCGAAACCGGCTGGAACGATCTCCTGGTCAGGGTGGGTCAGGGGCGTCTGCGCATACTCGGTATTCGGCAATGGCCTGGCCGGGGAGCCATCCGACGCGGTCGCTGGCGCCCGACCTCGGCCCAC
>Ga0207658_10000829_pt1 | contig 25830 bp, 27 predicted proteins | sample KBSS33metaG_FD_184322 | JGI IMG/M metagenome (GOLD analysis project Ga0207658, IMG submission 184322) | Switchgrass rhizosphere microbial communities from Kellogg Biological Station, Michigan, USA - KBS S3-3 metaG (SPAdes) (version 2) | ecosystem: Host-associated > Plants > Roots > Rhizosphere...
CCAGCGATGCGGCCAACCGCCGGCCGGCGTCGCGGCGGTCCTCGAACGGCGGCGTCGCCGAGGCGACCTGGGGGTGAACGAGGGAGGCCATCGCAGCCAGGCTAGAAGTGGCCACTGGGACCGCCATCCGCAGAAGTCCACAGAGCCGCGGCGGGCGCAGGGCCGATGGGAGCGTCAGGCAGGCCATAGAGGATGAATTCCGCATGACCGACGTCGTCATCCTCGTCCTCGCGGCCACCGGCACCGCCCTTGCCACCGGTCTCGGCGCGGTCCCGGTGTTCATCTTGGGTGCGCGGGCACGCCGGCTGGCACCGCTTCTGCTCGGCCTGGCCGCGGGCGTGATGGCGGTCGCGGCGGTACAGGGACTGCTGATCCCGGCGACCGAAGAAGGGTCGGCGATCGAGGTCGTTGCGGGCCTGCTCGCCGGGGTCGCCTTCCTGCTCGTCGCCCGCGCGCGGCTTCGGCCGGACGCCCACTTCATGGGCCGGTCGGGGGCGGGCGCGCGCACCTCGGCCCTTGTCTTCCTCGTCCTCTTCGTCCACAGCCTCCCCGAGGGTCTGGCTGTCGGCACCGCCTTCGCCTCCGAGCGCGAAGGGCTCGGTCTCTTCGTGATCCTCGCGATCGCGATCCAGAACATCCCGGAGGGAACGAGCGTCGCGATTCCGATGGCCGAGGCGGGGTTTGGCCGCGGGCGGCAGTTCTGGGCGGCGGTGGCGACCAGCGCTCCGCAGCCAGTGGGGGCGCTGCTCGCCTACTTCGCGGTTGAAGAGGTCGAAGCGCTGCTGCCGATCTCGTTTGCCTTTGCGGCTGGAGCGATGCTGGCATTGGTCGTGGTCGAGGTGCTGCCCTCCGCCTACGAGGCCGGCCGCCGCCTGCTGCCGAGCGCCGGGCTGTTCGCCGGGGCGCTGATGATGTTCGCGATCAGCCTCGCGATCGGCGTCTGACTCAGGCCACGGTGAGCACCGCGAGCGCCAGCACCGAAGCGGCGATCGCCGCCAGCGCCAGGCCAGTGGCGAGCCGCCCGCGTCGCCCCAGTGCATGCTTGCCCATCAGCTCGCGATCGCGTCCGAGCCGGCGCATGAACGGCAGCATCGCCAGCAGCAGCACCGCGTTCAGCGCCTGGGTCAGGTAGAGCAGTTCGATCAGCGGCGCGCCCGGGATCAGCACCACGGCAACGGCGACGGCGGTCACCGCGGCGAAGCTGAGGTAGAAGCTGCGCGCCTCGCCGAAGCTGTCGTCGAGATCGGCTTTGCGCCCGAGCGTCTCGGAGATCGAGTAGGAGGTGGAGAGCGGGACGATCGCGGCGGCGAGCAGCGCCGCGCCGAGGAATCCGAGCCCGAACAGGGTCGCCGCGGCGCCCCCCGCCAGCGGCTGCAGCGCCTTCGCCGCGTCGCCGGCATCGTCGATCTCGATACCGGAGGTGTGCAGGGTGGCGGCGCAGGCGACGACGACGAAGAGGCCGATCACGCCGGTGAGGATGGCGCCGACGATCACATCGACCCGCTCGAACCGCAGGTCCTCCACCCGCACCCGCTTGTCGACGACGTAGGATTGGATGAAGGCCAGGCCCCAGGGCGCCAGCGTGGTACCGATGGTCGCGACGGCGACCAGAACCGCGTCACGGGTGAGCGGTAGGTTCGGGACGACGGCGCCCTTCGCGGCCGCGCCCCAGTCGGGATGGGCGAGGATGCCGGCGGCGACGTAGGTGACGAAGATCGAGCCGAGCAGCAGCAGAAAGTGCTCGATGTGGCGGAAACTCTCGCGCAGGACGAGCGCCGCGACCGCGATCGCCGCGAGCGGCACGCTGACGTAGCGGCTGGTGCCGAAGAGCAGTTCGCTACCGGCGGCCACGCCGGCGAACTCGGCGCAGAGCGTGCCGGTGTTGGCGATGATCAGCGCCGCGAGAACGAGCCCGGCCGAGCGGCCGCCGAAGCGCTCGCGGACGAGGGTGAGCAGCCCCTTGCCGGTGACGACGCCGAGCCGCGCGCCGAGCTCGTGGAAGACGATCAGCGCCGCCGTCGAGAGGACGAGGACCCAGATCATCTCGTAGCCGTAGCGGGCGCCGAGGATCGAGTAGGTGGTGATCCCGGCGGGATCGTCGTCGGAGAGGCCGGCGAGGATCCCCGGCCCGAGCACCGCCAGCAGCGTGGCGGCGCCACCGGCGCGCAGCAGTCGTCGCCGGTGGCGGACGAGGTGGCCATGGACGTGACGCGAGGGGACGTGGCGGGCGAGGACCCCGCGCCGCGGCTCGCTCACGGCTGCGCCGCTGCCGCCTCGGCACGCTGCTTGATGCCGAGCAGCATCTTCCGCTGCATGACGAAGTGGGGGATCTCGAGCAAGCCTCGATAGAAGAGGGTGGCGCTGCCACGAGGGATGCGGCCGCGGGCGATCAGCCGGGTGCGGCTCCCACCGGCTGCCGGCTCGATGACGAATACGCCCCAGCCCTCGAGGCCGATCACCCGCCCCGGCTCGAAGATCGTCACCGGGAGGCCGGGAGCCGCCGGGTGGAGCATCACCGGCTCGCCGACCTCGCGCCGCTGCCACTCGGGGTCGACCCGCTCGGCGTTTCGCATCTCGCAGCCGGCCAGGTTCTCGAGCCACTCGTAGCTGTAGAAGCCGCCGCGGTCCTGGCCGATCTGAGCGAGCCACGGCCATACCGACTCAGGTGGTGCGGCGATCGTGACACCGTGATCGATGACAAGTCCCGGATCCGAAACGAGGTCATCGCCGGGGAGCTCTTGGCGACGCTCTTCCGCGGTGCTTCCCCATTGACGCATCCACGGAGCGACGGTGGCCTCGTAGGCGACTGCGGCGGCAACGATCGTCGCCGCTCCCCGTCGCGGGCACCGCCGCGCAATCGCGGCACATCCGACCTCGGCGGCGGCAGCGGCGACGCCGGCCACCAGCGCGGCCTGGCCACCGAAGGTGACGACCAACGCTTGCGCGATTGCGAGCGGACCAGGGTGGCGAGGCATCTCGTCGGCGCCGCTCATGGCGGGGATGCTAGGTCGAGGCTCGGGCGGCCGGGACGAGAAGCGCCACAGTCGCGAGTGCGGTGTTTCCCCCTGGACGCTCCGTCACCTCCGATTATGGTCACCGCATGTTCACGGCCAGACGCATTGAGGACCCGGTTCGCGCCTGGACGGCTGCCTGGGTCGGCGGTGCGGCGATCGGCGTCGCCAACGGCGCCGTGCGCAAGGGAACGTACGGGCGCAAGCTTTCGGAGCCCGTGGCAAATGCCGTCTCGGCGGCGATCGCGGTCGGGCTCTTCGCCGCTTACTTCCGCACCTTGCAGCGACGCTGGCCGCTCCGCTCGCGCGCCGAGGGCGCAGCGGTCGGCGGCGCCTGGCTGGGGCTAACCCTTTGCTTCGAGTTCGGCCTTGGACGCGCGATGGGGAGATCGTGGTCCGAGCTCGGCCGCGAATACGACCTGAGGCGCGGTCGTTTGTGGCCGCTCGTTCTACTCTCGATCGGGCTTGGGCCCGAGATCGCCCGGCGAGGGTCGTGCCGGTGAGCGCTGACCCTGTCATCGCAACCGTCGGGCTGACGAAGCGCTACGGGTCCTCGCGCGGGATCGAGGACGTGAACCTCGAAGTCGTCCCAGGCGAGGTCTTCGGCTTTCTCGGGCCGAACGGGGCCGGCAAGACGACGACGATCCGAACCCTGCTCGACCTGATCCACCCGACCGCGGGCTCGGCCCGCCTCTTCGGCCTCGACAGCCGCCGCGACAGCGTCGCGATCCGCGCCCGGCTCGGCAATCTGCCGGGCGACTTCGGCTACGGTCGCGGCGCCAGCGGCCGCGAAGCGCTGCGGCTGCTCAGCCAGCTGCGCGGAATCTCCGGCTTCGGCAGAGCCGAGGAGCTGGCCGCGCGCTTCCATGCCGACCTCGATCGCCCGCTCGGGAAGCTCTCGCGCGGCAACCGCCAGAAGATCGGTCTGATCCTCGCTTGCTTCCACCAGCCCGATCTGCTGATCCTCGACGAGCCGACCAGCGGCCTCGATCCGCTGATGCAGGAGGAGTTCCTCGCCCTCATCGGCGAGGAACGCGAACGCGGCGCCGCGGTCTTCCTCTCCTCGCACGAGCTCGACGAGGTCGAGCGGATCTGCGACCGGGTCGGGATGGTCCGGGGAGGGCGACTGATCGCCGTCGAGCGGGTTCAGGTCCTGCTCAAGAAAGCCTCGCGAAAGGTGAACGTCCGGCTCGCCGATGGCGGCGGCCTCGACGAGCTGCGTGGGGTGCCCGGCGTCAGTGTTCTGGACGTCTCCGATGGCCGAGTCAGCTTCCGCTACGCCGGCGATCTCGATCCAGTTGTCAAGGCCCTTGCCCGTCACCACGTGCTCGACCTCGAGGCGACCCACCCGGACCTCGAGGAAGTCTTCCTCGGCTACTACGAAGGTAAGGGGGAGAGTTGACCGCCCAGCTCACTGCCCTGGTCTCCGCCCACCTCCACGACCGCCGCCGTTCGCTGCTGGCCTGGGGGCTGCCGCTTGGGTTGATGTCCGCCTTCATCGTCGCGATCTTCCCCTCGATCCAGGGAGCCCTGAGTGACGTCGTCGAGCAGTATCCGGCGGGGCTGAAGGAAGCCTTCGGGATCGGCGAGCTGAACAACGTCGAGCAGTACCTGCACGGCGAGATGCTGAGTCTGATCGTGCCGCTTGCCGCCGGCTATCTGGCGGCGCGCGCGGTGGCGAGCGACCTCAGCGGCGCTGCCGAAAGCGGGCGCCTCGATGTCCTGCTGTCCTCGCCGTTGCCCCGTCGCCGGCTCTGCGCCGCCAGCTTCGTCGGCGCGGCGCTAGAGCTGGCTGGCGTCCTGCTCCTGACCGCAGTGCTCACCGGGATCGGCAGCCTGCTCGCGGGCGCCGGGCTCGGCGCCGGCCCGGCCGCCGCCGGCTTCGCTGCGGTCTGGCCGCTGGCGCTGGTCGGCGCCGGCCTCGCGGTGGTGGTCAGCGGCTTCTCGTTGCGGACTCCGATCGTCACCGGCATCGTCGCCGGCGCCCTGGTCGCCGCCTACGTCGTCGACCTGCTCGGCAAGCTCGACTCCGGCCTCTCCTGGGTTCGCTACGGCTCGATCTTCAAGTACTACGGCAACGCGATCGAGACCGGGATCGAACCGTGGGCCTTCGCCGGTCTGCTGGCGCTGGCGGCGCTGTTCGCGGCGCTTGGCGCCTGGCTCTTCGAGCGGCGCGATCTCGCCGCTTAAGCAGTCTCACGCTATCCTGGATTTCCTGCCGCAAATGCCGCATTCGTTCGGGCAACTATCTCAGGAGCTCGCAAAATGGTTCCCGACGACCTCATGGACCAACGCGATAGCGACAGGTTCGAGCGTCTGCTCGCCGTCGGCAACGCGATCGTCGCCGAGCTCGACCTCGAGACGGTTCTGCGCGCGATCGTCGAGGCCGCGCGCGACCTGACCGATTCCGAGTACGCCGCTCTCGGCGTACTCGATCGCGAGGGCAACGAGCTCGAACGCTTCATCTACCTCGGCATCGACGACGAGACGCGGCAGCAGATTGGGCCGCTGCCCCACGGTCGTGGCGTTCTCGGCGAGCTGATTCGCCATCCTGAGCCGCTGCGGCTGCGCGACGTCGAGGAGCACCCGCACGCCTACGGGTTCCCGCCCGGGCACCCGCCGATGCACTCCTTCCTCGGGGTCCCGATCCGGATTCGCGGGCAGGTCTATGGGAACCTCTACATGACCGAGAAGCGAGGCGGCACCGAGTTCGAAGAGAGCGACGAGCAGGCGGCGATGACGCTCGCCGCTTGGGCCGGGATCGCGATCGACAACGCCCGTCTCTACACGGCGCTTCGCGAGCGCGAGGAGCAGGCGGCGCAGGCGCTCCGCTCGGCCGAGACCTCGGCCGAGATCACCCGCGTCGTCGGCGGTGAGACCGACATCTCGCGCGTCCTCGAGTTGATCGTCAAGCGGGCGCGAGCGCTCGTCAAGGCGAAGACTCTCCTGGTGCTGATGCGCCGCGGCGAGCGACTGCACGTCCTCGCCAGGGCGGGCGATGCCGGCCGCGACCTCAGCGGCCTGACGATTCCGGTTGACGACGCCGCCTTCGAGGTGGCGATGAAGAAACGGGTTGCTCTGCACCTCCATCCCGGTTCGCCGCCTTCGGAGGCGCGCCTGCGCGAGCGGGTCGGCGCCGAGGCAGCGCTGGTGGTGCCGCTGCTGTTCCGAGGACGCGCCGTCGGTGCCCTCGTCGCGCTCGACCGCGAAGCGGGCGGCGACGACTTCGACGAAGGGGATCTGCGCCTCCTTCAGGCCTTTGCGGGGTCGGCCGCGACTGCGATCGGCACCGCGCAGACTGTCCACTCCGAGCGCCTGCAGCAACAGATCGAGGTCGCCGACGAGGAGCGGCGTCGCTGGGCCCGCGAGCTGCACGACGGCGCCCTACAGGGTCTGGCGGCGATCCGGATCTCCCTCGCTGGCGCGTTGCAGGCAAGCGGTGAGGAACGAACCGACCTTCTCGAACAGGCCGCCGAAGGAACGGTCGAGGAGCTCGAGACGCAGATCACCGAGCTGAGCCGGCTGATCGACGACCTGCGGCCAGCTCCGCTCGAGCGTCTCGGGCTCGCCGGTGCGATCGAATCGTTCGCCGCCGAGGCGGGTAATCGCGGCGGCTTCGAGGTAACGGCCGATGTCGAGTTGGGCGATGCTCCGGCGGGGGACCGCGAGCGGGCGCTCTACCGGCTCGTGCAGGAGGCGCTCAACAACGTCGTCAAGCACGCCGACGCCAGCCGCGTCAGCGTGTCGGCCAGCAACGACGCGGGGATCGCGCGGATCGCCGTCGAGGACGACGGCAAGGGCTTCGACGTGAGTCAGGAAGGCGAGGGGCGCGGGCTGGCGGGAATGCGTGAGCGGGTGGCGATGCTCGGCGGCGAGCTCTCAGTGGTCTCGCGGCCCGGGCATGGTTCCCGGGTCGAGGCGACGGTCCCGCTGGTCGAAGCCGCGGACTAGCCGACCGAGTCGCTGCCGCCGGTCTCGATCACGCCGTTGGCAATCGCGAATCGGACCAGCTCCGGCCGCGACTCGATGCCGAGCTTCTCCAATAGCTTCGCCCGGTTGACCTCGATCGCCCGCACGCTGAGGAAGAGCTGCTCGCCGATCTCGCGGTTGGTGTGGCCGAGGGCAACCAGTCGCAGCAGCTCGACCTCCCGTTCGCTCAGCGACTCGAGCGGGTCCGCTTCGAGCTTCGCCATCTCGCCCCCGAGCTCCGGATCGACGTAGGAAGCACCGCGGGCGGCGGTGCGGATCGCTTCGACCAGCTGCCGCTCCGCCGCCTGCTTCAGCACGTAGCCGGCGGCGCCGGCCCGCAGCAGGTCGCGCGCCATCCGCGGGTCGCTCTTCATCGTCAGCACGATGATCGCCGTGCCGGGGACCTCCTCGCGCAGCCGCGGGACGTCTCGCCGCGGATCTGCGCCGGGCATCTGCAGGTCGAGGACGAGGACGTCGGGACGGCGGTCGGCGACCAGCTTCGCGGCGGCAGCCGCGTCGGCTCCCTCGCCGATCACCCGCATCTGCGGCTCGGCTTCGAGCAGGTTGCGCAGGCCGGCGCGGATCACGTTGTGGTCGTCGGCGAGGACTACCGTTATCTCCTCGGCGTCCGGCATGGCGGCACCCAGTCTGTCAGGGGGTGGCGGGATTCCGAAACCGTTCCTGGCGCCCTCCAAGGCGGAGGGGGCGTTGCGCTTCGTCGAGGCGACCGGGCGGCGTGCCGCTATCGGTTCGCTGGGGGAAGCGGAGCGGATCGTTGCCGGCGCAGCCGGGACCCAGGTTCGGCCTCGTGTCGCGGTCTGAACCAGCCGGCGGCTGGCGCCCAGCCCGAGATCAGGTTTCGAGCAGCGTTGCTAGCACCGGGCCGGGCACCAAGGTCAGCTGCGGTTGAACCGCAGTCTCGACCGCTCAGACGGCGGGGACGATCAGGGTCGGGCAGGGCGCCGTGCGGGCGACCTTGGCGGCGACGCTGCCGAGGAAGAGCCGCCGCACCGGGCTGTAGTTGCCGCGCGAGCCGATCGCCAGCAGGTTGGCGCCGCGGGCGGCGGCGAAGATCACGTCGGGGACGACGCCGTGTACTTCTTTGCTCTCGACGGCGAGGCCGGGGTGAAGCGAGGCACGAGCGCGTTGGAGCGCACGCTCGACGCGGGCGATCTCCTCCGGATCGGCGGGGCGCGCGAAGCCGGCGAGGTCGAATCGCATCTCGACCACGCCGACCAGCGTCAGCTTAGCGCCGTCGCGCTCGGCCAGCGCCGCCGCCAGCCAGAGGGCGGCGGTCGACTCGCGGCTGCCGTCGCAGCCGACGACGATCCGCTGCAGCGGGCCGGGATTGCCCTCGGCAAAGCCACGCGGGGCGATCGCGACCGCGCACGGGGCGCCGTCGAGGACCCGCTCGCCGACGCTGCCGGGCAGAACCCTTCCGACCGGGCCCCGGTGGGTCGAGGCGATCACGATCAGGTCGGCGCCTTCGGCCTCGGCGATTTCCTTCAGACCGTCGCTCGGTCGACCGCCGGCGATCACGCGGGTGTCGAAGCCGAGCTCAGCGAGCATCGGCGTGACTTCGCGTCGGAGCTTGCCTTCCTCCTCCTCGACGATGCGGGCGTAATCCCCGGGTGGGATCGAGTCCGGCCAGTACGGCCGCACGGAGGCAACGAGCAGCTCCGCATCGCCGGCCCGGGCGAAGGTACGGGCGAGAGCCAGCGCGTCGGTGGACGCAGTCCCCTCGTCGACGCCGACGAGCACCTGTCGTAACGGCGCAGCGCTCACCGCAGTAGCTGCTGCGTTGGCCGGGACTGGATGAGGCGAAGATCCATTCATTCCTGCAGCATGAGCTAGCTCTCGCCTCCTCTCATCCGTGGATCGCCACATCCCTTCCCCGGGCGCGCCCACGCCGTTACCCTGCCCCGGTGGCCGAGGAAATCGTCGAGGAGCGGATCACGATCGTCCTCGCCGACGATCACGCGGTCGTCCGCGGCGCGCTCCGCTCGCTGCTGGAGGGCCAGGAGGACCTGGAGGTGGTGGGGGAGGTCGGTGACCTCGCGGCCGCCCGCGAGGCGGTGGACGAGCACTCGCCCCATGTCCTCGTGCTCGACGTCAACATGCCCGACGGCCTCGGGGTCGACGCCGTCCCGGAGCTGCGCGCGGGCACGCCGGAGACGCAGATCGTGCTGCTGACGATGGAACGCGACCTCAGCCTGGCAAGGCGCGCCCTTGACGCCGGCGCGCTCGGGTACCTGTTCAAGGACGCCGCTCATCTCGAGCTGATCGAGGCAGTCCGCGCCGCCGCGGCCGGCGAGCGCTACGTGCCGCCGGCGGTCTCGGCCGGGCTCTCGCGCGCCGGGGAGAAGGAAGACTCGGCGCTCTCGCCGCGCGAGACCGAGGTGCTGAAGCTGATGGCCCTCGGGCACACCAACCGCGAGATCGGCGAGCAGCTCGAGCTCAGCGTCCGCACCGTGGAGACCCACCGTGCCCACATCCAGCAGAAGCTCGGTCTCAGCACCCGGCCCGAGCTGACCCGCTACGCGCTCAGCAACGGTTTGATTGACGACGCCTAAGCATTAGAGATGCTCCGCTAGGCGCATGCCGCCCCGGTTTCCAGGCTGGCGTCTGCAGAAATGCGAAAGACAGGGTGCAGCGGCGCCTCGGCGACGAACTCAGAATCGGGCGAGTTGGTAGCGACCCCGAAGAAGGGGCGAGCAACGGCGACCTGTTCCAGATACTCGCGAAGCACGGGCTCCGCCTCCTGCGGTGCAGCCTCGCTGAGGCCCACTCGTTCGCTGCGGCCGGCGCGGCTGAGTTGGACCGCGGCAGCGGCCCGGGCATTTCGGACCCAGCCGACCTCCCCGTAGGGAGCCACCAGCCAGCGCTGGTCGTTCTCGATCAGCCTCACGGGGGTCGAATAAGGGCGACCGGTCTTCCGTCCGGCCACCGTCAGTAGGTACGTCTGCCCACCCGCCAGGCCCAGTCGGATCAGCGGCTTGACCGAGGCGTTGAGGATCCGCCGCATGGGGACAAGGCGGTAGCGCCTCATGTGATCGGCGCCGGCGCGGCGTGGTTGTGGGCGATCATCCGGGTGAACCAGGCGGCCGCCAGCTCACCGACTCGCTCGAGCTCGCACGTATCCTCGAAGAGATGGGTCGCGCCAGCGAAGACGCTTAGCTCATGCAGGCAGCGCAGCTGGTCGGCGGCTTCTTCGTTGAGCCGAAGCACGGCGCGGTCATCGCCGCCGACGATCAGCAGCGTCGGCGCTTTCACTAGACGCAGCGCGCCGCCGGCCATGTCGGCGCGGCCGCCGCGGCAGACCACGGCGCCAATCTCCTCGCCGAGCACGGCCGCGGCGCAGAGCGCGGCGGCGGCACCGGTCGAGGCTCCGAAGTAGCCGATCGGCACCGGCTGGGAGGGCGAGCGCCCTGCAGCCAGCGGGTGGCGGAGAGGAGGCGCTGGGTGAGCAGGTCGACGTCGAAGGCGTTGCGGCGGTCGAGCTCCTCCTCGGGCGTCAGCAGGTCGAGGAGCAGGGTTGCGAAGCCAGCCTGATTTAGCTGGATCGCGACCTGGCGGTTGCGGGGGCTGAGCCGGCTGGAGCCGCTGCCGTGGGCGAAGACGATGACGCCCTCCGGCCGGTCCGGGAAGACCAGGTCAGCGGCGATGGTCACCGGGTGGGCGGGGATCTCGACCTTGCGCTCCTTCATAAAGACCAGCGTAGGTGTGCCCGCCGCGCCCGCCATCGGGGGAAATCCGCATCGCTTGAGGTTGCGCTGCCCCGATTGCAGGGCCGAGGAGAGGCTCGAGGATCGCGGCAGACGAAATCATGGCGCCAGCCGGCGCCCGAGAGGAGCAGAAATGGACCCGGACACGCTCACGCTCGAGTTGTCGAAGGAAGAGGCCGAGGTGCTGCTCGGCGTCCTCGCCGCCGAGCGTCACAACGAGGAAGCCGAAGCGGTGTGCGACGCGATTCGCCGCCGTCTCGACGAGGAGCTGGCGAAGGTCGGCTGAGGCGGTTCAGGCCCTGAGTGCGGCGCCGACCTGCTCGAGCTGCGCTTCGATGCCGCCGCAGACGCGCTCGCAGAGCTCGAAGACGGAGGGGTCGGAGATCGCGTAGATCGAGCTGGTCCCCTGCTTGCGGCGCGAGACGAAGCCCTCGGCGTGGAGCGTGGCGAGGTGCCTGGAGACGTTCTGCTGGCTGCTCCCGAGCGCCTCGGTCAGCTCCCGGACCGAGGCCTCGCCCCGGGCCCTGAGCAGATCGACGATCCGCAGTCGCATCGGGTCCGAGAGCGCCAGGAAGCGTCGCGCGATCAGCTCTGCGGCCTCGTTGTTCAGGGGGCTCTTCATCGGCTCTGATATCCTTTCACAACTGTAAAGTTGTTAACGGGTGAACTAGATAAAGGATAGCGAGATGGCAACCGTAGGAATTTCGCCTCGTTCCGAATCCCGGCACGCCTGGCCCCTCGAGCGCGTCCTCTTCCTCCTCGCCGGCAGCGTCACGCTCCTCAGCGTCCTGCTCGCGGCCCTTCTCAGCCCCTGGTTCCTGCTGCTGACCGCATTCGTCGGCCTCAACCAGCTGGCCTTCGTCGCCTTTGGCAACTGCCCGAGCTCCTGGCTTCTGCAGCGTTACCTGGGCTTCGAGCGAGGCTGCCCGCGATGAGCCGCCTCGGACCGATCGGGCGTCTCGGTCGCTTCGCCGCGACCCATCGCCGCCGCGTGTTCCTCGCTTGGGCCGTTGTCGCCGTCGCCCTCGGCTTCTTCGCGCCGCGGGTCGAGACCGCGCTCTCCGGCGCCGGCTGGCAGGCCAACGGCTCGGAGTCCGTCGCGGTCCGCGAACAGGCCGACCGCGCCTTCGGCGGCAGCGGCGCCTACGCGATCCAGGTCGCGGTCCACTCGGGCCAGCTGAGCGCAGCCGATCCGGCCTTCCGCCGCACGGTCGCCGGGGTTGAACGCGTACTTGCCGCCGACTCCGCGGTGCGCGCCGTGGTGCCGCCGCGCCCCGGCTCGACGATCTCCCGCGACGGCCAGAGGGCGATCGTCGTCGGCACCGCGGCCAAAGGGCCGAACGAGATGGTCGCGGCCGCGGGCGACCTCAAGTCCGAGGTCGCCGCCGTCGCCGCGCCGGGCGTCGAGGCGAGCTTGACCGGCGCCGCCGGGATGTGGTCTGACTTCAACGAGGCCAATCGCGAAGCGATGATGCGCTCCGAGCTCTTCTCCTGGCCGGTGACCCTGGCGATCCTCGTGCTCGCCTTCGGCTCACTGGTCGCCGCCGGACTGCCCTTGCTGTTGACGATCACCGGCCTCGTCGCCTCGGCCGGGGTGCTCTATCTCGGCACCCTGATCTCGCCGATCTCGATCTGGGCGATGAACTTCGCGCTGATGTTCGCGCTGGCACTCGGGATCGACTACGCGCTGTTCATCGTGATGCGCTTCCGCAGCGCTCTCTTCGGTCGCCGCGAGGAGGTGAACGAAGCCGTCGGCGAGACGATGGACACGGCCGGCAAGGCGGTTCTCTTCTCGGGGATCACCGTGCTGATCTCGCTCTCGGCAGTGATGCTGGTGCCCAGTCCCGCCTTCCGCTCGATGGCCCTCGGAATCATGATCTCGGTCATCTTCGTGCTGGCGGCGACGCTGACCCTGCTGCCGGCGGTGCTCGCCAAGCTCGGTCCGCGAGTCGACAAGTTGGCCCTGCCTTGGGCGCACTCCGGCGATCACCGCTCGCCGCGCTTCGCGCGCTGGGGCGAGTTGCTGTGGCGGCGGCCGGTGGTCTTCGGCGGCATCGCGCTGCTCGTCCTCGTCGGCCTCGCAATCCCTGTGCTCAACCTGAAGACCGGGATGCCGTCGATCAAGGTGGTGCCGAAGGGCGACCCCTCGCGGGTCGGCTACCAGCAGGTCAGCTCCGCCTTCGGGCCCGGTATGCCTGGCGCACTGCAAGTGATCGCGCCGCGCTCTCAGCGCGTCGAAGTGATCGCGGATTTGAGCTCCGACCGCGGCATCGCGGCCGTCTCGAGGCCGGTCCCCGGCCGCGAAGGCCTGGTACTGATCCAGACCGTCCCCACCGCCGGGCCCTCAACCGCCGCGGCCGGCGCCACCGTCGACCGGCTTCGCGAAGCGCTGCCTTCACAGGCACTCGTCGGCGGGCCCTCGGTCGAAAACCACGACCTCGAAGCGGCGCTTGCGGGGAAGACGCCGCTGGCGATCGGCGTCGTCCTGGCGCTCGGCTTCCTGCTGCTTCTGGTTGCCTTCCAGGCACCCTTGCTGGCGGCGATCGGCGTTCTCGCCAACCTCCTCTCGGTCGGCGCCGCTTTCGGGGTCGCCAAGCTGATCTTCCAGGACGGGCATCTGAGTGGGCTGCTGGGGTTCGAATCGCAGGGGTTCCTCGACGCCTGGGGGCCGATCTTCTTCTTCGCGATGATCTTCGCGATCGCGATGGATTACACGGTCTTTCTGCTCTCCTCCGCGCGCGAGCACTGGGAAGCCACCGAAGACCCCAAGCAGGCGATGGTCGGCGGGCTCGCCCACTCGGGCCGCGTGATTCTCGCTGCCGGTGCGGTGATGGTAGCCGTCTTCTTCACCTTCGCCCTCTCCGGACCGCTGCCGCCGAAGGAGATGGGAATGATTCTCGGGATCGCCGTGCTGCTCGACGCCTTCCTGGTGCGGCTGCTGCTGCTGCCCGTATTCCTGCGGCTCTCAGGGCGCGCTGCCTGGTATCTGCCGGGTTGGCTCGACCGGGTCCTGCCCGACGTGCGTTTCGGGCACGGCGAGCCGGTGGCGAGCGCGCCCGAGCCGGCCGAGAAAGAGCTGGCGGGCGTGGGCGGGGCGCGCGCGAACGGATGATCTCCCCGGCTCCTCGAGCCCGAAGGGGACGAACAACCTGCGGCGCTCTGCGGATGCCGCTGGGGTGAGATTTAGCGGCCTTCGCCCGCGTCAGGAATTGTCGGCCCCGTCCTGGGTGCCCGGCGGGAGGTCATCCAGCGTCTCGAGCTCGAATCGCAGCACCTCGACGAGTCGGTTTCCGGGCAGGTTTCATCCAGCATCGCGAGTGAGCGGCGGTTGCGAGCGATGAGCACCTCAGCTCGCTCGCGCGGCAGGCCTCTGGCCAGGAGCATGCGCAGCTCGCGAACTTTGGAGACCTTGTCGGCGGCGTAGACGGCAGCCGCGTTGCCGCCAAGGCCGCGAACCTTCTCGCGCAGCCGATCCTTGCGCTCCTCCTCGTCTTCGATCGAGGGGTCGTCGCTGACCGCGGCGACCAGATCCGCGACCTCGGCGCCGAACCGCGCCTCGACTTCGGGGCGCTCGGCGTCGGTCTTCTCGAGCACGTCGTGCAGGACCGCTGCGGCGACGACGGAGTCCGGATAGCCGGACCGATCGAGCAGCGACGCGACCTCGAGCGTGTGCAGGATGAACGGCGCGTCGTCAATTTGGCGACGCTGGCCTGAATGGCGCTCCAGGGCGAATGCCACGGCCGCCTGCGTCCGCGGCAGATGTTGGAGGAAGGTCAGGTGCGGTTGGACAGTGCTCACACGCGCTCGCGCAGTTCGAAGTGACTGACAAGCATTGAGATCAGTCCTTTCCACCCGACTGCACCGTGTCGGCGAGTGCCTGCCCTTTGTGTTCGTCTTGGGCGAGGTCTGCCAGGGGCGGTGGGCGGAAAGGCAAATGGGCGGCCGCAAACACGGTCGCCAAAGCGGTCAGCACGCATCCCGATCCCACCGCAGGGCCTCTCGCTTCGCTGGCTCATTGGTTCTCCTTCGGCGACCGGCTGACGAAGCGCACGCCCTCGCTCCCCTCGAGCGAGAAGCCGCCGGGGGCGCCAGGAGCGACGTCGAGGATGAAATCGGGGCGGCCCCAGCGCTCGTACTGCTCGGCGTCGATCAGGAAGGGCACCCCGGCGACCTCGCCAAGCTCGAGGTCGCCGGGGCCGGGGGGCAGCTCGTGGGCAAGGAGGCACATCGCGTCGCTGCCGTCGCAGCACCCACCCGACTGGTGGAGAACGATCGAATCATGCCTGCGACGCAGCCGCTCGATCGTCTCCACCGCAGCCGGGGTGGCTTGGACGGAAGGCATTGGGGGCCCCTAGAAGAATCCCATCGGGTTCTTGTCGTAGCTGACCAGCAGGCACTTGGTCTGCGAGTAGTGGTCGAGCATCATCCGGTGGTTCTCGCGGCCGACGCCGGAGATCTTGTAACCGCCGAAGGCCGCGTGGGCGGGGTACTGGTGGTAGCAGTTGGTCCACACCCGGCCGGCCTTGATGCCGCGGCCCATGCGGAAGGCACGCGAGCCGTCGCGGGTCCAGACGCCGGCACCGAGGCCATAGAGGGTGTCGTTGGCGATCGCCAGCGCCTCGGCCTCGTCGCGGAACGTCGTTACCGAGACGACCGGGCCGAAGATCTCCTCCTGGAAGACCCGCATGTCGTTGGTGCCCTTGAGCACGGTCGGCTCGAAGTAGAAGCCGCCCTCGATCTCGATCGGCAGGCCGTCCGGACGATCGCCGCCGGCGAGCACCTCGGCGCCCTCGTCACGGCCGATCTGGACATAGCTCTCGATCTTCTCGAGCTGCGCCCGGGAGACCTGCGGGCCCATCATCGTCGCCGGGTCGAGCGGGTGTCCCTGGACGATCGCGCCGACCCGCTCCAGGGCACGCTCCATGAACTCCTCATAGATCGACTCCTGGATCAGCGCTCGAGACGGGCAGGTGCAGACCTCGCCCTTGTTGAAGGCATAGAGGACGAAGCCCTCGATCGCCTTGTCGAAGAACTCGTCGTCGGCGGCCATCACGTCCTCGAAGAAGACGTTCGGCGACTTGCCGCCGAGCTCGGTGGTCGAGGGGATGATGTTCTGGGCGGCGTACTGCATGATCAGCCGCCCGGTAACCGTCTCGCCGGTGAAGGCGATCTTGGCGATCCGCTTGTTCGAGGCGAGGGCGCGGCCGATCTCCGCGCCGGGTCCGTTGACGACGTTGATCACGCCGGGCGGGACGGCGTCGGCGATCACCTCGCAGAACTTGAGAATCGACCATGGGGTCGGGCTCGCCGGCTTGACCACGGTGCAGTTGCCGGCGGCCAGCGCTGGCGCGATCTTCCAGGCCGCCATCAGCAGCGGGAAATTGAAGGGGATGATCTGGCCGACCACGCCGAGCGGCTCATTGAAGTGGTAGGCGACGGTCTGGCCGTCGATCTCTGAGATCCGCCCCTCCTCGGCCCGCACGGCGCCGGCGAAGTAGCGGAGGTGGTCGACGACGAGGGGTACGTCGGCGGCGAGCGTCTCGCGGACCGGCTTGCCGTTCTCCCAGCTCTCGGCGATCGCGAGCATCTCGAGGTTCTCCTCGACGGCGTCGGCCATCGCGTCGAGCACCGCGGCGCGCTCGCCAGGCGAGGCGGCGCCCCAGGCATCCTTCGCGGCATGGGCCGCGTCGAGTGCCAGCTCGATGTCGGCCGCCGCCGCCTCAGGGACCGAGGTGAATGGCTCGCCGGTCGCAGGGCTGACGTTCTCGCGGTAGGCGCCGCTGGTCGGTGGCACCCACTCGCCGCCGATGAAATTCTCGTAGCGGTCCTCGACCGCTACGACGCTCTCGGCCGTCCCCGGCGCGGCGTAGGTCCTCGGTTTCTCGATCGTGCTCATTGCTCTTCCTCGTTTCGCTATGGGGTTTTCGAGGCGGCGCCGTTTAGCTGGCGGCGACTGCTGCGTCCTCGTTGAACTCGGCTCGGTCGACGCTTCGCAGGTCAAAGACCATCCGCGGCGCCGTGGCGCTGCCGTCGAGCACCTGCTCGATCGCGCGGTTGACGTCCTCCAGCGCGCAGGGAGCGCACTGGACCTTGGTGAGGCCGCGACGGTGGAGCTCGAAGACCTCCTCGAGGTCACGGTGGGTGCCGACGATCGAACCGCGGACCGTCAGGCCCTCGAGCACGGTCTTGAAGATCGGCAGCTTCATCTCGTTCTCGGCGGGCAGGCCGACGCAGACGAGGGTGCCGCCGCGGGCGAGGCCGCCGAGCGCCTGCTCGAAGGCCGACGAGGTAACCGCGGTGGAGATCGCCACGTCGGCGCCGCCGAGCCGTTTCAGCGCCGCCGCCGGATCCTCCTCGGAGGCGTTGACGACGTGACCGGCGCCGAGTTCGCGGGCGCTGCGGAGCCGCGACTCGTTGACGTCGACGGCAACCACCTCACCACCGGCGATGGCCGCGTACTGGATTGCCAGGTGGCCGAGGCCGCCGGCGCCGAACACGGCGACGAGGTCGGCGGGGCCGGCCCCAGAGACCTTGACGGCCTTGAAGGTGGTGACGCCGGCACAGGTCAGTGGGGCGGCGTCGAGCAGGTTGACACCGTCGGGCACCTTCACCACGTGGCGGGCGTAGCCGATCGCGTACTCGGCGAAGCCGCCGTCGATCGAATAGCCCATGTTCAGCTGCGATTCGCAGAGCGTCTCCCAGCCGCTGTTGCAGTAGCGGCAGTCGCCGCAGGCGTAGCCGAGCCAGGGGAGCGCGACGTGCATCCCGACCTCGATCCCGTGCGAGTTGCCGGGGCCGAGCGCGACGACCCGGCCGACTCCCTCATGGCCCGGGATGAACGGCGGCGCGGGCTTGACCGGCCACTCGCCACGCGCCGCGTGAATGTCGGTGTGGCAGAGCCCGCAGGTCTGAATCTGGACCAGGACCTGTTCGGGTCCGGGCTCCGGAATCGGTAGATCCTCGATCGCGATCGGCTGCGAGAAGTCGTGTACGACTGCCGCCTTCATCCTCCTACCTCCTGTTTCGCGCTTGGGTCTGATTGCGAGGCGCCGAGCTCGGCGGCGACCTCCTCCGCGAAGGAGGACACCGCCCGCCAATTGCGGTAGTCGCCCTCGAGGCGTTTGAAGAGGAAGAGAGCGGCTCGCTGGGGCCGGCTGAGCTCGCCACGGACGAGCTTGCCGGCGAGCATCCGATGCCGATCCGAGCCGGTGGCGCGACGAACTTCGTCGAGGTCGACCGGGTCGGTCCACATCTGTCTGGTGAACTTCCCGTCCGGCGGCCCGACCGGACCGGAGGAGAAGAGCCAGACCGAGCGCCCGGCCAGATCCGGTCCCAGCCGCTTGCAGAAGTCGACTGCCTCCTCCAGCCAATGGCCGGTGTAGACCGCGCTGCCGATCACGAAGGCGTCGTAGTCGCTCGTCACCGCAACCTGCTCGGGCGGGATCGAGTCGGCATCGATGCCGCTCTCGTGCAGAGACTTCGCGATCGCCTCGGCGATCTCCGCGGTTGAGCCGTGGCGGCTGGCCGCGCTGACCAGGACGCGAGTCACGGACAGACCCTCCCTCGCGCTACCACCCGGCTTACCAAGCGGGGCTCGCCGGCTTCCTCGCCCGTTTCCGGCGCGACGACGTCAATCTCGAAGTCTGGATAACCGAGCTCCGCGGCTTCGTCGTAGTCGACGAAGAACGGGGCGCCGCCGACGATCCCAATGCAGGCCTCGTGCCGGCCTGCGTGGAGCGGGCGGTGTGGGTGGTGAGTCTGGACGGTACCGACGCTGCCGCCTACATGGTGGAGGGTGAGATGACCGTGACGGGCCTGCAGATGGAGGATCGCGTCCTCCGCGGCCGGGGTTCCGAACACCCGCAGGTCGCACAACGGAGCGGCCCGACCCGAGTATTTCCGTCTGGCGATGATCATGTTGAAATCAAATCGCCGCCAGCTGATTCCCACACCGGGGGTGCGCCACACCGGCAGTTGTGGCAATGCCGCTGATCTTCGAGGTTCAGTCCCAGGTACGCGGCCAGGGACGGCGCGGTGGCGCACACCCCACTAGCACCCGTGCGTCGACCGCGATCGCGCCGTCGGGGCCGGCAATCACCGGATTGAGGTCGAGCTCGACGATCTCGGCATGGCGCTCGGCAAGCGTGCCGACGCGGGCGATCAGGTCTTCGAGCGCGGGGAGGTCGGAGGGCGGCGAGCCGCGGTAGCCGGCGAGCAGGGGGCGGATGCGGAGCGACTCGAGCAGCGAGCGCGGGTCATCGGCGTCGAGCGGGCAGATGCGGACGCCGAGGTCACCGATCAGCTCGGCGGCGGTTCCGCCGGCGCCGCAGGCCAGCACCGGTCCAAACACCGGGTCGGCGGCAACGCCGACCAGCAGCTCCACCCCCTCGCCGAGCATCTCCTGGACCAGGAACGACTCCCGCAGCAGCCCCTGGCGCGCAAGCTGGCGGTCCATCTCCTCGGCGGCCGACGCGACCGTGCGCTTGCCGCGCAGGTTCAAACGCAAGGCGCCGATCTCGCGCTTGTGGACGATCTCGGGTCCGCCCGCCTTGAGAGCCACCGCGCCGCCGAGCTCCGTGGCCGCTGCACCGGCGGCCTCCGCGTCGGCGACCAGCCGCGAAGCCGGCGCCCTGATCCCGTAGCAATCGAGCAGCCGCCCGCAGTCCTTCGGCGAGAGCCATTCGCGCCCGCTCTCCAGCGCTTCCGCGAGCATGGCCGCGGCCTCGTCGGAACGCAGCCCCGGCGGGGGTGTCGCCGGTACCGGCTGGTGGCGACGCCAAACGGCGTGGCCAGCCGCCTTCCCGAGGGCGCGTGCGGCGTCCTCCGGGTAGCGGTAGGTCGGCACGCCGGAATTGGCCGCCGGGTCCGCATCTGTTGCCGACATCAAGACCGCCTGGACCGGGATCGGTCGCCCCGGCGCCGCCGCGGCTTCCCAGACCGCCGCGGCGACCTCGCCGGCCTCGCCCCGCAGGGGCCGGATGAAGATCGCGATCAGCGCGTCGATTCCGTCCCACTCGCGAAGCGACTCGATCGCCTGCCGGTACTGGTCCGGCGTCGCGGTGGCGATCATGTCGACCGGATTGGCGAGCCCCGCCTCGCTGGGCAGGAAACCGGCCAGCCTCTGGCGCAGCTTGGCGGGCAGCTCTGGGACTTCCAGGCCAGCGTCGGCGCAGGCGTCGGCGCACATGATCCCCGGCCCGCCGGCGTTGCTGATGATGCCGACTCGCGGGCCCGCGGGCAGCGGCTGCCGGGAGAGCAGGGCGGCGACGTCGAGCAACTCGCCGAGGCTCTCGGCGCGGATAACCCCCGCCTGCTCGAAGAGGGCGTCGGTGGCGCGGTCCGAGGCGGCGAGGATCGCCCCGGTGTGCGAGGCGGCGGCGCGGGCGCCGGCGGCAGAGCGGCCGCTCTTGACGACGACGATCGGCTTGCGGCGCCCGACTCGGCGCGCGACCCGGGCGAAGCGGCGCGGGTCGCTGAACGACTCGATGTAGAGGAGGGCGACCCGGGTCGCCTCGTCCTCCTCCCAGTACTCGAGCAGGTCGTTGGCGGTGAGGTCGGCGCGGTTGCCGACCGAGACGAACGAGGAGACTCCGATCCCTGCCGACCTCGCGAGCTCGACCAACGCCAGCGCGAGCGCGCCGCTCTGGGTGACGAAGCCGACGTCACCGGGCGGTGGCGGCGTTGGCGCGAAGGTCGCGTCGAGCCCGCCCTCGCCGCTGCGCAGCACGCCGAGGCAGTTCGGCCCGACCAGCCGCATACCGGCCTCGCGGCAGACGGCGAGCAGCTCGTGCTCGTGCTCCGTGCCGGCCGCGCCGCTCTCGGCGAAGCCGGCCGAAAGGACGACGAGCGTGCGCGCTCCCTTGGCCGCGCATTCGCGCGCCACGGCGACGGCCTTCGACGCCGGTACGGCGATCACCGCCAGGTCGACATCGCCCTCGATCGTGGCGACGCTGGGCGTCGTCGGCACCGAGCAGACCTCTGCGGCGGCGCGGTTGACCGCGTGGATCGGGCCCCCGAATCCCGACTCCAGCAGGTTCCGCAGGACCTCGTGCCCGACCTCGCCCGGATGCCGGGAGGCGCCGACGACGGCGATCGAGCGCGGCTCGAGCAGCGCCCGGACCGCCTCGCGGGCGGCGAGCGCGTCGCGTTCCTCGAAGTGGGCAGCCGCGGCCGGGCCCAGTGAGGTGGGCAGCTCGATTAGGACGGTGTCAGGGCGGGCGTGGACCTCGACAGGGAAGCCGCTGTCGCGGAAGACGGCGATCATCCGGTGGTTCGCCGGCAGCACCTCGGCGCAGAAGGTCGAGATCCCGTTAGCGTTCGCCGCCTCGGCGAGGTGGGCGAGCAGGATCGTGCCGAGGCCGAGCCCCTGCAGCTCGGGGGCGATCGCGAACGCGACCTCGGCGCAGTCCTCCGCAAGCGCCATGTAGAGGCCGTGGCCGAGCGGCGTTCCGCCGCGCCCGCGCGTCGCGAGCAGGCCGAACCGCTCGCGGTAGTCGACGCGGCAGAGCTCCCTCGCGTCGTCGCGCAGGTCGGGTGCGCCGGTGAAGAAGCGGAAGCTGAGCGAGCGCTCGTCGAGCCGCTCGAAGAGCCGCATCAGGTTCTCCTCGTCGTCCGGACGAACCGGACGCAGGTGCACGGTCGAGCCGTCGCGGAGGACGACGTCGGCCTCGCGCTCGCTCGGGTAGCCGACGCTCACCGGGCCGGTGCCCTCGCTGCGCTCACAAGCTCGGCGTATTCGGCGAGCCGAATCGAATCGAGGAAGCGCTCCCGGACCCGCTGCCGTCCGCGCTCGCCGCGTCGTCGTGCCTCCGCGGGGTTGCTGGTAGCCGCGCGGATAGCGGCGGCGACAGCCTCCAGGTCGCGCGGCGCCACCAGCCAGCCGCTCTCGCCGTCGACGATCTGGTCCTGGATCCCGCCAACCCGGGCGCCGACCACCGGCCGGCGCTTCCACATCGCCTCGGCGACGGTCAGCCCGAAGCCCTCGGCGAGGCTCTTCTGTACGACGACGTCGGCGCGGCGCTGAAGCGCGTTGACGATCACCGCGTTTTCGTCGAGGTCCTCCATCGGCAGGCTGGCAAGGTGGACCCGGCGGCGCGCCGCGTCGGGGAGTTGGTGCCAGGTAATGCAGAGCTCCGCCCAGACGCCGCCGCCTTCGGGGTCGTCGGCGACCGCAGCGCTGGCTGGCCCGGCGAGCAGCAGGTGCAGATCGGTGTCGGCAAGGTGGCGCTCGAAGCACTCGAGCAGCCCACGATGGTCCTTGAGGCGGTCCCAGCGGGAGATCTGGGCTACGAGCGTGGCGTTGGGCGGCAGCAACGACTCATGCAGGACCTCGGCGGCCCGCTCGATTCGCCCCGGCGTGCCGTCGGCACGGACAAAGCCGGGGGCGCGGCCGAGGCCGTCGACGCCGAGCCCGATCGCCGCGACGATTGCTTTCACCGCATCCGGCGGCAGCTCCTCGTTCTTCGCCGCGAAGGGGTCGATTGAGGGGGCCATCGTCCAGACCCGCTCCGGGTCAAGGCCCTCCCAAGCGTAGGCGTCGCGCGAGAAGACCCAGAAGTCGGCCTCGGCGACCCAGGGCTCGAGGAAGCGCTGCGCTGCCAGCGCCAGCTGGTTCGGCTCGTCGCAGCCGATGTGGCAGCGCCAGATCACCTCGGTGCCGGCTGCCTTGGCGGCACCGACGAGACCCGCGGTCTGAGGGTCGTGCAGGAAGACGACGTCACCGCGGCGCAGCAGCCGCGCGAAGTGGCGCGAGCTCTCCGCCAGCGAGCCGCTGTAAAGCTGCCGCTCGGCCGGGCCCAGGGGTCCGCCGTCGCCGGGCGCGCCGTGCAGGTTGTTGTGGAGCCGCTTGGTCAGCTCGAAGAAGGCGGCGGGCTCGCGCAGCACGACCCAACGCGTGTCGATGCCGGCTCCGCGAACGTAGGGAAGTTGTGCCCGCAGCATCTCGGCGACACCGCCGCCGCGCATGGTCGAGCTGAAGTGCCAGACCGCCCGCCCGGCGAATTCCTCGCGGGCGTGTTCGGCCGCGGCGAGGACCCGCCCATAGTCGTCCCCGAGCAGCGGCTCGAAGCGACTCAATGGCTCCGATGGGATCTGGACGAACTTCGGGCGCGCCATCGCTCAGAGCAGCCAGTATGGGGCCACGCGCGCTGCCGCGCGGGAGGTGAGCAGAGCCTCAGGCGCGGCGGAGATCGCCTCGCCCTCGCCGCCAAGGGCGCCGAGCGTCGCGAGCGTGGAGGCGGCGAGCGACGGAAGGTCGTAACCGCCCTCGAGCACCGCTCCCAGCGGCGCCCCGAGCGACCGTGCAAGCTCGCGAACCTGGCACGCCATCTGCGCGAAGGACTCGGCCTCGAGCTTGCAGTCGGCGAGCGGGTCGTCGCGGTGGGCATCGAAACCGGCCGAGACGAGGACGAGCTCGGGGGAGAAGGCGTCGGCGATCGGCAACGCGACGTGCTCGATCAGCGACAGCCACAGCTCCTCACCTGAGCCGGCCGGCACCGGCAGGTTGACCGTGTAGCCGAGGCCGGCACCCGAGCCGAAGTCGCCTGTGGCGCCGGTGCCGGGAAAGAGGCGCTCTTGGTGGATGCTGATGAAGAGCACATCGCCACGGCGCCGGAACGTCTCCTGGGTGCCGTTGCCGTGGTGGACGTCCCAGTCGAGGACGAGGACCCGGCACACGCCGAGCTCGCGGATCGCCAGCTCGGCGGCGATCGCGACGTTGTCGAAGAGGCAGAAGCCCATCGCGCGGTCCGGTTCCGCATGGTGGCCGGAGGGACGGACCGCGCAGAAGGCGACGTCGTCCTCACCGGCGAGCAGCAGCCGCGCCATCTCGCAGGCGCCGCCGGCGGCATGTAGTGCGGCCCGGTAGGACGCTTCGCCGACGAAGGTATCGGCGTCGATTTCGCCGCCGCCGCGGAGGCACCGCTCGCGGATCGAGTCGACGTGGTGCGCCGTGTGGACGAGCCGCAACTGGTCCTCGCTTGCCGCTGGCGCCTTGCGCCGTTCCATCCCGAGCCAGTCGCGCTCCGCGAGCGTCGCTTCGATCACCCCCAGCCGTTCCGGGGTGTCCGGGTGCTGCGCCACGTGCGCCCGCGGGTCGTGCTCGAGGCAGGCCGGATGGGTGAGGTAGATCATCGCGCCGCGGAGCGGTTCATTGCCGCGGCACGACCATCACCGGACAGGGAGCGTGCTCGGCCACCTGACGCGAGACGGATCCGAGCAGGACGCGGGTGAGCGGACCGTAGCCACGGGAACCGAGGACGAGTAGATCGACGCCCACGGTGCAGCGATCGATCAGTTCGCTCGCCGGGTCGCCGTCGAGACGGACGCCCTCGACGGCGAGGTCGGCGTCAACGGCGCCGACGGCTTCGTCGATGACCTCCTCCGGGTGCGCAGGAACCTGCGGACGGTAGGCGGGCACCATCGCCGGCATCGCGGCCGGCGGCTTGACGACGGTGAGAACTTCGAGCCTGGCCGCGCTGCGCTGGGCGATGTCCTCGGCCCGTTGCAGGGCCAGGCGCGATTCGGGGGTTCCGTCGAAGCCGACGGCGACCGTTTGCAGCCCCTCGTGCTCCTGCTTCGCGTAGTCGACGGGGGCCACCGCCACTGCGGTCGGCGAGCCGCTCAGCAAACTGGCGGCGACGCTGCCGATCAGCACCCGGCCGACCGGGCCCCGGTGAGGGGAGCCGACGACCACGGCGTCAAAGCTCTCGCGATTGAGGATGTTGTCGATGATTCCGGCCGGCGAGCCGCCGCCGAAGGCGCGCGTCTCGACCTTGAAGCCCTCGAGCTCGGCGCGGGCTCGATCGAAGAGCGGCTCGGCTTCCTCGGCTTCCTCCTCCGGCAGCAGGGCGAACTCCATCGGGTACGGCCCGGTGTAGAGGACCGTGACGACAAGCGCGCTCGAGTCCTCGCCGGAGCCGAGCACGCGGGCGAGCTCGAGGGCGTCGAGCCCTCCCTGTCTGTGGTCGATCGCAACGAGCAGGCGCATCTAGCTCTCCTTCGGGGTTGGGTCGGAAGTCGGTGTCGCCAAGCTAGGCGCGGGGCCGCCCGGGGCCATCCGGAGAACGCCACAGCAAGAGGGGGGAGCGTCCCCGATGGCGGCGGCGGCAATCGCCACGACTATCGCGTCGAGATGTCAAGCAGCGTTCGAATCGGCCGGCTCGCCGGGATTCCGATCGGGATTCAGCCCCTGTGGTTCTTGATCGTCGCCCTGATCACCTGGTCGCTCGGCGCCGTCTACTTCCCCGATCGGGTTGACGGGATGGCGCCGCTTGCGGCCTACGCGCTCGGCCTCGCCAGCGCACTGCTGCTCTTCGCCAGCATCCTCCTGCACGAGCTCGGCCACTCGCTCGTCGCCCGCCGCCACGGGATGGAAATCGAGGAGATCGACCTCTGGCTGCTCGGCGGGGTGGCGCGGATGGCGGGCTACCCGAAGGCTGCGGCCGACGAGCTGCGCTTCGCTGCCGCCGGCCCGGCGGTGACCGCGGCGATCGCCGCTGCTTTCGCGCTGATCGCGGCGGTCCTGCCGAACTCGACGCCGGCGGCGCTGCGGGCGGTGGTCGACTACGAGCTGTTCGTCAACGCCGCGATCCTCGCCTTCAACCTGATCCCCGCCTTCCCCCTCGACGGCGGTCGCATCGCCCGAGCGCTGCTCTGGATGCGTAACGGCGACGTCGTCCGCGCGACCCATACCGCTGCCGCCCTCGGCCGGGGAATCGGCTACGCGATGGTCGGCCTAGGCCTCGCTGGCATCGCACTCGGCGCCGGCAGCGGCCTCTGGCTCGCGGTCGTCGGGTTCTTCGTCGCCGGCGCCGCCAAGGTCGAGGAGAAGGGCCTCCTGGTGCGCACGGCGTTCAGTGGGCGGGAGGCCGGCAGGCTGATGAGCTTTCCGGCCCTGACGATCCCGGCTCGGACTTCGGTCGAGGCCGCGCTCCGCGACTACTTCGTTCCCCGCGGCTACACCGCCTTCCCGGTGCTCGACGGCGAGCGGCTGCTCGGCCTGGTCGATGTCGCCGCGATCAACAGGGTGCCGGCGGCCGAGCGCGACGAGGTCACCGTCGCCGAGGTTGCGGCCTACCAGCCCGGCCTCGTCGTCGACGAGCACCAGGACGTCGCCGAGCTGCTCG
>Ga0207658_10000840_pt1 | contig 25652 bp, 35 predicted proteins | sample KBSS33metaG_FD_184322 | JGI IMG/M metagenome (GOLD analysis project Ga0207658, IMG submission 184322) | Switchgrass rhizosphere microbial communities from Kellogg Biological Station, Michigan, USA - KBS S3-3 metaG (SPAdes) (version 2) | ecosystem: Host-associated > Plants > Roots > Rhizosphere...
GCTCAACCCGATCACCGGTCTTGCCCCGATACCGCTGCAGCGGTTCTTCACCAAGCGGATCCTCGACATCGCGGTCGGCCAGCCCGAGACCTACGGCCTGCCGAAGCCCGACCACAAGCTGTTCGAGGCCCACCCGACCGTCTCCTCGGAGCTGCTGCCGCGGCTCGGCCACGGCGACATCACAGCCAAGCCCAACATCGACCGCTACGACGGCGGCCGCACGGTGCGCTTCGTCGACGGCAGCCGCGAGGAGATCGACCTCGTCGTCTACTGCACGGGCTACAAGATCACCTTCCCGTTCTTCGACCCGCAGGTCTTCTCGGCCCCCGACAACCGGATGCCGCTCTACGGCCGGGTCGCCTCGGTCGAGCGCCCGAACCTCTACTTCATCGGCTTCATCCAGCCGCTGGGACCGATCATGCCGCTCGCCGAGGCGCAGTCGGAATGGGTCGCCGACCTGCTCGCCGGCCGCACCTCACTGCCCGCCGCGGCGGAGATGCGGAAAGGAATCGAGGCCGAGGAAAGGCGCCAGGCGAAGCGCTTCGTAGCCTCTAAGCGTCATACGGTCGAGGTCGACTTCTATCCCTATCTGCGCGAGATCCGGCGCGCGCGAAAGCGGGCTGCGGCGCCGGCTTGACGACCCGGGTGCGGCCCCCCGGCGGGCAGTCCGGCAGCTGCGCGGCGGCACCGCCGCCATGGGGTCCGCGGCGCGGACCGCGAGGCAGCTTCGGCCGCGGCCGGCGGCGCTTGAAGCTGCCGCCGTCGGTCTCGGGCTCTTCCTCGACCTCCGGCGCCTTGCTCGCCCACCAGACGAGCCAGATCCCGTAGAGGACCGGGATCTTCAGCACCACGGCGAGGAAGAAGATCGGCCAGAAGCCAGTCACTTGGTCAGTCTACCCAGCGTTTCCGGAAGCCTATCGATCCGAATCGAGACCCTCGGCCCAGGCCAGCAGCGCCTCGGTTTCGGTGTCCTGGATGCCCCGCGCCGAGCGCGTCGGCATCAGCAGCGTCGGCTCCGGCCGCTCTCGCGCCCACTCGTAGCAGCTCTCGTCGAGGTTGTCGTCGAGCCAGGCCAGCGCCCGCCCGCGGCAGTGCTCCTCGAGCGGCCCGAGCTTCCAGTGCGCCGAGCCGAAGCGAGCGGCGCCGTCGAAGGTCAGGTGCGGCAGCTCCGGCAGGTCGAGCAGCGCCGGCAGGTAGTAGTTGGCTTTGTCCTCCCAACCGGTCGCCCAGATCAGCTCGAAGCGCTCGGCTAGCCGCCGCAAGCGCTCGCCCGAGCGCAGCGAGATGCAGTGGACGACCCCGTCGATCAGCTCGAAGCGGGCGACGTCGGGGCCGGGCGGCTCGTCGAATCCGAAGATCGAGATGACCCCATCAACGTCGACCGCGAGGATTGGCCGGCTCATCGGGAACCGGGACTACAGCCGACCGCTACCAGCGGTAGTGGGCGAACGCCTTGTTCGCCTGCGCCATGCGGTAGATGTCGTCCTTGCGCTTCCAGGCGCTGCCCTGCTGCTGGTTGGCATCGAGGATCTCGCTGGCCAGCCGCTCGGCCATCGAGTACTCGCGCCGGGCGCGGGCGAACTGGACGAGCCAGCGGACGGCGAGGGTGCGGGCGCGCCGCGCTGGCACCTCGACCGGGACCTGGTAGGTGGCGCCGCCGACCCGGCGGGAGCGGACCTCGAGCACCGGGGTCAGCTGTTTGATCGCCGATTCGAGCACCTCGATCGGGTCTTCGCCGCTCCGCTCGGCGACGATCGCCAGCGAGTCATAGACGATCCGCTCGGCGAGCGACTTCTTGCCGTCGCTCATCACCTTGTTGATCAGCTGCTGGACGAGCCGGTTGCGATGCTGCGCGTCGGGCTCGATCGGCCGGATCTGTGCGGCGGAACGGCGCGGCATCAGGAAGCTTTGACCCCGTAGCGCGAGCGCGCCTGCTTGCGGTCGGAGACGCCGGCGGCGTCGAGCGTGCCGCGGACGACCTTGTAGCGGACGCCCGGCAGGTCCTTGACGCGACCACCCCTGATCAGCACCACCGAGTGCTCCTGCAGGTTGTGGCCCTCGCCGGGGATGTAGGTCGTGACCTCCATGCCGTTGGTCAGCCGCACACGGGCAATCTTGCGCAGCGCCGAGTTCGGCTTCTTCGGCGTGACCGTCGCGACGCGGGTGCAGACGCCGCGCCGCTGCGGGGCGGCTACGCGCTTCTTGCGACCCTGGCCGGACTTGAGTCCGGGCGTCGTGGTCTTCTTCTTCGGGCGCTTGCGGCCCTTCCTGACGAGCTGATTCGTATTCGGCACGGCCGCGCATAGTAGAGCACTCCAGCGCTCGCGAGTCCCGCGGCCGCCGCCAGCTCTGCATAGAAGCCGTCATCGAGCACCGCCGAGGCACCCGCGAAGCGCGCGTTCTGGCTGCCGACGTCGAGCCCGGCGGGTAGGTCGACCAGCAGGATCACGCCCAGGGCGACCAGCCCCAGCGCCGCGATCAGCAGCCCCATGCGCGGCCGCGCCCGCGCGGTCCCCGCCCAGATCCCGAGCAGCCCGGCCAGCGCCGCCAGCGGCACCAGCAGGTAGGCATGCGCCTCGCCCGCGGTCTTCACCTCCACCGTTGGCGGCTGCGCGGCGTCGGGCAGGCCGGCGTAGGCGGCGCCGCCGATCTCGACCCCGCGGTAGTCGATGAACTGGGAGACGACCAGGGCGCCGGCGGCGGCGACGATCGTCGCCGCGACCGCCCGCCGTGGCGTCACCACCGCGCTCAGCGCGGTCGCCCCGCGTACCGCCCAACGCAGCGCCGCCAGCACCGCGCGCTCGCCCGCCGCCAGCGCCTTGAACAGCAGCCACAGCACCCGCCGCCCGAGCAGCACCAGGAAGGCCAGCACCGGGGCCGCCGCGACCCGCACCCGGTGCAGGACCGGCGCCGCCGTCCGCCCGGCCCGCCGCAGCGGCGGGTGGGCCCGCTCCAGGCCGCGGTTTGCGAGCCGGTCGAGCCGCCGCGATCCCCGCTCGAGAGACGACCCGACGCGACGCCCTGCCGCTGCTATCATCGAGCGTCGCTCAGGCAGTTTGCGAGCGGTACGCTTGATCGGGGCCCGTGGGGCCTCTTTTTTGCGCTCAGCGCGGTTGTCGCGCCGGTTGCGCCGGTCACCGCCCTCGGCGGGCTTGCGCTCCCGACTCATCCTGAACCGAACCCAAGAGACTTCAGAGCAAAAACCATGCCACGCAGCTTCCCCCTCGATAAGACCCGCAACATCGGGATCATGGCGCACATCGACGCCGGCAAGACGACGACGACCGAGCGCATCCTCTACTACACCGGCCGCACCCACAAAATGGGCGAGGTTCATGAGGGCGCCGCGGTGATGGACTGGATGGAGCAGGAGCAGGAGCGCGGGATCACGATCACCTCCGCCGCCACCGCCTGCGAGTGGAAGGGCCACCGGATCAACATCATCGACACGCCCGGCCACGTCGACTTCACGGTCGAGGTCGAGCGCAGCCTGCGCGTGCTCGACGGCGCGATCGCCGTCTTCGACGCCGTCGCCGGCGTCGAGCCGCAGTCGGAGACGGTCTGGCGCCAAGCCGACAAGTACGGGGTGCCGCGCTTCGCCTACATCAACAAGATGGACCGGACGGGCGCCGACTTCTTCTACTCGGTGCAGACGATGAAAGACCGGCTCGGTGCCAACGCCTTGCCGATCCAGCTGCCGATTGGCGCCGAGGAAGACTTCAAGGGCGTCGTCGACCTGGTGCGGATGAAAGGTCTGATCTGGACCGACGAGCTTGGTGCCGCCTATGAGACGGTCGAGATTCCCGAGGATCTCCAGGGTCAGGCGGAGGAATACCGCACCGCCCTGATCGAAGCCTGCGCCGACCACGACGAAGAGCTGATGGAAGCCTTCCTGGGTGAAGAAGAGATCTCCGAGGAGAAGCTGATCGCCGCCTTGCACAAGGCAACGCTGGCGACCGAGGTGACCCCAGTCCTCTGCGGCACCTCGTTCAAGAACAAGGGCGTCCAGCCGCTGCTCGACTCGATCATCGAACTGCTTCCCTCGCCGCTCGAGGTGCCGCCGGTTACCGGCGTCATTGCCGCTGGCAAGGGCCAGAGCGAGGACAGCGAGGGCGAGCGTCCCGCCGACGACAGCGGTCCCTTCGCCGCCCTCGCCTTCAAGGTCATGACCGACCCCTACGTCGGCAAGCTCACCTACTTCCGCGTCTACTCCGGCAAGCTGGAGAAAGGCGGCCGCGTCCTCAACGTCAAAACCGGCAGGACCGAGCGGATCGGCCGGCTGCTGATGATGCACGCCAACTCGCGCGAGGAGATCGAGGAGGTCTACTCGGGTGACATCGCCGCCGGCGTCGGCCTCAAGGAAACGGGCACCGGGGACACCCTCGCCGCCCCCGATGCGCCGATCGCGCTGGAGTCGATCGAATTCCCGGAGACGGTGATTGCGGTCGCGATCGAGCCGAAAACGAAAGCCGATCAGGAGAAGATGGGCAACGCCCTGCAGCGTCTCGGCGAGGAGGACCCGACCTTCCGGATCGAATCCGACGAGGAAACGGGTCAGACGCTGATCCACGGTATGGGCGAGCTCCACCTCGAGGTGATCGTCGACCGGATGCTGCGCGAGTTCAAAGTCGACGCCAACGTCGGCAAGCCGCAGGTCGCCTACCGCGAGACGATCCGCAAGGAAGTCAACAAGGTCGAGGCGCGCTTCGTCCGCCAGACCGGCGGCCGCGGTCAGTTCGGCCACGTCGTCATCAACCTCGAGCCGGCACCCGGCGAGGGCTTCGTCTTCGAGAACAAAATCAAGGGCGGCGTGATCCCCGGTGAGTTCATCGGTCCGGCCGAACAAGGGATGCGCGAGGCGCTCGAGAACGGCGTCAAGGCCGGCTACCCGATGGTCGACGTCAAAGCCGAACTCATCGACGGCTCCTACCACGACGTCGACTCCTCGGAGATGGCGTTCAAAATCGCCGGCTCGATGGCGATCCAGGAGGCGGCCCGCAAGGCCAACCCGGTGCTGCTCGAGCCGGTGATGGCGGTCGAGGTCGTCACCCCCGAGGACTTCCTTGGCGACGTGATCGGCGACCTCTCGCGGCGGCGCGGCAAAGTCCAGGGCCAGGAGCAGCGCGGCAACGCGCTCGCGGTCCAGGCCTTCGTCCCGCTCGGCGAGATGTTCGGCTACGCGACCGACCTGCGCTCCTCGACCCAGGGCCGCGCCACCTACACGATGCAGTTCGAGCGCTACGAGGAAGTCCCCGGCAGCATCGCCGAGGAGATCGTCGAGAGTCGCTCGGGTGAACCTGTGGGGGCGGCGTAAAGGCCGGCCCGCGGCCCCTAGGAACCATGCTCACGGCCTAAAACACGGCGAGCGGCGCACCTGGCTATATTTCCCAGGTTCGCCCGTAAGCAGGGCAGAGCGCCCTGCTTACGCAGAGCCACCCACACTGAAGCACCCAGACCAGACAGAACACACCCAACTTTCGAAAGGCGAAACAGAAAGAGATGGCAAAGGAGAAATTCGAGCGCGATAAGCCGCACGTGAACGTCGGCACCATCGGTCACATCGACCATGGGAAGACGACCCTGACGGCCGCGATCACCAAAACCCTCTCCACCGTGGGCGGCGCTGAGGCTCATAGCTTCGAGGAAATCGACAACGCTCCGGAGGAGAAGGAGCGCGGAATCACGATCGCGACCTCGCACGTCGAGTACGAGACCGACAATCGCCACTACGCCCACGTCGACTGTCCAGGCCACGCCGACTACGTCAAGAACATGATCACCGGCGCCGCGCAGATGGACGGCGCGATCCTGGTCGTCTCGGCCGCCGATGGCGTGATGCCGCAGACTCGCGAGCACATCCTCCTGGCCCGCCAGGTCAACGTCCCGCACGTGGTCGTCTTCCTCAACAAGATCGACCAGGTCGACGACGACGAACTGGTCGAGCTGGTCGAAGAGGAGGTCAAGGACCTGCTCAACGAGTACGACTTCCCCGGCGAAGAGACGCCGATCATCAAAGGCTCGGCGCTGAAGGCGCTGGAAGGCGACGAGGACGCGCAGAAAGCCGTCTTCGAGCTGGCCGCGGCGCTCGACTCCTACATCCCGGAGCCGGTCCGCGAGCTCGACAAGCCCTTCCTGATGCCGATCGAGGACATCTTCTCGATCACCGGCCGCGGCACCGTTGCCACCGGCCGCATCGAGCAGGGCATCGTCAACACCGGCGACGAGGTCGAAATCGTCGGTATCCACCCGGAGACGAGCAAAACCACCGTCACCGGGGTCGAGATGTTCCGCAAGATCCTCGACGAGGGTCAGGCGGGCGACAACATCGGCGCCCTCCTGCGTGGCACCAAGCGCGAGGAGATCGAGCGCGGCCAGGTGCTCTGCAAGCCGGGCTCGATCACGCCGCACACCAAATTCAAAGCCGAGGTCTACTGCCTGAAAAAGGAGGAGGGTGGCCGTCACACCCCGTTCTTCTCGGGCTACCGGCCTCAGTTCTATTTCCGCACGACCGACGTGACCGGAATCGCCAACCTCCCCGAGGGGACGGAGATGGTGATGCCGGGTGACAACGTCGAGATGACGATCGAGCTGATCCAGCCGATCGCGATGGACCAGGGCCTGCGGTTCGCCATCCGCGAGGGTGGCCGCACCGTCGGCTCGGGGGTGGTCGCCGAGATCATCGAGTAGCGACGCATCCCCTGGGGCGGGCCCGAGCCCGCCCCGCGCCGCCCTCGCCGAGGGCGGGACAACTGCAAGGACATACGACCGGGGCGGCGCCCCAAACAATGGGGCCCCGCCCTCTTTGCGCGTTAAACCGAAGAAGACCAGAGAGTTCGAGAAGACCAAGTGGCAGCCATCGCGGCACAGAAAATCCGAATCAGGTTGAAGGCGTACGACCACGACGCCATCGACCGCGCCGCCCGCGAGATCGTCGAGACCGCGGAGCGCACTGGCGCCACCGTCTCCGGACCGGTGCCGCTGCCGACGGAGAAAAACGTCTACTGCGTGATCCGCTCGCCGTTCAAGGACAAGGACTCGCGCGAGCACTTCGAGATTCGCACCCACAAGCGGCTGATCGACATCCTCCAGCCTTCGCCGAAAACCGTCGACTCGCTGCAGCGCCTCGACTCGCTGCCGGCCGGCGTCGACATCGAGATCCGCCTTTAGGTGAATCGATGCCGGCGATCCTTGGCAAGAAGCTCGGTATGACCCAGGTCTTCCAGGAGGACGGGACGGTCGTGCCCGTCACCGTGATCGAAGCCGGCCCCTGCAAGGTGACCGCGATCCGCGAGCCCGAGCGCGACGGCTACTCGGCGGTCCAGCTCGCCTTCGGCGAGGTCAAGCAGGGCAAGCTCACCTTCGCCGAGGAAGGCCACCTGAAGAAGGCCGGTGCGCCGCCGATGCGCCACCTGGTCGAGTTCCGCGATATCGAGGTCAGCTCGGCGGGCGGCGAGGACGGAGACGACGGCGGGAGCTCGATCAAGATCGGCGACGACGTCACCGTCGCGGGTTTCGAGGCCGGCCAGAAAGTCAAAGTCGCCGGGATCTCGATCGGCAAGGGCTTCCAGGGCGGGATCAAGCGCCACAACTTCTCCCGCGGCCCGGTCACCCACGGCTCCCACAACGTCCGCGCCCCGGGCTCGATCGGCGCCAGCGCCTTCCCCGCCCGCGTCTTCAAAGGGATGCGGATGCCGGGCCAGATGGGCAACAAGCGCCGCACCCAGCGCGGGCTCGAAGTCGCCTCGGTCGACACCGAGCGCAACCTGCTGCTGATCAAAGGCTCGGTCCCCGGCGCCAAGAACTCGATCGTCGAGGTGAGAAGCGATGGCTAGCGCCAAAGCCGCCGTGCTCGGCAAATCGACCAAAGCCGACCTGCCCGAGCTGTTCGGCGAGCCGTTCCACCAGTCGCTGGTCCACGAGGCCGCCCGCGCCGACCTCGCGTCGCGCCGCCGTGGCACCGCCTCGACCCTGACCCGCGGCGAGGTCGCCTTCACCACCGCCAAGGCTTGGCGCCAGAAGGGCACCGGCCGCGCCCGCGTCGGCTCGCTCGGCGTTCCCAACCGCTTCGGCGGTGGCGTCGCCTTCGGCCCGAAGCCGCGCAAGTACACGGTCAAGGTCAACCGCAAAGCGCGCCGGCGGGCGATGCGCTCGGCGCTCGCCGTCCACGCCGAGCGCGGCTCGGTCGCGGTGCTCGACGGCTCGAGCTTCGACGCCCCCTCGACCAAGGCCGCCGCGACCTCACTCGACAAATGGGGCGCCAAGGGCCCGATCCTGGTCGTCCTCAATGCCGAGGAGACCAACGCGATGAAGAGCTTTCGCAACATCCCGCGCATCACCGTCCTCGAGGTCGGCGCGACCGGCGTCGCCGACGTGATCGGCGCCGCCTCGATCGTGATCTCCGAAGACGCGCTGAAGGCGTTCGACGAGCGGCTCGGGGCGAAGGAGGCGAGCGCCTGATGGACGCCCGTACCGTTCTGATCCGCCCGGTGATCTCGGAGAAGAGCTACGCGCTGATCGCCGAGGGCAAGTACACCTTCCGGGTCGACGACCGCGCCCACAAGACCCAGGTCGCGCAGGCGGTCGAAGAGGTCTTCGGGGTCGGCGTCGCCGCGGTCCGCACCTCCAAGGTGCGCGCGAAGCCGAAGCGCCGCGGCCTGACCAAAGGCCGCAGCCGTTCCTGGAAGAAGGCGGTCGTCCAGCTGCGCCCGGGCGAACGGATCGAGCTGTTCGAGGGCGGCCAGACCGCTTAGGAGACGAGAGATGCCGAACCGCAAGACCAAACCGACCAGCCCCGGCCGCCGCTTCGCGACCTACCCGCTGCGCGAGCAGCTGACCGCGAGCGAGCCGGAAAAGAAGCTGACCGAGGGCCTCCGCAAGTCGGGCGGCCGCAACTCGAACGGCCGCGTCACCGCCCGCCACCGCGGCGGCGGCGCCAAGCGGCGCTACCGCAAGATCGACTTCAAGCGCATCAAGGACGGGGTGCCGGCGAAGGTTGCGACGATCGAGTACGACCCCAACCGCTCCTGCTACATCGCCCTGCTCAATTACGCCGACGGGGCCAAGAGCTACATCCTCGCCCCGGCGGCGCTGAAAGTCGGCGACATCGTCAAATCGGGCCCCGAGGCCGACATCAAACCGGGCCACGCGATGGCGCTGGGCCAGATGCCGACCGGTACCGTCGTCCACAACGTCGAGCTGATCCCCGGTCAGGGCGGCAAGCTCGGCCGTGCCGCCGGCACCGCGATCCAGCTCGTCGCCAAGGAGGGTGAGATGGTCACCCTGCGGCTGCCGTCATCGGAGATGCGGATGGTCCGCGCCGAGTGCCGGGCTTCGATCGGCGTCCTCTCCAACTCCGAGCACCAGAACCTCAAGGTCGGCAAGGCGGGCCGCAACCGCCACAAGGGCAAGCGCCCGCAGAGCCGCGGCGTGGCGATGAACCCGGTCGACCACCCGCACGGCGGCGGCGAGGCCCACCACACGCCGGGCGGCCACCCGGTCACCCCGTGGGGCAAGCCGACGCTCGGCTACCGGACCCGCAAGAAGGGCAAGCAGTCGAGTCGCTACATCGTCCGCGAACGGCGTCGCGGCAAGCGCAAGGGTGGGAGGTAGGCAATGGGCCGGTCGACGAAAAAGGGCCCGTGGGTCCAGGAGCGCCTGATGGGGCGGATCACCGCACTCAACGAGGCGAACAAAAAACAGATGGTCAAAACTTGGTCGCGGACCTCGACGATCTTCCCGGAGATGGTCGGCCACACGATCGCCGTCCACGACGGCAAAAAACACGTGCCGGTCTTCATCTCGGAGTCGATGGTCGGGCACAAGCTCGGCGAGTTCGCGCCGACCCGCACCTTCCGCTCCCACTCCGGCGGCAAAGACTGATCCCAGGCTGAACGACGATGGCTGACGACGAGAAAAAAGACAAGAAAGCAGCGGACGAGAGCGCCGAGAAACCGGCGAAAAAAGCGGCCGCGAAAAAAGAGACGGCGGCGAAAGCCGAGTCCTCGTCGAGCAAAGAGTCGAAAGCCGAGGCCAAAAAAACGAGCGCGAAAAAAGATGCGCCGAAAGCCGAGTCGAAAAAAGCTGCCAAAGCGGAGTCGAAAAAAGCCGACGCCAAAGACTCGAAAAAAGCGGCGAAAAAAGAGACCAAAGCCGCTAAAAAAGAGGCCAAAGGCAAAGACAAAAAAGCCGACGCCAGAGAGTCGAAAAAAGCCGCCGCCAAAAAAGAGCCGGCGAAAGGCGCCAAAGCGAAAGCTCCGACGACGCCGCCCGTCGTCCGCGCCAGGGCCCGCTACGTGCGCGTCGCTCCGCGCAAGGCCCGCCTCGTCGCCGACCAGGTCCGCGGCCTGCACATCGAGCAGGCGCTGGCGCTGCTGCAGTTCTCGCCGCGCGGCGCCTCGCGCGACATCCAGAAGCTGATCGAGTCCGCCGCGGCCAACGCGGAGAACAACCACGACCTTGTCGGTGACGAGATGCGCATCGCCTCGATCACCGTCGACGAAGGCCCGACCCTGCGCCGCTTCCGTCCGCGCGCGCTCGGACGAGCGACCCCGATCAACAAGCGAACCAGCCACATCGCCGTGGCCCTAGTCCCCGACGAAGAAGGCTGAGGACCGAGTAGACCATGGGACAGAAGATCCACCCCGAGGGTTTCCGCGTCGGCTACATCCACGACTGGAAGTCGAACTGGTTCGAGGAGAAAAACTTCGCCGACGTCCTGCAGGAAGACCTGCAGATCCGCGACCACATCGTCAACAAGCTCTCGCATGCGGGCCTCTCGGACATCACGATCGAGCGCCGCGGCGAGGTCGCGGTCGACATCCACACTGCCCGGCCCGGCATCGTGATCGGCAAATCGGGCTCGGAAGTCGACGCCCTGCGCAAAGAGCTGCACAAGCTCACCGGCAGCCCGGTCAAAGTCAACATCCGCGAGGTCAAACGGCCCGAGCTCGACGCCAAGCTGGTCGCCCAGTCGATCGCCGAGCAGCTGCAGAACCGCGTCGCCTTTCGGCGGGCGATGAAACGCGCCCTTACCTCGGCGATGCGCTCCGGCGCCAAGGGGGTCAAGGTCCAGGTTTCCGGCCGGCTCGGCGGCGCCGAGATGGCGCGGACCGAAAGCTACTCGGATGGCCGCGTGCCGCTCCACACCCTGCGCGCCGACATCGACTATGGCTTCTTCGAGGCGCGCACGACGACCGGCCGGATCGGCGTCAAATGCTGGATCAACAAGGGCGAGGTGATGCCCGAGGGCTTCCGCTCCGACCTCGTCTCCGAGAACGAGCCCCCAGCCGGCGGCCCCGGACGTGGGCGCGACGGCGGCGGGCGCGGCCGTGATGGCGGTGGCGGCCGAGGCCGTGACGGCGGTGGCCGCGGGCGCGACGGCGGCCCGGGCGGCCGTGGCGGCGGCCCCGGTGGCCGCGGCGGTGGACCGGGCGGCGGCCGAGGCCGTGGAGGTGGTCGCTGATGTTGATGCCGAAACGAGTCAAGCACCGCAAACAGATGCGGGGCCGGATGCGCGGCTACACCAAGGGCGGCAGCTCCGTCGCCTTCGGCGAGTACGGCCTCAAGGCGCTCGAGCGCGGCTGGATCACCAACCGCCAGATCGAGGCCGCCCGTGTGGCGATGACCCGCAAGATCAAACGTGGCGGCAAGGTCTGGATCAACGTCTTCCCCGACAAGCCGTACACGAAAAAGCCGGCCGAGACCCGGATGGGCTCCGGCAAAGGCAATCCCGAGGGCTGGGTCGCCGTGGTCAAGCCCGGCAAGGTGATGTTCGAGCTCGCCGGTGTCCCCGAGGAGTTGGCCCGCGAAGCGCTGCGGCTGGCCGGTCACAAGCTCCCGGTGAAAACGAAATTCGTGATGCGCGAGGGGGCGGAGCATCAGTGAAGGCCTCCGAGGTGCACAATCTGAAAGACGACGAGCTGGTGGCGCAACTGATCGACGCCAAGCAGGAGGCCTTCAACCTCCGCTTCCGGCACGCCACCGGCGAGCTCGAGAACACCGCCCGCCTGGGTGCCGCCAAACGCGATGTGGCGCGGCTGCTGACTGTGGCCCGGCAGCGTGGGATCGATGTGGAGAAAGAGACGAAACGGATATGAGCGACGACGAGACGAAACAAGACGAGACCACCGAGGAGCCGCAGGACGAGGCGACCCCGGACGCGGGTCCTGTCGCGGAGGAGGCATCCTCGTCCTCGCAAGCTTCGGACGACGACGCCCCCTCCACGCCACCCGCGTCAGAGGCCGAGGAGGCCGACGCCCCGGCAGACGAGCCTGCGTCTGACGACGCTCCCGCCGCGGAAGCTGCCGAGACTCAGAGCGAGCCCGATCCGCTCGACGAGCTGCCCTGGAAGGAGCGGCGCCGGATCCTGCGCTCGCGCGAGCCGCACGAGGCCGGTCCCCAGCAGAGCCCCGAGGAGCGCGCCGCCGCCCGCGAGCAGCGCCGCAAGCGCAAGGCCGCCGAACGCCGTAAGGAACGCGCCGCCGCCAAGTCGGAGAGGACGACCGGCACCGGCACCCCGGTGGCCGAGCGCGACGCCAACGCGCCGAAGGTACGGCAGGGCGTCGTCGTCTCCGACAAAGGCGACAAGTCGATCACGGTGCGGATCGAAATCGCCCGCCGTCACCGGACCTACGAGAAGATCGTCCGCCGCTCGCGCACGCTGCACGCGCACGATGAGCGCAACGAGGCGGGCGAGGGCGACGTCGTCCGCGTCGTCGAGACCCGCCCGCTGTCGAAGACCAAGCGCTGGCGCCTGGTCGACGTCGTCGAGAAAGCACGCTAGGAGCCGCAGGATGATCCAGCAGGAGTCACGACTGAAAGTCGCCGACAACTCGGGCGCCCGCGAACTGCTCTGCATCCGCGTCAAGGGCGGCTCGCACCGTCGCTACGCGAGCGTCGGCGACGTCATCACCGCGACCGTCAAATCGGCCAATCCGCAGGGCGGCGTCCGCAAGGGCGAGGTCGTGCAGGCCGTCGTCGTCCGCACCCGCAAGCCGCTGAGCCGGCCCGACGGCACCTACATCTCCTTCGACGAGAACGCCGCGGTGCTGATCGACCCGGCCAACAACAACCCGCGCGGCACCCGCATCTTCGGCCCCGTCGCCCGCGAACTGCGCGACCGCAACTTCATGAAAATCATCTCGCTGGCCCCGGAGGTGCTCTAGCCGTGGCCAAGAGCATGCGCATCCGCACCGACGACCAGGTGCTCGTGATCGGCGGCAAGGACGCCGGCAAGACCGGCCGCGTGGTCCGCACCGACCCGAAGCGCCAGCGCGTCTTCGTCGAGGGCTTGAACATCGTCAAGCGCCACGAACGGCCGCGCTCGACCGGCGACATGGCAACCGCCAACCCCGGCGGCATCGTCGAGAAGGAGGGGCCGATCCACGTCTCCAACGTGATGCTGCTCGACCCGAAAGGGAACAAGGGCACGCGCGTCGGCGTCCGCCGCGACGAGGGCGGCAAGCGGGTCCGTTACGCGAAGCGCAGCGGGGAGGCGATCGACTGATGGAGGCCGGCACCGTGGCACCCACGCAGCAGGCGGCGCCGCCGCCGCGCCTGCGCGAGAAATACGAGAACGAGGTGATGCCGGCGCTGACCAGCCGCTTCGGCTACACGACGCCGATGGAGGTCCCGCGCCTGGAGAAGATCACCCTCAATATGGGGCTCGGCACCGAGAAACAGGACAAACGCTCCTTCGAAGCCGCGCAGGAACAGCTGGCGACGATCGCCGGCCAGTACCCGAACGTGCGCCGCGCCCGCAAGTCGGTCGCTTCGTTCAAACTGCGCGAGGGGATGCCGGTCGGTGTCTCGGCGACGCTGCGCCGCGCCCGCATGTGGGAGTTCCTCGATCGCCTGACCTCGATCGCGGTGCCCCGCATCCGCGACTTCCGCGGCCTCAACCCACGCTCCTTCGACGGCCGCGGCAACTACTCGATGGGCATCAAAGAGCAGCTGATCTTCCCGGAAATCGACTACGACTCGGTCGACGTCGTCCGCGGCCTGGACGTGACGATCACGACCAGTGCCAAGACCGACCTCGAGGCCTTCGAGCTGTTGCTCAGGCTCGGCATGCCGTTTGCCGAGGAGGGCCGCCCGGGCCACGCCGAGCGGGAAGAACGCAAAGCCGAAGAAGAAGAGGAGCAGCGCAAAGAGGAGGCCCGTCAGAAGGCCGAAATCGAGCAGGCGGCGCTGGAGCAGTTGAAAGAAGAGAACCCGGAGGCCTACGCCAAGCCCGAGACCGAGGACGGCGAGGGCGAGGGTTCCGAGAGTGGCGATGACGGGGCCGGCGAGGGCTCCGACGAGCAGAGTTAAGAGAGAAGAGGATGGCCAAGACTTCCCAGAAGGTCCGCCAGGGCCGCAAAGCCAAGTTCAAGTCGCGCAGCTACAACCGGTGCCGCCGTTGCGGACGTCCGCGCGCCTACTACCGCAAGTTCGGCCTCTGCCGGATCTGCCTGCGCGAGGCTGCCCACGAGGGCTACATCCCCGGCATGACGAAGTCGAGCTGGTAGCACCATGCACACCGACCCAATCGCCGATTACCTGACCCGGATCCGCAACGGGATCAGCGCCGGCCACGACGAGGTGGAGATCCCGGCTTCGAACCTGAAGATGGAGCTCTCACGGATCCTCAAGGAGCAGGGCTACATCACCGACTTCCACAAGAAGCCTGCGCGGGTCGGCGAGACGATCAACGTCGCGCTGAAGTACACCGAGGACCGCCGGCCTGTCATCCTCGGGATCGAACGGGTCTCGCGCCCGGGGCGCCGCCGCTACGTCGACCACAAGCAGATACCGCGGGTCCAGGGCGGCACCGGAACCGCGATCGTCAGCACCTCGTCCGGGGTGATGACCGGCCACGACGCGCGCCGCAAAGGCGTCGGCGGCGAGGTAGTCGCCTACGTCTGGTGAGGCGCCGCCGCCAGGAATGCGAACCACGAGAACTTGAACGGAACATGAGTCGAATCGGAAGAAAGCCAGTCACGGTCCCAGATGCGGTCTCGATCGAGATCGGCACCGGCACGATCGCGGTCAAGGGGCCGAAAGGCAAGCTCAATCAGAGCTTCTCGCAGGACATGGCGGTCGCCCAGGAGGACGGCACGATCGTCGTCACCCGGCCGACCGACCGCGGCGAGCACCGCGCCCTGCACGGCCTGACCCGGAGCCTGATCGCGAACATGGTCGAGGGCGTCACCGACGGCTTCGAGAAGCGCCTGGAAATCCAGGGCGTCGGCTACCGCGCCAACCTGAAAGGCAAGAACCTCGAGCTGGCGCTCGGCTTCTCGCACCCGGTCTCGATCGCGGCCCCGGAGGGGATCGAGTTCGAGGTCCCACAGCCGACCGAAATCATCGTCCGCGGCATCGACAAGCAGCTGGTCGGCCAGGTTGCGGCCGACATCCGCAAGCGGCGCAAGCCCGAGCCCTACAAGGGCAAGGGCATCCGCTACAAAGGCGAGCAGGTGCTGCGCAAGGTGGGTAAGCGCGCATGACGGTCGTCACCAAGCGCCAGGCGCGCCTGCGCCGCCGTCGCCGCGTCCGCGCCCGCGTGGTCGGCACGGCGGAGCGTCCGCGGCTGTCCGTCTACCGCTCCAACAAGGGCCTCTTCGCCCAGCTGATCGACGACTCCGCCGGCCACACCCTGGCGGCGGTCAACTGGACCGAGGCCGAGCTGCGCAAGCTCGCCCCGACCGAGCAGGCCAAGAAGGCCGGCGAACTGCTGGCCGAGCGCGCCAAGGGGGCCGGGATCGAGTCCTGTGTCTTCGACCGCGGCGGCTACCAGTACCACGGCCGGGTCCAGGCCTTGGCCGAGGGCGCGCGAGAGGGGGGACTGGCTTTCTGAGTAGCTCCGCTACCCTGGCCTGCCGCTTATGAAGATGACTGCGCAAAACGCCGAGACGGTCAGCCCGCGTGGGCTCGACCTGCAGGAGCGGGTGATCGAGATCAACCGCGTCGCCAAGGTGGTCAAGGGCGGCCGCCGCTTCTCGTTCACCGCCCTGGTCGCCGTCGGCGACGAGGAGGGCGTCGTCGGGATCGGCTACGGCAAGGCCCGCGAGGTCCCGCTGGCGATCCAGAAGGGCGTCGAGGACGCCCGCAAGAACTTGATCCGCGTGCCCAAATACGGGCAGACGATCACCCACCCGATCATCGGCCGCTACGGCGCCGGTCACGTCGTCCTGCGCCCGGCTAGCCCCGGTACCGGGGTGATCGCCGGCGGTGGCGTCCGCGCTGTGCTCGAGCTGGGTGGGGTGCGCGACGTGCTGACGAAATCGATCGGGACGCAGAACCCGATCAATCTCGTCAAGGCGACGATGGATGGGCTGATCAACTTGAGGCGGCCTGAGGAGGTTGCCGAGCTGCGGGGCCTGACCGTGTCCCAGGTGCTTGGGCTGGATGGGGGCAACGGGAACGGGACCGGGACTGAGGAGCACCTGGATGCGAGTCCTGTCGCCGCTGAGGAGAAAGCTGACGAGGGACCGGCCGATGCGGTTGCGCCTGAGGTGCCGGTTGCTGAGGATGCGACGCCGTCCGCCGAGCCAGTCCCCACCGAGGAGGGCGCCGCGCCGCCGGCCGCCGAGGCTGAGGCGGCTCCGGCGAGTGAGGAGTCGCAGTCGTGAGCGCGGTGAAGATTTCGCAGGTCAAGTCGACCAACGGGACCGGTCCGAAGCAGAAAGCCACTCTGCGGGCGCTCGGGCTGGGGCGGATCGGAAAGTCGGTCGAGCGTGAGGACTCGCCGCAGCTGCAGGGCCAGCTGCGCGTCGTCTCGCACCTGGTCGAGGTGAGCGAGTGATGGCCGCGGCGGAGCGCGAGCGCGCCGAGGAGATCGGCCTCCACAACCTGAAGCCGAAGCCGGGCTCGAAAAAGGCCCGCAAGCGGATCGGCCGCGGCGAGGGATCGCGCGGCAAGACCTCGGGCCGCGGCCACAAGGGTGCCGGCTCGCGCGCGGGGGCGAAGAGCAAGCCCGGCTACGAGGGCGGCCAGAACCCGATCCACATGCGGATGCGAAAGCTGCGCGGTCCGCACAAAAAGCAGTCGATGCCGTTCGAGAACTTCCGCACCAAGACCCAGCCGGTTAACCTCGCCGACCTCGAGGAGCGCTTCGACGACGGCGCCGAGGTGACGGTCGAGGCGCTCAAGGAGAAGGGCCTCGCCACCCGCAAGGACCCGGTCAAGATCCTCGCCCGCGGCGAGATCAAGAAGAAACTCACGGTTCGAGCGCACGCCTTCAGCGCGGCCGCCAAAGAGAAGATCGAGGCGGCCGGCGGTTCCTGTCACACTCTGGAGCCGTAATGCTCAGAACTATTCTCAACGCGTTCAGCGTTGCGGACATTCGCAAGAAGCTCGCCTTTACCGCGGCGATGCTCCTGCTGTACCGCGCCGGCGCCTACATCCCGGCGCCGGGCGTCGACGTCGACGCCGTCAAGGAAATCTCCAGCAACTTCGGCGGCTCGAACATCCTCGGCTTCCTCAACCTCTTCTCGGGCGGCAGCCTCTCGCGATTGAGCCTCTTCGCGCTGGGGATCATGCCCTACATCACGGCCTCGATCATCCTGCAGCTGCTGACCGTGGTCGTGCCCTCGCTCGAGCGCCTGCAGAAAGAGGGCGAGGTCGGCCAGCAGAAAATCACCCAGTACACCCGCTACCTGACCGTCGGCCTGGCGTTCATGCAGTCGCTGGGTTACGTCTTCCTGTTCCGGTCGTTTGGCAACGAAGTCGGCACCAACGTGGTTGGCGAACTGACTTTCGCCAAGACGATGCTGATCGTGATCTGCCTGACCGCCGGCTGCACCCTGCTGATGTGGCTGGGCGAGCTGATCACCCAGCGCGGGATCGGCAACGGGATCTCGCTGATGATCTTCGCCTCGATCGCTTCCTCGATACCGAGCGGCCTGACCAAGTGGTGGGACAACCCCGATCAGGTCTTCGTCGTGATGATGCCGTTCATCGCCCTGGCGGTGATCGTCGCGATCGTCTTCGTCCAGGAGGGCCAGCGGCGAATCCCGGTCCAGTACGCGAAACGCGTGGTCGGGCGGAAAATGACCTCGGGCGGCTCGACCTACCTGCCGCTGCGGGTCAACATGGCCGGCGTCATCCCGGTCATCTTCGCCGCCTCGATCATGGCCTTCCCGCCGACGATCGGCCAGCTGCTCAACACCCCGGCGGCACTCGACTTCGCCAGCTTCTTCAGCCCCAACAGCTGGGCCTACGTGGTCGGCGAGATCTTCTTCATCATCGTCTTCACCTACTTCTACACGGCGGTCACCTTCAACCCCGTGGACCAGGCCGACAACCTGAAAAAATACGGCGGCTTCATCCCCGGCGTGCGGCCCGGGCGGCCGACCGCCGAGTACCTCGACCGCATCCTCTCGCGGCTGACCTTCCCGGGCGCCCTCTACCTGGGCGCGGTGGCCGCGCTGCCGACGATCCTGATCAGCCAGACGTCCGCCAACTTCTATTTTGGTGGCACCTCGATCCTGATCGTGATCGGCGTCGCGCTCGACACCGTCAAGCAGCTCGAGGCACAGCTGATGATGCGCAACTACGAGGGCTTCCTGAAATAACTAGGCTTCGCGGATGGCTGAGCTGAACCTCGTCCTGCTCGGACCGCCGGGGTCCGGCAAGGGCACGCAGGGCGAGCGCCTGAACGAAGACCTGCGGCTTCCCTACTACGCGACCGGCGACATCCTGCGCGCTGCCGTCCGCGACGAAACCGAGCTGGGGAAGACGGCGAAGCGGTACATGGACGCCGGCGACCTCGTCCCCGACGAGGTGATCGTCGGGGTGATCGTCGAGGCGCTCGAATCGGCCGAGGCGCGCGACGGCTTCATCCTCGACGGCTTCCCGCGCACCACACCCCAGGCCGAGGCGCTCGACGCCAAGCTCGCCGACCTCGGGCGCGCGGTCAACGCGGTGCTGCTGATCGACGTCGGCGACGACGAGGTCGTGCGGCGGCTCGGCGGCCGCCGCACCTGCGAGGCCAACGGCCACGTCTTCCACGTCGATTTCAACCCGCCGCAGCAGGAGGGCGTCTGCGACATCGACGGCTCGCCGCTGATCGTCCGCGACGACGACAAGCCCGAGGTGATTCGCAAGCGGCTCGCGACCTACCACGAGAAGACCGAGCCGCTAGTCGACTACTACGACAGCCGCAGCGTGCTGCGCCGGATCGACGGCGAGCAGGACCCGGACACGGTCGAAGCCGAGATCCGCCGCACCCTCTCGACCCTACGGCTGCAAGACGAGGCGGTCTAGCGTGTATCGGATGATCATCCGCAAGACCCCCCAGCAGGTCGATCAGATGGCGGTCGCCGGCGACATCCTCGTCCGCTGCCTGAAGATGCTCGAGGCGAAGACGCGGGCGGGAACGACCACGCTCGAGCTCGATGCGGCGGCGGAGAAGTTCATCCGCTCGCAGGGCGCCGAGCCGGCCTTCAAAGGCTACCGCGGGTTCCCCGGCTCGATCTGCGCCTCGCCCAACTCGATGGTCGTCCACGGCATCCCCGACTCGCAGCCGCTGCAGCGCGGCGACGTGCTCTCGATCGACGTCGGCGTCGTCAAGGACGGTTGGGTCGCCGACGCGGCGATGACGGTGCCGGTGGGGCCGATCACGCCGGAAGCCGAAAAGCTGCTCGCCGTAACCAAGGGCTCGCTGCTGATCGGGATCGAGCAGGCCCGCCCCGGCAACCACCTCAGCGATATCGGCCACGCGATCCAGCGCTACGTCGAGGCCGAGGGGATGTCCATCATCCGCACCCTCGTCGGCCACGGAATCGGGCGCGAGATGCACGAGGAGCCGCAGGTGCCGAACTTCGGCGAGCCAGGCCGTGGGCCGGAGTTGGAAGAGGGGATGGTGCTGGCGATCGAGCCGATGGTCAACGCCGGCGGGCCGCTGGTGCGGATGGGCGACGACGGCTGGGCCGTCTACTCCGAAGACGACTCGCTCGCCGCCCACTTCGAGTTCACGGTCGCGATCACCCCCGAGGGCCCACGCGTCCTCACCCCCTGGCACGAAGCCTGAAATCCGGCCCGAGACTGAGTTTCGGTTAGGAAACCTCCTCCCAAGGGCATATGCTGCCCCGAGCGGACGGGGAGGCCGCCGGAAATCCCGGAGGAGGTTGATTTGGACAGCTGGCGGTCTCTGCGTGCGATTCTGGCATTCGGCCTGGTGGCGCTGACGACCACGGTCTTTGCGGCCTCAGCCGCCGCTGCCACGGTGCAGCCCTACGGGGCCAACGACGCGGGCGGCTTCCGCAACGTCCTGCCGCCGGGGGAGAACGGTCTGGTGGCGACGTCGCAGCTGCTCAAAGCGCGTGGCATCGAACACATCCTGCCGCCGCACTACGCCGACCAGCAGCAGCTCTACGAAGGGCTCGTCTATGGCTCGCCGACGCTGACCGAAGATCAGATCCCGCTCTACTTCAAGGACGCCACCTTCGGCGTCCCGCCCGGCGAAGTCGAATCGTCGACCGACCCGCGGCCGGGGGTGACGATCGTCCGCGACAAGGCATACGGGATCCCGCACATCTACGGCGAAACGCGGGCCGACACGATGTTCGGCGCCGGTTATGCCGGCGCCCAGGACCGGCTCTTCTTGATGGACGTGCTGCGCCACACCGGCCGCGCCGAACTCGCCTCCTTCCTCGGCGGCTCCAATGCCGAGGCCGACGCCAGCCAGTGGCAGTTCGCGCCCTACACCGAAGCCGACCTCGAAAAACAGATCAAACAGATGCCGAAGCTCTACGGCAAAGACGGCCAGCAGGCGGTCGATGACCTCGACGCCTACGTCGAAGGGATCAACGCCTACATCGCCGCCGCCAACGCCAACCCGCAGCTGAAACCGGCCGAATACACGCTCTTGAACCAGCCGATGGAACCGTGGAAACCGACCGACGTGATCGCGATCGCCTCGCTGGTCGGCGGAATTTTCGGCCGCGGCGGCGGCAACGAGCTGAACTCGGCGCTGACGATGGAGGCGATGGTCGAACGGATGGGGAAGAAGGCCGGCCGGGCGGCCTGGCTCGGCTTCCGCTCGAAGAACGACCCGGAAGCGCCGACCACGCTCGAAAAGCCGTTCCCCTACGAGACCCGCAGCGCCTTCGCCAAGCGCGGTCTGGCGCTGCCCGAACCAAACAGCGTGACGGAAGAAAAAGCGGCCAGCGCCTCGGCTGCCGGTCCCGACCTGAGCACTGTCGGGGGTCGCCTGCAGGCCTCGCTCGAAGCCGCCGGCCACGCCTCCAACTGGGAGCTGGTCTCGGCAAAGAACTCGGCCAACGGTCACCCGATCGCGGTGATGGGGCCGCAGGTCGGCTACTACGTGCCGCAGATCCTGATGGAGGAGGACCTGCACGGGCCGGGGATCGACGCCCGCGGCGCCTCCTTTGCCGGCGTCAACCTATTCGTCGAGCTCGGCCACGGGCGCGACTACGCCTGGAGTGCGACGACGGCGACCTCCGACAACGTCGACACCTTCGCCGAGGTCCTCTGCAAGGACCGCTTCCACTACCTCTACAACGGCAAGTGCCTGGCGATGGAAAAGCTGTCGAAGACCGAGGAATGGATTCCGAACCAGGTCGACGCGACGCCGGCTGGCAAGCAGCGACTGGTCGCCTATCGGACCGTGCACGGGATCGTCTTCGCCCGCGGCAAGGTGAACGGGAAGAAGGTCGCCTTCGTCCACCAGCGCAGCACCTACTTCCACGAGGCCGACTCGGTGATCGGCTTCGCGAAGCTGAACGAACCGGGGGTAGTGACCGGCGTCAAGGGCTTCAAAAAGGCGGTCGAAGACATCAACTTCCTCTTCAACTGGAGCTACGTCGACGCTGACCACATCGCCTACGCGCTCTCGGGGGCGATGCCGCAGCGGGCCCGTGGCACCTCGCCCGACTTCCCGATCCTCGGCACCGGCCAGTACGACTGGCAGGGCTTCGACCCGAAGACCCAGACGGCCGACTGGCTACCGTTCGCCAAGCACCCGCAGGCGGTCGACCCCGACTACCTCGTCTCCTGGAACAACAAGCAGGCGCCGGAATGGGCGGCGGCCGACGACCAGTACGCCTACGGACCGCTGTTCCGATCGCAGATGATCTCCGACCGGGTCAAGGCGGGGATCAACGGCCAGAAGAAGATGACGATCGCCCAGCTGGTCCAGGCGATGGAGGAACCGGCAACCGAGGACCTGCGCGGCTATCGGCTGTTGCCGATCATCTTCAAGGCGATCGGCAAGCCGAAGTCGGCGAAACTGCAGGAAGCGATCGCGACGCTGCGGACCTGGCACCAGAACGGCGCCCACCGCCGCGACCTCGACCGCAACGGCGAAGACGAGGAAACGCCGGCGATCGAGCTGATGGACGCCTGGTGGCCGAAGCTGGTCGAAGGCCAGTTCCGGCCGGCGCTCGGCAAGCAGGCGTTCGAGCGGCTGGAAGGGATGCTGGCGATCGGCGACCACACCGGCGGCTCGCCCGACGCGCCGGACTTCTTCGACGGCTGGTGGGGCTACGTCGACCGCGACCTGCGCGACCTCTTTGGGCCGAAGCCGCAGGCACCCTGGAGCCGCATCTACTGCGGCGGCGGTTCGAAGGCGAAGTGCAAGGCGATGCTCGAACGGACCCTGAAGGCGGCGCTGAAGGTGACGCCCGAACAGCTCTACGGCGGCGGCAACGGCGCCTGCGCCGCCAACCCGCAGCCCTCCTGCTACGACCAGAACCGGCCGGTGGTGACCGGCGGCGTCGAACTCGGCCCCTTCCCGTTCCAGAACCGGCCGACCTTCCAGCAGGTGGTGACGTTGACGCAGAAGCTGCCGCGCTGAACCAGGCGGCAACGAGCGCCCTGCGACAGAATGCGCGCGGTGGATCAAGAAACCTTCACCGCGGTAGACGAGTTCGTCCAGGCGACGCTGGCGGCCGACGACGAGGCGCTGCGCGCGGCCGTCGAGGCGGCCGCGGCGGCAGGGTTGCCGGCGATCCAGGTCTCGGCGGCGCAGGGTCGGTTGCTGACGATCCTGGCGAGGCTGGTTGCGGCGCGGGCGGTCCTCGAGTTCGGCACGCTCGGCGGCTACAGCACGATCTGCCTCGCCCGCGGGCTCGAGCCGGGCGGGGGCATCCACACGCTCGAGGTCGATTCGCACCACGCCGAGGTGGCGCGGGCGAGCATCGAGCGGGCCGGGTTCGGTGAGGTCGTCGACCTCCGGGTAGGCCCGGCGCTCGAGAGCCTGCCCGGTCTCGAGGCCGACGGCGCCGGTCCCTTCGACCTCGTCTTCATCGACGCCGACAAGGTCAACACGCCCGCCTACATGGAGTGGTCGCTCGGCCGCACCCGGTCCGGCGGCCTGATCGTCGCCGACAACGTCGTCCGCGGCGGCCGGCTTGCCGAGGACCCGCCTGGGGACGAGGCGATCGAGGCGCAGCGCCGCCTGCACCGGGATTTGGCCGAGGATGCGAGGGTCGAAGCGACGACGATCCAGACCGTCGGGGTCAAGGGCTACGATGGCTTCACGATCGTCCGCGTGAAGTAGCCGCGCGATCGCCGCTCCGGCAGCGGGCAGCCGAGTGCGCCGCCCTGCTATCTTTCTCCGTCGGCCCAGTGGGCCAAGTTTCACCCTGCCGTCCGTCTCATGGGACCGCAGGAGTCCTGTTTTTTGCGACCAGAAACCGGAGCGATGAAGGTTCGAGCTTCCGTCAAGCCGATGTGCGAGAAGTGCAAGGTAATCCGCCGAAACGGGGCGGTCCTTGTGATCTGCCAAAACCCGCGCCACAAGCAGAGGCAGGGTTAGTCGTGGCACGAATCTCGGGCGTCAACATCCCCGACGGCAAACGGATCGAAATCTCGCTGACCTACATCTTCGGGATCGGTCGATCCACCGCGCAGCAGATCCTCCAGGAAACCGGGATCGACCCGGGCATCCAGGCCAAAGACCTGACCGAGGAGGAGGTCATCAAGCTGCGCGACGCGGTCGAGAAACGCGAGGTCGAGGGCGACCTTCGGCGCGAGCGCTCGCAGAACGTCAAACGGCTGATGGAGATCGGCTCCTACCGCGGCCTGCGCCACCGGCGCGGCCTACCGGTCCGCGGCCAGCGGACGAAGACCAATGCGCGCGGTCGCAAGGGCCCGCGCCGGCTCAGCATCGCCGGCAAGAAAAAACCCAGGTAACGAGGAATGGCTGACAAAAAAAGCTCCAAAGGGCGTTCGCGCCGCCGGGTGAAAAAGAACGTCACCTACGGGCAGGCGCACATCAAGACTTCGTTTAACAACACGATCGTCACCCTCACCGACACCGACGGCAACGTGATCGCCTGGGAGTCGGCCGGTTCGGCCGGGTTCAAAGGCTCGCGCAAGTCGACCCCGTTCGCCGCTCAGGTGACCGCCGACGCGGCCGCCAAGAAGGGCATGGAACACGGGCTCGAGCGGGTCGAGGTCTTCGCCAAGGGCGCCGGCTCGGGCCGCGAGACGGCGATCCGCTCGCTGCAGGCCGCCGGCCTCGACGTCACCACCGTCAAGGACGTCAGCCCGCAGGCCCACAACGGCTGCCGGCCGAAGAAGCGGAGGCGCGTCTAGTGGCCCGCGACACCTCCCCGCAGTGCAAGCAGTGCCGGCGCGAGGGTCAGAAGCTCTTCCTCAAGGGTGAGCGCTGCTTCACCGACAAGTGCGGTGTCGAGCGCCGCTCCTACCCGCCCGGCGAGCACGGCCGCGGCCGTCTGCGCCAGAGCGAGTACCGCCTGCAGCTGCGGGAGAAACAGAAGACCCGCCGCTACTACCAGGTGCTCGAGAAACAGTTCCGGGCCTACTACGAGAAGGCCTCGCGGCAGGATGGCGTCACCGGCGAGAACCTCCTGCGGCTGCTCGAGTCGCGCTTCGACAACGTCCTCGTCCGCCTCGGCTTCGCCGCCTCGCGGCGCCAGGCACGGCAGCTGATCACCCACGGCCACTGGATGATCAACGGCCGCCGGGTCGACATCCCGAGCTACCAGGTGAAGCCGGAAGACATCATCTCGATCAAGTCCGGCTCCGGCGCCACCGAGACGATCCAGCGGGCGACCGAACTCGTCTCCACCGTACCCGCCTGGCTGCAGGCGGACCACGACGCGCTCACCGCCAAAGTCTTGCGCCTTCCCGAGCGCTCCGAGATTTCGGCCCCGGTCCAGGAGCAGCTCATCGTCGAGCTCTACTCCAAGTAGTCCGCCGGGTCCCAACGATTTTCAGAAATACAGCTACGCAAGGAACTCATGACCACTGACTTCCAGGTCCCCAGAATCATCGCCGAGAAAGCCGACGACCGCACCGGCACCTTCACGATCGAGCCGCTCGACAAGGGCTTCGGTTACACCTTCGGCAACAGCCTGCGCCGCGTCCTCCTCTCCTCGCTCGGCGGCGCCGCGATCACCAGCGTCCGCATCGAGGGCGTCGCGCACGAGTTCTCGACCGTGCCCGGCGTCAAAGAGGACGTCACCGACATCGTCCTCAACCTGAAGGACCTCGTCGTCCGCATGCACACCGATGCCGACGAGGTCGAGGCGCCGCTGGTCGCGACCGGCCCCGGCGAGGTGAAGGCGAAGGACATCGACCTGCCCTCCGGCGTCGAGATCCTCAACCCCGAGGCGCCGATCGCGACGCTCGAGAAAAAAACCAAACTCGAGGTCTACCTGACGATCGGACGCGGCCGCGGC
>Ga0207658_10000849_pt1 | contig 25528 bp, 28 predicted proteins | sample KBSS33metaG_FD_184322 | JGI IMG/M metagenome (GOLD analysis project Ga0207658, IMG submission 184322) | Switchgrass rhizosphere microbial communities from Kellogg Biological Station, Michigan, USA - KBS S3-3 metaG (SPAdes) (version 2) | ecosystem: Host-associated > Plants > Roots > Rhizosphere...
TCCCCAAGACCCGATCGGGCAAGATCATGCGACGCATCCTGCGCAAGATCGCAGAAGGCGAAACCTCCCCACAGGCCCTCGGCGATACCTCAACCCTCGCAGACCCAACCGTCGTGGAGGAATTGGTGCGATCAAGCATGCACGCCGTGGCATGATGGCCTGCTGCTGCGTCGTCCGACCGAAGGTATAATGGAGCCCGCTCCACCCCCCTCCTAGCGTTCTTCGCATAAAGGAACGGGAGAGAATGATGCGGGGCAAGACGTGGCTGTTGGCGGGCGTGGCGGCACTGGCGTCGTTACCGCAAATCGCCCACGCGGATGCCGACGCGAGCGAACCGCAGGCGATCATCGTGACCGCACCGGGCGGGGCGGTGGATAGTGACGATGCGCTGTCTCTCACCTCTGCCGACATCAACCGCGCGGGTACGCCAGACCTGTTGTCTGCCCTGGTGCGCAATATCGCGGGCGTGTCCCTTCAGGACGCACAGAACAATCCGTGGCAGCCCAATCTCGTCTATCGCGGCTTCATCGCCTCTCCGCTTCAGGGTCAGTCGCAGGGCCTCGCGGCCTATCTGGACGGTGCCCGCTTCAACCAGCCCTTCGGCGATACGGTCCAGTTCGACCTGATACCGGAGGCTGCGATCCGCAAGCTGTCGATCCTGGATGCCAGTCCCGTCTACGGCCTGAACGCCTTGGGCGGCGCGATACTGCTGGAGACCAAGACCGGACGCAGCGATCCGGGGCTGGAGGCGAGTGCGACTGGTGGCCGCTTCGGCTATGCAGAGGGCAGCATCGCCGGCGGTTTCGCCCAAGGCGCGTTCAGCGCCTTCGCGGCGTTTCAATATAGCCATGACCATGGCTGGCGCGATCATAGTCCCTCCAGCCTTTATAACGGCTATGCCGATCTGGGGTTCGATACCGACGACGGCGGCATTCATATGAAGTTCGTCGGGGCTAACACAAACCTTACTGGCAATGGCGTTTCGCCCGTGGAACTGCTCGCGGCTGATCGCCGGGCAGTCTTCACTTGGCCCGACAACAGCCGCAGCCGCTATGGCCGCATCAGCCTGCATCCCTGGGTCGCGCTATCCGAGAGTACCCGGGTCGAGGGCACGCTCTATGCCCAGCGGCTGACGCTGCGCACGGTGAATGGCGACGCCGCCGATATCGAAGTATGCGAGGATGATGACGCTGCTGGCCTTCTCTGCCTCGAAACCGTTGGTGGAGACGATGACGGCGAAGAAACGCAGACGGTCCTGACCGACGCCAACGGCAATCCGATCGCCGATACGCTGGGCGGTGAAGGCTATGGCGTCCTCAACCGGAGCCGGACCCGCACGGACGCCATTGGTGCGCTGTTCCAGATCATCGACGAGCGTCCGCTGCTCGGTGGCGACAATCATTTCTCGCTGGGCATGAGCTATGACGCCAGCCGCACGCGCTTCGACACGTCGACCGAACTCGGCGAACTGACCGAGGACCGCAGCGTAGAGGGACTGGGCAGCCAGATCGTGCAGGAGAACGGAGCCATAGCCCCGGTCGGTCTTGTCGCGCGCACGCAATATTGGGGGGCGTTCGTGCAGGATCGCCTTCCGCTCGCACCCGGCCTGTCGGCGGAACTCGGCCTGCGCTGGAATCACGCCCGCATCGACCTGGCCGATCAGATCGGCACCGCGCTGAACGGCAGGCACAGTTTCAACCGAGTGAACCCTGGTGCGGAACTGGATTATGAAGTGTCGAAAGGCCTTTCGCTCCGTGCCGGCTATGCCGAAAGCAACCGCGCGCCTACTCCCGCCGAACTGTCCTGCGCCGACGAGAATGCGCCGTGCAGCCTCACCAACTTCTTCGTCGCCGACCCGCCGCTCAAGCACGTTGTCGCAAAGAGCTGGGAAGCCGGGGCCTCGGGGGCGTTCGACATGGGCGGGTGGAAGGCGACATGGCTCCTGTCCGCCTATCGCACCACCAACAACAACGACATCCAGTATATCGCGTCGGAAATTCGCGGCCGCGCCTATTTCCAGAATATCGGCAGCACCCGCCGGCAGGGCGTCGAGGCCTCATTGAAGGCAAGCCGTGGCGGTTTTTCCAGCGGGATCAGCTATGCCTTCACCGACGCCACCTATCGCAGCGACCTGCAACTGAGCAGCCCAGCCAATCCGGAGGCCGACGACGACGGCACGATCGCGGTCGAACGGGGCAACCGCCTGCCGGGCATCCCACGCCACAGCGCCACGCTGACGCTGGACTATGCCGGTCAGATGGGCGGGCAGCGGGACTGGTCGGTCGGCGGCGACCTGATCGCGCGGTCAGGGCAGTATCTTGTGGGAGATGAGGCCAATCTCAAAGCCAAGGTTCCGGGCTATCTCATCGCCAATTTTCGCGCCGGGATCGACCTCATTCCCGGCGTCACAGTGTTCGGCGAAGTACGAAATGCCTTCGGCCGCAAATATGCGACCTTCGGCACATTTTCCGAAGTCGACGAGATAGAACTGGACGAAGCGCCCGACGCCAGCAATCCTCGCGCCTACGGTCCGGGAGCGCCGCGGCGGTGGTATGCCGGCGTGAAGGCGAAATTCTAGGATTCGATACTCAAGGAGATTGCGATGCCAGCCTATATTGTCTTCACCCGCGAAAGCACCAAGGACCAAGGCGAGATGGACGTCTACTCGCCCCTGGCGATGGCGAGTCTCCAGAATGTGACCGTCGTGCCGCGCGTGGCCTATGGCGCATTCAAGATGCTGGAAGGCGATCCGATCGAGGGGGCCGTGATCCTGGAGTTCCCAACAGCTGCCGATGCCCGCGCCTGGTATGACAGCCCCGCCTATCAGGAGGCGATCGTGCATCGCCACGCAGGGTCTGACTATCGCGTGTTCATCATCGACGGCGTGGGCTGAGCGCCGCGCGGCTATTGGTCTGGCACATCGACCCGGGGGAGCAGTTTCGCCTCCGGCCCGGGGTAGAGATGCGATACGCTGCGCTGTAGTTCATATCTCGTAGCGGCCATGCCGGAGAATTCGGGCGGGATCGGCATGGCGCCGGCCTCGACCATATCGAGGCCGGACTGCACTGCACCGGACAGCGCCGACTCCAGCCAGTCAATCCAGCGCCGCGTCTGCATGATCGCCTGTGTTCCGGAGGGATCGAAAGGCCCATGTCCGGGTATCGCTCCCTTGTGCGGCGTCTTTGACAGGGCATCGAGGCTCTCGCGCCAGCGGGCGAGGTCGGCGGTCGGCGTGCTTGGCGCCCGATCGTGGAAAAGCAGGTCGCCGCCGATCAGCGTGCCGGTCTTCTCATCCACAAGGGCAAGATCGGCGGCGCTATGGCCCGACAGCGCAAGCAACCGCACCCTGCGCCCGCCAAAATCTTCCGAAGCCTGATCGATTCGCCGGCCGGGCAGGACGATTTCGGTCCCCCGCATCCAGTCGCCCAGGATGCGATACATGGCGTCGGAAAATCCCCGCCCGTCCCGCGATATGTCTGCGATGGTCTGCGGCAGCGCGGCGACGATCGCCGGGTCGAATGCGGCGATGCCCATGCCATGGTCGGGATGCAGATGGGTCACATAGACGCGTATGACAGGCTTGCCGGTCAGCTTTTCCGCAACCGCCTTCAGCGCGCGCCCATAGCGTAGCGAGGGGCCGCTATCGACCAGCACGGTTCCGGCCGGCGTGTCGATGATGACGATGTTCGCGATCGCTCCGCCATTGGCGGGCAGGATCGGCGCGTCGTCGCCATGGATCATCCAGATGCCATCGGCGACCACCGCCGGATCGATACGATATTCCTCCGTCATCCCCAACGCGGCGGCGGGAAGAGCGCCCAGAATACCGGCCATGGCGGCTCTGCGCGAAACCCTCATTGCGGCGTTGCAGACGGCATGGCGGACTGGCGCGCGACCGCAATCCTGGCGAGATAGGCGCGGCCATTGGTGTCACGCGCATCGACCGTCAGCACATCGCCCGCCTTGGCATGAGGCATCAGGGTGATCGCCGGATCTTCCGATACCGACGCCCATATCTCCATTTCGCCAAGCACTGCTCCCGCCGCAGATTTCACCGCCAGCTCCTCGATATTATAGGTCGGGATATTGGCGACGAACCCGGTGTCCATCGGATGACGGAAGGTCACGCGCAGGCGGCTGCTGCCGTCTTCGGCCATCGGCCACGCCTCGCCACGCATTTCGCCCAGATGCGTCGCCCAGTCCCCCTTGACGCGGCTGACGGGAGGCGCCGAGCAGCCGCCGCCCGCCGCGTCGACCCAGCCCCCGGCCACCAGCCATTGCCCGTCCGCCAGTTGCACGGCCCCGCGCACGGGTGTGCGCTGGTCCAGCTTGATGCGTGTCGCCACATAGGGCTCGGCCGCTTCCGGTCGGTAATCTATGGCGATCGGTATGGGATTAAGGTCGGCGAAGATCACCATGCGCTTCACCTGACCCACGCCGCGCGCGTCCAGCGCGACGGGAAAGCTGCGCTGGTTTTCCGCTACCTCGGGATAGAGCATCTTCACGCGCGGATCGAAACGGACCGGGTCGTCGCCGAAGATCGTCTTCGCATGGGCTTGCCACATGGGGGATTGCAATGGATCGGCAGGGTAAGGCGCACGCGCGGGAAGCGGCACGGGCATCGCCAGCAAGCCGGTCCCGATCAGGATCAGCGAGACTTTCTGCCGCCACATGTCCTTCTCCTAAAGTCCATGCATAGGCCAAAGAGAAAGGCGCTACCATTGCACCTTGGGTCATGGGAGCCGGACGATGCGACTCTGCGCGGTATGGAAGGGCATGATCGCCGGCGCTTTGCTGGCGCTGTCGGCGAACGTCTCCGCCCAAACACCAGAAGAAGCTCTGTTCAACACCGACGGCTATCGGATCGCGCATTATCGCGCGCCGGTGCATGCCGCTCCACAGGGCGCAGGCCGAATCGCGCCTGCGGCCCTTGCTCAATTGCGGCCCGGCGTGGACATGATCCTGATCGATGTGCTGCCCGCAGAGGGCGGCCATCGCGAGGAGGGCGGGCGCTGGCGTCTTGCCCATGACCGACCCAGCATCCCCGGCGCGCACTGGTTTCCTGAAACCGGTCGTGGGGAACTGCCGCAGGATGTCGGCATCTGGTTCGAACGGGGCGTGGAACGGCTGACGCGGGGCAGGAAAGACCGGATGCTCGTCACATTCTGTCTTGCCGACTGCTGGATGAGTTGGAACGCCGCGCGACGGCTGCGGGCGCTCGGTTACACCAATGTCTGGTGGTTCGCGGAAGGCACGGATGGCTGGCGGGACCTCGGCTTGCCGCTGGTCAATATCCTCCCGGAACGATGATTGGACCAAAGAGCTATTGCGATCTCGCGATTTTTCGCCATGTTTCCTATACTAGGCTTTGTTTCAAGCCGTTGAAGTTCAGGAGAGATTGCATGTTTCATCGCCCGGCGCCCCGTGTCGCGCTTGCCGGTTTCCTTATCGGACTGTCCACCCTCGCCATGTCCGCCGCCGCGTCGGCCAAGGACATTACTGTGCATATGAAGAATCAGGGCGCTGAGGGCGCGATGGTGTTCGAACCTTCCTTCGTAAAGGCGGCCCCGGGCGACGTGATCCACTTCGTGCCGACCGATCCGGCGCATAATGCGGAAACCATCGCGAACATGCTGCCCGCGGGCGCGACGCCGATGAAGGGCGCGATGAGCAAGGAAGCGGTGCTGACCGTCACCAAGCCTGGCCTTTACGGTATCAAATGCCTGCCCCATTATTCCATGGGTATGGTCGCGCTCGTCCAGGTGGGCAAGGTAACGCCAGCGGACATCGCGGCGGCAAAGGCGGTCAAGCTCCCGCCTTTCGCCGCGAAGCGGATGACGGCGAACCTGGCGAAGGTGAAATAGCGCCCCGCAGCACAAAACGAATATAGGCTGAAAGCCGTCCGGACCCTCTTTCGGGATGGGTCTGGGCGGCTTTTTCTGTTTTCTGGCCCAGTCCTGCAGCCGGCAAGCATGACCCAAAACATGTGAAGACAAATTGGGGAGCGCACTTTGCAAGAGTAACCGCTGGGGGTCACCCAAGTCCGAACAGATACTTCCATCGGTGATTCGTCATCCTGGCGGTGAAGGCGCGGTCGGGGCAATAGTGCTCCACTTTGGGAAAGCAGCCATTTTGGAGTGATTTACGTTTGTCAGCCAGATACCCGCTGAGTAGGCGAAATACAGCATGGGATTTTTCCCAAGTATGGCAATCGCTTCTGGGGGGAAGTCGGGTGAAATTCCGCAAGTTTGGTATCAGCGTTTCGATCGTGGCTCTGTGCGCATCGCTTGGCGCTTGTGGAGGGGGTAGCGCGGGAGGTGTGAATTCCACTCCTGCGCCGACGCCCACTCCGACGCCCACTCCTGCGCCGACGCCTACTCCGACGCCGACGCCCACTCCTGCGCCGACGCCTACTCCGACGCCGACGCCCACTCCTGCGCCGACGCCCACTCCTGCGCCGACGCCCACTCCTGCGCCGACGCCCACTCCTGCGCCGACGCCGACGCCCACTCCGACTCCGACACCTACTCCAGCAGCCGTTCCGACAATTTATGACGCGCTAGCGCCTGTAACCTTATTCCCTTCTCAATCTGCGTCGGACCCCAATAATTGGGCGGATGATGGAAGCCGTTATCCTAACGGAACCACGTTGCAATCTGCGCTTGCTACACCGCAACCGCTTGGAACAGTGAATTATGTCCAAACATTTACTGCGGGACTGAATAGCGACGGTTATCAGACTACTGGGTTTTCAGACACTGCTAGCATGCCTAACCAAGGTATAAAATACGATCCAAATACTGGAGTTTATACGTATCAACCAACATTTTTCCTTCAGCAATATTTTTACAATTTTTTTCCGATATCGAGCGTAAGTAATATATCGTCATCATCTCCTTATGGTTCAGGAGATTTTACAGCTTATGCCACTAAAGATGCACCAACATCAGATATAAATGTTTTGCTCCTCATGAATCAGGGGTCGTCAAACAGTATAATTGATCTGACCTACACAAATTTCGGTGCTTTTAGTCATTTGCCAGGTCGTCCTATTAATAACTTTAACAGGAGTATGGCAGAGTTTTTTGTGTATGGTGTTCCGACAGCACAAGGGAATATTCCTACAACGGGTTCGGCTACCTACACGGGCGTCAATTTTGGTGGCTACCACGATGCCTCAGGAGATTATCTAACGCGAGGCACAACCACTTTTTCGGCAAATTTCGGAAATGCTACCGTCTCAACGACGTTGTCATTCACCGGAACAAATATACAAGTTGGCGGCGCGGCGCTGCCGACTACAGTATTTTCTGGTACTGGTAATATAGAAATGTACGGTGGTAGTTCCGCTTTCGGCTGGCAACAATATCATGGCACGTTAACTGGGCCGACCGCCGGTTCATTTATAGGAAGTTTCTATGGCCCTTCGACGAACGAATTTGGTTATTCTTATATATTGAACCCGTCTGCTGGTAATGACGCGCAAGGGTTCGGAGTGGCACTTGGTAAAAAGAATCCCTGAGCTTCTTCGGTTCTGTATTGGTGCCTTTCTTTTCATAGGGGTTTTACCGTACGCTGGGACCAGCGCCTGTTTGGCTGCAGCTTCAAAAACAGAGATTCATTTTTCCGCAGCGCAGCTGTTTGGAATAGCTGATAAAGCTATTGCGGAGAGTAATGTTGACGCCGCCATCACACTTTACAAAGCGATTGAGCAAGATGCGAACGTCGATATCCGAAACGAAGCGCGATTTCGGCATGCGAAGCTGCTCGAACAACGCCAAAAGCTAACGGATGCGGCGGTTCTCTATCGCGCCATCCTCGATGATAAGCCCAACGCTGCGCGGGTCCGAGTAGAGCTTGCTGCATTATTATCGCGAATGGGCGATCTTGCTGGCGCCCGCCACCAACTTCGCCAAGCCCAAGCCGAAGGTCTGCCTCCTGAAGTTGCGCAAGTCGTTAACCAGTATGTTGCTGCCTTGCGCTCGCTCAAGCCGTGGGGCGGTTCGTTTGAACTTGCCTTGGCTCCGGATAGCAACATCAACCGTGCAACTGATGCGAAGACGCTCGATACGGTGATCGCGCCGCTTAATCTCTCTCGCGACGCACGGGAGCGTTCGGGGTTGGGACTGAAAGGTTCGGGCCAGCTCTACGCCCGCGCAAATCTGAGCAAAGATTTGGCGTTGGTGCCACGGGTGTCTGGACTAGGTACACTTTATCGCGAAAACCAATTCAACGACATTTCTGGATCGGCGCAACTCGGGTTAGAATGGCGGGTGAAGAGTGACCGTTTGACGTTGTCCGCCGGACACACTTGGCGTTGGTATGGGGGCGATCTTTACGCGCGAACGCAAAACTTCAGTGTAGATTTGCTGCATCCGACGGGCAAACGCGCACAGATCGATCTCGATATTGGCGTGAGCCGAGTTCGCTACCTGCGCAATGATTTTCAGAGCGGCATGATCTATAATGCCTCAATGGCCTACGAGCGCGCGCTAACTGCCCGATCGGGCGCTAGTCTGTCAGTCTCCACTAGAGCAGATTCCGATCACTCTGGCTCATACCCGGCGGCGATAAAATAGTTGGTGCATTCGTTCGGTGTGAAGCTTGGCAGCGCATCGCGAATGGCATCCCAGAGCTCTGGGACGGTCCGTGGCGCGGCCTTTCTCAGGATCGCTTTCAACTTTGAGAATGCGTTCTCGATTGGGTTGAAGTCCGGGCTGTAGGGCGGAAGGAAGAGCATCCTTGCGCCGACGGCTTCGATGGCTTCACGCGCTGCAGCAACCTTGTGGGCCGGCAGGTTGTCGAGGATGACGATGTCACCGGGCCGCAATGTCGGCGCGAGGACTTGCTGCGCATAGGCGGCGAACCATTCCCCTGTCATCGGCCCATCGAGGACCATCGGCGCGGTCAGGCCAGTCATGCGCAATGCGCCCGTGAAGGTTGTCGTCTTCCAATGCCCGTGCGGGATCGGGGATCGGCAACGTGTGCCGCGTTTTGCCCGCCCGCGAAGCCGGGCCATCTTCGTCGAGGCGCCGGTCTCATCGATAAAGACCAGCCTTTCAGGATCGAGATCAGGTTGGCCCTTGAACCAGGCCCGCCGCCGCGCGAGCACGTCGGGCCGATCCTGCTCGCTGGCGTGCGCCGTTTTTTTTCAAGGTCATCGAGTGACGGTCGAGAAAACGCCAGATCGTGCTCGGCGCGAACAGCGCTCCATGCTCCGCCCTCAGCATCTCGGCCAACTCGACAAGGGTGATGTCGACTTGGCTCTCGATCGCCGTCAGGATCACGTCGCGATAAGCTTCAATCCGTTGGGAGCGCTTGTCGCCGCCTTGCGGCTTTGCCCTTGCCGTACCGCTCTCCCGCCATTCACGGACCCAGCGCACGGCACTTGCGACCGCGACACCAAATCGATCGGCAGCTGCTCGCCGCGACAAACCTGCCTCAACAGCCGCGATCACCCGCGACCGTAAATCCTCCGATATCGGTTTCACCATGCCTGCTGGCCTCCGTATCCAGCAAACAGGATGAATCAGATTTCCAGCGCCTTGGGAATCCCCCACGATTCCATCCGGTCGGATTATGCTCTAACCGCCAAACGGCGCGCGATCCCGGCTATGCCACGGTCACAGGTGGCTTCAGTTTTGTCTATTGGCATGATTTTGGTAGGCTCACGCTCTTTGGCACTTCGACCATAAGTCATCTGGAGGCGGATAGGAGGCTTTTGCTTTTTCCGGAGCGCAGGCGTGAATGGTACGCCCGAGGGGGCATCGGAGCCGTTTTTCGTCAAATTCAAATAGAAGGCTTTTCGCCCGTCGTCCGGATTGCTTATGAGCGCAACCGGTCCACGATAGGTCTTTACGACTACAGCCGTTTTACTAACGAACTTGGGGTTACAAGAGCGTTTTAAGCCAAATCTGTGATTTACCCTAGCCGAAACCCCGCCAGTAGGGTGTCCGTTAAGAGGTTATCTTATCTGAAATTTCTGGAGCGGGCGAAGGGATTCGAACCCTCGACCCCAACCTTGGCAAGGTTGTGCTCTACCCCTGAGCTACGCCCGCTCTGGCGGTCGCCGGACATTGCCGGTCGACGGGTGAGGCGCGCACCTAGCATCGGAGTCAGGATGCGGCAAGTGCTCTTTTTTCCGTTGGCGCAAACTATGCTAGAACGCCTTGCGCGGCAGGCGCGAACTCCCACATAGGAGCCTGCACCGCGACTCAGTTTCAGGGGAGACGATCATTGGCGACGCTTGGACTTAGTGAGACGGACAAGCAGTCCCTGGAGGACTTCCGCCGCGATGTCATAGAGCCGTCGCGCACCAGCCTCGTCATTGTCGACTTCTGGGCGGAATGGTGCGGCCCGTGCAAACAGCTCGCGCCCGTGATCGAGAAGGTCTGCGCCGACTATGCGCCGAAGGGCGTGCGCTTGGTAAAGGTCAATGTCGACGAGAATGGCTTTATCGCAAGCCAGTTCCGCGTGCAGTCCATCCCGACCGTCTATGCGGTGTTTCAGGGCCAGCCGGTCGCCGACCTGACCCAGGCCCGCACGGAGGGGCAGCTCAAGCAAATGCTCGACCAGATCCTGGGCCAGTTGCCGATCGAGTCGGACGAGAAGGCGCAAGCGCAGGAAATCGCCCCCGTCATCGCGGCCGGAGAGGAAGCGCTGGCGGCGGGCGATGCGACCCAGGCGCTGGCGCTGTTCGATCAGGCGGCATCCATCGCGCCGGACGAGCCGCAGGTCATATCCGGCCAGGCCCGCGCGCTCACGGCCCTTGGACAACTGGACGAAGCAGAGGCGGTGATCGACGCCGTACCCGCCGAACTTGGCAAGGACGCCGCCATAGAGCGCGCGCGGGCGGCCTTGTCGATCGCCAGGGCTGCTAAGCCCTTCGCCGACCTTTCGGGGCTGGAAGCGCGGCTGGCGGCCGATCCTGACGACCATGCCGCCTATCTGGAGCTTGCGGGCGGCCATATGGCGAATGGCAATCGGGACGCTGCAGCCGACGTCCTGTTGGAGAGCATTCGGCGTGACCGCGCATGGAACGAGGGCGCGGCCAAGGCGCAGCTTCTGACCTTGCTTGAAGCGGTCGGGTTGGAAGATCCCTGGGCGGGAACCCAGCGCCGGCGCTTGTCCGCCATCCTCTTCTCCTGATTTCCGCGGCCATGCCCTCCCCGCAGCGCATCTCCATCTTTCCCTTGGCGGGCGCGCTGCTGTTTCCCGGGATGCAATTACCGCTGCACATCTTCGAGCCGCGCTATCGGGCGCTGGTGCGTGACGCGGTTGCGCGCGATCGCCGCATCGGCATGATCCAGCCTCGGGATAACCAGCCTGTACCCTCCCTGTACGATATCGGCTGCGTCGGACGGATTGGCGAGATCGAGGCGATGGACGATGGCCGATTCAACATCGTGCTGACGGGTATTTCCCGTTTCCGCGTCGTCCGGGAATTGCAGGTTTCCACGCCTTTCCGTCAGGTCGAAGGCTTGATGGAGCAGGACAGCAACGATGATGTGCTTGCGCCCGCCGAACGCGCGTCCCTGGAAATGGAATCGCGCCGCTTTGCCGAGGCCAATGGCTATCTGGTCGACTGGTCGGCGGTCGTCAGGCTGGATGATGCGTCGCTCGTCAACGGCATTGCGCAGGTTGCGCCGTTCGATACAGCCTCAAAACAGGCTCTGCTGGAAGCGCCGAGCTTGCGGGACCGGGCGGAATGCGCGATCCAACTGATGCAGTTTTTCGGGCGGGCGGAAGATGAAGGCCCCTCGACTCTGCAATGACGAAATCCGTCGATCCCGATCTGCTCGCCAAGCTGGTTTGCCCGCTGACGCGCACGCCACTGCGTTTCGATGCTGAACGGAGCGAACTGGTTTCGGACGCCGCAGGCCTTGCCTATCCGGTGCGCTCCGGCGTTCCCGTGCTCGTCGTCCGCGAAGCCCGGCGTGTGGACTCGTAGCTAGACCATCTCGCCGATGAGCAGTCGGGGCAGAGCGCCCGATTCGCCGCGTGCCTCCGCCATGAAGCGGTTCTTGAGCGGGGAGAGCTTTTGCACCGCCCCAAGCCCGAAGCGTCGCACGGCGGACGCCGTCTTGCCCGGCACGTCAAACAGGCGGACCAGACCGTCCATGGCGATCGATACGCTCAGCGCATCCAGACCGCGCCAGCGCTGATAGCGTTCGAGCAACTGCGCATCGCCTGGGTCCAGCCCCATCCGCATGCCCTCCACGATCACCTCTGTCAGGGCCGCGACATCGCGAAAGCCGAGATTCAGTCCCTGCCCGGCGATCGGGTGGATGCCATGCGCCGCATCGCCCGCCAGCGCGAGCCGGGTGTCGGTGATCCGCGCGGCATGGTGAAAGCCCAGCGGATAGCTGGCGCGGGGCGCTGCAAGGCTGATCTCGCCCAGAAAACCGCCGATGCGTTTCTGCGCCTCCGCTAGCCAGCCGCGCTCACCGATGGCCTGCATGGCGGGCGCGTGTTTGGTTGGCACGGTCCATACAACGGCCGACCGCGTTCCCGGAAGCATCGGCAAAAGCGCGAAGGGGCCGCCGGGATAGAATATCTCATAGGCAGTGTTGGCGTGCGGGACCTCGTGATCGATTGCGGCGACCATGGCGACATGGTCATAGTTCCACTTGGCGATCCGGATGCCGGCGCTTTCCCGCGTCGGGCTGTTGCGGCCCTCCGCGGCGACCAGTAGCGCGCCACTGGTCTGCGCTCCGCTCTCCAATGTGATGTCGACCCGGTCGAGACTGCGTTCGACCGTAACAGCGCGGTCGGGCTGATAGCGCACCAGGTCGCTTGCCTCCAACGCCGCCTTGGCAAGCGCGACGCGGGTTTCCCGATTCTCGAACATGATGCCCATCGGGCCGTCGCCCTCCGGCGGCACGAAATCCAGCGCGCCCGGCTCCAGCCCGTCGCTCACCCATATGCGCTCGATCGGGCAGCCTTTGCCCTGCAGATGCTTGCCCACGCCGATGGCGTCCAGCATCTTCCAGCTGGCGCTTGCGATCGCCGAAACACGCCCGTCGAAGCCCGGCGCCAGCCCGGCATCGGGCGCTGCGGGATCGATCACGGCGCAGCGTACGCCGTGCGCCGTCAGCGACAGGGCAAGGGTCAGGCCGACAAGGCCTCCGCCAAGAATGATGACATCATAACGCGCCATGGGGCGTGTCTAGGCGCAAGCGAGGGACTTGGGAATACGGATATCGCCTGCTGTCGGCGCTAGGCCGGCCCGACCCCTTCGGCATCGAGGATATGGTTGCCGCAGTCATATCCGACCACGCGCACCCGCTTTTCGATATGATCGACCGGCACCCGGTGCAGCATGAGCCGCCATACGGCCCCGCTGTCTGTCTTCAGGAGAAAACCCGACGCGTCACGGTGCAACCAGCCCCGAATATCCAGAAGCGCGCCTGCGTCATCCATGATGGCGGCGAAGGCTTAGTTGTAGCAGCGGTGCAAGTCCCGTGCGTTCAGCGCGCCGATGCCCGCGAACAGCATCGAAGAGATCAGGGAAACGGCAAACAAGCCCAGAGCAATCCCAGCAAAATCGCCGGCCAAAGTGGTGAAGCCAAGGATGGCCAGGACGATGGCGGCGAGAAGGGAGAGGCTTGCGAACCGATACATATGGTTACCCTTTTATTAGGTATATTCGGCACCAAAATGCGTAAGGGTGGTTAAAGTTCCGTTAACGGCCATCTTTTCGTCATAAAACGGTCAGCGCCGGATCGGCACTGGGATATTGCAGATGTCCGCCCCTCCGGCTGGGAGGTTGAAGAACTCGTCCTTTCGGTTTTCCCGTGCGCGCGCATAGTCGGCAAACGTCCTGGAGCGGGTATCGAGCATCTGGAAATGCGGCCGCGTTTCGCCGGGCATTTCGCTCGCAAGTCTGACGGACTGTATTGGTGTCGCCGTCTGATTGGGGCCATACATGCCCAGCGTCTCCGTCCCGCGCGGCAGGCTGGAGAAATTCTCGATGCCCTCGATAACCCGTCCGACCAGGGCAATGTTGCGATCAAGGTGTCGTGGCGCATGGCCGATCACCGCGTAAAGCTCCGCGCCATTGCCCGCGTCAGGCGCCAAATTCCGCCCCGCGCCCACCATGCCGTAGCAATGGACAGGCCATAGGGTGTCCGCATTCATCGCCACCGGCCATCCATCAAGGAAACCGGTAGCTGAGGCATAGCTGTCTTGCGAGGGCATGGTTGTGATGCGGTTTTCCACAGCTTTGCGGACGATGGAATAATCTTCGGGCAAAGTCTTGGCCGCGTTGGCCGGCAGCGGCTTCTTTTCTGTGCGGTCGCCCCATTGGACGACATAATTATCCTGCACCCGATATATGCTCGTGTCGTCCCACCAGTGCGCTGCCGCCAGCCTGCGAATATTGGCGACGTGCGCTTGGGAGAAATCCGGCGCGAGCTGGATTACGAGGCGCTTGCCGTCCCCGAAATCCATGACCAGCAGGTCTTCCGGGGGAATATCCGTCCAGGCCGACTGCGGCGCGGCGGCCACGATCTCGGCGGGCGTCAGGGCATGGGCGCCGGTGGGAGAGAGGGCCAGAGCGAGTAGGAAGGGGGCAAGGCTGCGCATGCCCCTATCAAGCGGTAAGTCGCGCAGGAAGTAAAGCGCCCTTGCCTAGTGCGATGCGCCGCGATAGGGAGCCTGCCTTCCAGTGCAATGCGGAGCGGTGGCCGAGTGGTCGAAGGCGCTCGCCTGGAAAGTGAGTATACGCCAAAAGCGTATCCAGGGTTCGAATCCCTGCCGCTCCGCCACCTACCTGTCCTTACACATCCGTTCCGAATCACTAAAAGCCCAGCATTTCTGCGGCTTTCAGCGTGATTCGTATCCACTTGCATCCTTGCCCGTCCACCGGTGACCGATTGGAAATGTGGGAAAGAATGTGGGAGAATTGGCGGCATGGGAAAGCTCTCCGCTACCGCTGTGAAAGCAGCAACGCGCCCCGGAAGGCTCGGCGATGGCGACGGCCTGTTTCTTATGATTCAGCCCGGCGGCGGCAAGAGCTGGGTGTGTCGGGTGCAGAAGAATGGCAACCGGCGCGACTTTGGTCTAGGCAGTGTATCCAAGGTTTCGCTGGCGACAGCCCGGGAACGGGCACGGGAAATCCGCACTTGGGTCGAGCTTGGACTGGACCCGATATTTGAACGGCGCAAAGTGCGGGGAATTCCCACCTTCCGGCAGGCGTCCGCCAAAGTGATTGCCGCCAACAGCAAGACATGGCGGAACGAGAAGCATGAGAAGCAATGGCTTCAGACGCTTGAAACTTATGTGTTTCCTCAGATCGGCGACTTACAGGTTCATGAGATCACCGGCCCGATGATCCGGAACCTGTTATCCGACATCTGGCTCAGCAAGCCTGAGACGGCGCGACGGGTCCGGCAGCGTATCGGCACCGTTCTCGATTGGGCTTACGCTTCGGGCTATCGTGAGACAGAAGCGCCGATGCGCGCGATCACGAAGGGCCTTCCACGACAGCCCAAGCAGGATGGGCACTTCGCGGCTATGCCTTATACGAAGGTATCCGCGTTCATGGTCAAACTGACGGAGCGAGAATCCTTCAGTCGTCTTGCACTGCGCTTTGCCATCCTGACCGCCGTGCGATCCGGCGAAGTTCGAGGCGCGGTATGGGAAGAATTTGACTTGGAAGAGAAGCTGTGGACCATACCGGCAACACGCATGAAAGCGTCGCGCGAACATGTCATTCCCCTGTCTGCACCGGCGCTTGCAATTCTTGAGCGATGCCTGGAACTGCGGATCGGATCGCGCTCGTTTGTCTTCCCAGGAGCCAGAGGTGACGCACCGATGAGCGACATGACGCTTACAAAATTGCTCCGCGAGATGAAGGAGGACGTGACTGCCCATGGTTTTCGCTCCACTTTCCGGGATTGGGTCAGCGAAGAAACCGATCACCCCGGTGAAATAGCGGAGGCTGCCTTGGCGCACCGGGTCAAGGACAAAACAGAAGCCGCATACCGGCGCGGAAACCTCCTCGAAAAGAGACGGAAGCTGATGGACGAGTGGGGAGCATATTGCTTGAAGCGATAACGCAGAGCCCAGGCCTGACCCGCGAGCGCGAATTCATTCCAGAGGCGGAGCGAACGATCAGTTTTCCAATCCTATACGCCCATAACTGGCCGATTTCGGAATGTCGGCTCTCCGGCGGGGAGGACGCTATAGCTTGCGGTCCTCTCTAGGGCAGGCGACACGATCGTGGGCGAAAATAGCTGCCTATCGCCCATCGACCAAGGTGCGACTTCTGTCTCTATCGGCCCAAGCAGCCCAACGTCAGCCTAACGATCCAAGCGTGACCTGGCGATCGATCCTGCTAAGGTTGAGCGCGGGCGGTGTTCAATCATGGCGTGGCCCAAGTAGGAGAAGATGCATGCTTTTTCACACGATGGTTGGATCGAACGACATCGAGCGGGCAAAGCGCTTTTACGACACCGTGCTTGGTACCCTCGGAGTTGGGGAGGCGACGATCAACGTGGCCGACAGTGGCCACACGCGCCTGATCTACAACAGTGGGAGTGGTGCCAATTTCATTGTCACCCAGCCGATCAATGACGAACCGGCAACCGTCGCGAACGGCAGCACCGTTGCTTTTTCATGCGATTCGCCAGAGCAGGTGAAGCAGTTTCATGATGTTGCAGTCGCCAATGGCGGCACTTCGATCGAGGTAGCGCCCGGTCCTCGCGAAACAGCGTCTATGGGTACGATCGTACTCGCGTACTTCCGCGATCCAGATGGAAACAAGCTATGCGGCATCCACTTCCCCAAATGACGCTGCTTTGCATCGTTTAGCCTAAGTCAGCTGCCCGCCAATGCTTTGGTGGGGCAGCTGGTGGCTCTCTTCCCGTTCCGTTTTCTCGTCCGAAGGTGCACAGTCCGTTAACACGAAGGGCGTAGCGATTTAGGCGGGCGATATGTCCTCGACGGGTGGAAACCTGCCGTTCCACTGCGCCTAGCCGAGGGTCACGGGACGAGCGATTCGTGGGCGAGCACGATCCGCCATCCTTCCGGCAGCTTCTTCCAGACCGATGTGATTACGAGCTGCGATGGTTTCTTGCCGTCTGCACTCGTCACCTTCATCCACTGTATCGACGTGACGATACCGCCGCCCTGAGCAAGGACTTCGGGCGTCCGCTCCTCCGCAAACGTGATACCGGCTTGCTTGTCTGACCACCATTTCCGCTGTTCGCCGAGAATTGTGGTCCAATCACGCATGGTGTCACCGTCGAACGTTATTGTCAGGTCGGACGACTGCCAGTAGCTGCGCATGAATCCGTCTGCGTCCAGCTTTGCCGCCGCCTTGTTCATATCAATAATGGCGGCGCGGACCTGATCGGTTGGATCGACGACTTGCGCGGACGCCGGGTTGGTCGTCCACGCAAGAGCGATAGCAAAAAGCAACGTACGCAAACGATCCTCCTCAAATACTCGTAGACTCCGATCTTCGTGTCTCCGATTGATGCGGGGTCTGCAAGAGGACGGTTGTTGCCAATCTTGCTAAAGGAGAAGGCCGAGAAACGACGCGCCTGGAACTGGATTGAAGGAAATTGGCTCCGCTGCGACGAAGTTGAAGGAGGCATAGAGTTTCCGAGCGGAGACGGACTTCTCTTGCACGTCGAGCCTGATGTCACGGTAGCCGACGCCCCGAGCCTCCGCGATTAATCGTTCCACCAGCTTGTGGCCCACCTGTCTGCCCCGCGCGTTGGGACGCACATAAAGCCGCTTCATCTCACATATGCCGGCATCGACCTCGCGCAACGCGACGCAACCTTCGATGACGCCGCCCCGATCTGCAAGCAAAATGCATCCTTTTGAAGCCGCATATTTTCCAGGCAAATTCGCAAATTCGGCGCCGTTCCCCTGATAGTCGAGATGACCGGGGAGTTAGCGATGAACTCACGCCAGATGTTCAGGACCGAAGCGGTGTCATCGGGGAAGGTTGCATGCCTGATGATCGTCATCGCATCATAGGTTAGCGAAGATCGTGCCGGTAATTGGACTTCGTTGTGGCGACCCTGAACGGCAAGACGTGGGCGACGTCCTAAACCTGAACGAATGACCGCTTCCAAGAAACAAAAACTACCTGTTGGACGGCGAAAAATGGCGCATAGCGGTAAATTGCGGGCAGTTGGATGGGATCGGACTTTCAGCGGCTCAATGCGAAATCAAGCGCGCGCTGTGCGGCAGCGACTGGCTTGTCTTTTGCGATATAGCCGCGCTTAAATCCCTCGACGACCGCCTCGGCCCGTTGTTCGCCCGTACCATGCTCGCCACCACCGTATCGCTTTGTAGAGTCTGCGAACATGACGGCCGGAAAGTCAGGAACATCCGTCTTTCTTACACCAGCATAATAGCCAGACATGAAGTCGGCAAACTGCTCTGCTCGATATACTGTAGCACCCTTGGGTCTTAGTTGAGCGATCGTATTGTTGGCATATGAAAGGATGTGCCCGTACTCGTGCGCACACACCGCCACGATAGCAGCGTCAGCAAAAGCTGGTAGCTTCATCAAGTCCTGAAGCAAGGTCGTGCCGAGCAAAACGGTGCCATCGCTTTGGTTGGCTATAATGTCGCGTTTCATAGCTTTTGCGTTGGGATCCGAGGCTTCGTCATAGAATGAGAAGCTTGGAAGCACGCCGAACATGGCCGACAGTTTGCTCAGAGTTTGATTAAGGGCAACTTCCAAATGATCAAACCCCGATTTCGCGGTGATCTTTCCTCCGAGGATATCCAGTCCACTATTGTGGCTAGAGATAAAATCATCGGTATCCTGTTCGGGAATCCAGCATCCCCCAGATGCACCTTGTCCACGACAAAGATCAACAGGAAGGAAGGTGAGCAGGCCGCCCAACACGACATCTCGGCGGCTTGGAAGTATCATTTGCACATCACAGGAAAGTTTGCGCAAGCGAGTCGCAAAGCTTTTTCTTGGGGCGTTTCATCGGTTGGCGCCGGTTTTGGCAGTTTTTTGACTGGATCGATCCCTCCAATGGTCTGCGAGGCAGTCGCCCCTTTCTCGATGGTAGGAGCCGAGCCAGCCGCAACGGTTTGAAAGGTCAGGTATTCAATCTTTCCGGTAGCTTGATTGAAACCGATAAACCAATCGACTGGTCCTCCCGACGCGAACGCCGATCCCGCATGTGTCACGCGGATCACGTACATTGGACCGAGAGGAAAGGCTTTGCTGTCGAGAATCTCGGTGGAGGAGATAGGCCCTGCCGCGGCGATCTGCGGATAATATCCTGATCCGCTAGTCTGGCTTGCCACAAGGTTGAAAACCAATGGGGAAAGTGTCTGATAGGCAACCGGAGGGCCGCCTTTCTGAAACGCCCCGATGATCGTCTCGAGAGTCTCTTGCGGGTCTGGGACCTGCGCCTCTGCCGTAGTGACAACAGATATGGCCGCAAGGGCAGCCAGCAAAATATTGGCGAGCCTTGATCTCATTATGATTCCAGCATGTTTGCAACATCCTCAGCCCGCCCAGTTTTGTCGACCAGGTCTTCTATTTGCCCAATGGCCAAGTTGCCTTGTTCGACCTGATTGCGGAGTTCGGCAAATTGAGCGGTGAGCGCCTTCTTCGCCTTCTCCGCTTCGTCCTCGCTGGCGAAGCCGTTGCTCGAATTTTTCATGAGCGGCGGATCGAGTCTTTTACGTCCATTGTCAGAAAGAATGCGGGAGTTCTCTAGCGTGAGGTCGTCCCAACTTGGCCCCGCATAGCGGACCGCGAGAAACATGATCTTGGCCTTGGCAGACGAAACGCCGGACGTGAGCATTGCCTCGTAAAACATCTGATGGGTTTGTTGCCAGGGCATAGTCCGAACCGCGCAAAACCAATCGTGCACAACTGAGGCTTGGACGTACGCTCCTTCCCACGGGCCGCCGATGATCGACCAAAAAATGCGTGGGATGGACGCTCCGTCAACTATCGCCCCAGACGGCACGGCCCAGTCGGTGCCTTTGGCGTCGATATAGCTGAATGGCTGCTGCAACTGCATCAGTCGGCCGTCCTGCTTTGGACTGATGACAAGCTTTCCTGTGTATTTCGGCTTGCCCGTCTGCGCGAACGCGCCAACAGTCGGGGTAAACAGAAGGCTCGATCCCACAATGAATGATCGACGATTCAGCACAGGCCCTACTCCCCGATAATCACGACACCGCCCGCTTTCATGTTCAAGGCATTAAAGCAGGGCAGTAACGCTACACTATGACCATCAATAATGCTGACATGCAATGTTGCTTTTCTTACTGGCTACTGCCGCGGATTCTCTTGCCCAACCAGCCGATTTTCACCAGGCTGTCACAAGGATCGAGCATCGCGGAATCTGGACATGTGCCCTACAGGTAACGGACTCCAGCGAGCCGCTTGCCAACATCGCCGTCTGGATCACTTAACGGCAGATCTCGAGATCGCACCTTATAGCGTCGGACGTCCAATATTGGCGCGAACTGGCCGCCGCAAAACTACCCTCCTTGGCCCTCATTTACTTGGATATCTACGACTCTGACATTGACGCTGACGCGCTTACCCCAGCTGAGAGAGCAAAGCTTATAAACGGCAATTGAGACATTTGACGGGGTTGGCCGCGATTACTCGCACCCAATCCCGTCACCGTCGCGGTCCAGATGCCGCCCGTACCCCGGATCGCTCGCCCGTACCGGCGCGGCACCCGCAGCCCTTGCTGCGGAACAGTTTGCGAACGCTCCGCCGCCGCTGCCCATTGCGCCTTGCCGCCGGGGAACGGAGGCGGCACCTGAACGCGCTTGGTGGCAGTGATAGCCGCCATTCTTGCGGTCGTTATGGCAGCCTTCCGCGTTAAGTCCGCCAGGATGGGCAACGGCGCCAACCGCGAATAGGACTGGCGCTACAATTAAAGCTGCAGTTGCCGCTCGCTCGGCAAGTCGAAGCGCCTGCATCTGTCATCCTTCCAAAACTAAGGATGAGCTTATGGCTGATACTTGTGAACGAACTATGCTTGGTCAGAAATGATCGGACAAGAGACCAGCCTGCATGCCGCTTATCTCAGTCCGCACTATGTCAGCTTTGTCTCAAATCTCACGCCCGGCCTCTGCCTTGACGTACCGCGCATCGGCAGCGCTTCGTCGTCGGCTCTATCCTGTTTGAAATCAAACGCCCGCATCATTGTTTGAATACATTGTCGCGATGCCAGGCGAGAAAATGCGGGTGCGGCCGATCAATTGCACGGAGCGGGAGGGTTGCGCGCCCGCTCCGGTTAATGAGACCCGTGATGCTGTCGCTATCGTTGGCCTGACGGGAGATCATGATGTCGAGATCGTCCGAGAGGCTGATAAGCCCCCGGTCGAACATCCAGTGGACGGTGCCGGACAGGGCAATACCGTTCTGGACGCTGTCGGGGCCATTGGCTTCGACCGGCCGGATATGGGCAGCCTCCGCTTCGGCCCTGCCACCGCCGTTGATGAGCTTGAGACCCGTGATGGCGCAGCGCTCGTCATAGGCGCGCAGCACGACACGGCGGAAGACGCGGTCGCGCTCGATCCTGGAGACGAGCGTTGTCGTTCGGCGGCGTTCCTGTTCGGCGAGGAAGGGCATGGCCTCACCTTGGAACAGGGGCGGCGTCAGGTCATCGACGCGCGGCAAAAGCGGGGCGCGCTCGTCCAGGCCGATATCGAGAATATGGTTGAAGTCAGCTGTCGAGATCGGGCGCACCGCCGCCTGGGCACGGCCGGAAATCTTGCCAGCGTCGTTAAGGAGGCCGCGCTCTGCCAGGCCGTCGGGACCGTTGAACGGCACGGCGTTTGCGAATTCGAGATAGCTGCCCGGTTCGATCATGGCGATATACATGCTGGGCTCCTGAGGATCGGGAATGACCTGGCTGACTTTGGCTACGGCAAAATAGCCGCGGGTGCCGCTGACCTTCACGGGTTCGTAATAGACGATCCAGTCGTTGAGGCAGGCGGAAACGCGACCAAGATATTGGGATGGGAACTGATAGCGTTCGGCTGGGCTGTCGTCGTAGATCGAGTCTGACCGATGAATGAAAACGCCAAAGGCCATAGCCTTGTTATCCCCCCAGATGCGGTATCGGCCGCAGTATCGACCATGGCGCGGTTAGTGGGGACCAGGCAAGGGATAGCTGTTTTTCTCAGGGGTTTTCTGGGCGTCCCCTACGGGCCGCGCTCTATTCCGCTTCGCTCCACCGAGCCAGCGTTGCCTGTCTCGTCCTTTCAGGCGACGATCACTGACGCGCGCTCCTGACGGATCGCTGGCGGACATCGCTTGGCAAGCGATGGCGTCGTCCGGTCCCGGACTGGCGGTGTGGGCGTCGCTCCCCTCTAGTCCCGCCGCGTCGGGCAGCAAGCCGGCCATTGGCGCGGCTCCTCCACTTTGTTGCTGTCCTTCGGATGCAGCCCGCCGCTTGTCCGGGCCTGCCGGTGCGCTCTTGCCGCCCACCCCGCTTTCCGGGGCCGGTGTTTGGCAAGGAGTAAGGAAGATGGAACTCAAGCATATCGACATTGCCTGCCTCTCGGTTTCGCCCGTCAACATGCGCGGCGTGAAGAAGGCACCTGACCTGACCAATATCCTGCCGTCCGTTCGGGCGCGGGGTATTCTCGTGCCGCTGATCGTGAGACAGAATGGGTCGCCGACCACCTATGAGATTGTCGCGGGCAAACGGCGCTACCATGCCGCGCTGATCGTGGCGCAGGAGGAGGGGGGCGTTGAGCCGCTGCCCTGTGCGATCATGGAGGCGGGCGACGACGCGGCAGCGCTGGAGGCATCCCTCATCGAGAATATCGCCCGGCTTGATCCCGACGAGGTGACGCGGTGGGAAACTTTCACCCGGCTGGTCAAGGAAGGCCGGTCGCCAGAAGATATTTCCCTGACCTTTGGCCTCACTGCCTTGCAGGTGAAGCGAACGCTGGCGCTGGGCAACCTGCTGCCCCGCATCCGCAATCTCTATCGCAGCGACACGATCGATGCCGTGACAGTGCGGCATCTGACTTTGGCGTCGAAAGCCCGGCAGCGCGAATGGCTGGCGTTGCTGGACGATGAGGAAGCGCGTCCGCCTATGGGCCATTATGTGAAGGCTTGGCTGCTGGGTGGCAGCGCCATTGCGACCAACAAGGCATTGTTCGATCCGGCTGACTATAAGGGCGGGATCGTGGCCGACCTATTCGGCGATCACAGCTATTTCGCCGATGCCGACCTTTTCTGGCAGATGCAGGAGGCGGCCATTGCCAAGAAGGTCGAAGCGTTGCGCGACGCAGGGTGGCAGGATGTTGCCGTCATGGCGCGGGGCGAGGCTTTTCATGCGTGGGAGCATGAGCGTTGTCCCAAGGCCAAAGGCGGGCGGGTCTATGTCACCATTGGTCATGGCGGCGATGTCAGCTTTCATGAGGGTTATGTGACCCTCAAGGAGGCGCGCAGGCTGGACCAGGGCGGCAGCGTCGAGAAGGCGGTACGGCCCGAACTGTCCGCGCCGCTGGCCAGCTATGTCGATCTCCACCGTCACGCTGCCGTGCGCGCGAAGGTCGGGACGGCCCCTGCCATCGCTTTGCGGTTGATGGTCGCCCATGCCATTGCCGGGTCGTCGCTCTGGCGGGTCGATGTCGCTTCGCAGCGGGGGCCAAGCGATGCGATCACGGAGAGCGTCGAGAATTGTGCGTCGGAAACGGATTTCGACAGGGAGCGCCGGATCGCGCTCGATCTGCTCGGCCTTGATCCCGACACGCCGACCGTGACTGGCCATGCCTATGACAGGGAGCTGATTCTCCTCTATCTGCGGCTGCTCGATTTGGATGACGCCATGGTGCTGGGCATCCTTGCCATTGTCATGGGCGAGACGCTGGAAGCCGGGTCGGCGTTGGTCGAATTGCTGGGCGTTCAGATGGACGTGGATATGGCGTCCTGCTGGCAGGCCGATGACGCTTTGCTTGATCTTGTCCGTGATCGCGCAGTGATGGGGCATGTCCTTGCCGATGTCGCAGGCAAGGACGTTGCATCCGGCAATGGCGGGGCAACGGCCAAGGTTCAGCGGCAAATCGTGCGAGACTGCCTTGCCGGGAGCAATGGACGGGAGCAGCGCATAGGCTGGGTGCCGCGCTGGATGGCCTTTCCGCCGTCCGCCTATACCGAGCGCGGCGGGGTCGGCAGCGTCGAGCGGTGGGAAGCAGTGGCACCGCTGCTTGAGCCGCAGGAGGATGTCGAAACAGAGCAAGCAGAACCGGAAGCGGCAGATGCCAGCGAAGAGCACGAAGCTGTCGCCGAAGACGATCCTCTCCAGCAGGCAGCCTGATGCAGAACGATTGCGGGCGGCGGGTAACCGTCGCCTGCCTTTTGGCGGAACGTGCCAGTCAATACCCCTTTCGGGGGGGGTATTTTCGGCGGGCGGCTTCGCCGCCCGCTGTTCGGGATGGATGAGACAGGAGCCTTGGCGCCCCGCTGGAGGCCCTGGATATCCTTGATGATGTCGGCCTCATCGATACGGAGCGCTGCGGCAGGCAGCGCGAAGGGTCTGGCAGCGGGCACCGCGCGATTGGCGCGGTGGCGGTGGATCATGGTTTGATCGGCCTGTCGGCGCGGCGGGGGTGGGCGTCGCTGCCCTCTAGTCCCACCGCGGCGAGCTGCAAGTCAGGGCTTCGCCCCAACTCCTCCACATCCGTTGCGGCCCTTGCGGGTGCGGCCCGCCTCGGTCGGTGGGACTGCCGGTTCGCTCCTGCCGCCCACCCCCGCCCCTCCGGCGGCCGGTGCGATGCGGGAAGGAGAAAGGACATGGGTTATCAGGACAAGGGGCGAACCGGCGCTACCCTCTACAGCGAAGTGACCGACCGGATCATCGCGCAGATCGAAGAAGGTATTTTGCCATGGGTGCGGCCATGGGATGATGGCAGGGCAGCCTTGGGGCTTCCCCGCAATGCCGGGACCGGCAGGCGCTATTCGGGGATCAATGTGCTGATCCTGTGGCACCGGCTGTTCGAGCAGGGCTATGGTTCGCAGCGCTGGCTGACCTACCGGCAGGCGCAGGCGATGGGCGGCAATGTCCGCAAGGGCGAGCAGGGCACGACCGTCTGTTATGCGGACAGGTTCACCCCCAAGGACGGCGAGAACATCCCGACCGGGGCGGATGGCGAGCCGCGACAGATTGCTTTCCTGAAACGCTTTACCGTTTTCAATATCGACCAGTGCGAAGGACTGGGCGAGCCGACCATGGCCGCCATCACGACATGGAACGAGGCGCTGACGCTGCCCGGCGCGCAGGCGCTGATCGAAGCGACCGGCGCGGAAATTCGCATCGGCGGCGGGGAAGCCTATTATGCGCCACAGGACGACTATGTCCGCGTGCCACGGCCCGAACATTTCCATGCGCCGATCAACTGGTATCGCACCGTCCTGCATGAGCTTGGTCATTATGCCGAACGCAGGATTATGCCGCATGGCCGTTCAGAATGGTGGTTTTCCGTGAATCAGCCATGCGGAAGTTCGGCATAATCAGACGGCTTCGAATGACCGCCTTGGTGATGACCAATT
>Ga0207658_10000850_pt1 | contig 25516 bp, 27 predicted proteins | sample KBSS33metaG_FD_184322 | JGI IMG/M metagenome (GOLD analysis project Ga0207658, IMG submission 184322) | Switchgrass rhizosphere microbial communities from Kellogg Biological Station, Michigan, USA - KBS S3-3 metaG (SPAdes) (version 2) | ecosystem: Host-associated > Plants > Roots > Rhizosphere...
ACGCGTTGTGGCGGTGTCGTTCCCGCGCGATCTGGCGATCAAGTCCACGCAGTGCGAAGCCTGGGACCCGAAAACCGGAGCCTACGGACCCATCTACGACGACGACACCAAGAGCTATGGGCCCGACCAGGTTTACACCGAGACCAAGCTGAATTCGGCCTACTCGTTCGGTGGGCCCAAGTGCCTGGTGAAGGTGATCCAGAAGCTGTCCGGTCTGTCGATAAACCGGTTCATGGCAGTCGATTTCGCTGGCTTCTCCAAGCTCGTCGACGCGGTCGGCGGCGTCGAGGTGTGCAGCTCCACGCCCCTCGAGGACTACGAGCTGGGCACCGTGCTGGACCACTCCGGCCGCCAGATCATCGACGGCCATACCGCGCTGCAGTACGTCCGGGCCCGCCAGGTCACCACCGAGGTCAACGGCGACTACGGCCGGATCAAGCGTCAGCAGATGTTCCTGTCGTCACTGCTGCGGTCGATGATCTCCAAGGACACGTTCTTCAACCTCAGCAAGCTCAACAACGTCGTCAACCTGTTCATCGACGACTCCTCGGTCGACAACGTCACCACCAAGGACCTGGTGCAGCTGGGCCAGTCCATCCAGGGCGTCAGCGCGGGCCGCGTCACCTTCGTCACGGTGCCGACCGGAGTCACCGACTCCGAAGGCAACGAGCCGCCGCGGGTCGACGACATGCGCGCGCTGTTCGACGCGATCATCAACGACGACCCGCTGCCCGAGGAGCGCAACTCCGACAACACCCCGGTTCCACCCACCCCGGCCGCGCCCAGCACGACCCCGGCCAACTCGGACGGCGAACAGGTCAACACCACGACGACCGACCCGAGCCAGGTGACTGTCCGGGTGTCCAACTCGACCGGCCAGGACGGCTTGGCCGCGACCGCGACCAAGGAACTCGAACAGCACGGCTTCACCGTCAACTCCCCGGACGACTACCAGGGCCAGGTCACGTCGACGACGGTGTTCTTCTCGGCAGGGCACGAACAGGCCGCCGCGACCGTGGCGTCGACTCTGCCCAACGCCCACGTCGAGCGGGTGTCCGGTCTCGGAGACGTGGTGCGGCTGGTGCTCGGCACCGATTTCACGTCGGTGGGCACCCCGGTGTCCAGCGGCTCGGCGGCCCAGATGCGGGTGACCCACGGCAGCCTGTCCGGCGAGCCCACCAAGCTTCCGGAAGATCTCAGCATCACCAACGCCGCCGACACCACCTGCAAATAGCACCTGACCTGTCCCATTCACCGGCCGTTCATTGCCAGATCACGGCATCTCTCATGGCCAGAAAGTAGTCTGGAGCGCATGCGTACCGCGTACCACGAGCAGCTTGAAGGCCTGACCAACCGCCTGGGCGAGATGTGCGGACTGGCGGGTGTTGCCATGGAGCGCGCGACCCAGGCCCTGCTGCAGGCCGATCTGGTGCTGGCCGAGCAGGTCATCTCCGACCACGAGCACATCGCCGCCCTCAGCACGCAGGCCGAAGAACAGGCCTTCGTCCTGCTGGCCCTGCAGTCGCCCGTCGCCGGTGACCTGCGGTCGGTCGTCGGCTCCATCCAGATCGTCGCCGATGTCGACCGGATGGGCGCGCTGGCGCTGCACGTCGCCAAGATCGCCCGCCGCCGGCACCCGCAGCACGCGCTGCCCGAAGAGGTCAACGGCTACTTCGCCGAAATGGGCCGCCTGGCAGTCGAATTGGGCAACACCGCACAGGAGGTGCTGCTCACCCAGGACCCCGAGCGCGCCGCCCGGATCCAGGAAGAAGACGACGCGATGGATGACCTCCACCGTCATCTGTTCAGCGTGATGATGGACCGGGAGTGGAAGCACGGCGTAACCGCTGCAGTCGACGTGACGCTGCTCAGCCGCTTCTACGAGCGCTTCGCCGACCACGCCGTCGAGGTCGCCCGCCGGGTGATCTTCCAGGTCACCGGCCGTTTCTCCGGCGACGACGGCCTGCCCACCATCCGCTAGACGCCTCGGTGTCACTCGCGAAAAGACGTAAAACTGTCGTTTCCACGCGAAAATCGACAGTTTTACGTCTGCTCGCGAGTGGGAGGTGACCTCAGCTCAGCAGGTATCAGGCGCACGCCGTCCCGATCGGCGGCCAGCAGGTCTTGCAGCATCTTCGCCAGCACCGACAATTCCGTGGCGGTATAGCGCGACAGGAAGTCGTGCCGGCCGGCATCCATCTCGTCGTGCATGCGCTGGTGCGCCGCGATGAGGATTCCCCCGTCCGGGGTGGGGGTCAGCTGCAGCTCTTTGCGGTTGCCCGGCACCGGTGACCTGGTGACCAGACCGGCGTCGACCAGTTTTTGGACATGTTTCGACACGGTCCCCTTGAGCTGGTCGGCGCGGGCAGCCAGGCCCACCACGCTGATCGGCCCGTCGGCGAGCACCGCCAGCAGGTGCAGGCTGAGGGTGGGCAGCTCACGCACTGTGCCTTCCAGCCGCGCTGGACAGTGTTCGGCAAGGTAGTCACGTTCGGCATCACTCTCGTCGGTGTCGAACTTGTCCCCTACCGCACCCACCAGTGCGCTGATCTCAGTGATCAGCGCAGACTTGGTTTTCATGGAAACCATCTTGCCATCCGGCGAGCCGGCGGCATATAGTTTCCGAAGAAACTATATCTAGCCGAGGAGCAACATGAAGGCAGCGGTCGTGCGCGAATGGGGCCAGCAGCCCCGGTACCTGGATTTCCCCGAACCCACGTCGCGCGACGGCGCCGTCGTCGCCGCCGTGGAGGCATCGGCGCTGACCAACCTCAGCCGCATGGTCATCATGGGAAAGCACTACAGCAGCAAGGAGATTCAGCTCCCTGCCATCGCCGGCGTGGACGGCGTCGCCCGCCTCGACGACGGCTCGCGGGTGTACACCGGATCACTGGCCCCGTACGGGCTGATGGCCGAACGCACTCTCGTCAATCCGGGCGACGCCGTCCCGGTGCCAGAACACGTCGACTCCGTCACTGCTGCCGCGGTGCCCAATCCCGGCATGTCGGCGTGGATGAGCTTGGACTACGCCGCCCAAACCAAACCCGGCGACCACGTGCTGGTCCTCGGCGCCACCGGCGTCACCGGATCACTGGCAGTGCAATTGGCGAAGTTCGTCTTCGGCGCGGGACGCGTCGTGGTGGCCGGCCGCAACCCCGAGCGACTGGAATGGCTACGCACCGTCGGAGCCGATGACGTCATCGCGCTCGGAACCGACGACCTCACCGAAAGCGTTGTCGCCCAACATTCTGCGCGGCCGTTCGACGCCGTCATCGACTACCTGTGGGGCACACCGGCGCAGCAGACCCTCGCCGCCCTGGCCGCCGCGCATCCGTCAGCCCATTTCCACGCCACGCGTTTCATCCAGGTCGGGTCGATGACCGGAGCGAGCATCGACATCGACGCCGCGACGTTGCGCAGCACCGGAATCACGCTGCAGGGAGTGGGGATCGGCAGCGTCCCGCCCGAGGCTGTGCAGCGTGCCCGGACCCAAGGCCTGCCGCGACTGTTCGCGATGCTCGACGCCGGCGAACTACAGCTGACCACCGTCGCCCGCCCGCTTGCCGACATCGAAAACGTCTGGGCGACAAAGGAACCCTCCGGCACCCGCGTCGTCATCACGCCGTAGGCGGCACCTCCCACTCGCGAGCAGACGTAAAACTGTCGATTTCCATGCCGAAATGACAGTTTTACGTCTGCTCGCGGAGTTATCCACAGGGTTGAAGACCGGATGGTGGCGGTCACGGAGCGAGGCCGCCACCATCGACCCATGACGCTCGAAGATGTATTCGCCGACCATAACGGCATCGCAACCGCACGGCAGCTACTCGCGACGATGACCGATCGAGCGCTCGCGCGCAGAGTCCGGGCCGGCGAAATCTTCCGGGTGTGCCACGGCGTCTATTCCGCGCGACCTCCAGACACCACAAGCCGGCTCCGAGCCCTGGACCTACTGTCCGACGTCCCCATCGTCGCATGCATGAGCACCGCTGCCGCGATGTACGGCTTTGATACCGAACAGGACGGTCGGACCCACATTCTCGACCCGGGCGTGCGCATCCGGACTTCGCTCGGCCTCAGTGTGCACCAGCGAATTGGCGCTCCGCTCAAGAAGTTTGACGGCCGACTCGCCACTGCGCCCGCATGGACAGCTATCGAAGTCGCTCGAACACTGAAACGTCCACGGGTGCTGGCCACGCTGGACGCCGCACTTCGGAGTGGAACGTGCACTTGGCCGGAGCTGCAGCAGGCTCTTGAGGAACAGCGTGGTCGTCGCGGAGTCGTCGCCGTCCGGGAGCTGCTACCACTTGCCGATGCAAGAGCCGAGTCACCGATGGAATCAGAGATGCGGCTGGTCTTCATCGACTGGGAGCTGCCAGCCCCCGAACTGCAGTACGAGATACGTGATCTGCACGGTCAACTCTGGCGGCTCGACTTCGCCTGGCCCGAGTACCGTGTTGCCGCAGAGTACGACAGCATGGAATGGCACTCGAATCCTGTTGCGGTCAAACATGATCGCATGAAGACTGCGCGCCTTCAGGAAATGAACTGGACCAGCGTTCCGGCCGTCGCCGACGACATCCGGCAATATCCGGTCGAGCTTTGCACGAGAATCAGGCGCCACTTCGCCCGCGCCGCCTGACCGACACACTCGCGAGCTGGGATCACCTCACACTCGCGAGCAGACGCAAAACTGTCGTTCTTCAGGCAAAAATGACAGTTTTGCGTCTGTTCGCGAATAGAAAAGAGCCCTAGCCGAAGCGACCGGAGATGTAGTCCTCGGTGGCCTTCTTGGTCGGGTTGGAGAAGATCTTCTCGGTGTCGTCGATCTCGATCAACTGGCCCGGCTTGCCGGTGGCCTCGAGGTTGAAGAACGCCGTCTGATCGCTCACGCGCGCAGCCTGCTGCATATTGTGCGTGACGATCACGATCGTGAAGTCCTGCTTCAGCTCTGCGATCAGATCCTCGATGGCCAGCGTCGAGATCGGGTCAAGTGCCGAGCACGGCTCGTCCATCAACAGCACGTCGGGCTGCACGGCAATCGCGCGGGCGATGCAGAGACGCTGCTGCTGACCACCGGACAGGCCACCACCGGGCTTCTCGAGCCGGTCCTTGACCTCGTTCCACAGGTTGGCGCCCTTGAGCGACCGCTCGGCGACCTCGTCGAGCGTCTTCTTGTTGCGCACGCCCTGCAGCTTCAGCCCGGCAACCACGTTGTCGCGAATAGACATGGTGGGGAACGGGTTCGGCCGCTGGAACACCATGCCGATGGTTTTGCGCACGCCAACCGGGTCCACGCCGGGGGCGTAGATGTCGTCACCGTCCAGCAGCACCGAACCGGTGGCACGGGCGCCCGGAATCACCTCGTGCATGCGGTTGAGGGTGCGCAGCACCGTCGACTTGCCGCAGCCCGACGGGCCGATGAACGCCGTCACACTGCGCGGCTCCACCGACAGGCTGACGCTCTGCACGGCGTGAAAGGCGCCGTAGTAGATGTTGAGATCCTTGAGATCCAGACGCTTGGCCATTAACCGCTACTCCTGCTCAAACTTTTTTCGGGGCAAAGATTTTGGCGCCGACGCGCGCTGCGATGTTCAACAGCGCGATCAGCAACACCAGCGTCAGCGCGGCACCCCACATGCGGTCCGTGGGGATCACGTTGGCACCGGCACCAGCGCCGATCTGGTCGTACATCATGCCGGGCAGCGAGCCCATGAAGCCGCCGAACATGTCGAAGTTCATGGCCTGTGCGTAACCCACCAGGACCAGCAGCGGGGCCGTCTCCCCCATGACGCGGGCCAGCGACAGCATGATTCCTGTGACGATGCCCGACAACGCGGTCGGGATGACAATGCGCACAATGGTTTTCCACTTGGGAATGCCGAGTGCGTAGCTGGCCTCGCGCAGGTCCATCGGGACGATGCGCAGCATCTCTTCAGTGGACCGCACGATGACCGGGATCATCAGCAGCACCAGCGACAGCGACACCGCGAACCCGGTGCGCTGGAAGCCCAGCGTGGCCACCCACAGCGCATAGATGAACAGTGCGGCGACGATCGACGGAACACCGGTGAGGATGTCGACCATGAACGTGGTGATCTTGCCCAGGCGGGTGCCGCCGCCGTACTCCACGAGGTACACCGCCACCATCACCCCGATCGGGATCGAGATGACGGCACACACCAGCGCTTGCAGGACGGTGCCGACGATGGCGTGGTACGCACCACCGCCCGCCTCGAACGCCGTCATGCCCGACTGCGAGTTGGTGAACCACTCTGCCGATGTCAGCGCCTGATAACCCTTGGTGACAACGGAATACAGCACCCACACGAGCGGGACCAGCGCCACCAGGACTGACAGGCTGACCAACACCGTGGCCATCCAGTTGGTCGCCTTGCGGCGCAGGCCGACGCCCTCGAAAGATTGGTGCTTCACCGGTCGTTCCAGCATCGCGGCCATCTTGGCGTTCATTTCGCGCCCCTTCCGGCCACAACAGCGCGTGCCGCGGAGTTCACCACAAAGGTGAGGATGAACAGCACCAGGCCGGCGGCGATGTAGGCGCCCGCCTTGAACTGGTCGTTGAATTCGCTTGCGGTCGCGGCGATCTTGCTCGCGAACGTGTAGCCGCCGTCGAACAGCGTCCAACTGAACTCGGTCTGCGTACCGCGCAGGATGATCAGCAGCGCGATGGTCTCACCGAGAGCGCGGCCGAGGCCGAGCATCGCACCACTGATGTAGCCCGAAAGACCGAACGGCAGCACGGTGGTGCGCACTACCTCCCAGCGGGTGGCACCCAGCGCCAGTGCGGCCTCGATCTGGCCGCGTGGGGTCTGCACGAACACCTCACGGCTCACCGCGGTGATGATCGGCAGGATCATCACCGCGAGCACGATGCCCGCCGTGAAGACCGTGCCACCGCCGGCGACCGAGGCGTTACCGGTCTTGAACAGGAACAGCCAGCCCAGATTCTCGTTGAGCCACAACGCAAACGGCTTGAGCACCGGAGCCAGGACGTACAGGCCCCACACGCCGTAGACGATCGACGGCACGGCAGCCAGCAAGTCCACGACGTAGGCCAGCGGACCCGCGAGCCGGCGCGGCGCGTACTGCGTCTGGAAGATTGCGATACCCAGGGCGACCGGCATCGCGATCAGCAGCGCGAACACCGACACGAAGACGGTGACCTGCAGCAGATCGAGGATGCCGAAGTGCATCGCCGACGTGTCGGTGGTGACCCAGTTGCCACCGAAGGTGAAGAAGTTCTCCTTGTTGCGGGCCAGCGCCGGGACGGCGCGCCACAGCAGGAAGACGCCGATGGCCGCGATGAGCGCGACGATCAGCACGCCGGAACCCTCAGCGAGCAGGCGGAAAATCCTGTCGCCCGGGCGAACCTTCGAGCCCTTCAATGGGTCGAGGGGCACCGGCGTCGGCGCAGGGAACGGTGCGGCAAGCGCCTCGCCCGACCCCGCGTCGGCTGGATTCGGTGTTGTCACTGTCATCCTGTCAGGAACCTAACGGTCGTGGGCTCCGGTTCCATCCTTGCTGCGATGGAACCGGAGCGCCAGCAGTGCTTAAGCGATTGCGTCGACCGACTGCAGCAGACGCGCTTTGAAGGCGTCGGGCAGCGGGATGTAGCCCGCCTTCGACAGGTTGGCCTGGCCCTGGTTGGCCGCGACCTTCAAGAACGACTTCACCGCAGCGGCGGTGTCGGCGTCGTAGCCCTTCGAGCAGACGATCTCGTAGGTGGCCAGCACCAGCGGGTAGGCGCCGGCTTCCTTGGTCGAGTACAGCGACTTCAGGTCGAGGGCCAGGTCGTTGCCGTCCTTGGCGAACTTGGCGGAGGCGATGGCCTTCTTGGCGTTGTCGTCGGTCAGTTCGACTGCGCCCGAACCGGTGTCGATCTGCGCGAACGGCAGGCCGGCGGCCGCGGCCGGGCTCTTCTCGACGTAACCGATGGCACCCGGGGTGGCCTGCACGGCCTGCACGACACCGGCCGACTTCTGCGCGCCCTCACCGGCGCCGCCCTGGAACTCGCTGCCGGCGCCCTTCTTCCAGCTCTCCGGAGCGGCGGCGGCCAGGTACTTCTGGAAGTTGTCGGTGGTGCCCGACGAGTCCGAGCGGTAGACCGGCTTGATGTCGGTGTCCGGCAGGGTGGTGCCGGCGTTCAGCGCGGCGATGGCCGGGTCGTTCCACTTCTTGATCTCGCCCTGGAAGATCTTGGCCAGCACGTCGCCGTTGACGACAAGCTTGCTCACGCCCTCGAGGTGGTAGGCCATGGCGACGGGGCCGAAGACCAGCGGCAGGTTCCACGCCGGGTTGCCACCGCAGCGCTCGGCAGCCTTCTCGACCTGCTCCTTGGCCAGCGCCGAGTCGGAACCGGCGAAGTCGACCTGCTTGGCGATGAACTGCTGGCGACCGGCGCCCGAGCCGGTGCCGTTGTAGGACAGGTTCTTGCCCGAGCAAGCCTGGCCCCAAGCCTTGTTGAATTCGGCGATCGCGTTCTGCTGCGCGGTCGAGCCCTCGGCGGTCAGCGCGTTCTTGCCGCCACACTCGGCGGCCGAACCGGACGTCGACGATGCGGTGCCGGACTTGTTGTCGTTGCCACACGCGGTCATGCCGACGGCAAGCGACGCGGCGGCTGCGGTGACGGCGACTGCTTTACCGATGCTGGTGAACTTCACGGGTCCTACTTTCGGTGTCGGCCGATGGTCGGCTTTCAAGGGTCGGCTTCCGACTCCCGCGCAACGTATGCGGCCGTGGTGGACGTATTCCTGATGCCGAATGAACGCAGGGTGAACACGATCAGCGACTTTTCAGCCAACTCGCTGTTTCAGCTAACGGTCGGGGCTCCCGCGTACGCGACGTCGGCGTTGTAGAGCTCGAACCCGAGACGTCGGTAGGTCTTCACCGCCGCGGTGTTGTCTGCCTCGACATACAGCAGTACGGTCCCCGCGGTCCCCAACCTGTCGGCCAGGTAGTGCAGGCCGGCCAGCGTCAGCAACGCACCGAGTCCACGGCCCTGCGCGTCCGGGCCCACGCCGACGACGTACACCTCGCCCAGGCCCGAGCCCGGGTGAATCTTCGTCCAGTGGAAGCCGAGGAGACTGTCGCCCGCCAAGTCCTCAGAGTCATACGCCAGGAACAACCCGGCCGGGTCGAACCACGACTCACCCCGACGTTCGTCCACCTCGGCCTGCGTCCAACCGCCCTGTTCGGGGTGCCAGTGGAACGCCGCGTTGTTGACGCGCAGCAGCTCGGCGTCGACCTCGGGTCCGGGATAAGTGGCCAGTCGCACGCCGGGCACATCTGGCAGAGCAGGCAGCGCGGACAACGACCGGCGCATCTGCCAGAGCTCGCGCACGGCGGTCAGGCCGAGTGCCGCGGCGGTGGCACGCGCGGCATCGAGGTTGCCGTGCGCCCAGATTCGGGTACTCGAGCCACCGGCCTCGAGGCCGGTGCGGATCAGCTCGCTGCCGACCCCGCGACGGCGCGCCTCGACGGCGACGACGGCCTCGGCCATGTCCGGCGCGAGATTCAGATAGCCGACCAACGCCCCGGAGTCATGGGCCAGCAGATGCCGCGTGCGGTTCAGCGGCAGCTCCCGCAGCACCTGGTCCCCGACCGGGGCCACGCCGTCCGCCGCGGTCGCCGCGGCGACGAGGGCGCGGATGGCGGCCTGATCGTCAGCACTCAGCGCGGTATGCCAGTTGAGCTCCGTCACTGCGCGGGCTGGGTCTGGCGGGTGCCGTTGTCGACATCGCCGGAATCACCGGAGTCGTCGTCCTCGTCGTCGATGTCGTCGACCGACTCGGCGGCACCGTTGGTGCGGCCGCGCGCGGGCCGGACGGCCTTGTAACCGACGTTGCGGACGGTGCCGATCAGCGACTCATAGTCGGGGCCGAGCTTGGCGCGCAGGCGCCGGACGTGCACGTCGACGGTGCGGGTGCCGCCGAAGAAGTCGTAGCCCCACACCTCCTGGAGCAGCTGGGCGCGGGTGAACACCCGGCCGGCGTGCTGCGCCAGATACTTCAGCAGCTCGAATTCCTTGTAGGTCAGATCCAGGGGCTTGCCACGCAGCCGGGCGGTGTAGGTGCCCTCGTCGATGACCAGCTCGCCGAGCGTGATCTTGCCGGCGCTCTGCTGGTCGGCGACGCCGTTGCGGCGTCCCACCAGCAGTCGCAGCCGGGCGTCGATCTCGGCCGGGCCGGTGCCGGGCAGCAGGATTTCGTCGATGCCCCATTCGATGTTGACGGCCACCAGACCGCCTTCGTTGACCACCGCCACGACGGGTACGGATGCGCCGGTGCTACCCAGCAGACGACAGAGTCCGCGGGCGGCCGCGAGATCGGTGCGCGCGTCGACGATCGCCACGTCGGCGTTGCCGGCTTCCAGCAACGACGACACCTCGGTGGGTGCCGGCCGCACGTTGTGCGGCAACAGCGCCAGCGCCGGAAGTACCGACTCCGGGTGCGGGTCGACGGTCAATAGCAGAAGATCCAACGGGTCCTCCAGTGCGTCCGGAGCCGCACCGGACCGTCCCCGGCGACGACGCTGTCGCGGTTGGATCCAGCTTGACCCCGGAGAATCATGGCTGACACATGGCCGTTACCGGCCAAGATCACCTAACGATAGCTTGCCACCTGCGATTTAGCGGCTTGGAACGGCCGGTCGCGGCACTGCGTGACTAGGCGTACGCCAGAATGTCCGGATGCGCAAGGTGCTGACTCGGCTGCTGATCCCGGTGGCCGTGCTGATCCTCGTGGTCGTCGGCACCGATTTCGGGTTCGCGATCTTCGCCGAATACCGGATGGCCCGCAGTGTCCGGACCGCGGCGCACCTGCACTTCGATCCATGGGTGTCGATCCTCGGGTTCCCGTTCGGAACCCAGGCGGCGCGTGGCCGCTACCAGCAGGTGGAGGTCAAGGCCCCCGCTGTCGCGCACCCCGTCGTGGGGAAGGCATCCATCGAGGCCACGTTGTACGACATGGTGGCGACACCCAAGTCCTGGCTGATCGGGCCTGACGCCAAATTGACCTCGACGAGGCTGGAAAGCCGCATCATCGTCGACTCGACCCACGTGGGCCGCTTCATGGGCATCAAAGATCTACTGGTGGAAGCCCCGACGAGCGATTCCGACGACGCCGCCGGCGGCACCACCGAGTCAGGCATCTCCAAGAACCACGGCCTCGTGTTCACCGGAACCCCGACCGCCGCCGGTCTGAACAAGCGCGTCAGCGTCTCGGTGGACCTGTCCGTCACCGGCGCCGACCACACGAACCTGGTGTTCACCGCGACCGACGTGCTCACCGGCCCGGGTACCGCCGAACAGCAGGTGGCCGACGACAAGAAGGCCGCGGTCCTGCGAGCCTTCTCGACGACGATGCCAGGCATGAAGCTGCCGTTCGGGCTGACCCCGACCAGCGAGGGTGCCCGCGGCTCCGACGTCATCATCGAAGGCGTCGCCACGGGAGTAACCGTGCCCCTGGACGGGTTCAGACAGTCATGAACTCCACAGTTGTGGTGCTGACGGTCCTGGTCGCCGCACTCGGGATCGCGTACATCATCGGCCGGCTACTGACGCTGCGCGCCGGCTTGATGAAGGAAGTCACGCCGGCCGAAGCGTCCGCCGAAACCGACAATTTCGATCTCGGCCTGTCGGCCACCGGCCCGACCGTCGTGCATTTCAGCGCAACGTGGTGCGGACCCTGCGCGGCCGTCCGCCGCGTCGTCGACCAGGTGTGCGACGAGCTCGGGGTCGCGCACGTCGAACTCGACCTGGACGCCAATCCCGTTGCGGCCCGACGACTGTCGGTGCTCTCGCTGCCGACGACGTTCATTTTCGACGCCTCGGGGCAGCAGCGGTACCGCACTGCGGGCGTCCCGAAATCCGCTGATCTGCGCGAGGCCCTGCTACCGCTGTTGGCTTGAGCACCCCGTTGTTGGGTAAGCTGTCTGCCGTGTTAGCCCCCCGCGAGCTCCTGCTCACCAAGCGTCGCGCAGTAGATCTGTGCCGCGTTGCGGGTTGTTGCTGTTGTTGTTGTAGCTGCTGAGAAGTCGCGCCGTCGTTTCGTGTTGCGCTCCGAGCAGCTTTCCGCGGCGGACCGCGAATCAAACTGTGCGGCCACCTCTCCGTTTACCAACAACAGGAGCTTTCCCATGTCAGACAACTCCATCGAAAACCCGCAGGTCGACGTGCGTGGACCCCGCTTCGCAGCCTGGGTCACCACCGGCGTGCTGATCGCTGCGCTGCTGGCGTCGGCCGCCAGCCCGATCGCCGCCGCCGTGATTCTCGGCGTGCAGGCCGTGGTGTTCGCGATCGGCGCAATCGGCGGACCACGCAAGCACCCCTACGGCCGTATCTTCGCCAGCTTCATCGCGCCGCGGCTGGCGCCGGTCACCGAGAAGGAACCGGTCGCGCCCTTGAAGTTCGCCCAACTCGTCGGGCTGCTGTTCGCGATCGTCGGATTCGTCGGCTTCGCGACGGGTATCCCTGCGCTGGGACTCGGTGCCACTGCGTTCGCGTTGATCGCTGCCTTCCTCAACGCTGCCTTCGGCATCTGCCTGGGTTGCCAGATCTATCCCCTGGTGGCGCGCCTGCGCCGCACGGGTATCCCCGCCACCACCTGACCTGCTAGAGCTCAGAAGCAACCGAAAGGAATTCGTACATGGCACGTTCCGACGTCCTGGTCTCGACCGAATGGGCCGAGAACAACCTCGATACCGCCGGCGTGGTGTTCGTCGAGGTCGACGAGAACACCAGCGCCTACGACGACGAGGGGCACATCCCCGGCGCCGTCAAGCTGGATTGGCGCGATGATCTGCAGGACTCGGTCAAGCGTGACTTCGTCGACCAGCAGCAGTTCTCGAAGTTGTTGTCCGACAAGGGCATCAGCAACGACGACACCGTCGTCCTGTACGGCGGCAACAACAACTGGTTCGCGGCGTACGCCTACTGGTACTTCAAGCTGTACGGCCATGACGACGTCAAGCTGCTCGACGGCGGCCGCAAGCGCTGGGAGCTCGACGACCGCCCACTGGTCAAGGACGCCACCGTCCGCCCGGCTACGACATACGTGGCCCAGCCGATCGACAACAGCATCCGGGCGTTCCGCGACGAGGTGATCGCCGCGATCAACACCAAGAACCTGGTCGACGTGCGCTCGCCCGACGAGTTCTCCGGCAAGATTCTGGCGCCGGCGCACCTGCCGCAGGAGCAGAGCCAGCGCCCCGGCCACGTGCCGAGCGCCATCAATGTGCCGTGGAGCCGCGCCGCCAACGACGACGGCACCTTCAAGTCCGACGAGGAGCTGGCCAAGATCTACGCCGACGCCGGCCTCGACGGAGAGAAGGAGACCATCGCCTACTGCCGCATCGGTGAGCGCTCGTCGCACACCTGGTTCGTGCTGCAGGAATTGCTTGGCCACCGGAATGTAAAGAACTACGACGGCAGTTGGACCGAATACGGCTCCCTGGTGGGTGCCCCGATCGAGTTGGGAAACTGATATGTGCTCTGCACCCAAGCAAGGCCTGACGCTGCCGGCCAGCGTTGACCTGGAGAAGGAAACCGTCATCACCGGCCGCGTGGTCGACGGCTCGGGCCAGCCGGTCGGTGGCGCGTTCGTACGACTGCTGGACAACACCGACGAATTCACCGCTGAGGTCGTCGCCTCGGCCACCGGTGACTTCCGGTTCTTCGCGGCCCCCGGCACCTGGACGCTGCGTGCGCTGTCCAAGGTCGGCAACGGCGACGCCGTGGTGGCGCCGACCGGTGCCGGCATCCACGAGGTCGACGTCAAGGTCGCCTGATTCCATTTGCCGCGAGCGGCCGTGTTTGTACCCCGACACTCCGTGTCCGGACGTACAAATGCGGCCGCTCGTCGCATGTGAGGGGCCGGTGCGGCGCACGTCACACCGGCAGCCCGAGTAATCTGTCTGTCCGTGGTGCTTTTCTTCGAGATCCTGCTGGTCGCGGCCTCGCTGGCCATCACCTGGTTTGCGCTCTACGCGCTGTACCGCCTGATCACCGACGAGTCGTGACAGCCGACCAGGACCCTGACGGCCTGGGCGAGCTCGGCGCACTGGCCGGTTCCGGCGACCGTGCGATCGCCGCCGCGGCCGATCGCGCCAAGGCCACGGCCGCGCGCAACGTGCCCGGGTTCGACGACCTGCCACTGCCCGCGGACACCGCCAATCTGCGCGAAGGCGCGAACTTCAACGACGCCCTGCTGGCTCTGCTGCCGCTCGTCGGCGTGTGGCGCGGCGAGGGCGAAGGTCGCGATGCCGCCGGTGACTACCGGTTCGGGCAGCAGATCATCGTGTCGCACAACGGCGGCGACTACCTCAACTGGGATGCCCGCTCCTGGCGGCTCGACGAGAACGGCGAATATGCCGGTCCGGGGCTACGCGAGACGGGCTACTGGCGGTTCGTGAACGACCCGGACGATCCGCACGGACAGGACGAGTCACAGGCCATCGAGTTGCTGCTGGCGCATTCGGCCGGCTACGTCGAACTGTTCTACGGCGCCCCGCTGAACCAGGCCAGTTGGGAGCTGGCGACCGACGCCCTGGCCCGCAGCAAGTCCGGAGTCCTGGTCGGCGGCGCGAAGCGGCTCTACGGGATCATCGAGAACGGTGACCTGGCCTATGTCGAGGAACGTGTGGACGCCGACGGCGGCCTGACCCCGCACCTCTCCGCGCGCCTGTCCCGTTTCGTCGGCTGAGACTCCTGCGGCCTCGCCGGTCTGCTGACCCGCCTCAGACATGAGGCGACCCCCGAGCCAAGGTTCCTGGTTGGACAAGACCGGGAGGCTCGGGGGCCGGGTGGCTGCGGGAATTCGCGAGTGCGCTCGGACGAATTACCCGGCGCTCCTAGCGGGCAGCCACCTCACATGTCCTCAAAGAATCAATCAATTTGTCGGACCACCTCCTTCCCTGTGTACGTGCGACCGTACTCCCAGGTCCGAGCCTCGACAACCGATTTTTCTCGGACTCAGAACTGCCCGCCGATCAACTCGGCGATCAGCGTCTCGAAGGGCGAGCCCGCCAGCTCCCGCCCGTCGAGGGTGTGCACCCGCGCCGCCAACGTGATCGCTGACAACAGCCAAATACCTTGCGCGGCAAGCAAATCCGCGACAGTCACACGTCGGTACACACACTCGACACCCTGCGCCGCGGCGGCCACGAACAGTGCGCGCAGCGTGGTCGACGGCAGGATGGACGACGCGTCGGGCGTCACCAGAACCGGTTCCCCAGGCGCGTCACGAACCGCCAGAACGACGGCCGAACGCGGCCCTTCGAGCACCGCGCCCGTCGCGTCGACGAACACCGCGTCCCCGGCTCCGGCCCGTTCCGCGTGCCGCAGCGCGGCCACGTTCGCCGCGTAGGACAGCGACTTCGCGCCGGCCAGTGGCCAGTGGGGCCGCACCAGCGTCACCGCGGCCACGCCGTCGCGGCGGGCCACAGCGGCACGAGCCGGCACCGCCGAGACCATCACGAAGGCCACCACACCGGCGACGGCGCGGCCCAGCACCAGCCGCAACACGGCCTCACCGCCGGGCCACTCACCGACCGCGGCCGCCACCGCCGCCAGCCACCGGGCGGAACCCGGACAGGGCAGGCCCGCCAGCGCCGCCGACCCCGTCAACCGCGTCAGGTGCTCGTCGAGCAGGAGGACGACGCCGCCACGTACCAACGCCGTCTCGAAAACCCCGTCGCCGCGGGAGAACACCGGGTCGTCGGTGCGGACCGAGGCCCGGCAGCCCTCGACCGCGACGACGATCGGCGGCGGGGTGGTCTGCGCCGGAATGGTCACGGCCAGAAGGTTAACCGGACCTTCGAACTAGGCTCGAAGCATGAGCGCAGTTCCCGCCCCCGAATCCGGACCCGACGCCGGCGCCGTCTGGCACTACGGCGACCCGCTCGGGGAGCAGCGTGCCGCCGCCTCCGAGGCCATCGTCGTGGACCGCGGCCACCGCGCGACCATCGAACTCACCGGTGATGACCGGCAGAGCTGGCTGCACACCATCTCGAGCCAGCACGTCAGCTCCCTGCCGGAGGGGTCCGTCGTCCAGAACCTGAGCCTGGACGGACAGGGCCGGGTCGAGGACCACTGGCTGCAGACCGAACTCGGCGGCGTCACCACGCTGGACACCGAGTCATGGCGCGGGCAGCCGCTCGCCGACTTCCTGCGCAAGATGGTGTTCTGGTCGAAGGTCGAGGTGAACCCGGCCAACCTCGCGGTGCTGTCGCTGCTCGGGCCCGCGGTCAACCAACTGGACCTGCCGACCCCGGAAGCCGAGTGGACCGCCGCCGCGCTGCCCCAGGGCGGTTTCGTCCGTCGTGTCGGCCCGCAGGAGATCGAGCTGGTGGTACCGCGTGCCGACGCCGCGACCTGGCGGCAGCGGCTCCTCGACGCGGGCGTCCGGCCCGCCGGGCTGTGGGCCTACGAAGCTCTCCGGGTGGCCGCGCTGCGGCCGCGGCTGGGCGTCGACACCGATGAGCGCACCATCCCGCATGAGGTCGGCTGGATCGGCGGGCCCGGCGTGGGCGCCGTGCATCTGGACAAGGGTTGCTACCGCGGCCAGGAGACCGTGGCGCGGGTCCACAATCTGGGCAAGCCGCCGCGCATGCTGGTGCTGCTGCATCTGGACGGCGGCGACGACCGTCCCGCGACGGGTGATCCGATCCTGGCCGGTGGCCGGGCGATCGGCCGGCTGGGCACAGTCGCCGAGCACGTCGACCTCGGCCCGATCGCGCTGGCGCTGCTCAAGCGTGGCGTGCCCGCCGACACCGAGTTGACCACCGGCGGCGAATCCGAAGTGCCCGCCGCGATCGACGCCGACTCGCTGCCGGGGGCGGACACCACCGCCGGGGCGGGCCGGGCCGCGGTGGATCGCTTGCGCGGTGGCACCCGGTAGGTGCCGTCGGTGTGTCAGTTGTCCCCTGTCTTCCGGCATCAGGCCTGAACCGCTCGTCTTTTCGGCCTCCGGACGCCCCCTGAGGGTGGCCTGCCAGCATGAGGCCGCCGGGCACGGTAAGCTAACGGCAGGACAATAAACACACTCAGATCGGAGCCGCCTGCACATCGGGCCGCTCCGTTATTGCGCGAGGGGGTCCCCTATGGGCCGCGGCCGAGCAAAGGCAAAGCAGACCAAGGTTGCTCGAGACCTTAAGTACAGCTCACCGCAGACCGATTTCACTCGGTTGCAGCGAGAGCTCTCGAACGATTCCGTTGGTTACAGCACCAGTGCCATCGATGACGACCTGCACGACGACGACTCGGACGACGAGCCCGCCGGTCGCTGGGCCGTACCCGAAGACGACTGGCGTCACTAGACCCCACGAGCGGCCCTGAGTCCCAGGGCCGCAGGCCCGGCCCCGCGCAGACCCGAAGGTCAGAAGCGCGGGTGCTGGCCCACCAACTCGGCGCGAACGCTGCTCTTGCCACCCTTGTTGACGGTGCCCAGAGTCCAGCAATCCAGGTGCCGGGCAGTCAGAATCGCCAGTGCGCGGTCGGTGTCCTCCGGCGCGACGACGGCGACCATGCCGACTCCCATGTTGAACGTCTTCTCCATTTCGGCACGCTCTACCCGGCCGCGCTGGGCGATCATCTGGAACACGGGTGCCGGCGTCCAGGTACCGCGGTCCATCTCGGCGGTCAGGCCGTGCGGGATGACGCGTTCCAGGTTCCCGGCCAGTCCGCCGCCGGTGACGTGGCAGAAGGTGCGCACCTGGGTCTCGGCGGCCAGCGCCAGGCAGTCCTTGGCGTAGATGCGGGTCGGCTCCAGCAGCTCTTCACCGAGCGTGCGGCCGAACTCCTCGACGTGCCCGGACAGGCTCATGCGGTCGATCTCGAGCAGCACCTTGCGGGCCAGCGAGTAGCCGTTGGAGTGCAGGCCCGTGGCGGCCATGGCGATGATCACGTCGCCGGGGCGGACGTTCTCGGGCCCCAGCAGATCGTCGGCCTCGACGACGCCGACGCCGGTGGCGGAGATGTCGTAGTGGTCGGGCTCCATCAGACCGGGGTGCTCGGCGGTCTCGCCGCCCAGCAGCGCACAACCGGCCTGCACACAGCCCTCAGCGATGCCGGAGACGATCTCGGCAACCCGCTCGGGCACGGTGCGGCCCACGGCGATGTAGTCCTGCAGGAACAGGGGCTCGGCGCCGCACACCACCAGGTCGTCGACGACCATCGCGACGAGGTCGATGCCGACGGTGTCGTGCTTGTCCATGGCTTGCGCCACGGCCAGTTTCGTGCCCACACCATCGGTCGACGAGGCCAGCAGCGGCTCGCGGTATCCGGCTTTCAGGCCGAACAACCCGGCAAAACCTCCGAGGCCGCCCCGCACCTCGGGGCGGGTGGCCTTCTTCGCGTGGGGCTTGAACAATTCGACGGCGCGATCGCCTGCCTCGATGTCAACCCCCGCCGAAGCGTAGGAGGCGCCAATCGATTCAGCTCGCTCATCCTGGCTAGTCATCGGCCCCAAGGCTACCGGTCGCACCCTCGCCGATGCACGTCGCGCCTCATGACGGCCGTCAGGTCAGGGGCGACGCAGGGCTGAGGCGTTGTCGTTGTCGGCGGTCAGCGGCAGGCCGGTGCGGGCCGCGGTCGCCAGCATCTGCTCGACGACGTTCTTGCCGAGGGCGGCTTCACCGGGCAGTTCGATCGGGTAGTTGCCGTCGAAGCAGGCCGCGCACAAGCGGGTGGCGGGCTGTTCGGTGGCGGCGATCATGCCCTGTCGACTGATGTAGCCCAGGGAGTCGGCGCCGATCGCGTGCCGGACCGCCTCGAGCATCTCGTCCTCGCTCGCCTCGGTGCTCTTGGCATTGGCGATCAGCTCGGCCGGGGTGGCGAAGTCGATGCCGTAGAAGCACGGCCACTTCACCGGCGGCGACGCGATGCGCACGTGCACCTCGACGGCGCCGGCCTCGCGCAGCATGCGGACCAGGGCGCGCTGGGTGTTGCCGCGGACGATCGAGTCGTCGACGACGATCAGCCGCTTGCCGCGGATGACTTCCTTGAGCGGGTTGAGCTTCAGCCGGATACCGAGCTGCCGGATGGTCTGCGACGGCTGGATGAAGGTGCGCCCGACGTAGGCGTTCTTCATCAGGCCCTGGCCGAACGGGATACCCGAGCCCTGCGCGTAGCCGACGGCCGCGGGCACACCCGATTCGGGCACCCCGATGACCAGGTCGGCGTCGACGGGCTTCTCCTGGGCCAGCCGGCGGCCGATGTCGACGCGGGCGGCGTGGACCGAGCGGCCGGCGATGGTGCTGTCCGGGCGGGCCAGGTAGACGTACTCGAAGACGCAGCTCTTGGGCTCGGGGTTGGCGAAGCGGGTGGAGCGCACGCCGTCGGCGTCGATGGCCAGCAGCTCACCGGGCTCGATGTCGCGGACGAACGAGGCGCCGACGATGTCCAGCGCGGCGGTCTCCGAAGCGACGACCCAGCCGCGGTCCAGCCGGCCGAGGGACAACGGACGCACGCCATGCGGGTCGCGCGCGGCATACAGGGTGTTCTCGTCCATGAAGGTCAGGCAGAACGCGCCGCGGACCTGCGGCAGCAGTTCGAGAGCGGATTGTTCCAAGCTCGAGTCGGCGGCGCCGTGCGCGAGCAGGGCGCCCAGGATGTCCGAGTCGGTGGTGGCGGCGACGTGGCCGCGCGCGTTGATCAGGCCGGCTTCGCGGGCCCGGGCCGCCAGTTCGGCGGTGTTGACCAGGTTGCCGTTGTGGCCGAGCGCGACGCCCGTGCCGGCGGCGGTGTTACGGAACACCGGCTGCGCGTTTTCCCACGTGGTGGAGCCGGTGGTGGAGTAGCGGCAGTGTCCGACGGCGACGTGGCCGTGCATGGCGGCCAGGGTCTGCTCGTCGAACACCTGACTGACCAGGCCGAGGTCTTTGAACACCAGGATCTGAGATCCGTCAGCGACGGCGATGCCAGCCGCTTCCTGCCCTCTGTGCTGCAGCGCATAAAGGCCGTAGTACGTGAGCTTTGCCACATCCTCGCCAGGGGCCCAGACCCCGAATACGCCGCATTCCTCGCGTGGCTCGTTCTCGGTCTGTTCGGTCACGATAGGGCTGCTCCCGGGGAGGCGGTTGGTGACAGGAATGAGTCTACGGTCCAGCCGGGCGGGAAACGGAATCGAATCGTCCGTCCGTCATCGCGTCGTCCGCCGGCGGCGCATCCGCCGGGCTCATCTCGAGCTCAGCTGCCGTGCCGCGGCCGGCCTCGCGCACGGCCGTCAGCCGTCTCATCAGCCCACTTCAATCCTGCTGTTTATATGGATTTCATGGTCAGTCAATTATCCGAGAGTCCCGGTACCGCCGTCCCAGATTCGGGCGCCGCCGACCCGACCCGGCCATGGCCGACCGTGACGAAGATCGCATTCCGATTCTGCTTTCTGTACTTCGGCTTGTTCTGTGCGCTGTTCGCGCAGATCACCTTTGCCTTCTTCGGCATCGTGGGCGAGTGGCTGCCGAAGCTAGCGGTGATGTGGCAGATGACCGTGCTGGGCCCGCCGCTGAAGTGGGTCGGCCGCGAGGTCTTCGGGGTCGACGCGGTGCTGCACCAGGATTCCGGCAGCGGCGATCAGACCGTGGTCTGGGTGATGGTGTTCACCCTGGCGGTCGTCGCGATCGTCGGGACCGCGGTGTGGACGCTGGTGGACCGGCAGCGGCCCGACTATGCCCGACTGTCGGCCTGGTTCCTGACGTTCCTGCGGTTGTGCGTCGCCGGCCAGATGCTGTTCTACGGGTTCGCCAAACTGGTGCCGACACAGATGCCGTCGCCGCCGCCGTCCGCGTTGCTGCGGTCCTTCGGCGACTTCAGCCCGGCCTCGGTGCTGTGGCTACAGGTGGGCAGCTCGCATCCGTACGAGATGACGCTCGGCGCCGTCGAGGTGCTGGCCGGGTTGCTGATGTTCCTGCCGCGCACCGCGACCCTGGGGACACTGCTGGGCCTGGCCAGCATGGCCCAGGTGTTCCTGCTGAACATGACTTTCGACGTGCCGGTCAAGATCCTGTCCGGACACCTGCTGCTGATGAGCCTGGTGTTGCTCGCCCCGCAGCTGCGCCGGCTGACGAACCTGTTCGTCCTGCAACGCCCGTCGGAGCCGGTCAGTCAACCCGCCCTGTTCGGCTCCGAGCGGGCCAATCGGCGAGCCGCCACCGTCCAGGCCGTGCTCGGGCTCTGGGTAGTGGCCGGGTGCGCCCTCGCCGGCTGGCAGGCGTGGCACGCCTACGGCGGCGGCAAGGCCAAGCCCGAGCTGTACGGAATCTGGTCGGTCCGGGAGTTCAGCGTGGACGGCAAATCGCTGCCGCCGCTGATGACCGATCAAACCCGTTGGCAACGTGTGGTTTTCGAAAAGGACGGTGCGCTGACGTACCAGCGGATGAACGGCGAACTGGTGGACGCGCCCGCCACCGTCAAATCCGACACCATCACAGTGTCCGAACCGGGCGGCACGGCGCTGGCCGAACTGAAGGTGTCACGACCGTCGGCCCAGCAGCTGCAACTGACCGGCACGCTGCACGGCCGCCCGGTGCAGATCGCCCTCGACCAGGTCGATCTCGATCAATTCACTCTGCGCAACAGGGGCTTTCACTGGGTTCAGGAATACCCGTTCTTCAAGTGAGCGCTACAGGTCGACCAGCGGAAGCCATCGCTCGATCTCCCGGGCCCGTGAACCCGACAGCTCGACGGCGCCGGTCGCGTCGTCGAGCGACAGCAGCCCGGTGGCCAGCAGGAGCCAGGTGCGGGGGTCGGTCTCGACCACGTTGGGCGGATTGCCGCGGGTGTGACTGAGCCCGGAAATGCATTGCACCGCAACGAACGGCGGGATGCGAACCTCGACGCTGGCGCCCGGCGCTACGGCGGCGAGGGTGCGCGCCGTCAGCCGGACGGCGTCCGCGATCGCGGCCCGCGGGGGCGCTTCGGTTCGGTCGTCACGCAGCCACGCGGCGACGCGCAGCGCCGCGGCCCGGGTCGTGGCCGGGTCGGGCGCCTTACGCCCGGCCACGGCTCAGCTCCGGTGATTTGTGCACGTTTCGTAACGCTCAGCGTTACCGGCCGTGCACAAATCACTCATGAGAGAACAGGGCGGGCAGCACGGATTCGGAAGTTCGACGGAGCTCTTCCAAAGTGACGCTGAACTGCCCTTGCACTTCCACCGAGTCGCTGCCCGGGTCCACCACGCCGATGCGGACGGCCGGCAGTTCGCGGGCCTCGCACATCGCCATGAAGCGGCTCTCCTCGGTGCGCGGCACCGCGACCAGGACGCGGCCCGACGACTCGGAGAACAGCTGGATAAACGCGTCGGAAGCCGATTCACATCCGGAGGGAAGCAAGACGCGGCAACCGGTTTCGCCGGCCAGGGCCGCCTCGACGACGGCCTGGATCAGCCCGCCCTCGGACAGGTCGTGGGCCGCCGAGATGAGGCCGTCTCGCGAACCGGCGGTCAGCACCTCGGACAGCAGCTGCTCGCGCGCCAGGTCGACCTTGGGCGGCACGCCACCGAGGTGGTCGGCGGTGACCTGGGCCCAGACCGAACCGTCGAACTCGTCATGTGTGTCGCCGAGCAGGATCAGGGTCTCCCCCGGCTCGGTGCCGAAACCGGTCGGGATGCGGCGATGGACGTCGTCGATGACGCCGAGCACACCGACCACCGGCGTCGGCAAGATCGCCGTCGAGCCGGTCTGGTTGTAGAAGCTGACGTTGCCGCCGGTGACCGGAATACCAAGGGCCGCACAGCCATCCGCGAGGCCGCGCACGGCCTGCGAGAACTGCCACATGACACCCGGGTCCTCGGGCGAGCCGAAGTTCAGGCAGTTGGTGACGGCGACCGGGGTGGCGCCGGTGACGGCGACGTTGCGGAAGGCCTCGGCCAGCGCCAGCTGCGCGCCGGTGTACGGGTCCAGCTGCGTGTAGCGGCCCGAGGCGTCGGTCGACACCGCGATGCCGCGGCCGGTGGCCTCGTCGATGCGCAGCACGCCGCCGTCGGCGTGCTCGGCCAGGACGGTGTTGCCGCGCACGTAGCGGTCGTACTGCTCGGTGATGAAGGCGCGGCTGCACAGGTGCGGGCTGCCGAGGAGCTGCAGCAAGGTGGCGCGCAGTTCGTCGCCGGTCTTCGGCCGGGGCAGGTTGGCGGAGGTGTCGGCGATCAGCGCGTCCTGCGTGTCGGGGCGCTGGACGGGGCGGTTGTACACCGGGCCCTCGTGGGCGACGGTGCGCGGCGGCACGTCGACGACGGTCTCGCCGTGCCAGCTGATCTTCAGCCGGTCGCCGTCGGTGACCTCACCGATGACGGTGGCCAGCACGTCCCACTTGCGGCAGACGGCCATGAACGCGTCGACGTTCTCCGGCGTCACGACGGCGCACATGCGCTCCTGCGACTCGCTGGAGAGCACCTCGGCGGGGGTCATGCCCGTGGCGCGCAGCGGCACCTGGTCCAGGTCGATGTGCATGCCACCGTCACCGGCCGACGCCAATTCTGAAGTGGCGCAAGATAATCCAGCGCCGCCGAGGTCCTGGATGCCGACCACGAGGTGCGCGGCGTACAGCTCGAGGCAGCACTCGATCAGCACCTTCTCGGTGAACGGGTCGCCGACCTGAACACTCGGCAGCTTCTTGCGGCCGGCGCCGGATTCGTCGCCGGAGAAGGTGTCCGAGGCCAGCACCGAGACGCCGCCGATGCCGTCGAGGCCGGTGCGGGCACCGAACAGGATGATCTTGTTACCGGTGCCGGACGCGAAGGCCAGGTGCAGGTCTTCGACGCGCAGCGCGCCCACACAGAGGGCGTTCACCAGCGGGTTGCCGGCGTAGGACGGGTCGAAGATCGTCTCGCCGCCGATGTTCGGCAGGCCGAGCGAGTTGCCGTAGCCACCCACACCGCGGACGACGCCGTCGAGCACACGACGGGTGTCGGGCGCGTCGGCCGCGCCGAAGCGCAGCTGATCCATGACGGCGACCGGGCGGGCGCCCATGGCCATGATGTCGCGGACGATGCCGCCGACGCCGGTGGCCGCACCCTGGTAGGGCTCGACGTACGACGGGTGGTTGTGCGACTCGACCTTGAAGGTGACGGCCCAGCCGTCACCGATGTCGACGACGCCGGCGTTCTCGCCGATACCGGCCAGCATGCCGGCGCGCATCTCGTCGGTGGTGGTCTCACCGAAGTAGCGCAGATGCACCTTGGAGGACTTGTACGAGCAGTGCTCGCTCCACATCACCGAGTACATGGCCAGCTCGGCATCGGTGGGCCGACGGCCGAGGATCTCGCGGATGCGCTGGTACTCGTCATCCTTGAGACCGAGCTCGCGATACGGCTGCGGCTGATCGGGCGTGGTAGTCGCGTTATTGACGGTATCGACCGAGGACGTCACGCAGAGAGTCTACCGTTGCCGATCTTGCCCGCCCGCCACGGCGAACGCCGACTACTCGTTCCCGCCGACCAGCACCTTCAGCAACGCGGGACGCCGCAAGATGAGGGCGGCCCAGATCAGCAACCCGAAGGCCACGGCGAAGACCACCGGGAACCACGCCTCGTGGTGCATGTCGATGGTCACCGCGCCGCCGAGATAGGCCGTCAGGCCGACCGCGCCCAGCACGGCGGTGCGCGGGATCACCCACACGATGACGCAGGCCAGCAGCACCCATCCGATGATGTACGTCTCATACGGCGGGAAGCCGAGGCCCTCGGTCGCGGTGCGCGCGAACTCCATCCCGAGAATCTTCGGGATGGCATCGGCCAGCAGGAACAGCAGGATGATGGCGCTCAGCCCGAGGCCGACCTTCTCCGGCGTGGTGCGGGCGGCCAGTGCGGCCCGTGATTTCGATGCTTCCTTGGCGTCGGCCATGGCGGACTCCGTTCTCGATCGGCGGTTCAACACTATGTCGACCCGCGGGGGCACGGGAACTCATCGCGACGGCACTCATAGCGGGCTGCTAAGTAGGACCCATCCGGGCCTCATCGCGCGGTTTTAGCGTGGCCGGATGAGACTCCACCTTGGCCTCAATCGGGGCACGATCGCGGTGTTCGCCGTGATCGCGACCCTGGTGTGTATCTGTGCCGGCGCGATCGTCGTCGCGTCCAAGGCGTGGCATGCCGCGTCTGAGCCCTATGTGTCGACCGGCGTCGAACTCGTCGACCACCAGGCGGCTCCGTAGGCCGTCAGGCTGCGCCCGCGATGCAGAACGCATTGCCCTCAGGATCGGCAAGCACCACCCAGCGGGCCACCTCGCCGAAGGCGTGCCGCTCTGTTTCCGTCGCGCCCGCGGCTTTGAGGCGCTCGAGCTCGGGCTCGATGTCACCTTCGAGGTGGAAGTCCAGGTGCAGCCGGTTCTTGCCGGGCGTGGGGTCATCGACCTGTTGGAAGCCCAGGTTCGGGCCCTCGGCAAGGTTCACGACGAAGAACTCCCCCGGCATCAGCGTGTGCACTTTGCCGCCGAACTGCGCAGCCCACCAGTCGGCCAGGGCCTGTGCGTCGGCGCAGTCGAATGTGACCATCTCCACTTTGAGTG
>Ga0207658_10000854_pt1 | contig 25478 bp, 24 predicted proteins | sample KBSS33metaG_FD_184322 | JGI IMG/M metagenome (GOLD analysis project Ga0207658, IMG submission 184322) | Switchgrass rhizosphere microbial communities from Kellogg Biological Station, Michigan, USA - KBS S3-3 metaG (SPAdes) (version 2) | ecosystem: Host-associated > Plants > Roots > Rhizosphere...
GCCGCGCCAGGTGGTGAGGGTGATCACGCAGCTCTGCGGGTCGCGGCCGAGCTCGGCGCCGGGGACGATCCGCGCCTGCGTCAGCCGCCGGAGGTCCTCCGGGTCCTTGCCGACCCGGTAGTCGACGAGCAGCAGCTCGGGATGCGGCTCGAGCCGCACGTAGAGGGTGCTCGCGTCCCACAGAGAGGTGCCGCTGAAGAGGCCATCGCCGTGGTCGACGCGCTCCCAGCTGCCGAGCGCCCAGCGGCTCTGGTTCATCCCCGAGGCCATGAACTCGAAGGCGGTCTCGGCGCCGACCGCGACCTCGATCGAGGCCGAGTGCGAGTTGGGATCGTCGGCCGGCATCAGGCCTCCCCCTCCCCGAGGCCTCCCAACTCGTCGCGCAGCGCCTCCATCCCGACCGAGGCCTTCGGGTAACCGACGTAGACGGCGAGCAGTGTCATCAGCTCGTCGAGCTCGGCGCGGGTGACGCCGTTCTCGGGTGCCCAGCGCAGGTGGCCGCGGAGGCGGGTGTCGACCCCACCCTGGGTGACGAGGGCGGCGATCACAGCGAGGCTGCGGTCGCGGCGGCTGAGGGCGCCGCCCTCGCGCCAGGCCGCGGCGCCGGCGTGTTGGGCCTCCTCGGCCATCGCCGGGCCGAGCATCTGCTCCATATAAGGGCCGGTCTCCTCCTCGCTGAGCCCGAACTGGCTCGCGTAGGCGGCGATGCCCTCGGCGCGGCGCGCCGAGTCCGGGCCGCTGGTCTCTTCAGGCGCCATGGTCGCTCCTTCGGTCGGGATTGGAAGCTTGATTTTCCGTGACCGGGATCCGCTCCTCGTTGGCGAGCCGGAAGAGGGTCTCGGCGGTGGCCCGGGCATCCTCGGCGAGCAGGCCGTAGTCGACCCAGCGCGGCGTGTCGCCGGCAGAGTGGTAGTAGGGATGCGGAGGCGGGTAGCGCCAGATCTGGCAGGCCGGGACGCCGGCCGCCGCGAACGGCGCCAGGTCCGAGTAAGGGAAGTCGCGCGCCTCGATCTCCACCTCGACCTCCCAGCCCGCGCCCCGCGCCGCGGCGGCGGCAAAGGGCGCGATGGTCGGGGTGGCGACGATCGTCCGCATGGCCAGGACCGGCGGCCCGATTGCGTCGAGGTTGACCATCGCCGCGGGCAGCTCTCCGGCGCGGGCGCGGACGTAGGCGGTCGAACCCCAGCAGGCGAGCTCCTCGCCGGCGAAGGCGACCAGCGCCACCGTCCTTCGTAGTCGCGCCGCGGCAAGAGAACGCGTGATCCCCAGCAGCGCCGCCAAGCCGGCGCCGTTGTCGGCAGCGCCGGGGCTGTCGAGCTGGGTGTCGTAGTGGGCGCCGACGACGATCCGCTCCGCCGGCTCCCGCTCGCCGGGGATCTCGCCGAGGACGTTGACCCCGGTCAGCTCGCGGTACTCCGCCCGGTGCTCGATCCGCACCGTCGCCGGGCCGGCGGAGAGCGCCGCCAGCAACTGCTCGCCCGCCGCCGCCTCGACCGTCACCCCCGGCACCGGCAGCACCCGCCCCTCCCAGGGCGGCCCCTCCGGCGGCGGATAGAACGTCGCGGTGAAGTGGCCGATCAGCCCGTCGGGGGTCGGCGAGAGAAGGATGAGGCCGGCGACGCCGCGGGCGAAGAGGGGCGCCGCTGCGGCGGCGGGCATCGGCGTGCGCAGGACCGCGATCCTCCCGGCGAGAATCCCGCCCGCCGCTTCGACCGCGTCGAGCTCCGCCGCGCTTCCTGCGCCGACGTAGACCGCCCCGCCTGCCGCCTCACCGTCGGCGCAGCTCTGCAGCCCGACGCAGGGCAGCTCGGCGCCGCCCAGCTCGCAGCGGCTGGTGAGCGGCTCGTAACCCAGGTACGGGTACTCCTCGCCGCCGACCGCCTCGAGCCCGGCCGCCGCGAACTCCTCGAGCAGCACTTCGCGGGCCCGCTCTTCCCCGGGCCCGCCGCAGAAGCGCGGTCCGATCGCCGCGAACCGCTCGACGTCGGCCCGCAGCGCCACCGGGTCGAGCTCCGGTGCCCTCGAGGTCACAGTCCGCCGTGGGCGAACTCGGCGATCACCTCGCGGAAGCGGTCGGGCTCGTCGTAGTGGACCGGGTGGGTGCTCTGCTCGAACATCAGGTAGCGCCCGTCGGGCACGGTCTCGGCGATGTAGCGCGCCAGCCCCTCCTCGTAGTAGGGGTCGTGGCGGCCGTAGATCGCCAGCACCGGAAGCTGCAGCTGCGCCAGCACGGGCCGATGGTCGAGCTGCGCCTGCTCGCGGACGATCCGGATCGAGTCGATCAGCTCGGTCTGCAGGGCCACTTGGTAGTAGAGCTCGGCATAGGGACCGTCGGGGTCGCGGTTGGCTCCGCGCGCGAACTCGAGCTCCGATCCCGGCCAGCCGGCGACCAGGTCGTCGAGTAAGGGGGCGAGCTGGCCGGGCGGCAGCCCCCACTCGAATTCGTCGTCGCTCTCCAGCCGGATCGGCCCGTTGATCAAGACCAGCCGGGCGGCCCGGTCGCCGCCGCGGGCGAGGTACTGGAGGCTGATCGAGCACCCCATCGACCAGCCGACCAGGGTGACGTCGCGAGCGTCCAGTTGCTCGAGCACAGCGCCGAGGTCGTCGGCGAGCAGGTCGAAGTCGTAACGGCCGGTCGGCCGGTCGGACTCGCCCATCCCGCGGTTGTCGAAGGCGATCACCCGGAACTCCTCGGCCAGCCGCATCACCGCCGGGTCCCACATCCGGTGCGAGCCTTTCCAGCCGTGGACGAGGACGACGGTCTCGGGCCCTTCGCCCCGGTCGCTGTAGCGGAGGCGGGCGCCGTCGGGGGTCTCGAGGAAGCTCATCGGGTCAAAGGCAAAACGAAGGCGGGGCGGCGTCGCCGCCGCCCCGCCTGGGCCCTATTTCGCTAGTTCGACTTCCCCTTCCACCGCTTTCACGGGGATGTTGTCGAGCGTGTATTCCCGTTCGTCGGCCGGCACGTATTCTTCGATCGTTTCGCCATCAACGAGGATCGATTCGACGATCAGATCTTTCGGTTTGCCGCCTTCGACCGCTTCGCTCGCCAGTTTCACCGCGGCGAAGCCGCTGGCCAGGTTGTCCGGGTCCCAGGTCCAGGACATCCGTCCTTCTTCGACCGCTTCGATCGCCCCTTGATCGCCGTTGGAACCGGTGACGATCACACCTTCGTCCGGATTTTCGACGCTGGCGATCTGCTTACCGCCGGCAAGCAAAGCCGCCGAGACGCCGAGTGCCGATTCGTCGTTGTAGGACCAGACCGCTTCGACGTCGGGGTATTTGGTCAGCAGCGGTTCGAACACTTTCTGCGAGCCGGAGGCGTTGTCGGCTTCGTTGTTCGTGATGTTGACCACGTCGAGGCCGGCTTTTTTCGCTTCCCTGACGAAGCAGTCGGTGATCTCTTTGGTCGATTCGGCGACTTCGAGGCCGATCACGATGGTTTTTGCTCCCGGCTTAAGTTCCGCCATCTTTTCCGCCGAGACCTGCTCCGGGTTATCCGGCCCGCACTGCTGCACTTCCCACCACACGGTCGCGGTAACTCCAGAGCCGATCGAATTCATCCCGATCACCGGCACGCTCTTGTTCTGCGCCTTTTCGTAGGCGCCGGCGACGGCGTTCGGGTCGAGCGTCCAGGAGGCGATCGCGGAGACGCCTTTGTTGAGGGCGGCTTCTACGTTCGACACCTGCTTTTCCGCCGATAGCGCCGAGTCGAGCACGAACTCCGACCAGCCGAGTTCTTTGGTGGCCTGTTCGAGCCCTTGATTGATTTGCTGCTGGCCCGGCTGCGCGGCTACCGGGCTGATGTAGACCATTGAGTTGCCGCCACCGCTCGCTTCTTCTTCGCCGCCTCCTTCTTCGACTTCGGCTTCGGTCGCTTCAGCGGTGGCTTCCGACCCGGTCGTGTCATCCGACGAGCCACAGCCTGCGAGCACCAACACCAACACCAGCATCGCTGCCGGTAGGGCTATCCAACGTTTCATGCGTGTGTTCCTTTCATCGGCGGTTCTCTCCCACTGACAACACCCTTCTCGCAACCTCCGCCCCTGGCATTGGTGGTCGTTTGAAGTTCAAGACAGTGACTCCTCGATTCGCGCCGCCGTGCGCTCGGCCAGCACCATGATCGAGACCATCGGGTTCACCCCGGGGGCGGTCGGCAGCGCCGAGGCGTCGCCGACCCACACCCCCTCGACGTCGTGCAGCTCGCCGCGCCCGTCGGCCACCGACTCGGCCGGCGAGGAGCCCATCCGGCAGGAGCCCATCTGGTGCGCCGAGTACGCCGTGTACTCGGCGGTCGGCGTCGCCGCCAGCTCCTCCAGGTAGGCGTCGAAGTCCTCGCCGCGGCGCCAGTGGCGGGGGCGCCAGTGAAAGGTGAAGACCTCGGCGGCGCCGGCCGCCTGGTGGACCTTGGCCAGCTCGGTGTGGGCTCGGATCGCGACCCGCCGGTCAACCTCGTTGTCGAGACTCCAGCGCACCAGCGCCCGCCGGTCGGCGCCGAGCACGACTTCCCCGCTGCCAACGTCGTGGCTGATCGAGTGCCAGCTCGACATCAGCGGGAACTTGAGGAAGTGGTCGCGGATCTGGCGGCCGTCGCTCCACGGCGACTGCCCCGCCCAGGTCGCCGGGCTGAGCCCGAGCGGCGAGAGGTAGAAGCCGCCCTCGCCCTCGCACTGCATGAAGTCGAACGACATCACCGTGATCAGCTGCCCGTTCCAGGCTTCGATCGGCTCGTCGTAAACGCCGGTGATCATGTAGGTCGGGTGGACGCGGAGGTTCTTGCCGACCGCCGGCCCGCCGATCCCCGAGCGCAGCAGCAGCGCCGGCGACTCGATCCCGCCACAGGCGACGACCACCGTCGGCGCCTCGACCACCACGCGCGTCTCGCCGACCCGCGCCTCGACTCCAGCCGCCCGCCCACCACGGGTGATGACCCGCTCGACGGTGCAGTCGACGAGGAAGCGGGCGCCGGCGTCGGCGGCGTCCTGCAGGTAGGTCTTCATCACCGAGCGCTTGCAGCCCTGCTGGCAGCCGGCGTTGCAGTAGCCGCAGTAGCGCGGGTCGTCGACGAGCTCGGCGTTGCGCGGGATCCGGTGGTGATCGAGGCCGAGGGCCGCAAGGCCCTCGATCACCACCTCGGCGTTGCGGTTGTACTGGGTCGCCTCGGTGTTGGCGCCGAGCTTCTCCCAGACGGTCTCGAAGTAGCCGTCCCATTCGGGACCGTCGACGCCGTCGACGCCCATCGCCGCCCACTCGGCGCGGACCTCCTCGGGGGTGGGACGGCAGGCCATCGAGTTGATCACCGTGCCGCCGCCGAGGGTCGAGCCGGCGAGCAGGCCGAGCTCGCCGCCCTCCGACCAGTTGATGCCGCCGCCGAGGTACATCGCCGCGCCCTCGGCCTCGAGCTGGCGGAAGTCGGCCTCGTTGCGGTAGCCCCCCATCTCCAGCACCAGCACCGACTTGCCGGCCGCGGCCAGGCGGGCGGCGATCACCGCGCCGCCGGCGCCGGAGCCGACCACGCAGACGTCGGCGCTCAGGGTCGCCTCGGCGCCCGACACGCTCTCGAGCGGAATCGTCTTCGGCGCCTGCTCGGGGCTCGGTGCCACCGAGTTGGGGCCTGGGAACTCGATCGTCTCCCAGATCGGGTTGCGCAGCGTCGCCTCGTCGAAGGAGCCGAAGAGGTCGCCGAAGACCATCGTCTTCAGCTGCTTCAGCGCGAAACGCCCCGGCTCGGATTCGCCGGCCTCGAGCAGCAGCCCCTCGCGCCGCTCCAGCTCCGCCGCGTCGAAGCCCTGCTGCTCGAGCCGGGTCAGCAGCCCGTCGACCGCCTCGGCGACGTGCGGCGGCAGCGACTCGCAGCCACTCGCCACCCGGGCCGAGATCCCGTGCGCGGAAGCGCTCTGGCCCCAGCCGCCGTTCAGGCTCGTCTCCTCGAGCGGCGGCAGCAAGGTGTCGCAGACCGCGGCGATCAGCTCGCCCCGGCGGGTCGCCACAGCCTCGCTCAACGCACGGGTCCTTCGGTCACCGCGGCGCTGGCGCCGCGGGCGCGCCGAACGCTCCAGCCGCGCTCGCGCAGCACGCCGAGGCCGACGGCGATGATCAGGATCGAGCCGCTGACGATGCCCTGCCAGAAGCTCGAGACGTTGCTCAGGGTCAGCCCGTTCTGGACGACGCCGAGGAAGACGACACCGATAACGGTGCCGAAGATGCCGCCGACGCCGCCGGTGAAGCTGGTGCCGCCGATCAGCACGGCGGCGAGCACGGTCAGCAGCAGGTTCGGGTCGGGCGTCGGCGCACCAGCGGTGAGGCGGCCGACCGAGATCAGGCAGGCAAGCCCGGCGGCCAGCCCGGCGAGCGTGTAGACGGCGATCAGTACGGTGCCGACGTTGATCCCGGAGAGGCGCGCCGCCTCCTCGTTGGAGCCGATCGCGAACAGCGAGCGGCCGAGCGTCGTGTAGCGCAACAGCCCGCCGGCAAGCAGGACCAGGATGAAGTCGAAGATCAGCAGCAGCGGGATCGGGCCGATGTCGTTGGTGACCAGATCGTGGATCGGTTTGAAAGCGGTCTCGGAGAAGATCGAGACCGTCTGGCCTTCCTGCACGACGAGCGCGAAGCTCTGCCAGATCGATAGGGCGCCGAGCGTCACCGCGAGGAAGGAGATCTTCGCCTTGGCGATCAGGACGCCGTTCATCAGTCCGGCCGCCGAGCCGAAGGCGAGCGCCAGCAGCACCGCCGGGATCAGGTCCCAGCCGCTTTTGAAGGCGACCGCCAACATCATCGAGGAGGCGGTCATCACCGAAGCGGTCGAGAGGTCGATGCCGGCGGTGATGACGACGAAGGTGGCGCCCAGCGCCAGCACCAGGATCACCGAGTTCGCCCCGATGATGTTTTTCATGTTGTCCCAGGTGAGGAAGGTGTCCTGGGTGATGGTCAGGTAGATGGCGACCCCGAACAGCGCCACCAGCACGCCGGCGTAGCGCCCCAGCGAGAGCCGCTCCAGCGTCGTTGCCAGCGACGGCTTGGCCCCGGGCTCTCCCGCCGGCGGCGCCACCGCCACGGTGTCCGAAGTGCTCCCGGGTCCACTCATCTCACTGCGCTCCTTCCTGGGGGGTCTGGGTGGGGGCGTCCGACGACGCGCCGGTGACCGCGACGTGCGCGATCGCTTCCTCCTGCATGTCACGGCCTTTGAATTCGGCTTTGATCTCGCCGCCGTAGAAGACGACGATGCGGTCGGCGATGCCGAGCAGCTCTGGCAGCTCGGAGGAGATCAGGACGATCCCAGCGCCGCCTTCAGCCGCGGTCTGCAGCAGGTCGTAGATTTCTGACTTGGCGCCGACGTCGACGCCGCGGGTCGGCTCGGAGAGGATGAGGACCTCGACGTCGCGCTCGAAGGTACGGCCGAGCACCACCTTCTGCTGGTTGCCGCCGGAGAGGGTGGTGACGACGCTCGAGGCCGAGGCGGTGACCACCCGGTAGCGGCGGATCGCCTCGGAGACGAGCTTGCGCTCGCTGCGCAGGTTCATCATCCCTTTGCGCGAGAGGCGCCGCACCCAGGCGATCGAGAAGTTCTCGGCGACACTGCGGTTCGGCAAGATCGCCGAGCGCTTGCGGTCGTCGGGGACGAAGCCGACGCCGCCGGCGATCGCCTTGCGCGGATCGCCGAGCGAAACCTCGCGGCCGGCGACCGAGACCTTGCCCTGGCAGGGGACGGCGCCGCCGAGCGCCAGCCCGAGCTCGGCCTTGCCGGAGCCGACCAAGCCGGCAACGCCGACGATCTCGCCGCGGTTGACCCGCAGCGAGGTTGGCCGCAGGACGCCGTCGTGGGAGCTCAGCTCCTCTACCTCGAGCACGCACTCGCCCTGGGCGACCTCGCGCTTGTTGTAGTAGTCGTCGAGCTCGCGCCCGACCATCATCGAGACGAGTTTCTTTTCCGGCGTGTCGGGCAGCGGTACGGTGCCAACCAGGTGCCCATCGCGCAGCACGGTGGCGACCGAGGCCGCCGCGTAGAGCTCGGGCATGCGGTGGGAGATCATCAGGATCGCGACGCCTTTGGCCCGGTGCTCCTCGACCAGCTGCAGCAGGCGGCGGGTCGCCTGCTCGGAGAGCGAGCTGGTCGCCTCGTCGAGGATCAAGAGCCGCGCCGGCGAGGAGAAGGCGCGGGCGATCTCGACCATCTGCTGCAGCTCGACGTTCAAGCCGCCGACGATCGCCGACTCGGAGACGTCGACCCCGATCCGCTCCAGCACCTCGCGGGCGTCGCGGCGCAGCTGCGACCAGGCGACGCGGCCGGCCGTGGTCGGCAGCCGGCCGAGGAAGATGTTCTCGGCGACCGAGAGGTCCTGGGCCAGGGTCAGCTCCTGGCTGATGTTGACGATCCCGAGGTCGAGCCCCTGGCGCGGGTTCTTGATCTCGGTCGGCTCGCCCTCGACGAAGATCGTCCCCGCCGCCGGTTTGACCGAGCCGTTGATGACCCGGGCCAGGGTCGACTTGCCGGAGCCGTTCTCGCCAGTCAGCGCGTGCACCTCGCCGGCGCGGATCGAGAAGTCGACCTCAGAGAGTGCGACTACGCCCGGGAAGAGCACGGTGATGCCCTCAACCGCGATCAACGGACGATCGGTTACTCCCTCGCTCCCCTCGGGCTGCGTCACTAAGCGCTCTCCAAAGCCGGTTCCGGAACCAAGAAATGCTGGCGGATCATGTATCAAACCCGTCGATGACGGCACGCTAGCCGGTCCGGGATCACATATCAACTATGCATTTGCGCAGTATAAGGAGGCACTCGCGCGGAGTTCGAGAGGTCTACGATCCCCGGACCGTGGCCGTCCGCGTCCCCGAACCAGCAACCGATCAGCCGCGTCGTCGGGCAACCAAACGCGCCGGCTATTGGGCGCTGTTGCGGGCGGTGCCGAGGACCGTCGCCCGCTCCGGTTTCCGTGGCCTCACCTACCGTGCGCTGGCCAAGGAGGCGGGCGTCACCTACGGCCTGATCAGCTACCACTTCGGCTCGCGCGAGGCGCTGATCGAGGACGCCGCCCGGCTCGCGGTAGACGAGGCGATCGCCAAATCGCAGCTGGTTCCGGAGAGCGGCGAGATCGAGGACTTCGCCAGCGGCCTGCCGCAACTGCTCAAGGACGACCGCGACGCGCAGGTCTTCCAGTTCGACCTGGTCACCGAGGCGCTGCGCAACGAGAAGCTGCAGGAGCCGGTCGCCGAGCTCTACCGCCACTACGTCGAAGCCGTCGACGAGGCGCTGCACGAGTTCGGCGTCGAGGACGATCCCGCCCTCGCCCGCATCGTCTTCGGCGCGCTCGACGGCCTCACCCTGCAGCAGTTCGCCTTCCAGGACGATGCGGCGACCGCCGAGGCCGTTACCCGGCTGCAGGAGCTGATCCGCGAAATCGCCGAGGCGCGCGGCGCCACCCCTCGGGACAAACCGGCGGATATCTGATCAAATGGCCGGCGGTGTCTACCGCCGGGGCCATCGACAAGCGGGGCTACATCGCCGCCTGCGCGATCGGGATCGGCTCGAGCTGGAACATCACCAACGTCGGCCCCGCCGCCGACCAGGTCGCCGACCACTACGGGGTGGCGATCGCGGTGGTCGGCTTCTTCACCACTGCGGTCTTCGCCGCCGAGTTCGTCTCGATGTCGACGATCGGCCGCCTGCTCGGCTCGTGGAGCGCTCGCCGGCTGGGGATATTCGCCGTCGCCCTCTGCATCGCCGCCAACCTCCTCACCCTGCTGGGCGGCGGCCTCGGGCTGGCCCTGGCGCTGCGGCTGCTGGTCGGGATCGGGGTCGGCTACGGCTTCGTCTGCGGCACCGTCTACGTCGGCCAGCTCGGCGGCACCGCCCTGCACCAAGGCCTCTACGGCGGCGTCTCACTCGCCGCAGGTGGCTCGGCGGTCGCTGCGGTGCCACCGCTCGCCGGCTCGCTCGGCTGGGAAGCGCCGTTCATCTTCGCCGCCGTCGCGGGCGCCGCGACGCTGCCGCTGATCTTCCTCGGCCGCGAGGTACGCCCCGCGGGCGGCCGCCGCGAAATCGCCTTCGTCGCGTTGCTCGGCGACCGCCGCCTGATCCGCTTTGCGCTGATCCACTCGGCCTCGTTCGGGCTCAGCATCGTGCTCTCCAACTGGGTCGTCAACGTCCTCACCGAGGGCGGCGACTACGGCGAGGAGACGGCCGGGCTGATCGGCGCGGCGATCCTCGTCCTCGGGATCTTCAGCCGCCCCGGCGGCGGCCTGCTCGTCCACCTGCGGCCGGCCCGGGCGCGGGCGCTGCTGGTGGCGACCGTCGCCTTCGGTGCGATCGGCAGCCTGCTGCTCGGCCTGGCGCCGGCGCTGCCGCTGGCGGTGCTCGGCAGTGTCCTCCTCGGGATCGCCTCCGGGGCGCCGTTCGGGGCGCTGGTCGACGGCATCACCCGCGTCTTTCCCGACTCGCCCGGCGCCGCCTTCGCGGCGATGAACACCTATGCGCTGGCCCTGATCATCGTCGCCACGCCGCTCGTCGGCGTCACCCTCTCGCTGCCCGGCGACGGCCTGATCGGCTTCGCCGCCGCCGCCGGCTTCTGCCTCCTCGCCGGCCTCTTCCTGCCCCCCCAGGACCTGCTCGAGCCCCCCGCCGACTCGCCCAACGCCTAGAGCTGTTCCTTATGTCGGCCATTCCGAAATAAGGAACAGCCCGCGGGGCTACGGAGCCGAGTCGGCCGCGGCGCGGAGGAGGGCGGCGGCTTCGGCCGAGAACTCGGCGACGATCTCGGCGGCGGGGCGCACCGAGTCGATCGAGCCGACGCCCTCGCCGGCGTAGCAGGCCATCGCCGCGACCTCACCCTCGGCGTCGCCGACCGGCGCGAAGGCGGCGAAGCGCGGCACGTCGATCCGCTCGGCGCCGGCGCTCATCCTCCCCACCACCTCGCCCTCGGCGGCCTCGGCGGCGGCGAGCGAGCCGCGCAGGACGCGGTGCGGCGCGTCGGGCCAGAGCTCGCTGAAGCGTTCGGTGTAGACGGTGTCGGCGCCGTCGGCGGCGAGCAGCAGCGCCTGGTAGTCGCGGTGGAAGTCGGCCTCCGCAGCGGCGACGAAGCGGGTGCCGAGCCGCACCCCCGCGGCGCCCGCGGCGAGCGCCGCCGCCATCGTCCGCGGCGAGGCGATCCCGCCCGCCGCGACCACCGGCACGCTGAGGACCTCGAGCGCTTCGGCGAGGAGCGGCCAGAGGCCCCGGACCGCCCGCACGTGGCCGCCGGCCTCGATCCCCTGGACGACGACGAAGTCGACCCCGGCCGCCTCGGCTCGCTGCGCCTCCTCGACCGAGCCGACCTGCCAGGCGGCCAGCGCCGGGCCGGCCTGGATCGCCGCGACCAGCGCCGCGTCGGGCTCGCCGTAAAAAAACTCTACGACCGCGCAACGCGCCGCCGCCAGCTCGAGCACGCCCCGGTGCGCCTCGCGGTCAAAGAAGGGCTCGATGTAGTTGACCCCAACCGGGGCGGCGGTCAGCGCCTCGACCGCGTCGCAGGCGGCGGCCAGCGCCGCCTCGTCGGCCAGCGCCCCACCCAGCATCCCGACGCCGCCGGCGCCGCTGACCGCGGCGGCGAGCTCGACGTTGAGCGAGGAGCCGAAGCCGGCCTGCTGGATCGGTACCGAGCAGCCGACCAGGCGGGTGAACGGCGTGTCCCAGCCGCCCGCCACCGCTACTCGGCGACGACAGGGAGATGGGCGCGGCGGTCGACCCGCAGTTGCAGGACGTCGAAGCGGTTGTAGTGGCCGGCGATGTCGTGGAACATCCGCCCCTCGACCGTCGCGCCGGGGTCGCAGTCGGCGTAGACGATTCCCTCCTCGTCTTTCAGCGAGGCGATCCAGGAGCCGTCGGGACCGATCGTCCCTGAAATGCAGTTCCAGGCGCTGGGGTCGAACTCGACCCCGACCGCCTCGCAGACCTCCGGCGTCCCGAACTCCTGGGAGACCACGTTGAACAGGCGCCCCTCGTAGGCGTGGGCCGCGGCCGGCAGATAGACGTCGTTGGTGTTGGTGTGGTGGCCGCCAAGCGGCGCGCAGGAGGGGAAGTTGGCGACGTGGACCCGCTCGCCCTCGCTGAGCAGCGCGTAGCGCGCCAGGGTGTTGACATTCTCGCCGCAGTTGAGGGTGCCGAGGGGGCCCTGCGGGGTCGGGAAGACGCCGAGGGTCGAGCCGTCGCCGCCGGCCCAGACGACCCGCTCGGCCCAGGTCGGGACGAGCTTGCGGTGTTTGCCGAGGTAGCCCTCGGGGCCGAGCACGACGTTGGTGTTGTAGAGGGTTCCGACCCGGCCTGGGTCGCGCTCGGTGACCCCGACGACCGCCGTCACCCCGGCCTCGACCGCCGCCCGCTCGAGAGCCTCGATCGTCGGCCCGGGGATCTCGACCGCTTCGTCGTGGAGCTTGCGGTGCAGCGGCGCCGCCTCGGCCAGCTTCATCACGAACAGCCAGTAGGGGAAGCCGGGGATGAAGCTCTCCGGCAGGGCGACGATCTGGGCGCCGCCGCGGCCCGCCTCGGCGATCAGCTCGCAGGCCCTCTCGGTCGAGCCCTCGCGGTCGAGCCAGACCGAAGGCGCCTGCACGGCGGCGGTGCGGAAGGTCGGCCCGGCGCCGCCGTCGGCCGCGCTCACCGCCCGGCCTCCGAAGCGAAGCCGACGAAGAGGTCGTCGCGCATGTCGTCGCCGAGGTGGTTCCAGACCAGCCGCGCCTCGGCGATCAGGCCGAGGTCGAGGTCGGCGATCGCGATTCCCTCTTTCCAGTCGCCGACCGAGGCGATGGTGTTGCCGAGCGGGTCGATGATGTAGCTGCCGCCACTGTGGCTCCAGAGCGAGCCCGCCTCGCCTGCGGACGGCTCCTGATCGGTGACCAGGCTGGCGATCACCACGAAGGTGCCGGTGTCGAGGGCGTGGGCGATGCCGAGTGCCTCGTGCTGCTCGAGCGGCGAGCCTTCGGCCGCCCGCTCGCGCGGCGCCGGGCCGGTCCAGAGCGCGCAGTGGATCTCCTCGCCGAGCCGACCGAGCGCGCGACGGTAGAGCGGCTGGTGGTTCTCGAAGCAGATGCAGACGCCGATGTTTGCCTGCGGCGCCTCGAAGGTGCGGATGTCCTCGGCCCCGCCACGGTCGAAGATCAGCCGCTCGTGCATCACCCCGACCAGCTTGCGGTGCTTGCCGAGGTAACGCCCGGAGTCGTCGACGACGACGCCGGTGTTCCAGAGCCGGCCGCGCACCTTCGGGTCGCGCTCGGCAACGCCGACGACCAGCGTTGCGCCGGCCTCGCGGGCGATCTCGCCAAGCGCCTCGGTGAACGGGCCGGGGATCACCTGCGAGGCCTCGACGTATTCGCGGTGGTAGCGGACCGCCTCCTCCCAGGCCCGGCTCCCCTCCTCGCTCTGCGGGAAGGGGTCGGGGATGTAGCGCGGGTAACCGGGGACGAGGAGCTCGGGGAAGACGACGACCTCGGCGCCGTCGCCGGCGGCTTTCGCGGTCCACTCCTCTATCCGCCTCAACCCCGCCTCCGGGTCGAGGTGGCTGGCCTCGATCTGTATTGCTGCGACCCGCGGCATCAATCCCTCCGTTCAGCGATCTGATCGACCGGCGCCCCGCGTCCCCAAACCCCTGGGGAAGTTATCGAATATCAAATGCTTCATCCCCGGCGCGACGCCAGCCACCGCCTCGGCGAAACTTCCCGGCTGCCGGTCAGCCCGCTCGGCCGCAGGATCACGATCGCCGCCATCACCGCACCGATGATCAGCAGGGTGCTGCCGTTCGGCAGGTCTATATGGAGCGGGCCGACCGCGTTTCCGGCCTCGAGTTTGAGCAGATAGACGTTGAGGAAGCTGACCAGGGCACCGCCAACCACTGCTCCCCAGAGGCTGCCCATGCCGCCGACCACCAGCATCGCCAGGGTGATGAAGGTCAGCTGCAGGTAGACCTGCTCGGTGGTGATGCTGCCGATCTGGTGGACGAGCAGGCCGCCGGCGAGCCCGGCGAGGGCGCCGCTCAAGCTGAAGGCGACCAGGCGGTGAAGGTGGATGTTGACCCCGATCGAACGCGCCGCCGGGGCGTCCTCGCGCGAGGCGCGCAGCAGCCGCCCGGAGCGGCTGTGCTGGTAGAGGAAGGCGATCACCGCGCAGAACAAGGCGCCGAGCGTCGCCTCCCAGAGGCCGGTCGTTTCCGGGATCAGTGCCAGCGATTTCGCCCCCGGGCCGATCTTTTCCCAGAAGCGGAGGATGTTGTGGACGATCTCCAGCACGGCGAAGGTGGCGATGCCGGCGGCGAGCCCGTTGAGCCGCATCAGCGCGATGCCGGCGACGAAGGCGACCAAGGCCCCGAGCCCGGCCGCCAGCAGCAGCGACTCGAAGCTCGAGATCGAGTGGTCGGCGATGAACGGGAACAGTTCCGGCAGCAGGGTCGGCTTGATTTCGGAGGAGATCGTCATCACCCCGGCGGAGAAGGCACCGATCGCGACGAAGGCGATCTGCCCGAAGGAGATCACCCCCGAGTTGCCGATGAAGACGTAGAGGGCGATGACGATCGCGATGTTGACCAGGACGCCGGTGAATTCGGTCTGCGTGCTCTCCGAGACGGTCGTCCCGAGCAGCCCGATGACGACGATCAACAGCGCCGGCGCCAGCAGCTGCAGGGCTTTGTCGCGGGCGGCGCTCATAGCCGCTCCGCGGCGCTCGAGCCGCGCGGGGCGAAGATCCCCACCGGCCGCACGAGCAGGACGATGATCACGACCAGGAAGACCGCCGAGGGCAGGTAGACCCGCAGGTCGTCGGGCAGCACGTTGCCGAACAGCGAGTTGAGGAAGCCGATCGCGAAGCCGCCCATCGTCGCCGTCGTCAGCCGGTCCATGCCACCGACGACGATCCCGACCAGGGCGAGGATCGTGATTTCGAGCCCGAAGGTCGGGGTGACCAGCGGCTGCTGGGCGGTGAGCAGCACCGCCACCGCGGCGGCCATCACGCCGGAGATGACGAAGGCGACGCTGATCACCCGGTCGGCGCGCACCCCGAGCAGCCGGGCGGCGCGGAAATCGGCGGCGGCGGCCCGCATCTGCAGCCCGATCTTGGTCCGGTTGAGCAGCAGCGTCGTCGCCCCGAGCAGGATGCCGCCGACCCCGAGCATCGCGATCGTCACCCAGCGGATCGTCACGTCACCCGACTGGATCGCCGGCTTGTTGAGGCTGGAGAGCAGGTCGGCGCTTTCACCGCGGGCGCCGAAGGCGATCAGCCAGATCGCCTCGAGCGCGAAGGCGACGGCGAAGGTCGCGACCAGGGTCGTCGCCGGCTGGGCGTCGCGCAGGCGGCGGAAGGCGACCCGCTCCATCAGCCACGCAAGCGCCACCGCGACGACGACGCTGAGGGCGATCGCAAACGGCACCGGCAGCGCGTGAGCGACGACCAGCGTGTAGCCAGCGGCGGTGATCAGCTCGCCGTGGGCGAAGTTGACCAGCCGCATCACCCCGAAGATCAGCGCCAGCCCGATCGCGACCAGGGCGTAGACGCTGCCGAGACCGATCGCGTCGACCAGCGTCTGCACCCAGTTCATCGTTTCTCCTCCGCGCCGGCGCCGAAGTAGGCGGTGGTGATCTTCTCCATGTCGCCGGCTTCCTCGGGGCCCAGCTGCGCCCGGATCTCGCCGTTGTTCATCACGTAGCTGCGGTCGGCGAGCTGGACCGTGATCTGGGCCCGCTGCTCGACGAGCAGGATCGTCACGCCGCGCTCGCGGATCGCCCGCAGCGTCGCCCAGACGTCCTCGACGACGGAGGGCGCCAGCCCCAGGCTCGGCTCGTCGAGCAGCAGCAGGCGCGGCCGCGCCAGGAGCGCCCTGGCGATCGCCAGCTGCTGCTGCTGGCCGCCGGACAGCGCCCCGGCCGCTCGGTGGCGGAACTCGGCGACGACCGGAAACAGCTCGCGGACGTCGATCTCCGCCTCGAGCTGCTCGCCGCCGTTGGCGCGCGAGACTTCTCCCAGTTCGAGGTTCTCTTCGACGGTCAGCTTGGCGAAGATGTGGCGCCCCTCGGGGACCAGGGCGATGCCCGAGCGGGCGATGTCCTCGGTCCGGCGGCCACGGAGGCTCGCGCCCTCGACCCGGATCTCGCCGCCGACGACCGGCGCTGCCCCCATCACGGCCAAGAGCGTGGTGCTCTTGCCGGCGCCGTTGGGGCCGATCAGCCCGACCATCTCGCCGGCGGCGACCTCGAAGGAGATCTCGCGCACTGCCGGCACGCCGGCGAAGGCGACCGCGAGGCGGTCGACGGCGAGCATCGGCGGCGCGGCGGCCGGCGGGGTCGGCGTCGCTGCCGCTGCTGCCTCAGGCATTGCCGGCCTCCGCCACCGAGCCCCCGAGGTAGGCGGCGGCGACCGCCGGGTCGTCGCGGACCTCGCGCGCCGTGCCGGCGACCAGCACCCGCCCCTGGTCGAGGACGACGATGCGATCGCAGACGTCGACGATCAGCTCGATGTTGTGGTCGATCAGGAGCACCCCGATCCCCTGCTCGTCGCGAATCCCGTTCAGGGTCTCCACGAAGGCCGGGATCTCGGGCTCGGAGAGGCCCGCCGCGGGCTCGTCCATCAAGAGGTAATTCGGGTCGGTGGCCAGCGCCCGGGCGACGCCGAGCTTCGAGGCCTCGCCGTGGGGCAGCGAGCGCGCCTCGTGCTCGGCGCGGTGCTCGAGCCCGAGCAGGGCCAGCACCTCGGCGGCGCGCCGGTCCGCGGCGCGGCCGCGGCTGCCGACCCCGAGCGCCGCGGTGGCGACGTTCTCGCGCACGCTCAGCCCGGCGAACAGGTGGCCCTGCTGGAAGGTGCGGGCGAGCCCCGCGCGGGCCCGCTTCGCCGGCTTCCAGGAGGTGACGTCGGTGCCGTCCATCTCAACCCGGCCGGCATCGGGCACGTCGAAGCCGCTCATGATGTTGACCAGCGTCGTCTTACCCGCACCGTTGGGGCCGATCAGGCCGACGATCTCTCCGCGGTGCAGCTCGAAGCTGACGTCGCGGAGTGCCTGCACGCCCTCGAAGGCGCGCGAGACGTCGGCGGCCCGGAAGCTCTCGCTTCCAGGCCGCCGCGGGGTTGCCGAGCCGTTCTCCGTCATCGCCCCAGGTCGGTTCCCGGCTCGGTGCTTCGGCGTCGCTCGTTCAGAGTTCCGCCGGGGTTCCCGCTTCGATCAGTTCGACGAAGTGCGGTTTCCCTTCTTTGATTTCGATCACGCGGTAGGCACGGCCGAACGCGGTGTGGAGTTCCGGCGAGAAACTGACGTCGCCGGAGATGGTTTTGAGATCTTTGAAATTCACCATCGATTCGGCGAGCGCCTTGCCTTCGGTCGAGCCGTCGTTTTCTTCGACCGCCGCTTTGATCCCGTCGATTGCCGCGGCCCCGGTGACGAAGCCGCCGGTTGCCGGTTCCGCACCCTCTTTGGTCAGCTGATCGATCATTTCCTGGATTTCCGGATCGGGATCGTCGCCGTAGATCGAGGCATAGGTCAGGACCCAGATGTTGTTCGAGATTTTCGGGTCTTTCGGCAGCCAGAAGGAGCCGTCGATCGACCACGGGCCGGCGATCGGCGTCTGGTTGCCGGCGCTGCGGACCCCGGAGACGAAGGTCGGCAGGTCGTTCTGCGTGGTGGCGCAGAGCGCGATCCCGTCGGCCTGACTGCCGTTGATGTGGTTGGCGACGCTGCCGATCGTGTTGTCGCCCTCGGTGAACGTTTCGTTGGCGACGACTTTGCCGCCGTCTTCTTCGAACCGGTTTTGGAACGATTCGCAGACGTTCTGGGTGAAGGCGATCGACTGATCGGTGACGATGTTCGCCGTTTTCCAGCCGCGTTTTTTGAACAGCGCTGCCAGCGCCGCGCCTTCGTCCTGGGCGACGTTGCCATAGCTGAAGGCGAGTTCGCCTTCGGCGCCGAACCGTTTCGGGCCCATCTGATCGGTGCCGATGCAGGGCGCGACGGTCAGCAGCCCGGCCTTGAGACCGACCTGGATCGACGGGGTGGACCAGTCGACGTCGCAGGTGACCCACATGATTTCGGCCCCGCCGTCGACCTCGTTTTCGGCGACCGACTTGGTTTTGGCCGGTTCGAGCTGGGTGTTGCCGACGGTGAATTCGATTTCGCGACCGTCGACGCCGCCTTCTTTGTTGATCTTTTCGGCCTCGATTTCGGCCGCGGCGAGGGCCGGGCCGTCGAAGAATTTCATCAGGTTGGTTTCGTCGATCGCAGCGCCGATTTTGATCGGCCCGCTGCCGCCTTCGGCACCTTCGCCGCCGCCCCCGCCGCCTTCGGCGCTGGTCGATTCGGCAGCGGTTTCCGAGCTCGACGTCGAGTCGCCGCCGCCACCGCACGCCGCCAGGCCCAGCGCGAGCGCAAGGACTGCCAAGGCGACGATCATCCGGGAAATAGCTGACTTCACAGTGGCCTCCTCATTCGATGTCCCGACGGCAGCCAGCTCGTCGACACGTTCTCTCCTCCCCCTAGCCCGACGCAGCCGCGTCGAGCCGAGCGCTGCGTTGATCCGCACCGCTCTTGAACCGCGGCATCACCTCCGCGGCGAAAAGTTCCTGTGCCTTGATCGCCTTCCAGTGCTCGGCGCCGCCGGCGTTGACCGTGATCGAGACCTCGGTCAGGCCGGGGCAGGCGTCGCGCACCGCTTCGATCCGCTCGACGATGTCCTCCGGGGTCCCGACCCAGATGACGTCACCGTCGATCATCTCGTCGTACGGCATCTCGGCGAGTTTCTCCATGATCCCCGAGATGTAGAAGCCGAACCCGGCGGCCTCCATCCGCTCCGGCGCCGCCAGCTCGCCGCCGGCCAGCAACGGCGAGGCGTTGCCGACGAGGAAGCCGCGCATCCACTCCTCGGCCTCGCGCTTGGCGGTCTCGCGGTCCTCGTCGAGGTAGACCGCGTGGATCCAGACGATGTCGGGCTCGTTGCCGTGGGCGGCGCAGGTCTCGCGGTAGAGGTCGAGCTGCTGCTGCAGCGCCGCCAGCGGCAGGAGCGGCGGCACCGCCACCGCCCAACCGCGCTCGCCGGCCAGTTCGTAGGTGCGGTCGCTGGTGCCGCCGAGGAAGATCCGGAACTTCCGGCCCTCGGGCGGCCGCGGCACGATGTGGCCGTCGTCGACCTTGTAGTGCTCGCCATCGAAGGAGAAGCGCTCGTTCTCGAGCGCCGCCATCAGCACCTGCAGCCCCTCCTCGTACATCTCGCGGGTGTCCTCGACGGCGATGCCGGCCTTCGGCGGCAGCCAGCCGTGGCCGCGGACGACGCCGAACTCATAGCGGCCGGGGACCATCAGCTCGAACTGCGCGATCTGAGAGGCGAGCAGGGCCGAGTTGATGTAGGGGACCGGGTGCCCGAGGGTGCGGAAATGGATGTCGCGGGTCCGCTCGGAGGCCTTGCCGAACATCAGCCAGGGGTTTGCCTCGATCGAGAACTGAGGAAAGAAGTAGTGCTCGATGATCGTGTAGCAGTCGTATCCGAGCCGGTCGGCGTGGACGATCTGCTCCAGCACCTCCTCATAAAGCTGCTGCTCCGGCTTGCCCCCGTGGTACTGAAGCTCGCTGTAGATGCTGAACAACACGTGCATCCCTCCTCGACCGTCGTCAGCGACTCTCTCACCCGCCGCCCGCGCTGGCCAGCGACTGCGAGCGCATCGTAACAATGGTTTGATCAGGTACCAAATAGAGAAAATCTGGTCATTGGCGACATTCAGGGGCAATCGGAGGTTGGGATGAGCGAGCAGCGCAGCTATGACGTGGTGATCGTCGGCGCCGGCCACAACGGCCTCGTCGCCGCCGCCTACCTGGCCCGCGCCGGCTTCGAGGTGCTGGTCGCCGAGCGCGGCGAGGAGGTCGGCGGCGCCGTCGCCAGCGGCGAGGTCACCCTGCCCGGCTACGTCCACGACCTCTACGCCACCAACATGAACCTCTTCCTCGGCTCGCCGGCCTTCGCCGAGCTGGGCGAAGAGCTGGCCGCCGCGGGACTCTCCTTCGCCACCACCGACCGCCCTTATGCCAGTGCCTTCCCCGACGGCGGGACGCTGCGCGTCTTCCAGGACCGGGCGAGGACGCGGGAGGAGATCGCCGCCCACGACCCGGCCGACGCCGACGGCTGGGACCGCCTCGCCGCCGCTTACGATCGCTTCGCGCCGAGCCTCTTCGAGCTCTACGGGACGCAGCTGCCCTCGCTCGCCGCCGGCCGCTGGGCGGCGGGTGCGCTGCGCGCCCATGGGGGGGCCGGAACCGCCGAGCTGGCCCGCCTCCTGCTCGGCACCACCCGCGAGCTCGGCGAGCGCTACTTCCGCAGCGACGAGGCAAAGGCGATGGTCGCCGCCTGGGGCATGCACATCGACTTCGGCCCCGACGTCGCCTTCGGCGCTCTCTTCCCCTTCCTCGAGTCCTTTGCCGACATGGACAACGGGATGTCGCTGGTGGCAGGCGGAGCGGGCGGCCTGCCCCGCGCTCTGGCGGCGGTGGCGCGGGCGGCCGGGGCCGAGATCCGTACCGCCGCCCCGGTCACCGCGATCCTCACCGAGGGCGGCGCCGCCACCGGTGTCGAGCTGGCGAGCGGCGAGCGGGTCGGGGCGCGGCGGGCGGTGGTCGCCAACCTCACCCCGGCGCCGCTGGCCCGGCTGCTGCCCGGCGACGGCGCCGGCGCCGCGACCCGCCGGAAGCTGGCCGGTTACCTCTACGGGCCAGGGACGATGGTCATTCACGCCGCGCTCAACGGGCCGCTGCCCTGGGCGGCGGGCGGCGAGCTGCACCGCTGGGGCTACGTCCACCTCGGCCCCTACGTGCGCGAGATGGCGGAGACCTACACCGACGCCGCCGACGGGGTCCTCCCCGCCGACCCGCTGCTGGTCGTCGGCCAGACCAGCGCCGTCGATCCCTCGCGCGCGCCCGGCGAGGGCCAGGTGCTGTGGATCCAGGTGCGGATGCTGCCGAGCGAGATCCGCGGTGACCGGCTGGGCGAGATCGAGGCTCGCGACTGGCCGACTGCCAAGCGCCCCTACGCCGAGCGCGTCCTCGCCAAGCTCGAGGCCTACGCCCCCGGCGCCCGCGAGCGGATCCTCGAGTGGACCGTCATCGGCCCTGACGACCTCGAGGCCGCCAACCCCAACCTGGTCGGTGGCGACAGCGTCGGCGGCAGCCACCGGCTCTCGCAGAACGCGCTCTTCCGCCCCGCCCCCGGCCTCAGCGGCTACCGTCTGCCGATGGACCGCCTGCTGATGGTCGGCGCCGGCACCTGGCCGGGCGCCGGCGTCAACGCGATCTCCGGCCGGCTGGTCGCCCAGCGGCTGATCGACGGCGGCCTCCCAGCGCGGCTCGGATCCTGGCTGCGCGAGCGCTCGTCAAGATGACCTAGCTGGCGTCGGCGGCATCCCGGCCCAACCAGGGGAGCAGCCCTGCCATGCGCTCCAGTCCCACCATCTTGTCCGGGACGTTGACGGGGATGACGAATCGCTGAATCCCGAGCTGGGACAGCTCTGCGAGTTGCCGGCCCACCCGCTGCTCGGACCCGACCAGCGCAACCGCATCGATCAGTTGGTCAGATAGCGGCTCACGGTGGGCAGCCTCGAGATAGCCGTGCTGGGCATAGTCGTATCCGTTCCGCAAGCGGTCGAGGTCGGCGTCCAAGTCGGCAACGATCTGTTTGCGGGTCACGTCAATGCGATCGTGGTCGAAACCGCGCTTGGTCGCCTCGATGCCGTGTACCAGTCCGGCACCGCGCCGGCAGGGCTGAGAGTGACGCTGGTCGACGGCACCCTCGGAACCTTCCCGCTGCTCTGAGCGGCGGGAAGGTTCCGGGGCGCCGAGCCGGAACTTGACGTTTCGGTCTGCCCCAGCGCCCGTCCGAGGACTGGCGCTCGAAACGCGGGCCGGGTATAGGTGGACCGATGTCGCTCCTCGTCCGCCTGCTGCTCACCGCCCTGCTCCTCCCGATCGTCGCGGTCGCCGCCTGCGGCGGCGGCGACTCGGCGGCCGAACCGCAGTCGGGCGGCTGGCGGCCGCTGCGGAGCGCGCCGCTCGAACGGACCGAGGTCGGCGCGGCGCGGATCGGCGACTCGATCTACGTCGTCGGCGGCTTCCTGCCACCCGACACGACCACCGCCGCGGTCGAGCGCTTCGACATCACCCGCAACCGCTGGCAGCGACTGGGGCCGATGCCGGTCGCCGTCAACCACCCGGCCGTCGCCGCACTCGACGGCTACCTCTACGTCTACGGCGGCTACACCGACTCCAGCTTCGGCCCAGTGACCGGGGCGCTGCAGCGCTTCGACCCGCGCAACGGTCGCTGGCGCCAGCTGCCGCCCTCGCCCCATCCGCGCGCTGCGGCGGCGCTGGCGGCGCGCGACGGCAAGCTCTACGCGGTCGGCGGCACCTTCGCCGGTGCCCTGACCACGCTCGAGGTCTATGACGTCGAGCAGCGCCGCTGGCTCACGGCGCCGCCGATGGCGACCCCCCGCGAGCACCTCGCCGCGGTCGCCACCGGGGCCGGCGTCTACGTCCTCGGCGGTCGCTCCGACGCCGGCGAACTCGCCACCGCCGAACTCTTCGACCCGGCGACCAGGCGCTGGTCGCGACTGCCGGAGATGCAGACGCCACGCAGCGGCTTCGCCGCCGTCGCCGTCGCCGGCCGGCCGCTGGTCTTCGGCGGGGAGGAACTGCAGTCGGGTGGCAGCACGATCGAGGAGGTCGAAATCTTCGCTCCCGGCCAACGGCGCTGGCGCCCGCTGCCCTCGATGCTGACCCCCCGCCACGGCCTCGGCGGCGTCGTCCAGGGCCGCCGCGTCTACGCCGTCGAGGGCGGCCCCAGCCCCGGCCTCGCCTTCTCCGGCGCGATCGAGGTGCTGGCGGTACCGCCCGCGGCGCTGCGCTAGCCGGCGAAACCAGTCACGTCGGTAACTCCGACCGCGACGATGTTCGCGTCCAGGACCCGGGCGCTCGATCCCGGGAGCGATTTCGAGCACTGGAGGTTGAGGTCCTGGCCGGCGGTCACCGTGAAGCCGGCGGCAAGCGTCATGTTGTCCGGTTCGGTGTCGACGCGCGCCACCTGTGCGCGCGTCGTCGCCTGCGAGCTGGCGCCCCCGTTGCCGTTGATCAGGCGGCAGGTGACGGTGCTGGCGACCGCGTTCACCGTCTGTACCGTCACGCTCGCCGTCGCGTAGTAGCTCCCCGGCGGGATCGGCAGCGTCACCACGGTCGAGCCGAACAGGCTGGAGCTGAATTTTTCGAAGTTGACAGAACCGCTCGCCTGGAAGACGTGACTGGTTCCCGCGACCCCTTCGGCGCCGCGCGGTCCCTGCGGACCGGCGGGCCCGGGCGACGCAACTGCGGCGGGACCGGTCGCCGGCAGCAGTCCGGGCGCGAAGTCGGATTCCCTCAGCGAGCCGTCCTTCACTTTGAGGCCGGTGACCGCGCCTTTCTTCAGCTGCCTGGTGCCGACGCTGTTCTTGCCGAGCTGGCTCTCCGCATACGCCGCGCCGCCGCCCAGCACCAGCGCGGCGAGCAGCGTCACCATCACGTTGGCGTAGGTGAGCCTCGGACGAAACCTCATGCCGCCAGTCTACGGTCCTTACGGTGGGTAAAACCCGCAACTCAGGAGGTTATTCATGGCTGATGCAGGACTGTTCATCGGCTGGGGCGCGCCGGTGCGGGGCCGGGAGGAGAAGGGGCTCGACGTCTTCCAGGAGGCGTTGGCGCTCGAGGCGAGCTTGCAGGAAGAAGGAGCGATCGAGAGCTTCGAGGTCGTCCTCCTCGCTCCCCACGGTGGCGGCCTCGCCGGCTTCGTCCTCGTCCGCGGCTCGCGCGAACAGATCGAGGCGGTCCGCGGACGCGAGGACGTGCAGAGAATGAACACGCGGGCGGCGACGATCGTTGAAGAGTTCGGCGTGATCGACGCCTACCTCGGCGAGGGCGTCGCCTCGCAGGTCGAGACGTACCGCGAGGCGGTTTCGGAGCTCGCGACGGCTGTCTAGTCGCGAGCGTCTATTGGCGCCTTTTGCATCCCAGAGGTGCAAAAGGCGCCATTGCGTCCCTGCGGGGAAGCGGGCTAGCTCAATCGTCCGCCTCCGCGCGCGTCGCTCTAGGCGGTGAGCGCGGGGGTGGCGCCGATCAGCTCGAGCGCCTGCTCGGGCGCGATCCACTCCGCACCATGGCTCGCCGCGACAGCGGGCTCGGTGAGGCGGCCGGCCGCGACGTTGAGGCCGGCCAGCAGGCCGGGGTCGGCGGCCAGCGCCTCGCGCGGGCCCTGGTCGGCTAGCGCCAAGAGGTAGGGCATCGTCGCGTTGGTGAGGGCGCTGGTCGAGGTGATCGGGACGGCGCCGGGCATGTTGGCGACGCAGTAGTGGGTGACGCCGTCGACCTCGTAGGTCGGATCGGAGTGGGTGGTCGGGTGGGAGGTCTCGAAGCAGCCGCCCTGGTCGATCGAGACGTCGACGAGGACGGCTCGCTGCTTCATCAGCGAGAGCTGGTCGCGGGTGATCACGTGCGGGGCCTTCGCCCCTTTGACGAGGACGGCGCCGACCACCAGGTCGGCTTCAGGCAAGCGGCTCTCGATTTCGAGCGAGGAGGCGTAGCAGGTGGAGGCGCGGCCGTCGAAGATCGTGTCGAGTTCGCGCAGGCGGTCGATCGAGCGGTCGTAGACGAAGACGTCGGCGCCGAGGCCGATCGCGATCTTGGCTGCGTTCATCCCCACCACGCCGCCGCCGATCACCATCACCACGCCGGCGGCGACGCCGGGGACGCCGCCGAGCAGGATGCCGCGGCCGCCGAGCGGACGCTCGAGCATGAAGGCACCGGCCTGGGTCGCGATCTTGCCGGCGACCTCGCTCATCGGCGCCAGCAGCGGCAGCCGCCCGGCGCGGTCGGTCACGGTCTCGTAGGCGATGCAGGTCGCGCCTGAGGAGAGCAGGCCGCGAGTCAGCTCGGGGTCGGGCGCCAGGTGCAGGTAGGTGAAGAGGGTGTGGTGCGGCTCGAGCAGCGCGACCTCGGCGGGCTGTGGCTCCTTGACCTTGACGATCGTCTCGGCGGCGGCGAAGACCGCCTCGGCGTCGGCGGCGATCGCGGCGCCCTGGGCGACGTAGTCGGAGTCGGCGATCGCCGAGCCCTCCCCCGCCCCGGCCTGGACGAGCACCTCGTGCCCGCGCGCGGTCAGCTCGCGCACCCCGGCCGGGGTCAGCGCCACCCGGTACTCATCGGCCTTGATCTCGGTTGGAACCCCGATCCGCATCGGTGCCCTCCTCTCGCTCGTGGTTGGAGCTCTCGCTCGTCGTTTCGAGAGGATTGACCCACCGAGTCCACGAAAAATCCAGATCTAGTCCCTAGACTTCTCGTAATCCACAGCAATGGACGCGATCAACACACAAATCCTCAGCATCCTCAGTGAAAACGGCAGGGCCTCCTTCGCCTCGATCGGCGAGGCGGTCGGGCTCAGCCCGCACGGCACCGCCGACCGGGTCCGCCGCCTCGAGCGCGACGGCGTGA
>Ga0207658_10000855_pt1 | contig 25454 bp, 17 predicted proteins | sample KBSS33metaG_FD_184322 | JGI IMG/M metagenome (GOLD analysis project Ga0207658, IMG submission 184322) | Switchgrass rhizosphere microbial communities from Kellogg Biological Station, Michigan, USA - KBS S3-3 metaG (SPAdes) (version 2) | ecosystem: Host-associated > Plants > Roots > Rhizosphere...
CCAATGCTCGAGATCCCGCTGCCAATCCTCGTCCATCGCCAGCCTCCATCAAAGCTGGCTCCCTATGAATCACGCATTTCTCCTGCAGGGAATCCCAAACATCACACTTCTGCCAAAGTAGTGCTAGCTGTAAATATGCCGGGGGATGTTCGGCCGGTCCGTCATTCTTTTTACGCCCGTGCGGGCTGATTTCCCCTCATCGCCAATCCAAGGAAGCCGAGGGCGGCCCCTACAGTCAGCGCCGAGCATAAAAGAAACGCGAGGCGATAGTCGCCCGTCGCTTCGAACAGAGCGCCCGCAGTCGGGGCTAGCGCAAAGGCCATGGGCAATTTGAATATATAGCTGTAGCCCATGGCCCGCGTCACAGTCGCCGCGTCGAAGTAGAAGGACAGGGCTGCTCCGTGTAGCGCCACGAGCGGCGTGCTGCAGACGCCCATCAGCGCCGCGACAATAAGCAGTGCCGGCCCTTCCATCATCAATAGCATGAACCAGAGCAGCGCCTGGACCCCGCTGCATAGGACGAGCGCGTTCGCAGGGCGGAAACGGTCTGCGGCCCAGCCGAAAAGCGGCGTGCCGATCAGGCCCGCACCGGCATAAATCGATAGCAGCGCCGTGGCATTGACAGGGGACAAGCCTCTCGTCCCGCCGAAGGGCGCTATATGCACGACGAAAACCGTGCCGCAGCCGGCCAGGATGCCGACGCCGAGGGATATGAGCCAGAACGGCGCCGTTGCCAAGATACGCTGCCTTGCCGGCTCGCCATCGTCGACGACCGCAGGCGCTTCGGGCTGCACCCTGTCGGCACTTGGCTCAGGTCGCTCTTTCACAAGAAGGAGCAACAGGGGCACAAGCGCGACGAAGAGGCATGCGAAGATCATGAGCAGTGCGGCTCGACCGATCTCCGGCAGTGCGGTTCCGACAAGGAAGGGACAGGCACACATGACCACCGGAAGGTTGACCGCGCTCAAAGCCTTGCCGCGCTGTTGTGGAACCCAGCGACTGACCAAGGTCAGCGGCGTAAGGATGCCCGACAAGGCGGCCCCTGCTCCCACCAATGTGTAACTGCACAAAAACAACGGAAAGCTGTTTGTGAACGCCAGGAGGAAATAAGCGATCGCGTTCAGGACCACGCCCCCCACCATCACGTCGCGCACCCGGAACCGCTGGATCATGCCGCCGGTCACGGCCGCGACCAGAGCGGCGGCAATGGTGATCAGGCTCATGCCGATCGCAGCGGTTCCTCTGCCTACACCCAGATGCGCTTCATTGGCGATAAGCAGGGGTCCGAATGATCCAAATGCAACGCCCATGACGAGGTTATTGGCGAGGAAACAGCCGAACACTGTCTTGATCGCGGGCATGCTCCAGTCAGGATGGGAAAAGCTTTTGACCAATTGCAACTCCGCTTCATCATTGGCGCGCCCGGTTCGCGCCCGCCACCGCTCATTGCCAGTAGCGTGCTCTCAATTCCTTCTTGAGCAGCTTGCCGGTGTCGGTCCGTATCAGCGTCTTTTCGAAGTCGATGCTGCGCGGGGATTTGATATCGGACACGCGCTCGCGGCACCAGGCGATCAGTTCGTTCGCGAAGGCGGGCGTGGCCTGCGACCAGTCCCGGGGCTGGACAACGGCTTTAACCTCTTCGCCGAAATCCGGGTTCGGCACGCCGAACACCGCCACCTCCGCCACGTCGGGGTGCATGATCATCATGTTTTCCACTTCCTGCGGATAGATGTTCACGCCGCCCGAGATGATCATGAAATCCTTCCGGTCGGACAGGAACAGATAGCCATCCTCGTCGATCCTGCCGATGTCCCCCAGCGTCGACCAGTCGGAGCGGAGCGGATTTCGCGCGGACGCTGTCTTGACCGAATCGTTATGGTAGGCGAACGACAAGCCGCCGCCGAAATAAATGACACCGTCCGTGCCCGGCGGCACTTCGGCGCCCTGCTCGTCGCAAATATGGATATCTCCCATCATCGGGCGACCGACCGAACCGGGCTTTTTGAGCCATTGCTCGCTATTGATGGTGACGATCCCGACGCCTTCCGATCCGCTGTAATATTCCTCCACGATCGGGCCGAGCCAATCGATCATGGCGTATTTGACCGGCACGGGGCAGGGGGCTGCCGCGTGGATGACGCGCTTCAGCGAAGACAGGTCATGGCGCGTGCGAACGTCCTGAGGGAGCCGAAGCAGGCGGATGAACATTGTGGGCACGGCCTGGAATATCGTGACTCGCCAGCGTTCGATGGCATCCAGCAACGCCTCCGGATCGAACCGGGGCATGAGCACGACGACGCCGCCAAGTGCGTGAACGCCTGTCGACATGCCGAGCGGTGCCGCATGGTAGAGCGGCGCGGGATAGAGATAGACGCTGTCCTCTCCGATGTCATAGTAGGCCGCAAGGTGCGATCCGGGCGTCGGCTGGATCGGCGATCCTTCGCCTAGCGGGTAGCGGACGCCCTTGGGCAGGCCCGTGGTGCCGGAGGAATAGGTCATGCACCCGCCGACATGCTCGTCTGCTATGGGCGTTTCGGGACAGGCCGCGGCCTGATCAAGCACATCGACAAAGCCGTCGACCGGGCCAATGCCGAGCAAGTGCGAAAGACCGGGCATCTGGTCTCTTGATGCCTCCAGATCGCGCAGGGTTTCGTCCAGCGCCGCTGCCACAAGCAGCAGCCGGCTATCGCTATCGCGAACGATATAGGCAATCTCTCCGGCCTTTAGCCATGTCGATATGGGCACCAGTACCAGCCCCGCCCGCTGCGCCGCCCAGTACAAGAACAGATATTCCGGACGATTGTCGCACACGATTGCCAGCGCATCGCCCGTCACCAGTCCCAGCCTGCGGAAATAATGGGCCAGCCGGTTGGCACCGACTTCGAGCATCCCGTACGTGATCGTCTCACCCGTCGCCGCCAGGACGATGGCGGGCGCGTTCGGCCGGGATGTCGCATGCAGGCGTGGGTGCATTGGTTTTCCTTTCGTCCGAAGGCCTGCGGGCCCTCGATAACTGATATCGGTCATTGATGACAGGCGCTGCGAACCGCAATATGGCACGCGACCGGCGGACGGGCATCCCGGGCTCTCGAGTCATGCTCCGATCGTCCGTTGCCCTATTATTGGTGAACGATCGGAGTGTGCAGTTCCAAGTCCCGCCGGTCGGCATGTTGCGGCTCAGCCTTCAGAACTTGAAGCGCATTTCAGCCCCGTAGGAGATTGGCCGCACAAGATTGGCGCGGTCCGCGCCTCCCGTCTCCGCGACCGACAGCAGGCGGTGGCTGTTGGCGAGATTGGTGCCCCACAAGGCCACGGAATAATGTTCGTCCGCGCTGGTCCAACTGATCCGTGCGTTCACATCGACATAATCCCCTGTGTTCAAGCGGTCGATAAAATCAAAGGTCCAGCCCGAGCTGTAGGATATATTGCTGCTCAACCGAAGCTTGCCCCCGAAAACCGGGTTGGGCGCGGTGTAGCTACTGTTCAGGCCAACGGTGAAATCCGGAGCGCGTTGAACTTTTTTTCCGGCCGCGTCGACGGTCAGGCCCACATTCCCCAGGCCATCGGGCCGAGGAACCTGAACCGCGGCATTATCGAATTTCTTGTACCGGGCGTGCAGCCAGGCAATGGCGAGGCCAAATGTCACATCGCGGCTAGGGGCATAGGTCAGATCGGCGTCTATCCCGTAGATTTTTTCCTTCGCCGCATTCTGCAGGAAAGTGAAGAGTGCCCCTGAAGGTAGAACCCCCTGTCCGATTACCTGAACATTCTTGTAGTCATAATAATATCCGGCAATATTGGCGCGAAATTTTGAACTGATATCGCCTTTATAGCCTATTTCATAAGCGCGCAGCTTTTCGGGATCGACGACATTCACAAAATTGATCGACGCTGTAGTCACAGGCTGGATGATAACGCCGCTCTTGAAAGCCTGGCTGTAGGTGAAGTAAACTCTCTGGCTGGGAGCGAAAGCATAATCCAGCGTAAAGCGTGGCGAGAAATCATCCCATTTCCGCCGATCGACCACGCGCTTATTAGCGAGAAGATCATTGGTATCTGCGTACCTCCTGTCTTCGGTATAGCGCGCGCCCACCTTGACCGACAGTTCCGGCGTCACCTTATACTCAAGCTCCCCGAACAGCGCGACGGATCGGGTTGTTCCGCGATTGGTGACGCTCAGGCCCGGGACATTCTGATAGAGTGGGTTTTTGAGCAGATCCCGGTAGAAAAATCCGCCCACCAGCCACTTGAACGGCCCATCCCCGGAAGACGCTGCCCTGAGTTCCTGCGTGAAGGTATAATGCTGGTCGATTCCGCGAAATCTGCTGTCGGTGGCGGAGCCGGGGACCGTCGATGCCGTGGCGTCATTGTCGGTTTCGAAATCACTGGTGAAGTAGCTGTAACTGGTAAGCGACGAAATCTCGGCGCCGCCCATGTCATAATTGAGGTCGAACGACCCGCCATAGGATTTCGTGTCGGCAAATGGGGAGAAGGAGTTGGACAGCCTGTATCCCTTCCCGATGAAGACATTGGGATCGACGCGGCGCGCAGCGGTGTTTCCGTTCAATGGAAAGCCGACCACACCCGCGGCGTCGCCGGCCTTGATGTAGTATCCGGTAAGTTTGGCCTGCAGATCATCCGTCGGCTTCCAGAGAAGCTTGGCACGCAGGGAGGTCGTCTCGGACGCTGCTTCATGCGTGCCGCGCAGCACGTCGCGCGCATAGCCATCGTCCTGATGCCGCATGATCGAGATATTGGCCGCGAGATTGTCTGTCAGCGGACCGCTGGCATACAAGTCCCCCTTGATTTCGTTGAACCTTCCATAGCCAAAGCCCAGTTCGGCGCTGGGTGTGAAGCTTGGATCTCGGGTGACGATGTTTATCGCGCCGCCCACAGCGTTACGGCCGAACAATGTTCCCTGCGGACCGCGAAGAACCTCGATACGATCGATGCTGTTCAGTTTGAAGATGCCCGCAGTCAGGCCGACCTGATACACGCCGTCCACATAGATGGGCACGATCTGTTCATCGCCCGACGACGCACCGCGCGATCCCACGCCGCGAATGAATGGCTGCGCGAAGGAGGCAGTCTGCGTAAAGTTGAGGCTGGGGACGACCGCACTGAGCGCCTTGGTATCGCTGATATTCGCCTCTTGCAGCGCTTGACCTGCAAGCGCGGTCACGGCCACCGGGACATCCTGCAAGCGTTCCGTCCGCTTCTGAGCCGTGACGATGATGTCGGCCAGTCCACCACCGTCCTGGCTGGCGCCGGACCCGCCGGCAGCGGACGCCTGCCCGGCAGTGTCGCCCTGCGCCATCGATGGTGTCGATCCCATGCTCAACACGAGCGCCGTGCCGACAAGCAGATAACTGCTAAATGCTGAACCCTTCATTGCTACTATCCTTCCTCATTTATTCTTTTACCCGCGCTTCCCTGCGCAGGCCTGTTTTCCTTTGCGGCGTCATTCCGCTTTGTGCTTGGCCGCATGCGCGCTGAACGCGGCGGTCCTCGCCCCCCTGGAGGCAAGCAAGATATGCCGTCCGCCCTCCACTTCGACGAAGTCCCGAAGCGTGAGATTTTCGGCGGCCAATATATTGGCCTTGGCGACCTTCAGGCTGAGCGGATCACGAGCCGCCAACTGTCGGGCCGCCTCCAGTGCGCCAGCGTGAAGGCTTTCGCTGGTATCGAACGTGCGCGTGACGAAGCCGATCTGCTCGGCCTTGGTTGCATTCATCTTCTCGGGAAAGAAGAGCAGCTCGCGCGCGCGCCCGCTTCCGAGGATGCGGCTCAACGTCCAGGCCAGCCCCATCTCTCCAGCGACGCCGACCGCCAGGAAGGCGGTGTTGAAGACGGCCCGCTGGCTGGCGAAGCGAAAGTCGCAGGCCGCTGCCCACGCCATGCCGGGACCGGCGCATCCACCATCGATTGCCGCGATCGTAACGGCAGACATTTCGTGCAGCATGGTGCCGGTGTGATAGAAGCTCATCAGTTCGTCATGGTGGAACGGTATTTCCTGATCGGGTTGGTCGTACATGTCGGCGCCGACGCAGAAGTCCTGACCCTCGCCGCGCAAGATCAGGAGGCGCGCATCCGACGCTGCGACCCGCGTCAAATGGTCGCGCAGCAGCGTCAGGAGATCGGGAGACAGTGCGTTGCGCCGGGCAGGCCGATTAAAGCTGATCTGCGCGATGGGGCCATCGAAGGTTAAAAGGACATGATCCGGATTGTCGCGATCGGTCACGACGGGCTACCTAAAGGCAGGAAGCGCTCGCCGGCAGCGAGCCGATCAAGCCGCTCCTGGCGCAGCCGGCTGCGGCGTGTTTTCCCGCTTTCGTCCCGCAGCGCGACCTGGGTGTATTCAATGGTTCTTGGCAGTTTGTGCGGGGCAAGCCTGCGCCTCAGAAATTGCCCGAGCTCATCGGTAGCCGGCGGGCGGGCATCGGGCGCGACTTGCAGGACCGCATGTGGCACGGCCTGAAGATCGCGATGCGGCAGGCCGACGACCACCGCCGAGAGAATGGCCGGATGCGCCTCCAAGCCGCTCTCGATCTCGGCCGGATAGAGGTTGACGCCACCTGAAATGATCACGTCGGTGCGTCGATCGACCAGATACAGATAGCCGTCGCTGTCAAGATAGCCGAGGTCGCCATAGCTCTGCCACACATCCGAAGGCGGGTCAGCCCCGATAAGCCTGTGTGTGGGGTGCGCCGGATCGACGAAAAAGCAGATTTCTCCGATCTCTCCGGGCGGCAACGCGTCACCTTGCTCGGCGCGAATTTGCACTGGCTGTGCGGGGCGGCCCACGGAGCCACGATGGCTTAGCCATTCCACGCCCCGGATCGATGTTCCGCCAATCCCTTCGGTGCCTCCATATACTTCCCAAAGGCGTTCCGGGCCCAGCCAGTCGATCCAGGCCGCCTTGAGCCATTCAGGGCAAGGGGCCGCCATGTGAATCACGACTTCCAGCGACGACAGGTCCGCGGTCTGGCGTTCCGCTTCCGGCAGATCCGAGATCCGACTCATCATGGTGGGCACCAGATACGCCCATCGCACCTTGTGCCTCTGCACCAGCTCCAGCCACTCACGCGGACTGAAGCGGGAAACCTGGATGACATGGGCACCCGCGCACAGTCCCCAGCAAACCTGGGTAAAGGAGGCGGTATGATAAAGGGGCGCTGGATGCAGAATGACATCATCCACCTTCATCATCAGCACCGCAATAGGCTGATAGGGGTCGATCAGAGAGGGCGCCGCGTCGACCACGAGTTTTGGTCGCCCCGATGACCCTCCGCTCGCTCCGATTTTCCATGGTGACGCGACCTTGGACGGACGATGTGTTTCGGCATCCGGCAAGGCGCCGCTGCCGAAATCGGCCGGAACCCAGTCCGCCGAGTTCGCGGCGGATCGATCGCCGCCTATCACCAGTCGCGGCTTCAAAATGCCGATCAACTCGGACAATTCGATCTGGGTCAAACGATGGGACAGGGGGTTGGGCGTAGCGCCCAACCGCCATAAGGCGAAAGTCAATGCGATGAAATGTGGACCCGTGGGCACCATCAGGCTGACGACATCGCCTTCCTTCACCCCATGGCGCGTCAAGGCGGCTGCGGCTGCGGCCACATTGGTTTCCAACTGTGCACGTGTGAGCGTAACACCATCGAACGTGTAAGCCGGAGCATCAGGATCGCGAGCCGCATGGAATCGAAGTGCATCGCCCATGGCGATTTGACGATGATTCGCCAGCGTCATCCACCCCTCCCCACGCATGTTTGTCGGCTTATGCCGCTGAAGGCCACTCTATACTCGGGTTCATCGAACGAGCAACAGAATTCCATATTTTTGCCCGGACAAGTCTCGGGAACGAACGCAATTTGCTCAAAAAATATGAGATAGGTCGCTGATATTAAACAATTCCATACATGGGAGATAATTTCCGTAGACAAACAATCGGATAGACGTATGTCTATTGCAAAGACACAAACACGTGGAAGTAGGAACGCGATGGAACGGCGTGGTGCCAGTCGACAGAGCGCTGGCTGATTCTGCGTGACGCCGCCGACGACGCGGTCGCGGCGCCTGCTCGCTGCGAACCACGCAGGGGCTGTTGGCGGGGTTCGTCAGTCCGGATCGCGGGACGTCAGACGTGCGCAATGATGGCGGTATAAATCATGATGACGGGCGGGCACATTTCCTCGCAAAAGCCTCACGAGCATGCGCTGCTTGAGGCGGAACTGCGCCGGGCGCTGGAAGCGACATCGCCGATCACGCTCATGCGCAGCGCGCTCGAAGGCGAGGGGGGAGCCGAACCGGCTTGGCGAGCGGTCGTTGCGACTGGGAGCCTTCATTTCGTGCTGGACGCCCCGGACGGCGGGCTTGGACTGGACTGGACCATGCTTGCGGTCGTCGCCAGGGAACTTGGACGCGTGCTTTCGCCGACGGCGTTCGCGGGAGCGGCAGTGGCGCTCCGGCTGATTGCGGAGGGCGGGAACGAGACAGTGCGGGACCGCTGGCTGCAACCTGGCATGTCCGGTGATGCAAGAGGCTGCATGGCCATCGTCGAGCGAGAGGGGGCGTTTACCGAGCCCGCTGCACGGCTGCACTCCGATCGTCTGTTCGGGAGCAAGCTTGCCGTCGCAGGCGCAGAGCAGGCTGATTTCGCGATCGTGTCCTGCCTGGACGACGGCCACGCGAGACTGGTCGTTGTGGATTTGTCCCAGCCCGGTATTTTGTTCGGACCGCCGAGTACGCTCGATCCGACGCGAGGCAATGCGTCACTGACATTCGACGGTGCGCACGCGCACAAACTGGACCTGGCGGAGGAAAAGCTCGGCTGGTCTCGCGACGTCCTCGCCACGCTCGTCGCGGCCGAACAGCTTGGAGGCGCCGAGCGATGCTTCGAGATCGCCCTGGCCTATGCCAAGGAGCGACGGGCCTTTGGCCGTGCGATCGGCAGCTTCCAGGCGGTCAAGCAAAAAATGGTCGATATGTTCCAGCGCCTGCAACTGGCGCGTGCCCATGTCGCGGCCGCCGCCCAGAGCCTGTGCGCCGGCGGCGCGGAGGAAGGAGTCGTCGTCGCCGCCGCCGCCCGTATCAGTGCGACGGATGCGTTCGACTTTACTGCACAGGAGGCGATTCAAATTCACGGCGCATTGGGGATATGTTGGGAGCATGACTGCCATCTGTTCCTTCGCAGGGCATGTCTTCTCGCGCTTGAACTTGGCTCTGCGCTCCAGTGGCGACGGCATCTGGTCAGCAGCCTTCCGCCCAAAGCCCAAATATCCGATCGCCATCGCGACTCGGCGGAACATGCCCGGTATCGCGCCGAAATCCACACTTGGCTGGCATCGCATAATTTCGGGCCGAAGCATGACAAGGTGGCGCAAGCCGACTTCGCCGACCCCCAAGTGATGCGCGCTGGGCGTGAATGGCAGAAGAAAAAGGCGGCTGCCGGCTATGCGGCGATCGACTGGCCTGCCGAACTGGGCGGCGGGGGCAAAAATCCCATCGAGCGCGAAATTTACGCCCAGGAGGAGCGCCGGCTCGCGACGCCGCCGCTCAATCTGTTCGACATCGGACTGGGCATGTGCGGGCCGACCCTGATCAGGTTTGCGACCGACGCGCAAAAGCGGCGGCTTGTTCCGCCTCTCGTTAAAGGGGAAGAAATATGGTGCCAGCTGTTCTCCGAGCCGGCGGCTGGCTCCGACCTTGCCGGTATCGGGACGCGAGCCCATCGCCAGGGTGATCACTGGCGGATCGAGGGACAAAAGGTCTGGACCTCCTATGCGCAATATGCCGACTGGGGCCTTTTATTGGCGAGATCGGACCCGGAGCGTCCCAAACATGCCGGGCTGACGATGTTCTTCTTGGGTATGCGTTCGCCCGGCATAACGGTAAGGCCCCTGCGGCAGCTTGCCGGTGTCGCGGAATTCAACGAAGTGTTCTTCGATGGCGTGCTGATCCCCGACGCGCAGCGCCTGGGCGAAGCCAACGAAGGATGGGCGACCGCGCTGTACACATTGATGCATGAGCGCTCTTTCAGCGGCGTTGGGGTCGATGTCGAAGCGCTGCTGACCGTCGCGCGCACGCGCCCGATGAACGGCCGACCTGCGATCGACGATCCGGCGGTAAGCGAACGCTGTGCGGACGCATGGGTAGCCGCCAGAGGGCTCGACGTTCTCAACAGCAAGGCATTTGCACAACTTGCGCGGGGCCAAGAGCCAGGGCCCGAATTCTCCGTCGGAAAACTGATGGCGGGCACCATGAACCAAGCGATCGCACGCCTGATGATGGACATAGGCGGTCCAGCTACGCTCGATGCTGGCGCAATCGACATTCAGCAGGACTGGCTGATGAGCGCGCGCACCCGTCTCGCCGGGGGGAGCGACGAAATCATGGCCGTTATCCTTGCCGAGCGGGTCCTGGGGCTGCCTCAGGAGCCGCGTATCGACAAGGGGCTTGCGTTCAGCGCGATTCCCTAGAGGCGGCGGTGCCAAATTTCCCGGCTGCAATCATGGAGAGCCGGTGCGCAGGACGGGAGGAACGATGACGTGCGTGTCGCATCTGGACCACTGGTAGGCATCAAGGTCATAGAGTTTGCCGGAATCGGACCCGGTCCGTTCTGCGCGATGCTGCTTTCGGATCTGGGGGCAGAGGTTTTGCGGATCGACCGTCGCGGTGCGCTGCCTTCCGCCGAGCTTGATCTGACGACGCGCGGCCGCGATGTCATCGAGCTTGACCTGAAGGACGAGGCAGACCACGCACTTTGCCGTGACGCCATAGCCGCCGCCGATGTGCTGATAGAAGGTTTCCGCCCTGGTGTGATGGAACGGCTTGGGCTGGGCCCGGTCGAAATGCTCGCCGCCAATCCGCGGCTGATCTACGGCCGCATGACGGGCTGGGGCCAAGACGGGCCGCTGGCCCATAGAGCGGGACACGATATCAATTATATCGCGCTGACAGGCGTGCTGGCCGCCATGGGAAGCCCGGACGCGCCCCCGTCGCCGCCGCTCAACCTCGTGGGAGATTTGGGCGGCGGCGCGCTCTACCTCGCGTTCGGTATCGCGGCGGCCCTCTATGAGCGGGACAGGTCTGGCCTGGGACAGGTGATCGATGCTGCCGTGGTGGACGGTTCCGCCTCTTTGATGACACTGTTTCACGGTCTGGCCAGGCGTCATCCGCAGATCATCGAACGCGGACACAATCCGCTCGGCGGGGCCAGGGCGAATTATCGATGCTATCGTTGCGCCGATGGTTGCTATATCGCAGTCGGGGCCATGGAGCCGCAGTTCCATGCCGCACTGCTGTCGCGCATGGGATTGTCACGGGAACTAGGCGAGCAGGAGGAGGAAATGGCGCTTATGACGGCATTTGCGGCGCGCCCCCGGAATGACTGGATGACATTGTTCTCCGACTGCGATGCGTGCGTGTCTCCCGTGCTCGATCTCGACGAAGCCTGCTCGGACCCGCACCTTAAAGCGCGCGGCGTTCATGTGGAAATAGACGGTGTGATGCAGCCGGGTGTAGCCCCGCGCTTTTCGCGTACTCCGGGGCGAATTCAGGGGGGTGTGCCCGCGTCCGCGGCCGATATCCCCGATCGCCTTCGTGAGTGGTGCGCGCGCGCTAGAGATGATGGCCCGCCGGAGTGACCATGTCGCTCAATCGCTTTCCCTCCCGCATCCGAAAACTCGAAGGAAAAATCCATGCACTATCGTCGTAGCGCGCTCCAACCCTTCAGGAGGGGATATTGATCAACATCGGCAGCTTGGGCGCCTGGCTCGAAGAGCATGTCCCGCAACTGGGTTCCGGGCCGGTGACCTGCCTCGCCACGGGCGACATTCCGGGGAAGTTGACATATTCGATTGAACGAGGCGATCAGCGGTGCATCCTGCGGATGGGGTCTGCGGGAGACGGCAAGGGGCTGATGCGGCAGGTGCGGGTCCTGTCGGCGCTGGACGGTACGGACGTGCCGCATTTTAGCTGCCTTGGCAGTTGTACCGACGATTACGTTATAGGCGCGCCGTTCTATGTTACAGAAGCCTTGCCAGGGTGGTCGGGGGAACTGCGCGACGGCCGCATCCACCACCGTCCGCCGTTCAATGATCTTCCTCATGGCCCTGGTCTGGCGTTCGCCATTGCCGATGGCTTGATCAGCCTTGCCAACACGGATTACAAAGCCATTGGCCTGGAGGATTTTGGCAGAGCGGACTCGTTCCTCGAGCGGCAGGTTGACCGCTGGCAGGACCAGCTCGCCAGCTATCCGGCTGTCTATGGTGTCGCAAGCCGAGACTTGCCCGGTCTGGACCTTGTCACCGCCTGGCTGCGGGGCAATAGGCCGGCAGAGTCGCGCCCCGGCCTCATGCACGGCGATGTCGGGACTCCCAACGCGGTGTTTGCCATGGATCCCCCTGCGCGGTTGCTGGCATTCACGAACTGGGATCTGACCGCCATGGGGGATCCCTATCTGGACTTGGGCTGGTTCGGCAGCCAGCTTCGCGACGGTCGGGCATCGCAGGCCGATGCGACCGGCGTGATGGCAGGTGTAGCAGGATGGCCGACCCGCCAAGAGCTGGCCCGGCACTATGCGGAACATACCGGCCGCGCCTATGATGACCTTGACTATTATCTCGTCCTGGCGATGTTCAAAAGCGCCGCTTTGCTTGAACGCTTCGTGGCTCAGGCTGCGGCCGGCAAGGCACCCAAAGCGATGGGGAAGATGTTTGCCCAGCTGGTGCTTGACAGCATGGCCAGCGCTGTACAGGTCGTGAAGTGGCGAGGCTAATCGTTTCTGTTCTCCACATTCCATCGGGTTCTGGTATGAGGGGCGGCCGTCAACATGGTCGCCCGATTTGGCGCAGAATGGTCGCACCCATTCCTTCCTCATGGTCCATCTGATGGCCGGTGCGATCCAGCGACGAATGTTCAATCTGATGTGGCGGGCAGCATAAGATGCGTCACGGCTTAAAATTTGAATGAGAATCAAAGATGCCGATCTTGAATATGGAAAATACGTCTCTTCGTCAGTCTTACAAGGATCAAACTCGGCGCACTATTCTTAAAGCCGCCCGGCGATGCTTCTACCATAACGGTTTTGATCGCACATCGATGATCGATATCGCAAATTCGGCGAAGGTGAGTCGGGCTACCCTCTATCTGCATTTCAAAGGAAAAAAAGAGCTTCTGCACGATGTAATCGGAGAGAATCTAAGTGAACAGGTAAAGCGCTACCAAGCCTTGTTGCACCTTCCTGAACCGATCCGGGATGAAGATGTACGAGACTGGATTTCCGGCTTTGTGCAGATGTTAATGAAGGAAACGCGTGTCATAGGGCAATTTCACGTTGTTATTGCACAAGATCGCGATGCACTGAAGCAAATCGTGGATAACAGAATTATTGAGATACATGCTCTGGGCAAGCGTTATTCGGCTTTCCGCATAGAAGAGGTGGATAGCGACGAGGGCCGGCGATCGCTCAATGAATGCCTCTTCATGCTGTATATGATCGAAAGTTTCGTGCGCTATGGCGATCAGGGGGATGAGGCGATGTTCGCAAGCGGGATTGATCTGTTGGCCGAGAAGCTGGCTGCCATGCTCCGCCGCTAGAGTATCCGTGATGATCCAGCCGGAGACTGCGTCCAGCATCGATCGGCTTTGAGACAGGTATGAACTGATGCGGTGGATTGAACCGCCCCGGGATTGTCGGAGGCCCTAACTCCTGAGAGGAAGGGTCTACGATGAGCAAGACGACGAACAAGTTTGCACCGGAGGTTCGTGAGCGGGCAGTCCGCATGGTGCTGGATCACGAGGGCGACTATCCGTCCCGCTGGGCGGCGATCACATCGATTGCCGAGAAGATCGGCTGCTCGGGCCACACGTTGCTGGAGTGGGTGAAGAAGGCCGAGGTGGACAGCGGCGAGCGTGCCGGCGTTTCGACCGAACTGGCGGATCGTCTCAAGGCACTGGAGCGTGAGAACCGCGAGCTGCGACAGGCCAACGAGATCCTGCGCAAGGCCTCTGCATATTTTGCCCAGGCGGAGCTCGACCGCCCGTTCAAGCGATGACCAGCTTCATTGATGAGCATCGGGGTGAGTATGGGGTCGAGCCGATCTGCCGGGTTCTGCCGATCGCCCCATCCACCTACCACGAGCGTGTGGCACAGCGCCGCGATCCGTTGCGGCAGTCACCACGTGCCCAGCGCGACGAGGCGATGAAGCCCGAGGTCCGGCGCGTGTTCGACGCCAACTTCAAGGTCTACGGCGTGCGCAAGGTGTGGCGCCAGATGCAACGAGAGGGCTTCGACATTGCCCGCTGCACAGTGGAACGGCTGATGCGCGAGCTGGGTTTGCAGGGCGTGATCCGGGGAAAGCCTGTGAAGACGACGGTCAGTGACAAGGCCGCGCCGTGTCCGCTCGATCAGGTCAACCGCCAGTTTCACGCCCCGGCGCCGAACATGCTGTGGGTGTCGGACTTCAGATCCGAAAGCGCGCGATCGTGATGCAGCAGAAGACAGGCAGGCCTGTTCAGTTTGAACTGCTGCCTGACGCCAGAACCAGCCTGTTGGCATGGCTTGAACGCCGGGGTGGCACGGTAGACGATTATGTCTTTCCAAGCCGGGTTGATCACAATAGTCATCTCAGCACCCGACAGTATGCCCGGCTTGTCGATGAATGGGTGACAGGTGTTGGTCTCATACGAAGCGAGTACGGTACGCACTCACTTCGCCGAACGAAGGCGTCGATAATCTACAGGGCTACCGGCAACCTTCGCGCGGTCCAAATTTTGCTCGGCCATAGCAAGATCGAGAATACGGTTCGCTACCTTGGAATCGACGTTGAGGATGCTCTCGCCCTTGCCGAGAATAATGAGATCTAAACCCGGCGGCGCCCGTTCCCGGTGAGGAGTCGGATACGGGCGCTTGGGACCTTGCTGCAATTGCTTTGTGCCACCTTGAGTGACTGTTGTTACGGCCCAACCAGACACGTGACCTTATGACTTTGCAGTCCGTTGGGGTCAAAATGAAATGCCCGATCCGCGGCCGCCACCCCGGCAAATGAGCCCCCCACCAGCGACGCTCAAGCGCGCGTAGCCTAGATTTAGGTGTGTCAACCAAAACTTTCGAATACTCAATTATAATAGTAGACAAATCACAGCCTCTCCACCACGGTACGTCTCGAGACCGGGCGAAACTTTTTGCCCGATGATTAGACATCAAGACGGCCCAACGGCTGCACGGGGATCAACATGAGCACAGGCGGATCACATTCTCGTCTCACTAGGCGCGCCACCTTGGGGTCGATCGCCCTCTTGTACGCCGTCGTAGCGGCGAACGGGGCGCAGGCCGAGGAGGGGACGAGTGCGGATGCTGCGCTGGACACGCCAGACGGCGGCGCCATCATCGTCACTGCACGGCGTCGCGACGAGAATGCGCAGGATGTGCCGATAGCGCTGAGCGTGATTGGCGGCGGGCGGCTCGAATCGACCAATGTCTCTACGCTCGATCAGGCCAAGCAGCAGATCCCCAGCCTCCAGATCTTCGCCATCAACCCGCGCAACACCAACATCAACATCCGCAACCTGGGCAGCAACGCGTCGGTGAGCAGCGACGGGCTTGATTCGGGCGTCGGTGTCTATGTCGACGATGTCTATTATGCACGCCCCGGACAGTCGGTGTTCGATCTTGTCGATATCGACCGGATCGAAGTGCTGAAAGGGCCGCAGGGCACCTTGTTCGGCCGCAACACGACCGCAGGGGCCGTCAGCATCACGACGCGCGCGCCCAGCTTCCTGCCCGAGGCCACGGCGGAAGTGAGCGTCGGTAGTTATGATTATGTCCAGGCGCGAGCGGCCGCGTCGGTGCCGATCATCGACGACAAGATCGCGATTCGCCTGACCGCATCGAACACCTATCGCCAAGGTACAGTCGACAATGTGCGAACCGGCGGCAAGTTGCTCGATCTCAACAGCCAGACGCTGCGGGGTCAGATCCTGTTCAAGCCGACCGAAGCGTTCACGCTGCGCATCATCGGCGACTACTCGAAGCGGGCGGAGGACTGCTGCGTCAGTTTGCCCGCCGGCGTCGTCACGACGCTCCCCGGCGGTGTCCCGATCGCCAATAATTTCTACCAGCGCGCCGCCAGCCTCAATTACACGCTGCCGACTCTGAACGCCTTCGATCGCGTCACCGATATCAATGCGCCATCCTATTACACGGTTAAGCAGAGGGGTATTTCCGCGAACGCGCAATGGGCACTGGGCGGCGTCGCGCTGACGTCGATCACGGCGTACCGCGCCTGGGACTGGGAGCCGCATAACGATTCGGACGCAACCGGCTTGTCGGTCTTCAACCTTTCGCAGACCACGACGCATCAGAAGCAGTTCAGCCAGGAGTTGCGCCTCGCCTCCACCGGGACGCGCACGATCGACTGGGTCGCGGGCCTCTATTATTTTCACCAATCACTGCCGACCCAGGCACTGACCGAGTTCGGAAGCGACGCGGCGGGCTTCGCGCTTCCGCCCACCGTGCCGGCCGCGATCGGCAACGCGGCGCTGGACGGCTTCAGGTTCGTCGGCGATTCCCGCGCCAAGACGGACAGCTATGCCGTATTCGGGCAGGCCAACTGGCACCTGAGCGATCGGTTGACCCTGACCGGCGGGCTGCGATTCACGCATGAAAAAAAGTCCGGCAACTTCGACCAGCGCCAGATTGGAGGGACCGACCTGTCGACGCTGCCAGCCGCGATCGCCGGAGCGGCCGGTGCGATCCGCAACAATTTCGGCCCCGTCAGGAGCTACACCGCGCGCACCACCAACGACAGCCTCTCGGGGCAGGCGACGCTCGCCTACAAGCTGTCGCCCGATGTGCTAACCTATGCGACCTATGCGCGCGGTAACAAGTCGGGCGGCCTCAACATCGCCAATCTGCCAAGCGGCGTGGACCCCGTCGTCGGGCCCGAGAAGGTCGATCATTATGAGCTCGGCGTGAAGACGACCCCACTGCCCGGCATCACCCTCAACGGCGCCGCCTTCTGGACCGAGATCCGGGATTTCCAGTCGACCTTCTCGGACGCCGCGCGCTCGCTGACTTACCTCACCAATGCCGCCAAGGTACGTTCGCGCGGCGCCGAAATCGATCTCCAGGCGGAGCCCTTCAAGGGCGCGTGGTTCTACGCTTCGGCGACATACGCCGACACCGTCTACCTGTCCTACCGGAACGCGCCGTGCCCGTTCGGCGTCCCCGGGACGGGCGGCACGACCACGTGCGATCTGAGCGGGCAATCGCTGCCGAATGCGCCGCGCTGGGCGCTCGCGGCGGGCGGCGAGGTAGCGCGGCCGCTGGCCGGTACAGAGGTCTATGTGGGCGCGGACTGGTCCTATCGGTCCTCGTTCAATTCGGCCGCTGACAACTCGCCGTTCGGAACGATCAAAGCCTATTCGCTTGTGAATGCCCGTGCCGGAATCCGGCTGCCCGGCGGGCGGTGGGACCTTTACGGCTGGGCACGCAACCTGTTGAACAAGGACTATTATACCCGTCTCGGCCTGGCGCCGTTCAACAACGGCCTGCTGGTCGCCAGCGTCGGCGAGCCGCGCACATATGGCATCACAGGCCGGTTCCGCTTCTGATGGCTACGGCGACGGTGACCCCCGGAACGCAGCTGTCGGGCTGGCGGCTCACCGCCTTCTCGACGCTGATGGTGACGATCAGCGGCGCGGCCTTTCCGCTCACCGCCTATCTGCCCGCCTTTTACGCCCAGTATCATGGCATCGCGCTCGGCACGGTCGGCCTGGTCTTCGCGCTGGTGCGGATTCTGGATACGCTCTGGGATCCGCTCGTCGGCCATCTGTCCGATCGGAGCCGGAGCCGTTTTGGGCGGCGACGCATCTGGATCATGATCGGGCTGCCGATCTACGTCATCGCGACCTGGTTGACGTTCATGCCGGCCGCGAACGTTGGCCCTGTCTATCTCGCGGCATGTTTGCTGCTGATCTACGGCAGCTGGACCATGCTTCAGATCCCCTATTATGCCTGGAGCGGCGAGATCTCTGGGCACTATCACGAGCGCACCCGCGTCCAGGCCTATCTCGGCGTTGCCGGCGCGGTCGGCCTGATGCTAGTCCTTTCGGTGCCCACCTTGCTCGATCAGATCGGCCACGCCGCGCAGGACGCGAAAGTGGCGGCTATGGGATGGTTCATCATCGCGACCGCCGTGATCGGGGGCACATTGACCCTGACGTCGTTCGGCGAAGCGCCACCACCGCCGCCCGGCAAGCCGCTCGGCTTCGTCAACGCCCTGCGCCTGCTCGCCGGGGAGCCTTTGCTGGTGCGCGTACTGCTCTCCGACTTCGCGGTGACGATCGGCCAGACCGCGCGCGGCACGCTGATGCTGTTCTTCTTCGCGCAATATATGAACCTGGGTGCGGCGGTCAGCCTGATGTTCACGCTGCAATATACGTTCGGAATCATCGCCTCGCCGATCTGGCTGCGTATCGGCTACCGGCTGGGCAAGCATCGGGCGCTGGTGCTGGGCGAGGTGCTGCAGGCGCTGATAAATCTGTCGCTGATGCTGGTGACGCCGGGGGGCATCGTGCTGCTCGCGATCCTGACGATCGCGCAGGGGCTTACCCAGAGTTCGGGCAATCTCATGCTTCGCGCCATCGTCTCGGACGTCGCCGACAAGCAGCTGCTGGAGACCGGAACCGACCGGGCGGGCCTGCTCTTCTCGGTTTTCGGCCTTTCCATGAAGGCGGGAAATGCCGTCGCGATTGGCTTCGTGCTGCCGCTGGTCGCCTGGCTCGGCTTCAAGGCGAGCGGCCCGAACGACGCGGATTCACTGTTCGCCCTCAAATGCGTGTTCGCGCTGGTGCCATTCGCGGCGCACACGCTGTCCGCGCTCATCATGCTGCGCTTTCCGCTCGACGCGGCGCGTCACGCACAAATCCGCGACGCGTTGGAAGCGCGGGGCGCCGAGCCGAAAGTCCAGGTCATTTTGCCACAGGAGGTAGCCCCGTGACGATCACTATCAATGCACCGGCCGACACCATGCCCTTCACGATCGCGCCGGTGGCAAACCGGATCGGCGCCGAAATCATCGGTCTGGATATCGCACGTCCGCTTCCCAAAGCTACCGCCCGCGCGCTGTGGAAAGCGCTGTGTCGATACAAGGTACTGTTCTTTCGTGGTGCGAACCTCGACGACATGGAGCACGACGCTTTCGCGCGCGCGCTCGGTGAACCGGTCGGCCATCCAACCGTCGGCAACGGCCCGGGCACTCTAGCGCATGTCCTGGAACTCGATTCCGTCTACGGTGCCAACACCAACAGTTGGCATACCGACGTGACCTTCGTGCCGGCATATCCTTCGGCATCGATCCTGCGGGCGGTGACGGTGCCCGATCATGGCGGCGATACGGTGTGGGCGAACACCGCGACGGCCTATGATGATCTCCCGGTGCCGCTGCGCGCGCTCGCAGACCAGCTGAGGGTATTGCACACCAATCTGTTTGACTATGCGATCGCCCCGGCCATGACCTCCGATGACGCCCAATATGCCCGGGTCGCCTCCACGCCCTATCGCACCGAGCATCCCCTTGTCCGCATCCATCCTGATACCGGCGAGCGAACCTTGGTTTTGGGCCATTTCGTGCAGAAGATAGTGGACGTCGGCAGTGCGGATTCGATCCGTCTTTTCCGCATTTTCCAGGATTATATCACGCGGCTGGAAAACACGGTGCGCTGGCGCTGGCAGGCGGGCGACGTCGCTATCTGGGACAATCGCGCCACGCAGCATTACGCGATCAACGATTATGGCGACGCGCGTCGCGTCATGCGCCGGATCACGCTCGCCGGAGATCTGCCGGTCGGCGTAGATGGGCGCCGGAGCAACGCGCGCGACATCGCCGCGTGACCTGGTGGTTCGATTTCCGCCGTATGCATTGACTAACCCGGAGGTGATACCCCTGCTGGGTCCACTGCGGGTCCACCAGACAGAAAATTTGGCCGTATTCGAGAGGACTATAGCATAGCAAGACGGCCTAAAAACAGGGATTTATCATGCTCTGGAGTACCTCAGCGTACCCCAGAAAAGATAGAGCCCAATTTTGCCAAGGTTGGGGTCGAGGGTTCGAATCCCTTCGCCCGCTCCAGTTTCTTTAGGGAAATTAAGAACTTAGGTCGATAACGACCATCAAGTTCGCGGTTCTTCACGTGCTGCGGGTCCACCACCCACCCTTACTCCAGCGTAGTCGATAGCATGTCGTTGGCTCGATCACCTACGCGTTCCGCTAGGGTTGTGGTGAGCAGGTGCCTCTGCGGCGCGCGAAACCGGATTTTCGAGGCAGCAGGATCGCACTGTGCTAGGCTGAACGACGAACCGGCTGACGCAGGTAGGACCAGGAAGAGGTGCAAGCGGTCCTTGTGGGTATGTCGGTCGAGGTAGCGCATTGCCCAGTCGGCCTTTTTCAGGTCAGAAGAGGTCTCGAAAACGCCGTATTTATCCTTTGTAATTCAGTATTTTATGAATTATGTCTTTGGCCTATACTATAATCGCGATGCGCGCCATCTTGGCCGCCAGCGCCACCACGACGGTGTTGAGGGTGGGAGCGGGAGAGACTCGAACCTCCGAAACAAAAAGTCCCAGGGTATCGTCTGGGCGCTGCTGCGTCACGAACGCATCTACGAGCCTGTCGCGTAAACGACGTGAGCGAGATCGGCCAATGCGGCGTGCACCGGCCGGATGATGTCTGCGGGAGGTGAGTTGAAGATGGCCTGACAGTCGACCGGTGTCCTGGAACCCTACGGCGTAAAATGGCACTCGATGCCGGCCCCTTTATGAGGACCAGGACGCGCGGATCTCAATCTTGGCCAACGGCACCATGCTGAAAGGCCGGATACGTTTTCGCAGACTGCTCAGATCGTCAGACACAAACCGCTTGCCGACGGGGCGAGTCATACGTTTGCGCCCTGACCGTGGGGGGTGGACCTTCACGATCGTCGCATTGACCATGGCATATTCGAGGTCCGGCTCGTCCGCCAGTGCATGAATATACGCATGAAAACATCGGATTCGCGCCAGTCGCGGAAGCGCCGGAACGCCGTGCTCCAGTCGCCGAACCGTTCCGGCAGATCGCGCCACGGGCTGCCCGTGCGCAAAATCCACAATACCGCCTCCACGAACAGCCGGTTATCCCTATCGCTCCGCCCAGGGTCCGTTCGCTTGCTCAGGCAATGCGGTTCAATCTTCGCCCACTGGGCATCCGTCAGTACGACTCGATCCATCCGAAGCTTGAAGCACATTCCAGCCATCCTGTGAATCCCCACGCGGCCTAGTCGACGCGCTTGACGGCAGAATGCAGCACTTCGCGGTCCCGAGGGTACGTCCCGGAGGTCGCCGACGCGCAGCGCAAGCTGATTGCTGCGCAATTGGCATGGTGAATTTCGCCATCGCCGGATCTGCTGCTGCGCGCGCCTCTTCGCTGGCCGATGGCCGCGCTGAGCACAATGATGTCTTGCGTCCGCAAATCAAGAATGCAGGCCGCATCCATAACTTGACACAAATGTAACTACTCGTCATTTCCTTGCCCAAGCATCCGGCGCGAAGACCGGACCACAACGGAACCCAAGGGGAGGATTTATGAAAAACCATGTATTCGCGGTCTGCTCGGTAATTGCGATCGCTGCCGGCGCCATGCCCGGAACCGTTTATGCGCAGCAGGTCTCGCCCCAGCCGCCGGTCGCCCAGACGGGCAGTACCGACGGGTCTGGAAATGCAATCGCGCCTACGACGCCGGTTGCCGCCGGCGCGGCGGCTGACGCCTCGGCCAGGCAGGGCGGGAACGTCGGTCTGGGCGATATCGTGGTCACGGCGCGCAGGGTCGCGGAAAATCTCCAGAATGTGCCCGTGGCTGTCACGGCATACAGCGGCGCTGCGCTCCAGCAACAGAATGTCCGCGCGCTGCCCGAAGTCGCCAATTTGACGCCCGGCCTGGTTCTCACCCAGTCGACCACCAGCCCGGCAGCGGTGCTGGTCCAGATGCGGGGGCAGTTGCAGCTGGACACGCTCGCGACCCTGGATCCGTCGGTCGGCACCTATGTCGACGGCGTATATTGGGGCCGTGCGTATGGCCTCAATGCGTCTCTGGTCGACATCGACAATTTCCAGGCCTTGAAGGGGCCGCAGGGTACGCTGTTCGGACGCAACACGTCCGGCGGCGCCATACTGATCAACACCAACGATCCCAGCTTCGCCGATGGGCTTTCCGGTTCGATCTCGGGCACCTACGGGCGGTTCAACTATCAAAACCTGACCGCAGTGCTCAATGCGCCGATGGTCAGCGATCGCGTTGCCGCGCGAATCGTATTAGCGGGTGATCGTCGTGACGGCTATGCCACTGAAATCGGGACGGGCCGCAAGATCCAGAACCTCAACAATTACCTCATTCGCGGTAAGCTGCTCATAAGGCCGACCGACACCTTCACACTGCTGCTGGCGGGCGAGACATTCCACAGCAAGACGCAGGACGATCAGTGGCATCTGGGGTATTTCCAGCCAGGCTCGCTGGCTTCGCTGGAAGGTGGGATCGAGCAGCTTGGTGCCGCGGCCTGTAATGCGGACCTTGCCGCATGTTCAGCCGCAGGCGATGCCATCCTCGCCCAGACGCAGGCTCTCGGGGGAAGGAACCCCTATCGCACTTGGGTCACCTCGATCACGGAATCGAGTGTGCGGACGCAAACATACAGTTTGACCGGCACGCTCAACACCGGGTTCGGTGCGATCAAGGCGGTCGGCGCCTATCGCGATATCCGGTCGGCCGTGTCCAATCTCGACAGCGATGGCACGCCGGTCAGGATCCTCGATTCGTCTGATACCGTCGGGCTACAAGATATCACGCAGTGGTCGGGCGAGGTCACCGCGACGGGCCAGGCTCTTGCCGACAAGCTCGATTTCGCTCTGGGCGCTTTCGTCTTCCATGAATATGGTTCGGATGGCACGCCCAACTCCTCGCTCACCGAGTTTACCCGTCAGTTCACCGGTGGCACGCGCCAGATCGACGTCCAGGGCGGCGATGTCGACACAAAGAGCTGGGGCGTCTACGGCCAGGGCACTTATCACATCAGCGAGCAATTGTCCGCGACCGGCGGCCTGCGCTACTCAAGCGACAAGAAGCGGCTGAGCACCAGCAACGGCACCTTATTGGGTGAGTCGTTGACCGATCCTAATGCGGTCTTTTTCTGCGGCTTTGCGACCGGTTGCCCCAATGTGCGATCGGCAACGTTCAGTTCCGTGTCATACACCGCGTCGATCGATTACAAGCCGAACAATGATTTGTTGCTCTATGTGAAGACGGCGAAGGGCTTCCGGGCCGGCGGGTTTTCGCTGCGCGGTCTGGACATTGCCCCGGAGTCCGTGCAGCCGTTCAGGCCGGAAATCGTGTACAACTACGAAGTGGGCATCAAGAGCGAGTTATTCGACCGCCGCTTGCGCATTAACTTCGCCGGATATTATTCGAATACGAAGGATGTACAGCGCAACATCTCTTATCTGATCGGCCAACGGGTCGTCACGGCCACGCAGAATGCCGCCAGCGTCCATATCTGGGGCGCTGAGATGGACGCCAGCCTGTTGCTCCCCGCCGGCTTCAGACTCGATGGTACGGCTGCCTATACCAAGCCGTCCTACGCCAGTTACGTCGTCCAGGGCTTTGACCGCAGCAACGAGCCGTTCCCGTTCGTGCCGCGCTGGACCGCAACGCTGTCGCCGTCCTGGCAAGGCGAGGCGGACTTCGGAAAGCTCAGCGCGCGCGTCGACTTCGCCTATCAGTCGAAGATGGCCACATATAATCAGGGCTTCTTTGTGGATGGAAGTGGAGTCACTCGCGATGCCACCACCGGCTTGCCCTATCCGGCCGATGTTGCGGCTGGCTTTACGAAGGCTGCCACGGATGTGCAGCACGTGCTGGTCAATGCGCGCGCAGGCGTGACTTTGAAGGATGGAGCCCTCGACATCTCCGTTTGGGGCAAGAACCTGACCAACCTCAAGGATCGGGTCGTCAGCTTGACCATTCCGCAGCTTGGTGAAGGGTCCGTCCGTCTGCGTGAGCCGCGTACCTATGGTGTCACCGCGAGCGTCAAATTTTAAGTCGCCCTGTCACCGGAGAAGTCGACTGACTTCTCTGGACGTTCGTAAAACTATCAAGCAAAGGTAGAGCATATGGGTGATTTCAGGTTCGACGGCCAGGTCGCGATCGTGACCGGCGCAGGCGGCAAAGCGCCCAGTCTGGGGCGTGCGCACGCGTTGTACCTCGCCGCTCGGGGCGCCAAGGTCGTCGTGAATGACCTTGGCACCGGCCCGGACGGGCGCGGCGTCTTGCGAGCGAATGCGGATGAGGTCGTCGAAGAAATCAGAAGGGCCGGCGGCGAGGCGGTCGCCGACACCAACAGCGTCGCCGATCCCGCGGGGGCGGCCTTGATCGTCAAAACCGCCCTGGATGCTTTCGGCGCGATCCATATCCTGGTCAACAACGCTGGGATCGCACATCTGGCCGATTTCGATGATATTTCCGACAGCGACGTCCGGAAGATGATGGACGTGCACCTGCTGGGCCAGATCTGGATGTGCAGGGCAGTCTGGCCCCATATGGAACAGCAAGGCTATGGCCGCATCGTCAATGTCGGATCCGCGGCGATGTTCGGCATAGCCGGATCGGCGATCTACGGCGCGGCAAAAGCAGGCGCCTATTCGCTGTCCAAGGGGCTGGCCGTGCAGGGGGAAACCTGCGGCATCAAGATCAACACTCTGCTACCCCGCGCTGGAACTCTGGCGATCACCCATCTTCAGGAGCAGTCGGACAGGACCGCCGAAATCATGGGGCTTTCGGCCGAGCTCGTCGCCCCGATTGTCGCGCTGCTCGCGCACAGTGAATGTCCCTGCTCCGGCAAGGGAATCGAAGCGGGCGGCGGCCGGGCCTGGGAAGTGGCGTACGCAGTGACCCAGGGATACCGGAACGACAAGTTGGACCTTGAGGATCTCGCCGCCCACTGGGACGAGGTCGTCGACAGGACTGACCTCGGGGTCATGCCTGACATGTTCCCTGAAACACCGATGACGCTCAAGCCCTACGTGCCAGCCTGACGGCAAAGCTGCATAGCGGTTCGATTGTTATTCTGACGAGCCGAACACCGGCGCAAGCGCGCCGGGCGTTCCTGCAAGATCGAGGCGTCACGCCGGGCGGGCTTGTGCCGGCGAACGAGCCCGAATATCAAACCGGCGGGCTCTCATTATGACCGCGGGACCAGCGGGGGGCAGGTCAGCTGGACACCCGCAAAAACTCTGGCGGACTTAGGGCATTCGTGTTTCATTGATTGGGTAGCCATTGGAGGCGATCTGTCATGGACCCCAAGTCTCTTTTCAGCCTGAATGACCATCTTGAGATGCTGAGCCGGCATGGCGATCCACTGGAGGTTCT
>Ga0207658_10000856_pt1 | contig 25445 bp, 24 predicted proteins | sample KBSS33metaG_FD_184322 | JGI IMG/M metagenome (GOLD analysis project Ga0207658, IMG submission 184322) | Switchgrass rhizosphere microbial communities from Kellogg Biological Station, Michigan, USA - KBS S3-3 metaG (SPAdes) (version 2) | ecosystem: Host-associated > Plants > Roots > Rhizosphere...
GGTGGTGGAAATGCGTGGCGTGGGCTCGACTCATCGCGTCAGTGCCGCCAGGCGCTCGCGCCGAAACGAGCCAGCAGCGGGTGTGCCGCGTCGCCGCTGACGGCGACGACCTTGGTCAACGCGTCGGCCCACAGGCAGCGCGTTGCGGCGACGCTGACATGCGCGCTCGTCGCCGGCCCACGGTTGCCCCGCGCGAGCCGCGACCGGCTGCGCGGGTCGAAGCGGCTGGTCGCGAACGCGCCATCGCGCAATGACGCGAACGGCCGGACGCCACCGGCGCGCTCGTCGCGCAGCTGAATCGACAGCTCGGCGGCGCCGAACGCGCGCAGGTCGCCGCCCGCGTTCACCCAGCCGCTGCGCGCGCCCTGTGCGATCAGCGCGTCCACCGCGCAGTCCACGGCATAGCCCTTGCCGATGCCGCCGAGGTCCAGGCGCACGTCGTCGCTCAGCTTGATCAGGCGATCGCCCTCGACGCGCCACCCGAGCGGCGCGCTGCCCAGGCTGATGTCGAAGGCGCCGTGACTCGCTTGCTGCAGTTGGCACGCGGCCGTCAGCACGTCCAGCGCCTGGCGCCGCAGCATCAGCGAGTCGCCGCGCCGCAGCGCATGAAAGCGGGCGATGTCGCTGTCCGCGTCGAAGCGCGACAGGCACGCCTGCACCTGCCCGACGACGGCGAACGCCGCATCCAGCGTGGCGTGCCCGCAGGTGTCGTCGGCGCCGACGCCGATCTCGACCAGCGTGCCGAGCAAGGGCCGTGCGCGACGCTGCCAGGCTCCGACCACCGGCGCGTGGTTCACGTCAGCGCTCCGGCCCGGCGCGCGAGCGCGACCACCGCCACGATGCGGCGCACGCCATCGGTCACGTGCGTGCAGCTCAAGGTGGCGCCGCTGATGTTGGCGATGTCGTCGCCGACGCGCAAGGCCGAGGCCGCGCCCTTGCCGACGAATTGTTTGCGCCAGGCCGGCAGGCGGACCTCGAAGCCGTGGCTCTCGCGATAGGACAGGATCTCGACCTGCTTGATGCTGCCGTCCAGGGCGATGCCCACCGCGTAGCTGATCAGCTCGACCTTGCCGATGACCTCGTCGCTGACGACGAACCCGAGCGTCGCGCCGCCCCGCTTGGCCACGCTCACGGGCCACCGGGCCGACCGGCCCCGCACGCCCTGCGCATCGAGCTGCTGCAACTGCGCGGCGTCGAGCGTGACCTGGCGCGCTTCGAACGTGTCCGCGTCGGGGAACATCAGCTTGGCGGCCTGTTCGGCACTCAGGTAGTCCACCGCGAAGGCGCTGCTCGACGCTGTCGCCGCCGCGAACACCGAGGCTGCCAGCACCACGCGCATCAGAAACTCCAGCCCAGGCCGAGGTCGAAGCGGTTCAGGTCGGCGTTCTCGCGGAAGCGCTGGTAGTCGGCCTTCAGCACGATGCCCTGCGAGACCTGCAGGTTTGCGCCGACCGTCACGACGCGCTCGGCTCGCGCCGCCGGCGGCGTCAGCCCGGGGCCGAGATCGGCGTAGGACTTCGCGGTGTTGAACTGCTCCCAGCGCACGAACGGCGACAGCGCATAGTCGCCCTGCGACCAGAGCTTGTAGGCGCCCTGAACATAGACGCCGTCGAACGACTTCGGGATCAGCGTCGGGTTGCCGACGAGCGCGGCATTCAGCGCCGCCGTGTTCGAGATCGTGCCGCGCGTGTAGACGCTGGAGAAATCCCAGCGCCCCGGGCTCCAGCGCGCGTGGATGTCCCACAGCGTGATGCGGGCCTTGTCGAGCGCCTGCGCCTGCGTGGCTTCGCCGCTGAAGATCGAGCCGCCGACCAGCAGACCCGGAATGCCGCGCCAGTTCGCGGCGCCGAAGACCGCGAGGTCGTGCGCCTTCGCGAGCGCCATCTCCTGGTGGATCGAGCCGAGCGGCGACTCCTTGCCTTCGGTCGAACTCGCATCCCACTTGTTCAGGTCGAAGCCTGTCGTCACGCCCGCCTCCAGGGTCAGGCCGTTGTCGAAATTGCCGACGACCTGCACCCCACCTTCGCGCCACGTGCTGGGGATGATCGCGGTCTCGACGAAGTTGCGCTCGACGCCGTAGAACGCGGTCGGCTCGTGGTTCTCGTTCAGCAGGCCGACCGGCATCAGGAACAGCCCGGCGCGCAGCGACCAGATCGGCGTCAGCTGGCGTTCGACATACGCCTGCTCGACCTCGACCTCGCCGGGGTCGTCGGCCGAAGAAACTGCATGCTCGACTTCCAGCTCGGTCACGACCTTGGTCTTCTCGTCGAAGCGGTGCTGGTAGCCCAGCACGAAGCGGCGCACGTCCGCCTGGGCGTTCTGGCCGGCGCGGGTCGGGCGGTTGTAGTTGAGTTCGCCGTAGCTCGTCAGCACCGTGCCGGGGCCGAACAGCGAGCCGGAATAGGCCGGCGCCGGCGGGGCCACGACAGGCGCCGCAGATGCGGCCGCGGCTGCGGTCGGGGATGCGTCGGCGGAGGCGGGCGCGGGCGCCTGCGGCTGCCGCTGCTGGAGCCGCGCGAGCTGTGCCTTGACGTCGGCGAGCTCGGCCGCGAGCTGGTCGAGTCGGCGTGCGAGATCGGCCTCCGTGCCGCTCTGCGCGAAGGCGCCGAAGGCGGCGAGCGCGAGAGCGGCGGCGACAAGTGCCTTGGTGGCCACGTGTCGTGGGCGGATCGGGTTCATGCTCATGCGAAGTTATCCGGGTTGTCGGGATGAAATCCGAACTGCTAATGCGAATGGTTCGCAATCATATCCCGACCCTGGCGCTGCGGGCAGAACGAATGCGGCGCGTGCGTTGCATCGACGCCGCAGCGGCGTTAGCGTGACGGCATGCGCAGTTCGTCGAACGCGGGCTGCGGATCGGACGGAAGCATGGACAACGTCGAGGCCATCGTGGTCGGTGCAGGCCCTGCCGGTCTGGCGTGTGCGGCGAGCATGCGCCGGGTCGGCGTGCGTACGACCCTGCTCGAGAAGGCAGACAGCGTCGCTGCCGTCTGGCGGCGCCACTACGATCGTCTCCATCTGCACACCGACAAGGGGCACTCCGGCTTGCCCGGCAGGCCGATGCCTGCAAGTTTCCCGCGCTACCCGTCGCGCGCCCAGGTCGTCGACTACCTCGAGGACTACGCGGCGCACTTCGACCTGCGTCCGGTGTTCGACTGTGCAGTGCAGGCCATCCGCCGTGAAGGTTCGACCTGGCGTGTCGCTGCCAACCAGAAGTCATGGGTCGCGCCGGTCGTCGTGCTCGCCACCGGGTGGGCGGACTTCCCGAACGTGCCGACCTGGCCCGGGTCGGACCTCTACCGCGGCCGGGTCGTTCACAGCAGCCGCTATCGCAACCCCGGCGCGTTCGCGGGCGGGCGCGTCCTCGTCGTGGGGTTCGGAAATTCGGGTGCCGAGATCGCGCTCGATCTGGCCGAGGCCGGGGTCGAGGTGAGCCTGTCGGTGCGCGGCCCGGTCCGGATCCTGCCGCGCGAACTGCTCGGGCTGCCGATCCTGACCTGGGCGATCGCGCAGGCATTTCTGCCCGCACGCGTGGCCGATTTCATCAACGCGCCGGCGATCCGCCTGGCGGCGGGCCCGACCAAGAATCTCGGCTTCGAAATCGCCGCCAAAGGCCCGCTTCGCATGATCGAGGAAGACCGCCGCGTGCCCCTGCTCGATGCCGGCACGCTGGCGCGCATCCGCGACGGCACGATCAAGGTGCGCCCCGGCATCGACCGGTTCACGAATGACGGTGTCGTGTTCGACGATGCGCGCGCCGAGCCGTTCGACGCCGTCATTCTTGCGACCGGGTTCCGCCCCGATCTGCGCGCGCTGCTGCCCGCCGTGCAGGGCGTGCTCGACGAGCAGGGCATGCCGCTCGCGACGGGTCGCGCAACGCCGGAACCGGGCTTGTTCTTCTGCGGCCAGACCGTCTCGGCGACCGGGCAGTTGCGCGCGATCGGCATCGAGGCCGAACGGATCGCACGGTTGGCCAGCCAGATCAAGCGTCGCTTCGCGCCGCCGCGACCGCGTTGACGTAGCCGTCGCGCAGCACCTTGCTCGGGTGCGACGCGGTGACGTGGCCCATGAAGGGCGGCATGATCTCGTAGCCGAGCAGTGTCTGCAGGCGTGGCGACATGCGCCGCACCAGGGCGGCCGGAATGCCGAGGTAGAAGTTCTCCTGGGTGCGCGCCCAGGGTTCGCAGTACTGGTTCGAGAACGCCAGCCGCGGCGCGGCGCTGCGATTGGCGCCGCCGCGGTGCATCAAGGTGCCGTGGAAGAAGAGGCAGGCGCCCGCCGGCACGACCATGGTCACCAGCGATCGCTCGAGCGCCGGCGGCATCGGCGCGTCGGCATCGCGCCCGTCGTAGGCGCCGGCGACCTGCGCGTCGCTCCAGCGGTGGCTGCCGGGTATGACCTCGGTGCCGCCGTTGTCCATCGTGAAGGCGTCGACGGCGACGATCGTGCTGAAGCTGATCGACGGTCGCGGCCGCGGGATCGGGTAGAACGAATCGTCGTGGTGGATCGGCTGCGGCGTTTCGCCGGGGTGGATGCAGATCGCCTGGCTCGCCGTCAGCAGAAAACCCGGTGCCAGCAGCCGATCGAGCAGCGCCAGCACGCGCGCGTCTTCGGCGATGCGCTCGAAGACGCGCCCTCGGCCGACGAGCGTGTAGACCCGCTCGGTGCGCAGCCCTTCGAAGTTGTTGCGGCCGCTGTGCGTGCTCAGATGCGGCGCCAGGCCGGCGCGCACCTGTTCCATGTCGTCTGGCGGCAGGAAGTCCTCGATGACCGTGAAGCCTTGGCGGTCGAGTTCGCTGAGGTGGTGCTGGGCGTCCATGTCGCTGCGAGATGGGCCACCCAGTGTGCCTCATCCGGGCGGTGAGCCGCCGTTGTGCGGCGCGCCTGCTCGATAGGCGCCGTCGTCGGCATTCGGGTCCGCCGGCGGCATCTTCGACCACAGCAACGAGTCGGCGTTGCGGCCCTCGTCGGCGACGCGCATGCGTGCGCGCAGCAGCTGGACTTCGACGCGTGCCAGCAGCTCACGCGCGGAGAACGGCTTCACAAGGTAGTCGTCGGCACCCTGGTTCAGGCCTGCCACGCGTTGTTCCTCGCCGGCCTGCGCCGACAGCACGATGACCGGCAGCGCGTGCGATTCGCGGCGCGTGCGGATGTGCTGGATCAGCGCGCGGCCATCGAGATTGGGCATGTTCATATCGGTCACGACGAGGTCGGGCAGCGCCTGCTCGATCGCGTCGAGTGCCTGGCGCCCGTCGGACGCGGTGGTCACGTCCCAATAGGGCAGCAGCAGCCTTTCGACATAACTGCGCATATCCGCGTTGTCGTCGACCACCAGGATGTGCTCCCGGACGACGCCGGGCGATGCGCGCACCGCTCTGGCCGTCTGCCGCAGGGAACCCGCCGGACCGGCGCGCAAGGCATCGTCGACGAATGAGGACGAATCGAGCGAGCTGACGGCCGGCGTGCCGGCTGCTTCGATCCGATCCTGCGGCAGGTGCGCGCTGCCCAGCGGGATCGTCACCGTGAAGCTGCTGCCCTTGCCGAGCTGACTCTTGACCGACACCGTGCCGCCGTGCAGCCGCACCAGTTCCTGCACCAGGGCCAGGCCGATGCCGGTTCCTTCCTGCGAGCGGGCTCGCGTGCCGGCCACGCGGTGGAAGCGATCGAAGACATTGGGCAGATCGCGTTCGTCGATGCCCGCGCCGGTGTCGCGGACGCCCAGATGCGCCTCGGAACCCTCGACCGCTAGCACGACCTCGATCTCGCCCTCGAGCGTGAACTTGAACGCGTTCGACAACAGGTTCAGAACCACTTTCTCCCACATGTCGCGGTCGACGTAGACCGGCTCCGGCATCGGTGCGCAGCGGACTTCCAGGCGCAACCCTGCCTGTTCGACGGCGGAGCGGAACACCGACACAAGGTCGAGCGTGAACGCGGTCAAGTCCGTCGGCTTGTAGTGCGCATCGACGCGCCCGGCCTCGATGCGCGAGAAGTCGAGCAGCGAATTCACGAGCTTGCGCAAGCGCAGGCCATTGCGTTGCACGAGCCGCAAGGATTCGACAATATCGGTGTCCAGGGCAGGGCGCGCCAGCAGGTCGTCGACCGGACCGAGCATCAGCGTCAGCGGTGTGCGGAACTCATGGCTGACATTGCCGAAGAACACATTCTTGGCCCGATCCAGTTCGGCCAGGGCCTGCGCGCGTTCCCGCTCCTCCAGGCGTGAGCGGGCATCCGACAGTCCGGTCGCGACCTGGTCCGCCACCAGCGAAAGGAAGCCGTGATAGGCCGGATCCAGCCGACGCCGCGTGCTGACGCCCAGCACGAGCGCGCCGGTGATGCGCGACCGGCCCACGCCGGCCAGTGGCACGACCACCGCCTGCTGCACCAGCGCGCCCCAGTGGTCGGCGATGCCGACACCGCCTGCCGCGAGACCCTCGATCAGCTGTTCTTGGCGGGTGCCAATCGCCCGTGCAATGGCCTGCCCGGCGGCGCTCGTGTCGATATCGACGGAGATCGGGAGCCGCCCGGACACGCAGGGCGTATTGCAGTCGACCAACCGGGCAACTCGCGTTCCGGCATCGACCTGGTACAGCGCTGCGAACGCGATGTCCATGCCGTTGCTGGGCAGCAGCGCCAGCATCTGCCGCCCCGCCGCATCAACCGACGCCGCTTCGTTCGTCGACAGCGCAGCGAGCTCGCGTAATGTGCGCAAGCGACGCTCGCCGATAACGCGGGTCGTTTCCTCGACGACGACGCACAGCATGCCGGCGATCCGATCTTGGTCGTCGTAGATGGGGCTGTACGAGAAGGTGTGGAAGGTCTCCTCGTCGTACCCACTGCGGCGCAGGAACAGCCGCAGGCCTTCGTCGAAGGTGGCCTCGCCGGTGCGCAGCACATGGTCGATGCGCGGCCAGATATCGGACCAGATCTCTTCCCAGACCTTGTCGGCCCGCGCGCCCAGCACCCACTCGCGCTTGACGCCGACCGTCGGCAGGTAGGCATCGTTGCAAAAGAAGGTGCCCGCTTCGCCCCACATCATCCACATCGCGAAGCGCGAGTCGAGCATCACGCGAACGATGGTCTTGAGGCTTTGCGGCCATTGCCGAGGCGAGCCGAGCGGTGTGGCAACCCAATCGAGCGCGCGCATGCGTGCGCCCATTTCCCCGCCACCCTTCAGAAACTCGAGCGAACCCGGGTCCATGAGTGATCCTCCTTTGCGGCGAACACTTTTTTCCAGCGGCCCGGCGCTGTCAAGCCCCCGCGGCTTGCCCGAGATCGCCACTCGCTGGGATTCGGATTGCGGCTCCCGCACGGTGTCGATGCGCGCACGGCTCAACAGAGCGGTCGCATACGCACGCCGGGGACCGGCCGGGCGCATCGACACATGATGAAAATACTATCAGGTGAGGTTGAAACTATCCAGTCACCGGAAGCGCTTGGTGAATTCGCGCACCACCCCGATGATCTTCGCCGCGCCGAGGGGCTTGATCGGGTAGCGGCTGTTCAGCGGCTTGAGATAGAGATCGCCGCCGTCCTTGACGAGTTGCTTGAAGGTCGTCTGATTGGCGTCATTGAGCACGATCACGTAGTCGCCGGCCAGGGGCGGCATCTCGGGCTCGACGATGACGATCGAGCCTTCGGGGAAGGAGTCGCCGGTGTCGCTGACCATGCTGTCGCCGTGGACCCGCAGCGCGTAGGTATGGCGCTTGACCTGAACCGAGACCGGCACGGTTTCGAACCGCCCCTTGGGGTGGAAGTTGTCAATGACGGTGTAGGCGCCCGCCTCGACCTCTGAGACCAGCGGGACCTCAGAGCGCACGTCCAGCCCCCGGCCGACGTTGGAACCGCCGGACATCAACTCGGCGACCGACAGGCCGAGCAACTTGGCCACACGCGGCTGGTTGGCGCGTTTGGGCGCGGTACCTCCTGGCTTTTCCCATTGCTGTACCGCACCACGGCTGACCCCCAGCGCGACAGCGAACTGCTGCTCGCTCAGACCAAGCCGACGGCGCCCGTCACGGATGAGTCGATGAATGCTCACAGTCTAGAGACTATGTCCTTCAACCGATAGAAACTATTTCAAGGATAGGAGTCCGCGCCGCCCTTGCAAATGGCCAAGTCCCTGTGGCGCGCGATCGGCGCTCGGGCCGGCCGCTCGTCGAGCCCGACTACCGGATCGTGCGCGGCGGGACCGAGCGCCCTCGCGAAGGCGCCGGCCTGCTCGCCGCGTCCCTGCCGGCGCAGCGCCGCGGCGCGAAAGCGGCGGGCGCATGAGCAGGTTGGTTTCCGCACTGCCGAGTCCGGCGGGCGTCGCTGCCAGCCGGGCCGCGGCCACCGCCGACGAGACGGTTTCCTGCGCGTCGGCGGCGTCGGCGCGATCAGCACGCTGCAGACCTCGTTGACGGTGGCGCTGACGACCGCGCTCGTCGGCGCGCGCGGCGGGCCGGGCGCGGTCGCCGGCTACGGCACCGGCGCGCGCCTCGAGTACCTGCTGATCCCGCTGGTGTCCGCAGGCCTGGCTCGGGTTGTTCGGCCACGACCCGCGCATGCTAGAGACCGGCGTCGCCTACCTGCGCTTCGTCGGGCTGATCTACGGCTTCTCGGCCTCGGCCTGTCGCTCTACTTCGCGTCGCAAGGGGCCGGGCGGCTCGCGTGGCCGCTGTTCGGCGGGTTGCTGCGCATGCTCATCGCTGTCGGCGGCGGCTGGCTGGTGCTGAGCTTCACCGCTTCGCTGAACGCGGCCTTCGCGGCCCTCGGTCTGGCGCTCGTGGTCTACGGCGTGACGGTGGCGACCGCGATCGCCTCGGGCGTCTGGTTCCGCGCGCCCCGATCAGCGGCCGCGTGCGCTAGCGCATCGCACCGTTGATCGAGATGACTTGGCCGCTGATGTAGCCCGCGTCGTCGGACGCGAGAAACGCGACCAGCGCCGCGACTTCGTCGGCGCGGCCGGCGCGCTTCATCGGCACCAGGCGCTCGATCGCCGCGCTGTCGAACGCACCGTCGGCCATGCCCGACTCGATGATGCCCGGCGCGACTGCATTGACCGTGATGCCGCGGCTCGCGAGTTCGAGCGCGAGCGCCTTGGTCGCGCTGTTCAGCGCGCCCTTCGCGGCCGCGTAGTTGACCTGGCCGCGGTTGCCGGCGAGCGCGGCCACCGACGAGATGTTGACGATGCGCCCCCAGCGCGTGCGGATCATCGGCAGCGTCAGGGGCTGCGTGACGTTGAAGAAGCCATTCACCGAGGTGTCGATGACGCCGTCCCACTGCGCCGCGCGCAGCGCCGGGAACGCGCCGTCGTCGTGCGTGCCGGCGTTGTTGACGAGCACCTGGATCGCTCCGCCGCCGAGCAGCTGCGCGCACGCGGCGTGGGTGGCCGCGCGATCGGTCAGGTCGAATGCGATCGCTTCGGCGCTGCCGCCGGCGGCGACGATCTCGTCGGCCAGCGCCAGGGCCGCCGCGAGCCGCGTGTTGGCATGCACGATCACGTGCAGGCCGTCGCGCGCGAGGCGCTGCGCGATCGCGCGGCCGAGGCCACCGCTGGCGCCGGTGACGAGTGCGCGCCGCACGCTCGGTGAGGTGGGCTTCATGCGGCGAGCGCCGCGTTCAGCACGACCGCCGCGCGCCCTTCCGCGAGCAACCGGTTGCCGTGGTGGACCGTGAAGGCATAGAGGATCTGGCGCGCGTCGCCGGCCTGGCGCGTCGCCTCGACGAGCAGCTCGTCCGCGCCGCCGTCGAGCGGCGGCAAGTCGTCGAAGCGCAGCACATGCAGCCGCACGCCGCGTGCGCTCGCCAGGTAGCCGGGGCTGGCCGGCGAGCTGGTCGCCTGACCAATCAGCGCGCCGTGCAGCGCCATCGCCTGCGCGGCATACTCGATCGCGCAGGTCGCGAGCAGGCCACGGCGGCTGCGCAGCGGGTGGTCGGCGTCGCGGTGGTTGTCGGCAGCGCAGACGAGGTGCTGCAGGTCCCATGCGTCGAGCCGCGCCAGCAGGCACATCGCGCCGCTGTGCGGAATCAGTGCGGCGATGCCGTCGAGCGTCAGGGTGCGGGGCTCGTTCATTCGCAATCGACCTGCAGCCGCGTTCCCGCCAGGTAGTCGAGCACGACGCGGCGTCCCGGGGTCGCGTGTGCCAGCGCGATCAGCAGCGGCAGCGCGGCCGCGGCGGGGATCGCGCGGCGCAGCGCTTCGAGCGCGCTGTCGTCGCAGCGCGTCGCGGCGTGGCCGGCATCGACGAGCGTGATCGTCAGCGCCGCGATCGACCGCACTGTGGCCGCCGGCGCGAGCAGCAACGCGACGCCGAAGTGATCGGGCAGCGGCCGCACCGCGTTGAGCGGCTCGGGGTAGGGCGAATCGCTCGCGACCAGCAGCATCGGTGCGCCGCTCAGCGCCACACTGGTAGCAGCCTCGATCAGCCCGGCGCCGAAACTGCCGTCGAACGCGCACAGGCTGGTCGACGCCGCGCGGCTGCCCACGGCGATGTGCCAGGCGCCCGAGGCCGCGTTGTGCACCGAGTTCGTGAAGCGCGTCGGCGAGACCATCGGCGCGTCACTGGCCAGCGTCTCGCACAGCGCGTGGCAGTTGGTGCCCTCGCCGCTGCTCGAGGCGAACACCGTGGCCAGGTGCGCGGGGTCGGCCTGCGCCTGCGCGACCGCCTCGTCGGCGACCGCCAGCGCAAGCTTGACCGCGGCCCCGGCGCGGCGCCGCTCGGCCGGCGGCAGGCGCGTCGGCATGGGCAGCACGGTCGGTGCCGCGACCAGCGGCTGCGCACCGTTGAGCACGGCGCCCGCGGCGGTCCAAGAGGCCAGTCCCGGCCCGAGCAAGCCGATGCCTTCGACCCACACGCGCAAGCTGCTCATTCCGCCGCCCCGAGCACCAGGCTCGCGTTCGAGCCGCCGAAGCCGAACGAGTTCGACAGCACGCGGCGCACGCTCGCCGCGCGGTTCGCGAGCAGGTAGTGCATGCGCAGCGCCGGATCGCGCTGCGTCACGTTCAGGCCCGCCGGCATCAGGCCGTGGCACATCGCCAGCAGCGCGATCGCCGCCTCGACGCCGCCGGCCGCGCCCAACGTGTGGCCGGTCGCGCCCTTGGTCGAGCTGCAGGGCGTGGCCGTGCAAAACACGCTCGCCACCGCCGCGTCCTCGGCCGCATCGTTGCTCGGCGTCGCGGTGCCGTGCAGGTTGATGTAGTCGATGTCGCCCGGCGCGAGGCCGGCATCGGCGAGCGCCGCGCGCATCGCCGCGATGGCGCCCAGCCCTTGCGGGTGCGGCGTGCTCATGTGGTAGCCGTCGTTGCTCTCGCCGACGCCGAGCAACCAACCCTGCGGCGGCGTGCCGGTCTCGCGCTCGAGCAGCGCGAACGCGGCGGCCTCGCCGATCGACAGGCCGTTGCGCCCCGCGTCCCACGGCCGGCAGATCTCGGTGGCCAGCAGCTCCAGCGAGTTGAAGCCGTAAAGCGTCGTCAGGCACAGGCTGTCGACGCCGCCGACCACGGCCGCGTCGATCAGGCCGGCGGCGATCAGGCGCGCCGCGCTGCCGAACACCTTCGCGCTCGACGAGCACGCGGTCGAGACGACCCAGGCCGGCCCGTCCAGGCGCAGCGCGCGTGCGACGAAGTCGGCGACCGAGAAAGTGTTCTGCGTCGCGCCGTAATGGAAGTCGGCTGGCAGCGCACCGTCGGCACCGCGCCGGCGGTACGCGAGTTCGGTCTGCAGCAGCCCCGAGGTGCTGGTGCCGAGGAACACGCCGACGCGCCGCGCGCCCCAGCGTGTGCGCGCGGCCGCCACGGTGTCGAGAAACCCGTCCTGCTGCAGGCCGAGCCAGGCGAGGCGGTTGTTGCGGCAGGCGTAGGCGTTCAAGGTCGGCGGAACGATCACTGTCTCGACGCCCTCGACCTCGCCGGTCCAGGTGGCCAGCGGCAAATCAGCGAAGCGCACCGGCGCCAGGCCGCTGCGCTGCGCGCGCAACGCGGCCAGCGTCGCGGCATTGCCGGCGCCGAGAGCGGTCGTCAGCGTGGCGGCGCTGATCGCGAGCGGCTTCATGCGAGGGCTTCGGCCAAGGTCACCGCACGCAGGCCAGCCTGCTCGAACTGTTGCAGCAGGCTCGGCAGGACTTCCAGCGAGACCGGCTTGCCGCTGGTCGCGACCGCCGCATGGCGATCGTGCAGCAGCAGGATGTCGCCCGCCGCGAGGCCGCGCGCCAGGCGCGCGAGCACGACCGACGGGTCGCGGCGCGCGGTGTCGAAGCCGCGACGCGTCCAGCTCGTCAGTTGCAGATCGAGCTCGTGCAGCGCTGGCGCGAGAAAGACGTTGCGCAGCCCGGCCGGTGCGCGGAAGAAACGCGGCGCGACGCCGGTGATCTGCGCGAGCGCGTCCTGCGCCTGCACGAGCTCGCGGCGCACGCCCTGCGGGCCGAGCAGCGAGAACGTGTGCGCGTGCGTGAAGCTGTGGTTCTGCACGCTGTGGCCGCGCCGCACGATCTCGCGGCACAGCGCGGCGTGCTGCTGCGCCTGATGCGCGACGCAGAAGAAGGTGGCGCGCACGCGGCGCGTGTCGAGCAGGTCCAGCACGGCGGGCGTGACGGCCGGGTCGGGGCCGTCGTCGATCGTCAGCGCGACCTCGCGGCGCGCGACCGCCGCCGGCGGCAGGCGCCGCAGGTTGCTGCCTAGCCAGGTCGAGCGCGGCCACAGGCCCGTGCCGGTGATCAGCGCGTGGTCGAGCGCGACAGCACCCAATGCCCACGGCCACAGCGCCGGCTGCGCCAGCGCGAGCGCCCCCGCGCCCACATGGCAGGCGACGCTGGCCTTGAGCAGGGGCGGCAGGCGCCAGTGCGCGGGTGCGGCGGTCGGGGCCGGGGAGGACGGGGCGTGCATGGGGTCGCGGGTGGGAGGCCGAGAGATTCTCACACGCGGCTCAGCGCGCCCGTGACGGGATGAACGCGGCCGACAGCAGCAGGCTCAAGAGGATGCCCGGCGCCACGACCTGGCCGATCGCGAACAGCGCCGGTATGCTCGAGAACGCGAGCAGGCAGAACGAGATCACCGCGGTCAGGTTCGCCAGCGCCAGAGAGGCCAGCGTGTCGTTGTCGACGACCCAGGGCGTGCCGGGCGGGGCCGCGTCCTGGCGGGCGCGGATCTGGTCGAAGAACAGCGCGTAATTGGAACCGATCGCCACCGTCAGCAGCAGCCCGACGAGGTGCAGGATGCCCAGCGCGACGCCGAGCGCGCTGAAGCCCGCGAGCACGATCAGCACCGCCGCGGCGACCGGCTGCGCGATGCGCCACAACCGCGCCGGCGAGCGCAGGTGCAGCGCCAGCAGCACACACACCGCGAGCGCGCCCAGCAGCGCCTGCAGCGTCGCTTCGTGCAGGTAGCGTGCGTAGAGCGCGTGCAACTCGGCGCCGATGTCGACGACCTGCGCGCCGGGTACGCCGGCGAGCGCGCTGCGCAGCGCAGCCGGATCGATCGCCTTCGCGCCGGCCTGCAGGCTCAGCAGCGCGCGCCACGGGCGGGTGCCGTTACCGGGCACCAGCAACGCATCGAGCGCGGCATACAGCGGCGTGCCCTTCAGCGACGCGCGCGTCAGCAGCGCCTGCTGGCGCGCCGCCTGCACGTCGGCGACGAAGCCGCCCAGACGCGCTGCAGGCAGCGGCCCGTCGATGGTGGCCTCGGCCAAACGTGCGCTCAGCGTCGCCGCATTGGGCAATGCGTCACGGCGCAGTTGCTGCAGCGCCGGGCTCGGCAGCACGCGCGCCGGCGATTCGTAGCCGGCGATCACGCCGGCATCGATCAGCTTGTCCAGGCGCGTCCCGGCCGCTTCGGCGGCGGCTAACGCACCGGCCTCGTCGGATGCCGACACAGCGACCAGCATGCCCGCATCGGTCGCCCCGAGGTCGGCGCGCAGCTCGGCATCGATCGCCATTTTCTCGGCGCCGACCGGGCTCAGCGAGCCCAGGTCGCCGCGCCAGGGCGACGGCAGCCAGGCGAGCGTCAGCGCCGCCAGCAGCGCGACCGCGGCGAGCGGCCCCCTCAGCCGTGGCAGCACCGTGGTGCACGCGCCGACGAAGTGGCCGAGGTGGCGGCGCAGTCCCATGCCGGGCGCACCGTCGGGCGACGTCACGGTGAGCACGTGGCGGGTCGTCAACGCCGCCGCGCTCAGGCCGGCGATCGAGAACACGCCGAGTTGCGCCAGGCCGGGGAAACCCGAGAACAGCAGCGCCGCGAAGCCGCAGATCGAGGTCAACAGGCCCAGCCGCACGGTCGGCCAGTTGTCGGCGAGCCAGCGCCGCGCCCCGTCGCCGGCGGGTGCACCGGCGGCCGCCCGCGCCTGGATCAGGTAGTAGATTGCATAGTCGACGGCCTCGCCGATCAGCGTGGTGCCGAAGCCCAGCGTGATGCCGTGCACGTTGCCAAAGATCAGGCTGACCGCGGCGATGCCGGCGAGCACGCCGGAGCCCACGGGCAGCAGCGCGGTCGCGAGCGTCTTCAGCGAGCCCCCGAAAGCGAGCAGCATCAGCGCGACGATCGCCACCCCGCCGGCGATCGCGAGGCGCTCGACCTCGGCCTTGATCTGCGCGCGCGACGCGACTGCGAACGTGCCCGAGCCCGAGAGGACGAGCTTCAAGCCTTGCTGCTCGAAGGGCGCGAAGCTCGAATGGACCAGTTGCAGCGTGCGCTGCTGCGCGTCGAGGTCGGCGCCGTCGGCGTGCGTGGTCGCGATGAGCACCGCGCGTGCCGCGCTGCGCGAGATCCACACGCGCCCGTCGCTGCGGGGCGCTTGCGACGGCAGCATGCTCTCGGCCATGCGGACCGTCTCGCCGGTCGGGTCGCGCAGGATCACCGCCTTGATCGCGGCACCGCCCGGCGTGCCAAGCAGCGAGGTCGCCTCGTCGATGCCGGCGCGCAACCCGGCCACCGTGAAGCGCTGCGCGTCCACCGCCGGGCTCAGCAGGTAGCGATGCTCGAACAAGAATTTTCCGGTCGCCTCGAAGCCGGAGTTGTCGCCGTTGTGGACCGCATCGAACGCGCCGCTGGCGCGCAACGTGTTCGCCAGACGCAGCGACGCCTCGCTGCGCTGAGGCGCCGTGCCACCCTCGATGCCGATCAGCAGCAGCCGCGCCGCGATGCCGCCGCGCAGCTGGTCGAGCAGCACCGCCTGCTCGGCGCTCGGCGTCGACGGCAGGAAGGCCGACAGGTCGGCGACGTAGTTCGTGCGCGCGCTGATGCCGGCGGCGACCACGACGAGCACCAGCCACAGCGCGATCGCGTGGCGGCGCACGACGTTGCGCAGGCGGGCAAGGAGGCTCGACATCGCGGCGGCGAATCAGCTCGCCGCGCTGGCCGGCCGCGCGCCGGGAACGACCGGCTCGATCGTCATCACCGAACGGTCGCCGTCGGCCATCGCGACCACGACCTCGCGCACCAGCGCCTGTGCGCCCGACAGTCGCACCGAAATCACGAGCTCGCGCAGCCGCGGCTCGTTCGGCTTGAGTTCGAGCTCCCAGCGCTGCGCCGTGCCGCTGACGCTGGCCGAGAAGTTGCGCTCGATCGCCGTGCGGTTGCCGGTCAGCGTGCCGCGGATGGCCTCCATGATGACCGCGGCCTCGGGCACCGAATCGAGCGGCACCGTGCGGCTGCGCGTGCCGCGGCTCATCGTCACTTCGTTGCCGACGACCGCGATTTTTTCCTGCGTCGGCTTCAGCGTCTCGCGCACGAAGGTGTCGGGCGCTTCGAAGCTCAGTCGCCCGGACGACTGCAGCGTGCGCTCGAGCATCGCGACGTTGCGCTTCTCGACGAAGGTGGCCTCGCCGGCCTTGACCTGCGCGAGCGTGCGCATCAGCTGCACGAGGTCGAACGCGCCCTGGGCCTGTGTCTGGCGCGCCGGCCAGGCCAGCGCCACGCCGCCCGCGACCAGCCGCGCCAGCGCAGCGCGGCGCGTCGGTCGATCAGTGCGGGTCGGGGTGAGCGGCGGCATCGTCGGCCCAGAAGTCGAAGAAGTTGAACCAGTTGTACGGCGTTTCCCGACACAGCGATTCGAGCTGCGCGACGTAGGCGCGCATCGCCGCCTGCACGCGCTGGTCGACATCGAGTCCACCGGTGTCGGCCCCGGGGCGGAAGTCCGCGAGCGGTACGAAGCGCAGCTCGTAGCGATCCGCGCCATCGTAGAGCCCGGCCATGAAGATGACCTGGCGGCGCAGCATGGCCGCGAGACGGAACGGGCCATCCGAGAAGCGCGCCGGCTGGCCCAGAAAATCGAGGCGCAGGGTGCGAGAGCGCTCCGAATGCCCCGGCAGCGTGCGGTCGGCCAGCAGCCCGGCCAGGCCGCCGTCGTCGAGCCAGCGCCGCAGCGCCAGCATCGCGCCGGGGCGGCCGAGCGCGATCGTGTGCAGCTGCGCATTCGGCGCGACCGCCGCGAGCGTCGCATTGATCAGGCGCGCGTTGTCTTCGTACATCAGCATCGCGACGCGCGCGCCGCGACCCTGCGCGCTCGCACGCAGCGCCTCGAAGCTGCCGAGGTGCGCACCCACCAGCATCACGCCTTCGCCGGCGGCCAGCGGCGCGTCGAGCACCTCCACGCCAGTGCTCACGACCTCGAACGCATCGAAGCGGTCCTGCAGGAAGTAGACGCGGTCGAGGATCGTCGCCGCGAAGTGGTGGATGTGACGGTAGGCATCGACCCAGCGCACCGGGCGGGCGAGCACACGGACCAGATAGTTCATCGACGCGCGCCGCGCGCGTGCATTGATCAGAAGGAAGTACAGCGTGATCGGGTGCAGCACGAGGCGCGCGGCGGGGCGGCCGGCGCGGATCGCGATCCAGCGCATCAACTGCAACGTCCACAGGTTGCTGCGCTCGCGTTCGCCCGTCCAGGCGCCCGGCGCGCGGTCGGCCGGCGTGCTCATGAAGACGCCTCGAACTGACCCGATGCCGCGAGGCGCTCAGCCTCGCGCAGCTCGAAGCGCACGCCGCGGGCGCTGGCTTCCAGTTCGATCGTCAGCTGCGCGCCGGGCCGCACCGGCGCGAGGAATTTCGCCGCGGCGATGCGCGGCGTGCTGCCGACGAGTGCGGCGAGCGCGGGCTCGTCGAGGATCGCTTCGAGCACCTGCGCCAGCAGCGCCACGCCCGGCAGCAGCGGCTCGCCCGGAAAGTGGCCGGCGAACGCCGGGTGGTCGGGCGCGACGGACCACTCGATGCGGTGCATCGCCACCTCAGTCGCGACCGGCCGCGAGCACGCGGTCGGCCCAGGCCGCGAACGTGGTGGCCGGCAGCTTGCCGGTGCCGGCCTCGCGCGGCAGCGCCGCGACCGCGACCACGCGCCGCGGCAGGAAGGCCGCGTCGACGCGCTCGCGCAACCCGGCGAGAACGCGCGCGTGCAGCGCGTCGGCACCGAGTTCGGGCGCGGCGACGATGAACGCGACCGGCCGCACCACGCCGCCGTCGCCCCCGTCGGGCGGCATCCAGAACGCGCCGTCGTGCACGCCGGCGATCGAGTTCAGGTGGTAGTTCAGGTGGCCGAGCGAGCTGCGCTTGCCGGCGATGTTGATCAGGTCGTTGGAGCGGCCCAGCAGCCGAAAGGTCTGCGCATCGACGACCTCGAGCACGTCGGCCAGCAGGGTCGGCTGCGGCACGTGGCCGCCCTGCACGACGGCCTCGGCGCCGTCGCCGCTCAAGCGCAGGCCGTCGAATGTGCACCACTCGGCGCCCTCGGTCGTGCGTCGTGTTGCGACCTGGCCGGCCTCGGTGCAGCCGTAGATCTCCAGCAGCGGCGCGGCGAGCGCCGCCTCGGCGCGCGCTGCCAGCTGCGGCGACAACGGTGCGGTCGCACACAGCGTCAGGTCGATCGCCGGCAGCGCGACGCCGGAATCGAGCAGCATCTTCAGGTGGAATGGAGTCGTCACCAGCATGCGCGGGCGCGGCGCGCGCGCCAGCGCGGCGGCGATGTCGGCGGGGAAGAACGGGCGCGCTGCGTCGAACGCGGCGCCGCCGAGCAGCGCGATCAGCACCGTCGACTCGAAGCCGTACATGTGCTGCGCCGGCACGGTCGCGACCAGGCTCACGCCGGACAGTGACGTGCGCCCCATCTGCCGCGCCAGGCGCTGCGCCCCGGCGCACGTGTTGCGCACCAGCAGGCCCCAGTGCTTGGCGTGCGGCACCGGCGCGCCGGTCGAGCCCGAGGTCAGCACCTGCGCCGCGAGGGCCGCCGCGTCGATCTGCGGCACCGCCGCCGTGGTGTCGGCAGGCGCAGGTTCCTCGGCATGGCGCACCAGCGGCAGCGCCACCTCGGGGGCCTCGGCGTCGCTCAGCGCATACGTCGTCGGGAACAAGCTGCGCAGCCGCGCGACCGTGTCCGGCGTGTGGTTCGGCGGCATCAGGTTGGCCTGACCGCGCAGCATCGCCGCACCCAGGCCGACCGCGAAGCGGTAGCGGTCGGCGGTGATGTTGAGCATCGGCCCGGCCTCGGGCAGGCGCGCCGCGAGCGCGCGCACGTCGGCCAGGTACTGGCGCCGCGACAAACGCTGGCCGTCCCGGTGCGCGAGGGGCGCCTCGAGGTCATCGGCCCAGATCAGCGGCTGCGATGTCGTCGTCATGCGGCGGAGTCGCGCGGCGCGGCCGGCGCCTTCGCGGCGCCGCCGTGCAGGTAGGAGCGGATCGCGTCGGCCACGCTGCTGCGCTCGAACTCCGGGTGCAGCCGGTAGCGCAGCAGGTACTCGGCGCCGAACATCAGGACCACGCTGATTGGCGACAGCAGGTTCGCGAACACCGCCCAGGCATCGAACGGGGCGAGCGCGTAGAGCAGCACCGAGACCGCGCAGATGGCGACGAAGTACAGCGTCCACGCGAGCGTGCAGTGGCGTGTGTACAGCGCCATCGCCGGTGTGAACTCGCGGTGCACGCGGCGCGCCAGCGTGGTGATCAGCGGCGTCTGGCCGGCGCGCAGCGTGCTGCCGAAGGCGACCCCGAGGAATCCGTTGATGCCCACGTGCTGCGCCAGGTACAGCAGTTGCGGCGAGCTGCGCAGCCCGAGCAGCGCTTGGCCACACAGCGCGGCCACCAGCAGCGCGGCGCCGCCCGCCAGCCAGCGCTGGCCGGCGCGCCAGGCGCCGATGGCGACCGCCACCAGCATCGGCGCGAGCACGCCGACGACGTTCCACGCCGAGGCCGGCGCGCGCGTCATCAGCCAGTGGCACGCGAACACGTACACCACGCCGAGCAGCGCGGCCGCGACGATGCGGATCCCCAGGCGGGCGGGCTTCACGAGCCGCCCCTATGCGACCCGGTGCGCGGCGATGTGCTCGGTCAGGCTGGCCAGCGAGGTGAAGATGCGCACGTTGTCCTCGTCGTCCGAACGCAGCTGGAAGCCGTAGCGCTGCGACACGACCAGCGCCACCTCGAGGATGTCGATCGAATCCAGGCCGAGGCCTTCGCCGTACAGCGGCGCCTGCGGGTCGATCGCTTCGGGAGCGACGTCCAGGTTCAGGGCTTCGACGACGAGTGCCGCGACTTCGCGCTGCAGATCGGTTTGGACAGAGGTCATGCTGGTGTGGGCCCGTTTGGCATCTGTCGCCGCGCTGGGCGCGGAGCGGCCAAGCGCCGGAACAATCGAATCGCCGGGCGCCGCAAACGCCGCGCACCCGGAAACCCAAGTTTACCAAAGGCGCCGCCCCGGGCTGCCCGGCTTGACCCTGCCCGGCGCTACCGCGCGAACCCTCATCAACCCGACTGGTGCCGCCCGAGGTGGCCGTGATCGGCGCGGTAGGCACAGACGCAGGCCACCAGCGGCTGCGCGTCGGCCAGCGTCCAGGTCGTCGGGATCGCGCCGCGCAGCACCTCGGCGTCGCGGCGCTCGACGCGCAGCAGTTGTTCGCGGGCGAGCGGATCGCTGTACTCGACCAGCACCTCGTCGTCGGCGAGCTCGAAGTGCTTGTGCACCAGGTGCAGCGCAAAGCGCTGCAGGCGCCCGTGGCGCAGCAGCACCTCGCGCAGTTCGGCCATGCAGGCCAGGTCGTGCAGGTCGAGCGCCGGCACGTCGCTCAGGTCCGCCAGCCGCGCCCATTGCAGCGCCTGTATCGTCAAGCCGTCCAAGTGCTCTCCCGTGAGATCAGCGTGGCGCACGGTAAGCCGCGCGCGTTACCGCAGCGTTATGCGCCGGTCGCGGAGAGCGCCGGCACGCGCAGCCCGAGGCGCCGGCCGGCGCGCGCGAGCAGGTCGCGGTTGATCGGGTTGCGGTGCAGGAAGCTCTCGAGAAACGGCGCCGGCACGTTCGGCAGCGCGCGCTCGACGACCCAGGCGTGGCCGCGCGCCAGCGCGGCGTCGGTGGCGCGCTCGTCGCCCCGCTGGTCGCAGGCGAGCGCGACGATCCACCAGGCCTCGGGCAGGTACATGTCGGCCGGCTCGACCGCGTCGAGCAGTGCGGCGACCGCGTCGAGTTCGCCACGCTCGTCGCCGAGCGCTTCGGCGCGGCGCAGATGGTCGAGCCGCATCAGCCGCGCACGCATCGCCACCGCGCTGTGCTCGGCCGCGTCGGCCTCGACGCCGAGTTGCGCGCAGAGCGCCGCGGCCTCGGCCGGGGCCATCGTCAGCGTCGCGTCGAGCCGCGCCAGCATGCGCACCAGGTGATCGCCCTGCGGGCCGACGATCGCCAGCGCCTCGTCGAATGCGGCCTGGCCGGTGCCGCCGAGCGCGCGCTCGATGCGCGCGCGCAGCAGCGCGCGCCGCGCGCCGACGCCGTGCGACGCCGTGTCCTCGACGGTCAGGGCCTGGCGGGCGCGCGCGAACTGGCCCAGCTGCAGCAGCAGCGCGGCGCGGTAGTTGGCGGTCAGCGCGGTCCAGATCGTCGGCGCCTCGGTGCCGAAGCAGGCGTCGGCGCGGTCGAAGTCGGCCAGGGCTTCGGCGTAGCGGCCGAGCGCGCCGTTGGCCACGCCGATGTACAGGTCGGTCGCACCCGCCGACGGCCCGACCGCGGTGCCCAGCGGATCGCGCAGCGCGCGTGCGCGCTTGCCGTGGTCGAGCGCCTCCTGCGGCGTGCCGAAGTTGCTGACCACGACTGCGAGGTTCGAGGTCAGCGTCGCGAGCTCGGCGTGGTCGCCCAGCGCCTGTGCGCTGGCCATCGCCTTGCGCAAGGCCTCGGCGGTGTCGCGCAGGCGCTGCGCCGCCTTCAGCGCGTAGGCGTAGTCGGCCCAGAAGTGGTGGCGCTGCTCGAGGCTGCCCTCGGCCTCGACGATGTCGCGGAAGGGCTCGATGATCTCGAGCGCCTCGCGCGCACGGAAGGCCTGCGACAGCGCGACCGCGAGCAGCCGCGCTGCCTCGAAGCGCGGCCACAGCGCGCCCAGCCGCGTCGCGGTCTCGAGCGCGGCGCGCGCGGCGGCCTCGCCGCCGGCCTGGTCGCCGGCGTACAGGCACACGGTCGCCTGCGCGGTCAGCGCGCGCATGCGCTGCGGTTCGGTGCGCGCGTCCGCCGCGAGCCGGCCGGCGAGCACCAGCGCTGGCGGGATGCCGCGCACCACGATCAGCGACTCGACGCCGTCGGCACGCGCATCGAAGGCCTTGCCGGGCTGGCCGGCGCGGTCGAAGCACTCGGCCGCCTGCTCCCACAGCGCGACTTCGTCGGCACGCCGTGACGCGCGTTGCGCCTCGCCCGCCGCGATCGCGTGGACCTCGCCGGCGCGCGCCCACGCCTGCGCGCGCGCCCAGTGCGGCGCGACCCGGGCGGCCGAGCGCCCGAGCGCCTCGAGCGCGGTGGCCAGACGCGCATGCAACGCCTGCGCAATGCTGTCGGGCAGCTCGCGCGCCGCGGTCTCGGCGATCAGGTCGTGGGTGAAGCGCCCGCCCGCGAGCAACTGCGCCTGCTCCAGCTCGCGCCAGGGCTCGACGATGTCCAGCGGGTGCGCCTGCAGCACCTGCGCGGCGACGTCGGCATCGAAATCGGCGCCAGCCAGCGCCGCGACGCGCAGCAGCCGCAGTGCGGGCTCCGACAGCCGCGCGAGGCGCCGACCGATCAACGCACCGAGCGCCGCCGGCACCGGCAGCCGTGCGCCCGACGGCGGCGCCGCGCCCGCGCCGAGCGCGAGCATCGCGCGCAGCGTCTCGAGCGCGAACAAGGGGTTGCCGCCGCTGTGCGTAAGCAGCGGTGCGGCCCAGTCGGCGGCGTCGAACTGCGGCAGCGCGAGCGAGTCGAGCAGCGCAGCAACGCCGGAGGCATCGAGAGCCGGCACGGTCTCGGTGTCGACCGCGCCGTGGTCGGCGCCCTGCAGCCAGTCGCTCAGCAGCGCCGGCACCTCCAGGTTGCGCACGCCGAAGATCCACGCGAGGCGCTCGTCGCCGGACGCGTCGGCGAGCGCCAGCAGGCATTCGAGCGAGGCCTCGTCGGCGTGGTGCAGGTCGTCGACGACGAAGCCGGCCAGGCCGTGCTGCGCCCACGCCGCGACACTGACCGCAAGCGCCTGCTGCAGTCGCAGCGGGTCCAGGCGTGCGGCCGGCGCGGCGCCGAAGGCCGGCAGCAGGCGCGCGAGTTCCTGCCCGACCCAGCCGTCCAGGGGTGCGTCGAAGCGCGCATGCGCCAGGCCCGCCAGACGAGCGAGCAGCGCGTACGGCAGCTTCGCCTCGCCGGCGTGCGCGCCCACGGCCAGCAGCGCGGGATGCGCCGCGACCAGGTCCTCGAGCAGGCGCGACTTGCCGATGCCGGGCTCGCCGCTCAGCACCAGGCTGCGCCGTTCGCGCACCGCGCTGTCCAGCCGCTGGCGTTGCGCGTCGCGGCCGATCAGGCGCGGCGGGCGCTGCACAGTGATCAGCGGTGCGTGCGGGCGCAGCGCGGGCAGGTCGCCGGCGGCGATCTGCTTTGCGAGTGCCGCGGTCTCGCGGTCCGGCGCGGTGCCGAGTTCGGAGCGCAGTCGCTCGCGGCAGCGCTCGAACGCGGCCAGCGCCGCGGCGCGGTCGCCGCGCAGGTAGTGCAGCCGCATCACGCGGCGGTGCGCCTGCTCGAGCAGCGGTTCGTCGGCGAGCAGCCGCTGCGCATAGGCCAGCGCGCGCGCGATCTCGTGCTGTGCCTCGTGGGCCGAGGCGGTCTCTGCCAGCCACGCGGCACGCCGCTGGCGCCAGCGCTCGCGCGCCATTTCGACCCACTCGGCCAGCGCTGGGCTGTCGCTGTAATCGAGCGTGCCGAGCAACTCGCCGGCGCCGGCCTGAGGATCGTGTTGCAGCGCCGTGCGTGCGTCGTCGAGGTCGTGCGTGACGCCGTCGGCGAGGTGAAGATCGTCGGCACCGAGCACGAACTCGCAGCCGCTCGCGTGCTGCAGGCGGAACAGGCGCTGGCGCAGGCTGTTGCGTGCCTGCGCCGGGGCGGCATCGGGCCACAGCAACGCGGCCAGCGCGGCGCGCGACTCCGCGCCCTCGAGGGCGAGCCGCGCCAGCAACGCCGCGGCCTTGCGCTCCAGCACGACGCGCGTGCCGTCGGGCCCGCACGCCGCGGGCAGGTTCAGCAACGCGATGTGCGGTGCGGCCATGCAACAAATCGTACGGCAAGTCGCACGCCATCGCGGCGTCGAATGCGCCGGCGCAGGGAAATGCGCCGACGATAACGCTCAGGTAACGCCGGGCGCTGCAGTCACTCGACCGTCGCGCCGCTGGCCTTGACGACCGCCTCGTACTTCGCGAGCTCGCTCTTCACGAACGCGGCGAACTGCGCCGGTGTCGACGCGGCGCTCTCGGCCATCAGCGCGGCGAGCCGCGCCTTCAGCTCGGGCGAGTTCAGCGCGTCGACGAAGGCCTGGTTGAGCCGCTGCGTGATGTCGGGGTTCAGCCTGGCGGGACCGAACAGACCGAACCAGGTGTTGATGTCGAACCGGCCGAGGCCGAGCGCCTTGCCGCCTTCGGCGATCGTCGGCACCTCGGGCATCGCCGATGCTCGCGAGCTCGTCGTCACCGCGATCGCTCGCAGCTTGCCGGACCGGATGTTGGCCGAGGCCGACGCGAGGTTGTCGAAGGTCAGGTCGACTTGATCCGACAAGAGCGCCAGTTGGGCCGGCGCGCCGCCGGCGTACGGGATGTGCACCATGAACACGCCGGCCTGGGCCTTGAACATCTCGCCGGCGAGGTGCCCGGCGCTGCCGTTGCCGCCCGAGCCGTAGTTCAGCTTGCCGGGGTTCTGCTTCGCGTAGCGCACCAGGTCGGCGACGCTCGCGATGTGCAGCGCCGCAGCGCGTTGGGTGTTCATCACCAGGACGTTGGGCACCTGTGCGATGCCGGTGATCGGCGTGAAGTCGCGGATCGGGTCGTAGGGGATGTGCTTGAACAGCCACGGGTTGATCGCGTGCGTGGCGACCGCACCGATCACCAGCGTCGTCCCGTCGGGCGCGGCCTTCGCGGCGATGTCGGCGCCGAGGTTGCCGCCGGCGCCGGGTCGGTTGTCGACGATCACGGTGCCCAGCACCGGCTGCACCTTCTCGGCCAGCGCACGCGCGACGATGTCCAGCGGACCGCCGGGCGGGTAGGGCACGATCAGGTGGATCGGTTTCGTTTGCGCGGCGGCGCCGAGCGCGGTGAGCGCGATCAGCAGCGAGGCGACGATTTTCTTTTTCATTCGGTTGGCGTCCCTTTGCGGCGCGATCAGAGCGGCGCCAGGCCCGTGAGCGTGAGCTTGAAGCGCACCAGCACGTCGTTGGCGACCAGCGAGGTGTCGGCCCACTCGGCCTCGCCGATGTGGAAGGCCAGGCGCTTGATCGTGAAGCTGCCTCGCGCGATCGAGGTGCCCGCGCTCTGCGTCAGCTGCACCGGCACGACCAGCGCCTGCGCACTGCCCTTGACGGTGAGCGCGCCGGTGACCTCGAACCGGCCGCCGCCCAGCGCCTTGATGGCGCTCGAACGAAAGCTCGCTTGCGGGAACTTCGCGCTGCCGAACCAGTTCGGCTTGGGCAGCTCGGTATCGGTCTCGGGCACGCCCAGCGTCGCGCTGGCGGTGGCGATGTCGATCGCGACGCGGCCCGTCTCGGGGTGTTTTGGATCGAGCGCGATCTGCGCGTCGAACTTGCCGAAGTGCCCGTCGACCGGCACGCCCATCTGGGTGCTGACGAAGCCGATCTCGCTTTGCGCCGGCACCAGCACGGCGGTGGGCTGGGCGAGCGCCGCGGCGTTCGCTGTCAGCGCGAAGCTTGCAAGGCACAGGGTCTTGATCATCGCGGAACGCCTCGCGGCCACATGCGCCAGAACAGCGCGTCACGATCGACGAACTGGTGCTTCAGCGTCGCGGCCACGTGCAGCGCGACCAGCGTGGCGAGTGCGAACGCGAGCAGATGGTGCAGGGGCTTCAGCACCGCGTCGGCAAGTTCCTTGTCGACCGCCACCCAGTCGGGCAGCGGCAGCACGCCGAACCAGACGATGGGGAATCCCGCCGCCGAGCTGTAGGCCCAGCCGGACAGCGGCACCGCGAAGAACAGCGCGTACAGCAGCGCGTGCGTGGCGC
>Ga0207658_10000860_pt1 | contig 25382 bp, 22 predicted proteins | sample KBSS33metaG_FD_184322 | JGI IMG/M metagenome (GOLD analysis project Ga0207658, IMG submission 184322) | Switchgrass rhizosphere microbial communities from Kellogg Biological Station, Michigan, USA - KBS S3-3 metaG (SPAdes) (version 2) | ecosystem: Host-associated > Plants > Roots > Rhizosphere...
CGTCTACAAGTTCGCGCGCACCGGCGAGAACTTGTAGACGTTGTCGGCCACCGCATCGAAGTGGCGCGAGTCGGTCGCGCCGATCATCAGCCCGGGCGCCACGATCACGTCCGGGTGCAGCTGGCGCAGGGTCTTGTTGATCAGCTGGAAACCCGCGGCATCGGTGGCGGCCACCCGCGAGGCCTCGGAGAAGCCCGCGGTCTTGTCGATCTTGATTGCCGGATTCTTCACCGTCTCGGCGACGTGCGCGACCACCGCATCGCTGGTGTCGCCCGGCAGCAGCCGGAAGTTGACTGTCGCGTTCGCGCGCCCCGGCAGCACGTTGTCGGCATTGCCGGCGTTGAACACCGTCAGCGCGGTCGTCGTGCGCAGCGTGGCGTTGGTGCCCGCGGCCTTCTTGAGTTGCTGCTCGATGATCGGCCGGAACAGCCACATGTTGGACAAGAACACGCGGTTCAGGCCGGTCATCTCGGGCGCCAGGGTCTCGAACATTTCATTCGAGAGGCCGCGTACCGACAGCGGCATCTGCCTGCCCTCGAGACGCGCGAGCGCCGCGCTCATCATCCCGATCGCCGAGGTTTCGGCCTGCGGCGGCGGCATCGACGAATGGCCGGGCGTTGCACTCGTGGTGAGTTGCAGGCTCATGTAGCCCTTCTCGGCGACGCCGACGAGAGCCGCCGGCTTGTTCAGCCCGGCGAGCAGTCCGTCGGTGATCAGCAGGCCTTCGTCGAGCACGAACTGCAGATGGATGCCGCGCTCCTTGAACAGTTTGGCGACCTGCAGCGCGCCGCGCGCGCCACCGATCTCCTCGTCGTGGCCGAAGATCAGGTAGATCGTCTGGCGCGGCTGAAAGCCGGAGGCGGCAAGCATTTCCACCGCCTCCATGAGGGACATCAGGTTGCCCTTGTCGTCCCACGATCCGCGGCCCCAGACGAAGCCATCCTTGAACACGCCCGAAAACGGCGGTTGCTGCCAGTCGCCTTCGGTGCCGGGGGCAATCGGCACCACGTCCTGGTGAGCCATCAGGCCGATGCCCGGCAGCTTCGGGTCGCTGCCCGGCCAGGTGTAGACCAGGCCGAACTTGCCGATCGCTTCGCGCTGTAGCAGCGCGTGTGCCTTCGGGAAACTCGATTGCAGCAGCGCGTGCAGGCCGTCGAACTGGTCGGCATTCGCGTTCTCGTCGTCGACCGACGCGATCGTCTTGAAGCGCACCGCCGCGCCAAGACGCGCCGCGGCCGCCGCGGCATCGACCGGCGCGGGCGTGGCCAGTGCGACGGCGAGCTGTCTCGAGGGCATCAGCAGCGTCTTCGCGCCGACCGCAATGGCCAGCACGAGGACGGCGATGCCCAGCAGGGCGAGCAGCTTGCGCACGTCGGCGGATCAGGTGAACGACTTGCCTTCGGCCGCCAGCCTGGCCAACAGCGGCGCAGGCGTCCAGAACGACGCGTCGTCGAGCGGGTTCGCGGCGAAGCGCTTCATCGCCGCGACGACATTGAACAGACCGACCTGGTCCGCGTAGTTCATCGGGCCGCCGCGGTGCAGCGGGAAGCCGTAGCCGGTCAGGTAGACCATGTCGATGTCGGACGCGCGCAGCGCAATGCCCTCCTCGACGATCTTCGCGCCCTCGTTGACGAGCGCGTAGACGAGCCGGCCGACGATCTCGTCGTCGCCGATCTTGCGCGGCGTGATGCCGAGTTCGGCACGGTGCTTCTCGATCATGTCGGTGACGACGGTGCTCGGGATCGCATCGCGCTTGCCCGGCACGTAGTCGTACCAGCCGGCGCCGGTCTTCTGGCCGAAACGGCCCAGCTCGCACAGCAGGTCGGCTGTCTTCGAGTAGCGCAGGTTGGGTTTCTCGAGGTAGCGGCGCTTGCGGATGTACCAGCCGACGTCGTTGCCGGCGAGGTCGCCCATGCGGAACGGGCCCATCGCCATGCCGAACTTCTCCATGGCCTTGTCGACCTGCGCCGGCGTGCAGCCTTCCTCGAGGAGGAAGCCGGCCTGGCGCGAGTACTGCTCGATCATGCGGTTGCCGATGAAGCCGTCGCACACGCCGGAGACGACGGTCGTCTTCTTGATCTTCTTGCCGATCGCCATCACCGTGGCGAGCACGTCCTTCGCGGTCTTCTCGCCGCGGACGACCTCGAGCAGCTTCATCACGTTGGCCGGACTGAAGAAGTGCATGCCGATCACGTCCTGCGGGCGCTTCGTGAACGCGGCGATCTTGTTGACATCCAGCGTGCTGGTGTTGCTGGCCAGGATCGCGCCCGGCTTCATGACCTCGTCGAGCGTCTTGAACACGGTCTCCTTGACGCCCATGTCCTCGAACACCGCCTCGATCACCAGGTCGGCATCCTTCAGGTCACCGTAGTTCAGCGTCGTGCTCAACATCGCCAGGCGGGCGTCGAGCTTGTCCTGCTTGAGCTTGCCCTTCTTGACCTGGGCCTCGTAGTTCTTGCGGATGATGCCCAGCCCCTTGTCGAGCGCTTCCTGCTTCATCTCGAGGATGGTCACCGGAACGCCGGCGTTCAGGAAGTTCATCGCGATGCCGCCGCCCATCGTGCCCGCGCCGATCACGGCCACCTTCTTCACGTCACGCACCGGCGTGTCGGCCGGCACGTCCGGGATCTTGGTGGTCGCGCGCTCGGCCATGAAGGCGTGGCGCAACGCCTTGCTCTCGGGCGTGAACATCAGGCCGACGAACAGCTCGCGCTCGAGCCTCATGCCGGCGTCGAACGGCAGCTTTAGCGAACCGGCCACCGCCTCGACGCACTGCAGCGGCGCCGGGAAGTTCTTCGCCATGCCGCCGACCATGTTCTTGACGAACTGCACGTAGGCGTCGGCGTTCGGGTGCGTGACCTTCAGGTTGCGCACCAGCGGCAGCGGACGCTTGCCGGCCACGTCGGCGGCGAACGCCAGCGCCTCGGTCATCAGGTCGCCTTCAGCGAGCTTGTCGAAGAGCTTCTGGCCCGGTGCCGCCGCGAGCATCTCGCTCTTCACGGCCTCGCCGCTGACGATCATGTTCATCGCGTTCTCGACCCCGATCACGCGCGGCAGGCGCTGCGTGCCGCCGGCGCCCGGGATCAGACCGATCTTCACCTCGGGCAGCGCGACCTGCACGCCCTTGGCGGCGACGCGGTAGTGGCAACCGAGCGCGAGCTCCAGGCCACCGCCCATGCACACCGTGTGGATCGCCGCGACGATCGGCTTGGTCGAGGCCTCGAGCGCGAGGATCACGCTGAGCAGGTTCGGCTCGGCCAATGCCTTGGGGCTGCCGAACTCGCGAATGTCGGCGCCGCCCGAGAACGCCTTGCCGGCGCCGGTGATCACGATCGCCGTGACGGCCGCATCGGCCAACGCCTTGTCCAGGCCGTTGACGATGCCCAGCCGCGTGGCGTGACCGAGGCCGTTGACCGGCGGGTTGTCCAGCGTGATGACGGCCACGTTGCCGCGGAGTTCGTAGTTGGCGCTCATGGGTGTTCCTCGGATGGATCGGCAAAAAAGAACGGTCGTTCGATTCTAGGCGTTGAAAGAAAAAAGGCGCTGTCTCTGCTGTGACAGCGCCTTCGGTCGCGGGCTGTCCACGCGTCAGACTTCGAGCCACTCCTTTCGAATATAGGCGTCGGCCCGCAGCGCTGCCGGGGTTCCTTCGAAGACGATGCTGCCGTGGCCCATCACGTAGCAGCGCTCGGAGATTTCGAGCGCGATCGTCAGCTTCTGCTCGACCAGCAGCACCGAGACGCCGCGCTCCTTGAGCGTCTTCAGGTATTGCGCGACCAGCTCGACGATCTTCGGAGCCAGGCCCTCGGTCGGCTCGTCGATCATGATCAGGTCGGGGTCGCCCATCAGCGTGCGGCACAGGGTGAGCATCTGCTGCTCGCCGCCCGACAGCACGCCGGCTTCGGTGTGCTCGCGCTCCTTCAGCCGCGGGAACATCTTGTACATGTCGGTGAAGGACCAGCGCGGCGTCTTCTTGCCGACCCGCTTTTCGCCCAGCATCAGGTTCTGCTCGACCGTCAGCTTCGGGAAGATGTCGCGGTTCTCGGGCACGTAGCCAATGCCCCGGTGCGCGATGTCGAAGGCGTGGTGGCCGAGGATCTCGTGGTCGCGGAACTTGACCGAGCCCTCGCCACGCACCAGCCCCATGATCGTCTTGACCGTGGTCGACCGCCCCGAGCCGTTGCGCCCGAGCAGGCTGACGATCTCGCCCTCGCCGACCTTCATGTCGACGCCATGAAGGATGTGACTCTTGCCGTAGTAGGCGTGCAGTCCGGAAAGTTGCAACATCAGTGTCCCGCCTCCGCCGCCTGCGCATCGGCGAGCACCGAGCCGAGGTAGGCCTCCTGCACGCGCGGGTTCGCGCGCACCGCCTCGGGCACGTCGAAGGCGATCACCTCGCCGTAGACCAGCACCGCGATCTTGTCGGCCAGGCCGAACACGACGCCCATGTCGTGCTCCACCGTCAGCAGGGTCTTGCCGACCGTGACCTCGCGGATCAGTTCGATGAAGCGGCTCGTCTCGCTCTTGCTCATGCCGGCGGTCGGCTCGTCGAGCAGCACCACGTTGGCGCCGCCGGCGATCGTGATGCCGATCTCGAGCGCGCGCTGCTCGGCATAGGTCAGGTTCATCGCCAAGGTGTCGCGCTTGCGATCGAGCTTGATCATGTGCAGCAACTCGTCGGCGCGCTGGTTCGCGTCGTCCAGGCCGGCGAGGAACTTCCAGAACGCGTACTTGTAGCCCAGTGCCCAGAGCACCCCGCAGCGCAGGTTCTCGAACACCGACAGGCGGCCGAAGATGTTGGTGATCTGGAAACTGCGTGCCAGCCCCATGCGACTGATCTCGTACGGCTTCAGGCCGTGGATGCGCTGGCCATTGAGCAGGATCTCGCCGCTGGTGGGGCTGAAGCGCCCGCTGATCAGGTTGAACAAGGTCGACTTGCCGGCGCCGTTCGGCCCGATGATCGCGACGCGCTCGCCGGCGGCGACCGCGAGATCGGCGCCGCGGATGATCTCGGTCTTGCCGAAGGACTTGCGCAGCGCCTTCAGCTCGACCGCATAAGCTTGGGTCGTCATGCTGCTTCCCGCGCGCGGATGGCCGCCTCGATCTCGCCCTGCACTTCGCCCCAGCGCAGCGCAAAGCGCTTGCGGGTGAGCTCGAACAGGCCGAGGCCGATCAGCGCCACCACGACGGTCCCCGCCCAGCTGGCCGCGGACTTCACGTTCAGCTCGATCCCGAGAAAGCTCAGCACCGGGCCGAGCGCTTCGTTCAGCTGCATGTGATAGATCATCTCGATCAGCGCGGCAATGCCGAAGAAGGTCAGCGCGCCGGTGACCGCCAGCAGCGCGTACCAGCCGAGCAGCCGGGCGAGCTTGCCGGATTTGGCGACCCGCAGGTTCATCATGATCAGGCTCGCGATGCCACCGGGCGCATACATCACCATCAGCAGGAACACCAGGCCGAGGTACAGCAGCCAGGCCTTCGTGATCTCGGACAGCAGCACCGAGGCCAGCACCAGCAGCACGGCGCCGATGATCGGGCCGAAGAAGAAGGTGGCGCCGCCCAGGAATGTGAAGAGCAGGTAGCCGCCCGAGCGCACCGAGCTGAGGCTGTCCGCGGCGCCGACGATCTCGAAGTTGATCGCCGCGAGCGCGCCGCCGATCCCGGCGAAGAACCCGGCGATGATGAAGCCGAGGTAGCGCACCCACTGGGTGTTGTAGCCGATGAACTCGACGCGCTCGGGGTTGTCGCGCACGGCGTTGAGCATGCGGCCCAGCGGCGTGCCGGTGAACGCGTACATCAGCGCCGTCGAGACGAAGCAGTAGGCGGCGATCAGGCAGTAGACCTGGATCTGCGGGCCGAAGGTCAGGCCCAGGAACGGCGCACCGTAGGTCCGGTTCGTCGTGACGCCGCCCTCGCCGCCGAAGAACGCCGGGAACATCAGCGACATCGCCGCCACCAGCTCGCCAATGCCCAGCGTGATCATCGCGAACGTGGTGCCCGACTTCTTCGTCGTCACGTAGCCGAACAGCGCCGCGAAGAACATGCCGGCAACGCCGCCGACCAGCGGCACCAGCGACACCGGGAGCCAGATCGCGCCCTTCGTGGCCTGGTTCATCGCATGCACCGCGATGAACGCGCCCATGCCGGTGTACACCGCGTGGCCGAAGCTGAGCATGCCGCCCTGGCCGAGCAGGATGTTGTAGCTCAGGCAGATGATGACCAGGTAGCCCATCTGCGACAGCATCGTCAGCGCCAGGCTGCTGCGAAACAGCAGCGGCAGCACGATCAGCAGCACGGCGAACAGCCCCCAGACCACCACGCGCCCGAGCGGGCCGGACTTCACGACCGAGTTCGCCATGTCAGCCGTCCCGCCTGCCGAGTAGGCCCTTGGGCCGGAAGATCAGCATCAGCACCAGCAGCAGGTACGGCAGGATCGGCGCGACCTGCGCGACGCTGAGCTGCAGCAGGTCGTGACCGAAGGTCTGGTCGGTGACGTTGATGCCCAGCGCGTGCAGCCCGGTGGCCAGCGACTGGTCGATCGCCACCGCGAAGGTCTGCAGCACGCCGATCAGCAGCGACGCCAGGAAGGCGCCCGCCAGCGAACCCATGCCGCCGACCACCACCACCACGAACACGATCGATCCGACCGCGCCCGCCATCGCCGGCTCGGTGACGTAGGTGTTGCCGCCGATCACGCCGGCCAACGCCGCCAGCGCCGCGCCGCCGCCGAACACGAGCATGAAGACGCGTGGCACGTTGTGGCCGAGCGACTCGACGGTCTCCGGGTGTGTCAGCGCGGCCTGGATCACCAGGCCGATGCGGGTGCGGGTGAGCAGCAGCCAGACGGACAGCAGCATCAGCAGTGCGAGCAGCATGATGAACGAGCGCGACTTCGGGAACTGGGTGCCGTACAGCGTGAACAGCGGTCCCTGCAGCTGCTCGGGCAGGCCGTAGGGCACCGTGGCGTTGCCCCAGACCAGCCGCACCAGTTCGAGGATCAGGTAGGACAGGCCGAAGGTCACGAGCAGCTCCGGCACGTGGCCGAACTTGTGCACGCGGCGCAGTGCATAGCGCTCGAACAGCGCCCCCAAACCGCCGACCAGCAGCGGCGCGATCAGCAGCGCCGGCCAGAAGCCGATCGCGCCGGAAATGCTGTAGGCGAAGTACGCGCCCAGCATGTAGAAACTCGTGTGCGCGAAGTTCAGCACGCCCATCATGCTGAAGATCAGCGTCAGGCCGGAACTCAGCATGAACAGCAGCAGCCCGTAGCTCAGGCCGTTCAGCATCGATATGGTGAAGAACTCCATCGGGGCAATCGTTCGGGTTTGGACAGGCGCCGCAGCGCCGCGGCGTCGGAGTTGGGACAAACAGGGCCCGATGGGTCACCCCATCGGGCCCTCGTTCGCGAACGATCGAAACTCAGGGCGCCGAGGGGCGAACCATCTGGCAGCTGGTTGGCGTGCTGGCCTGGTATGCCTCAATGTACTTCACCGGCGCGAACGTATAGCCGGTGTTCTCGACGCTGTACTTGTTCTTCGCATCGACCTTCTGCCAATGCGAGATCCACAGACCCTGCTGCATCTGGTGGTCGGTCTTGCGGAAGTAGCTTTCCCCGTTGAACCCGTTGAACTTCATTCCTTCCAACGCGAACGCGACCTTCATCGGGTCGGACGACTTCACCTTTGCCATCGCCTCGTTGAGCGCGACGACCGCGTTGTAGATCGAGAACGTGTAGAAGTCGTCGTTGTACTTCTTCTTGAAGTCGGCCATCAGCTGCCCGACCTCACCGGTGTAGTTGGAGTGGTTGTAGGCGATCTGATAGACGTCGAGGCCCGGGCCGGCGGCCAATGCGGTCGGCGTGCCGGAGACACCGGCGTAGTAGGCGTAGATCGGCACCTTCAGGCCGGAGTCGTTCAGCGCCTTGACGAACAGGGTCATGTCCTGACCCCAGTTGCCGGTGACGATCGCGTCGGCGCCCGACTGCTTGATCTTCGCGACGTAGGGCGAGAAGTCCTTGACCTGACCCAGCGGGATCAGATCGTCACCGACGATCTTGGCGTCGGGACGGTTGCGCGCGATGCCCTCCTTGAAGTACTTCGCCACCTGCTGGCCGTGCGAGTAATTCTGGTTGAGCAGATAGATCTGGGAGATCTTGGGCTGGTCCTTCATGAAGGCGGTCAGCGCGGCCATCTTCTCCGTCGTGTCGGCATCGAGGCGGAAGTGGGAGAAGGTGCATTTCTCGTTCGTCAGGACCGGGTCGACGGCGGCGTAGTTGAGATACAGGATCTCCTTGCCGGGGTTGCGCTCGTTGTACTTGGCCACCGCATCGGCCAGGGGCACCGCGACGTTCGAACCGTTGCCCTGCGTGACATAGCGAAAGCCCTGGTCGCTCGCGGCCTTCAGCAGGTTCAGTGCCTCCTGCGGCGAACTCTTGCTGTCCATTCCGACGACCTCGAACTTGACACCGGCCGGGTTCTTCCCGGCGAAATGCTCGGCGACAAGTTGCCAGCTGCGCAACTGATTCTGGCCGACGTTCGCGAACGGGCCCGAGAGACCCTCGATCATCGCGATCTTCACGGTCTGACCGGCCAGCGGCTTGGCCTGCGCCAGCGCGGCGCCGGCGGAGACAACCAGCGCGGCGCCGATGGTGAGGCTGAAGACGCGACGCGTCAGCGAGGGGCAAGCAAACTTCATGGATGTCTCCGGGGCAATGTGAACGCTCGCAAAGGTAACGGATGTGCCTCGCGTGGGGTTACAGGGACTACCCCAAAGCGGTGTCGCGCCTGGGACAGTCGGCCGCACGCACAATGCACCGGGGTGGTGATTCTGGGGCCAACTCCCTTGCGCGGATGAATGTCGGGCGCGATCGCTAAACTCGCGACGATGAACACGGCCGAGCTTGCCATGAACGATCAGAGGGGGCGCGATGCACCGCTGCACGATTGGCCGAATCGATTCGAGCGTCTGGGCGCATCGTTCTTCACGGCGCTGCCCGCCGAGCCTCTGCCCGATCCGCACTGGGTCGCCACCAGCGACGACTGCGCCGCGCTGCTCGGTCTGCCGCCCGACTGGGCGACACGCGTCGAACTGAACGCGCTCGAGGTCTTCAGCGGCAACGCGCGGTGGCCCGGCATGCGCACGCTGGCCAGCGTCTACAGCGGCCACCAGTTCGGCGTCTGGGCCGGCCAGCTCGGCGACGGCCGCGCACTCTGGCTGGGCGAGCTGGCCACGCCGGCCGGGCCGATGGAACTGCAGCTCAAGGGCGCCGGACGCACGCCCTACTCGCGCATGGGCGACGGGCGCGCGGTGCTGCGCTCGTCGATCCGCGAGTTCCTGTGTTCGGAGGCAATGCACGCGCTGCGCATCCCGACGACGCGCGCGTTGTGCGTCACCGGTTCAGCGCTGCCGGTGCGCCGCGAGACCCTCGAGACCGCCGCGGTGGCCACGCGCGTGGCGCCGAGCTTCATCCGCTTCGGCCACTTCGAGCATTTCGCCCATCACGGACTGCACGGCGAATTGCGCCGGCTCGCCGACTTCGTGATCGAGCATCACTACCCCGACTGTCGCGACGCCGCGAATCCGTCCGCGGCACTGCTCGAAGCGGTCGCGCGGCGCACCGCGGTGCTGATGGCCGACTGGCAGGCGGTCGGCTTCTGTCATGGCGTGATGAACACAGACAACATGTCGGTGCTGGGCCTGACGATCGACTACGGGCCGTTCGGCTTTCTCGATCAATTCGACCCCGGCCACATCTGCAACCACTCCGACCATCAGGGCCGCTATGCCTGGGCACAGCAGCCGAATGTCGCGTTCTGGAACCTGCATGCGCTGGCGCAGGCGCTGCTGCCGCTGATCGAAGACTCCGATCTGGCGCTCGCCGCGCTCGAACCCTACAAGACCACCTTCGCCGACACGCTGCTGGCGCGCTGGCGCACCAAGCTCGGTCTGCGCACCGGCGAGGCCGAAGACCGGGAACTGGTCGATGACCTGCTGCGCCTGATGGCCGCCGACCGCTGCGACTTCACGATCACGTTCCGCCGGCTCGCCGGTTTCTCGAGCGCCGCCGGCGCCGACAACGCGGCCACCCGCGATCTCTTCATCGACCGCGCGGCGTTCGACGCCTGGGCCGCGCGCTATGCGGCGCGGCTGGCGCGCGAGGCCAGCGCCGAAGCGGATGGCGACGACGCTCGGGCCTTGCGAATGAACCTTGTGAACCCCAAGTTCGTGCTTCGCAACCACCTGGCCGAGAGCGCGATCCGCGCCGCGCAGGGCGGCGATTTCGGCGAGACGCAGCGCCTGCTGAAAGTTCTGCAGCGGCCCTTCGACGAACAGGATGCGAGCGCCAGTGCCGCGTACGCCGGCTTTCCGCCCGAATGGGCGCACTCCATCGAGGTTTCCTGCTCATCATGAATAGCGACGATTCCGACACCAAGTACCCGGTCAAGAAGACCGAGGCCGAATGGCGCGCCCAGCTCGACCCGATGCAGTTCGAGGTCGCGCGCCACGCCGCCACCGAACGGCCGTTCACTGGCAAGTACTGGGATCACTGGGACGACGGGCAGTACCGGTGCGTCGGCTGCGGCACGCCGCTGTTCCGCTCCGACACCAAGTTCGACGCCGGCTGCGGCTGGCCGAGCTACTACGAGCCGGTCAACAGCGAGGTCGTCGAGCGCATCGTCGACAAGAGTCACGGCATGGTGCGGGTCGAGGTGCGCTGCAACAAGTGCGGGTCGCACCTGGGCCATGTCTTCCCCGACGGGCCCGAGCCGACCGGCGAGCGCTTCTGCATCAACTCGGCCGCGATAGACTTCGCGCCCAAGTGATGCTGCCCGGCCACGCGTTGGCGCCCCGATGAAGATTTTTCTCGACTTCCTGCCGCTGCTGCTGTTCTTCGTCGTCGGCAAATACGCCGACAGCCACGCCGAATGGGCCGCGCGTTTTGCCACCGATCACTTCGGCTTCATGGTCTCGGGCGGGGTGGTAGGCACCGAGGAGGCGTCGGCGCTGCTCGCGACCATCGTCGTGATCGTCGCGACCGCGGTGCAGATCACGTGGCTGCTGTCGCGCCGTCAGAAGGTCGACGTGATGCTGTGGGTGACCTTCGCGCTGGTGGTGGTGCTGGGCGGTGCGACGATCTGGTTCCACAACCCGACCTTCATCAAGTGGAAGCCGAGCGCGCTGTACTGGGCCATGGGACTGGCGTTCTGGGTCAGCCAGGCGATCTTCCACAAGAACCTGCTGCAGACCCTGATCGGCGCGCAGCTGCAGTTGCCGCCGGCGATCTGGCAACGCCTGAACTTCGTCTGGATCGCGTTCTTCGGCCTGCTCGGGCTGCTCAATCTCTACGTGGCGTACACCTTCAGCACCTCGACCTGGTTCACCTTCAAGGCCTTCGGCGTGACCGGCCTGATGCTGCTGTTCATGCTGGCGCAGGGCCTGTACATAGGCAAGCACCTCGAGCCCGATCCCGACCCGGCGCCCGCCCCCGATCGGCAACCTTGAGATGAGCATCGTCGCCACAGACATCGACGCGTGCCTGCGCTCGGCGCTGAACCCCTTGACACTCGAGGTGCAGGATGACAGTCATCTGCATGCCGGCCATGCCGGCGCGCGCGAGGGTCGCCATTTCACGGTCCGGATCACCGCCGAACGCTTCAACGGTTTGTCACGAGTGGCGCGCCACCGGCTCATATATGATGCGCTGCAACTCTTGATCCCGCGCGGCATCCACGCCTTGGCCATCGAGGCGCGCGCGCCCGGTGAATCCTGAGTTAAACCCCCAACTTCCACCATGCTCATGAAGATGAATCTTTTCGCCGCGGGCGCGGCGCTGCTGCTGTCCGCAACGTTGGCGCTGCCGCTGGCTGCCCAGGCGCAGAACATTGCGATCGTCAACGGCAAACCGGTGCCCAAGGCGCGCGCCGACGCGCTGATCAAGCAGGTGCAGGCGCAGGCCGCCGCGCAGGGCCAGCAACTGCCGCCGGATCTCGAACAGCGCGTGCGCGACAAGCTCGTGATGGACGAAATCTTCACGCAAGAGGCCGAGAAGCGCGGCATGGCCGCCACCCCCGAGTACAAGTCGCAGATGGAGCAGGCGCGCCAGGCGGTGCTGACACAGGCGCTGCTTGCCGAGTTCGTCAAGACGCACCCGGTCAGCGACGACGAGGTCAAGGCCGAGTACGAGAAGTTCAAGGCCCAGTCGGCCGGCACCGAGTACCGCGCGCGCCACATCCTGGTCGAGAAGGAAGACGAGGCCAAGGCGCTGATCAAGCAGATCAACGGTGGCGCGAACTTCGAGGAGCTGGCGAAGAAGAATTCGAAGGACCCGGGGTCGGGCGCGAACGGCGGCGACCTCGATTTCGCGGCGCCGGGCTCCTACGTGCCCGAGTTCTCGCAGGCGATGGTCAAGCTGAAGAAGGGCGAGATGACGCAGGAGCCGGTCAAGACCCAGTTCGGCTATCACATCATCAAGCTCGAAGACACGCGCGAGGCGCAGTTCCCGAAGCTCGACGACGTCAAGGGCCAGCTGAAGCAGCGCATGGAACAGCAGAAGCTCGCGACCTATCGTGACGAGATTCGCGCGAAGGCAAAGACCGACTACAAATTCACGAACTGAACGCTTCGAGAATTGAACGCTTCGCTACTGTGACAAGGGCGCCGTTGGCGCCCTTGTTCGGTTATGGGGCTGGCCTTAGGCTACGCCTGGGCTTCGGTGGCGACCCTCCCTGCCTCGATGCGGAGCTGCCGATCGCAGCGCGCCGCGATCGACGGGTCGTGTGTGACCAGCACCAGCGTCGTACCGGCCTCGCGGTTGAGCGCGAACATCAGCTCCATCACCGTCGCGCCGGTCGCGAAGTCGAGGCTGCCGGTGGGCTCGTCGGCGAGCAGCACGGCCGGGCGCACGACGAAGGCGCGCGCCAGCGCGACGCGCTGTTGTTCGCCGCCCGACAACACCTTCGGGTAGTGGCGCAGGCGTTCGCCGAGGCCGACGCGGCGCAGCATCTCGGTGGCGAGAACGCGCGCATCGCTGCGCCCCTGCAATTCCAGCGGCAGCATCACGTTCTCGAGCGCGTTCAGGTTGCCCAGCAACTGGAAACTCTGGAACACGAACCCCAGCTTGGCAGCACGCACCGCGGCGCGCGCGTCTTCGTCGATGCCGAACAGGTCGGTGCCGGCCAGGCGCACGGTGCCGGTGGTCGGCGTGTCCAGGCCGGCGATGATCGCCAGCAGCGTGCTCTTGCCCGAGCCCGAGGCCCCGACGATCGCCGCCGACTGGCGCGGCGCCAGCGAAAAATCGATCTCGTGGAGAATGGTCAGGGTGCCGGTGGAGTCCTGTACCTGCTTGGTGACACCCTCGACCGCGATGATGGGTTCAGACATGAATGATGAAGAGGTTCCTGGTTCGCGCGCGCGGCGCCGTTGGCTGGCGCACTGTAGCGTGCTTGGTGCCGCGGCCGCGCTCGCTTGGCCGGCGACCGCACCGGCCCAGGGGCCGCGCCCGGCTGCGGCGCCGCTGATCCTGATCGTGGGCGACAGCCTGTCGGCCGAGTACGGCCTGCCGCGTGGCAGCGGCTGGGTCGCGCTGTTGCAGGCCCGGCTTGCGCAGCAGAAGATCGCGGCCGGCGTCGTCAACGCCAGCATCAGCGGCGACACGACCTCCGGCGGCCGCACGCGCCTGCCGGTTCTCTTGAAGCAGCAGCGCCCCGACGTCGTGGTGCTCGAACTCGGCGCGAACGATGCCCTGCGAGGCCTGCCGCTGGCGATGACCTACGACAACCTGGATGTGATGACCCGGGCCGCGCAAGCCGCCGGCGCCAAGGTCGTGATCGTCGGCATGCAGCTGCCGCCGAACTATGGTCGCAAGTACGGCGACGACTTCGCGGCGCTGTTCGCGACACTGGCCAAGGCCCGTGGCACCGCGCTCGTGCCGTTTCTGCTGAAGGGCGTGGCCGACGTGCCGCAGGCCGAGACGCTGTTCCAGCGCGACGGCATCCACCCGATCGCGGCCGCGCACCCGACCATCCTGGCCAACGTCTGGCCGGTGCTGCAGCCCTTGCTGTCGAAGCGATAAGCCGCAGCGCGCGGAGGTCGCGCTAGCGCTGCTGATCGCCGCGCTTCGGCTCGTCGCCTCGCTTCTCGTCGCCGCGCGGGCCCTCGGGGCGTCGTGGCTCGGCGCGCTGTGGCGGCGGTGCCGGCGCGACGGCGGCGGGCGCCGGCCGCGGCACCTCGACCGGCGGCGCCGGCGCGGCGGGCCGCTGCACCACGGGTGGTGCGGGCCGCTCGACACGTTGTTGTTGCGGCGGCGGGGCCGGGCGCTGTACCTCCACCGGCGGGGCCGGAGCGGGCGCGACGGGCCGCTGCACCACGGGTGGGGCGGGCCGCTCGACGCGCTGTTGCTGCTGCTGTTGCTGGGGTGAGGGCCGCTGCTCCGCGGGCTCCGACCGTGGCGGCGGCGCGCGCCGCTCCTCGGGGTGTTGATCGTCCCCGCGCCGCATCGGCAGAGGGCGCATCGTCGGCGCCTCGGGTGCGGGCGCGGCGGCGGGCCGTACCGACTGGGCGGCGGGCGCTGCCGGCACCGCAGGCGCTGGCGCGACCGGCTGCGGCGCGGCGGACCGCGGCGGACGCTGGACGTCGTCGCGCCTGCTCTCTCCGCGCGACGGCTGGCCTGGGCGTTGTTCGGGTCGTTGGCCCGGGTTGTCGACACCGGGGCGGCGCGGGTCGGCCGGCTCCGCGCCTGGTCGCGGCGGCGTCGCGATCGGCGCGCGCTCTGGCAACGCGGCCGGTGCGGTCGGCGCAGCCGGCTGGGCGCCCGGCGTCTGGGGCCGTACCGCTGGCGCCTGCGGTCGCGCGGCCGGGACTTGTTCGGGGCGCTGCACCTCGCGCGGCGGCTGGGCGCGGCGATCGCGGTCGGCCTCGCTGCGATCGCGCGGCGGCGGCGCGCCGGGACGTACACCACCAGCACCGGATCGATCCGCGCCCCCCGGCGGCGGGCGCACGTTGCGCGCATCCGGCGCACGGGCCGGCGCCGCGGGCGCGCTCACCGGCGGCGCGAGCATCGCGGCGGTGCGACCCGGCTGGGCAGCGAGCTCACGCACCCACGGTGTCTGCCGGAACTGCGCAGCGGCCGGCGCCACCGGGCGACGCTCGGTCATCACGCCAGACGGCACCACGGTGATCGCGCGCGGCGCGCGCCGGTTCTGGAATTCGCGCGGCGCCTGCGGGTTGCTGAAGGCGTTGTTGATGACCGTCACGTTGGTGACGTTGGTGATGTTGACGCTGCGCGCATAGCGCGGGCTGACGCGGTAGCTCGGCACGTAGACCTCGCGCGGCGCGAGCGGGAACCAGCCGACCGCCAGTCCACCGCCGACCGTGACCGACACGCTGCCGCGCGGCCCACCGACCCAGGCGACCAGCGCCGGGGCGTAGATCGGCCGAGCGACGCGCGTCCCCGGCGTCCAGCACCAGTTGTTGCGCGCATAGACCCAGCGGCCGTAGTGGAACGGCGCGAAGCCCCAGGGCGCGTCGTCGATCCAGGTCCAGCCCCACGGGCGCACCCAGGTCCAGCGGCCGTGGCTGTAGGGCGCCCAGTCGACCGCGACGGCCGTCGGTATCCAGACCGAGCCGTAGTCGGGATCCTGTTCCCATCGGCCATAGGCGTCGAGCTCGGCGGCGCCGGTCATCTCGGGCGACACATAGCGCTCCGCAACGCTGCCGCTGACGCGGCGGTCGCGCTCATTGCTCCAGGCCGTGAAGTCGTCGCTGGCCGGCGCCAGCATGCTGTACTGCGCGACGCCGCCCGAGTCGATCCAGAACTCGGCGTGCTGGCCGGCATTCACGGGCAGCGCGCTGCTCGGGCCTTCGTACCGCGCCTGGCCGGTGTAGACGGTGACGTCGCTCTTGCCGTCGGCGCGGTCGAAGCGGTAGCTGCCGGCACGCAAGGTGACGAAGCGACCCTCGTCGGTCGAGACCTCGACCTGCCCGGCGCCGTTCAGGTCGCGCAACTGGGCGATCGCGCTGCCCTCCACGAGCGCCAGCTCGGCATGCTCGTCGTCGAGCTGGACCACCTCGAGCTCGGTCGCCGAGTCCAGGCGCACGCTGGTCGAGCCGATCTGCAGTTCGGCGCGCGCGCCGTTGTCGGTGGCGACGCGGTCGCCGCTGGTCAGCGGCTGGTTGCGCACCGCGGTGACCCATTCGGCCGCGTCGGGACTGTAGACCCAGACCTGGCCGTCGGACGCCGACAGGCGCGCCACGCGGCCGGGCGGATCGACGTCCGGATCCTGCGCCTGCGCCGCCGGCGCGAAGCCGCCGAGCACCAGCGTCAGCGCCGCCGACAGCGCGAGGGTGGAATGGGCGAGAAAACGTCGTGGCATCGAATTCATCATCAGTGCTTCTCCTGGCAGCGCACGCGCTCTTGGCGCCAATGCTGCCCTGTATCAACGCCCGTGGCCATCATCCGGCCGACCACGCCGCCGTAGGAGAAACGCTCGCTTACGCCCTCGAGCGTGGGCTTCGGCGACGCGCTCAGTCGTCTGCGCCCGGCTCGAGCTCCGGGAACAGCACGCTCGTGAAGCCCAGGCGCGTGAGGTCGCGCATGCGCGTGGGGTAGAGCCTGCCGATCAGGTGGTCGCACTCATGCTGCACGACGCGCGCGTGGAAGCCCTCGGCCTCGCGCTCGATCGCGCGGCCATGGGCATCGAAGCCGCTGTAGCGGATGCGCACGAAGCGCGGCACGATGCCGCGCAAGCCGGGCACCGACAGGCAACCTTCCCAGTCCTCCTGCTCGGCGGCGTCGAGCGGCGTGATGGTCGGGTTGATCAGCACGGTCTCCGGCACCGGCGGCGCGTCGGGGTAGCGCTGGTTCTGGCTGAACCCGAAGATGACCACCGCGAGGTCGACGCCGATCTGTGGCGCGGCCAGGCCGGCGCCGTTCGCGGCATGCATGGTCTCGAACAGGTCGTCGACCAGCGCGTGCAGCGCCGGCGTGTCGAAGGCCTGCACCTGCTGGGCGACGCGCAGCAGGCGCGGGTCGCCCATCTTCAGGATCTCGCGAATCGTCATGGCGGCGCGTCAAGTGGTGTCCGGCCGCCACTGTAGCGCGGCGCCGCCAGGGCCCTCAGGCCGTGGCCTCGGGCACCGCGCTGCGCACCAGGCCGACGAAGCCCGGCAGCGCCTCGATGCGCGCCAGCCACGCCCGCAGGTGACCGTAGGGCTCGAGGCTGACGCCGCCCTCGGGCGCGTGTGCCGTGTAGCTGTACATCGCGACATCGGCAATCGTCGGGTGCGCCGCCGCGAGGAACGGCTGCGTCGCGAGCTGCGCGTCCATCAGCGCGAACAGGCGCGCCGCCGCGTCGCGCGGCGCCTGCTCCTGCAGCCGCCCGAACAGCACCGCGACGCGCGCCGCGGCCGGCCCGTAGGCCAACGGCCCCGCCGCGACGCTGAGCCAGCGCTGCACGCGCGCCGCACCGACCGCGTCGCGCGGCAACCATTGCCCGCTGGGATCCGCGCCCAGCGCCAGGTAGACGAGGATCGCGTTGCTGTCGGCGAGCACCACCTCGCCGTCCTCGATCACCGGCAGCTGACCGAACGGGTTCAGCGCCAGAAACGCCGGGGTCTTGTGTTCGCCGCGCAGCAGGTCGACCGCGACCTTCTCGAACGGCAGACCGAGCAGAGACAGGAACACCTCGACGCGGTGCACGTGCCCGGACAGCGGATGGCTGTGCAGACGGATGGTGCGCCGCGGCGCGGCGGGAGCAGTGGAATTCGACATGGCCGGCCCCGTGGGACGAAGTGGCCCGCAGCATAGGGGGCGCGGCGTCACGGTGCAATCACCGCCACCGGCATCTGACGCCCGCAGGCCACCGGGCGGCGACCGCAAGATGCGCGCTCAGCCGAGCGCGGCGATCACCTCGACCGGCGCCTGCACCAGTTCGATCAGCACGCCCTCGCCGCCGACAGGGAACTCGTCGTTGCTCTTCGGATGCACGAAGCAGATGTCGTGGCCCGCGGCACCCTTGCGGATGCCGCCCGGGGCGAAACGCACGCCGTTCGCCGACAGCCACTCGACGGCGCGCGGCAGATCGTCGATCCACAGGCCGATGTGGTTCAGCGGCGTGGTGTGCACCGCGGGTTTGCCGTTCGGGTCGATCGGCTCCATCAGGTCGACCTCGACCTTGAACGCGCCGCGTCCCATCGCGCAGATGTCCTCGTCGACGTTCTCGCGCTCGCTGCGGAAGTTGCCGGTGACCTCGAGGCCGAACTTATCGACCCACAGGGTACGCAGCCGTTCCTTGCTCGGTCCGCCGATCGCGACCTGCTGGACGCCCAGCACCCTGAACGGTCGTGTCGTCATGCCGCGACCTCCGAACGCTCGAATTCCATGATCACCTGATCGACCGCGAGGCTTTCGCCCTTGCTCGCCAGCACCTTCGCGACCACGCCATCGCGCACCGCGACCAGGATGTTCTCCATCTTCATCGCCTCGATCACCGCGAGCCGTTCGCCGGCACGGATCGCCTGGCCGGGCTTCACTGCCACGTCGACCAGCAGCCCCGGCATCGGCGACAGCAGGTAGCGCGACAGGTCCGGCGGTGCCTTGAACGGCATCAGCGCGTTCAGCTCGGCGGCGCGCGGCGACAGCACGCGCACTTCCACTTGCGCGCCGTGGTGCATCACCCGGTAGGCCAGCATCAGGCGCTCGACCTGCGCGCTGAACGGGGCGCCATTGACCGTGCCGTGCACCGCGACGTCGCGCAGGTGACCGTCGAAACGGATCGCGTAGCGCTGGTCCGCGACACTCACGTCGAACCCGTCGCCATCGAGCCGGACGCTCGCCGGCGTCTGCGTTCGCACGCCCGCGCCATCGGTCTGCACGACGACGAAGTCGCTGCCGACCTGCAACTCGTGCCCCGGCAACTGGCCGCTGATGCCGGCCGAGCGCGCGAGCACACGGCGATTCAGCGCCACCGCCAGCGCGAGCAGGAAGTTCGGGTCGGCGTGCTTGACCGAGTCGAGCGCGAACCCCTTCGGGTACTGCTCGGCGATGAAACCGGTGTTGAAGTCGCCGGATACGAACTTCGGGTGCGCCAGCAGCGCCGCCTGGAACGGGATGTTGCTCGAGATGCCGCGAATCACGAAAGCGTTCAGCGCCTCGCGCATCTTCGCGATCGCGTCGCGCCGATCGGTGCCGCAGACGATCAGTTTGCAGATCATCGAGTCGTAGAACATCGGGATCTCGCCTCCTTCGTAGACGCCGGTGTCCACGCGCACGCCACCGTTCGCGGGCACGGGCTTCGACGCTTCCATCGTCGTTGGCGGTGGCTCAAACGCGATCAGCCGGCCGGTGCTCGGCAGGAAGCCGCGCAGCGGGTCTTCGGCATTGATGCGGCACTCGATCGCCCAGCCCTTGCGCGGGATCTGCTCCTGCGTGAACGCGAGCGGCTCGCCAGCCGCCACGCGGATCATCTGCTCGACCAGATCGAGCCCGGTGATGCATTCGGTGACCGGGTGCTCGACCTGCAGACGCGTGTTCATCTCCAGGAAGTAGAAACTCTGGTCCTTGCCGACGACGAACTCGACCGTGCCGGCGCTCTGATAGTTGACGGCCTTGGCGAGTGCGACCGCCTGCTCGCCCATCGCCTTGCGCGTCGCGTCGCTGATGAACGGCGACGGCGCCTCCTCGATCACCTTCTGATGCCGGCGCTGGATCGAACACTCGCGCTCGTGCAGGTAGACGCAGTGGCCGTGTGCATCGCCCAGCACCTGGATCTCGATGTGGCGCGGCTCCTCGACGAATTTCTCGATGAACACGCGGTCGTCGCCGAAGCTGTTGCGGGCCTCGTTGCGACACGACGCGAAGCCTTCGAACGCCTCCTTGTCGTTGAACGCGACGCGAAGCCCCTTGCCGCCGCCGCCAGCCGACGCCTTGATCATCACCGGGTAGCCGATGCCCTTGGCGATCTCGACCGCGTGCTCGGGCGTGTCGATCGCCGCGTTGTGGCCGGGAATCGTGTTGACCTTGGCCGCCAGCGCGAGCTTCTTCGACGCGATCTTGTCGCCCATCGCAGCGATCGACGCGTGCTTCGGGCCGATGAAGACGATGCCCTCCTCCTCGACCTTGCGCGCGAACGCTTCGTTCTCGGACAGGAAACCGTAGCCGGGGTGCACGGCCTGCGCGCCGGTCTCCTTGCACGCCGCGATGATCTTGTCCATCACGAGGTAGGACTCGCGGCTCGGCGCCGGCCCGATGCAGACCGATTCGTCGGCGAGTTCGACATGCAGCGCGTCGCGGTCGGCCTCGGAATAAACCGCGACCGTCCTGATGCCCAGCTTCTTCGCCGTCTTGATGACGCGGCAGGCGATCTCACCGCGATTGGCGATCAGAATCTTCGTGAACATGTTCTTGTGCTCCCTACCGATCACAACGGAATGTTGCCGTGCTTGCGCCACGGGTCGTCGACCTTCTTGTCGCGCAGCATCACCAGCGAGCGGCAGATGCGCCGGCGCGTCTCGTGCGGCTGGATCACGTCGTCGATGTAGCCGCGCGCGCCGGCCACGAATGGGTTCGCGAACTTGGCCTTGTACTCGGCCTCGCGCGCGGCCAGCTTGACCGGGTCGTTCTTCTCCTCGCGGAAGATGATCTCGACCGCGCCCTTCGCGCCCATCACCGCGATCTCGGCGTTGGGCCACGCGAAGTTGACGTCGCCGCGCAGGTGCTTGGAGCTCATCACGTCGTAGGCGCCGCCGTAGGCCTTGCGCGTGATCACGGTGATCTTGGGCACGGTGCACTCGGCATACGCATACAGCAGCTTCGCGCCGTGCTTGATGATGCCGCCGTACTCCTGCGACGTGCCGGGCATGAAGCCGGGCACGTCGACGAAGGTCAGCACCGGGATATTGAACGCGTCGCAGAAGCGCACGAAGCGCGCCGCCTTGATGCTGCTCTTGATGTCCAGGCAGCCGGCCAGCACCAGCGGCTGGTTCGCGACGATGCCCACGCTCTGCCCGTCCATGCGCGCGAAGCCGATGATGATGTTCTTAGCGTAGTCGGGCTGCAGCTCGAAGAAGTCGCCGTCGTCGACCGTCTTCGCGATCAGCTCCTTCATGTCGTAGGGCTTGTTCGGGTTGTCGGGCACCAGCGTGTCGAGCGACCAGTCGAGCCGCTCGGCCGGGTCGGTGCCCGGCCGCGTCGGCGCCTTCTCGCGGTTGTTCAGCGGCAGGTAATTGAAGAAGCGGCGCAGCATCGCGAGCGCGTCCACGTCGTTGTCGAATGCGAGGTCGGCGACGCCGCTCTTGGTCGTGTGCGCGCCGGCGCCGCCGAGGTCTTCGGCCGTGACCTCCTCGTGCGTCACGGTCTTCACGACTTCGGGGCCGGTGACGAACATGTACGAGCTGTCCTTCACCATGAAGATGAAGTCGGTCATCGCCGGCGAGTACACCGCGCCGCCGGCGCACGGCCCCATGATCATGCTGATCTGCGGCACCACTCCCGAGGCCATCACGTTGCGCTGGAAGACCTCGGCATAGCCGCCCAGCGACGCCACGCCTTCCTGGATGCGCGCGCCGCCCGAGTCGTTCAGGCCGATCACCGGCGCGCCGACCTTCATCGCCTGGTCCATGACCTTGCAGATCTTCTCGGCGTGGGCTTCGCTGAGCGCACCGCCGAACACCGTGAAGTCCTGGCTGAACACGAACACCAGGCGGCCGTTGATCATGCCGTAGCCGGTCACGACGCCGTCGCCGGGCGGCCGGTTGTCCGCCATGCCGAAGTCGTGGTTGCGGTGCTCGACGAACATGTCCCATTCCTCGAACGTGTCGGTGTCGAGCAGCAGCTCGATGCGTTCGCGGGCGGTCAGCTTGCCCTTGCCGTGCTGCGCCGCGATACGTTTCTCGCCGCCGCCGAGTCGCGCCTTCGCACGCTTGGCTTCGAGCTGCTGGATGATGTCGTGCATGGTCAGATTACCTCTCGAATAGATTCAGCAAGGTGCGGGCGGCGACCGATGGCGCGATGCGCGCCGCAGTCACGTCCTGGATGGTTTGCGGCAGCGCGTTGCGCACGGCCGCATGATGTCGGAAGTCAGCTTGCAGGCGCGCCTGGACGATGTCCCACATCCATGCCAGCGCCTGAGATTGGCGGCGCGCCGCGAACTCTCCGCTCGCGCGACGCTTGGCGTGAAACGCCTCGACCGCCGACCAGAAGGTGTCGAAGCCGTCGTTCTTCAGAGCGCTCATGGTCAAGACGCGCGGCGCACTGTCATGCCCCACAAACAGCCGCAGCGAACCCGCGATCTGCGCCTGCGCACGCGTCGCGGCCAGCGGGTCGAGGTCGGCCTTGTTGATGACGACCAGATCGGCGAGCTCCATCACGCCCTTCTTGATCGCCTGCAGGTCGTCGCCGGCATTGGGCAACTGCAGCAACACGAACAGGTCGGTCATGCTCGCCACCGTGGTCTCGCTCTGTCCGACGCCGACGGTCTCGACGATCACGACGTCGAAGCCGGCGGCCTCGCACACCAGCATCGCCTCGCGCGTCTTCTCGGCCACGCCGCCCAAGGTGCCCGACGCGGGGCTGGGGCGAATGTAAGCCGCCTCGTTGATCGAGAGCTGCTCCATCCGCGTCTTGTCCCCGAGGATCGAGCCGCCCGACAGGCTCGACGACGGGTCGATCGCGAGCACCGCGACGCGATGCCCCTTCGCGATCAGCGCCAGGCCCAGCGTCTCGATGAAGGTCGACTTGCCGACGCCGGGCACGCCCGAGATGCCCAGGCGCATGCCGTGGCCGGTGTGCGGCAACAGGCTGTTCAGCAACTCGTCAGCGCGCGCGCGGTGATCGGCGCGCGTCGATTCCAGCAGCGTGATCGACTTGGCCAGGGCGCGGCGATCGCCACTGCGCACACCGCGCGCCAGGGCCTCGTCGACGGAACTCAACGCCACGATGGATTCAGCCCTTGGCGACGTTCATGCGGATCTGTTCGAGCACGTCCTTCGCGCTCGCCGGGATCGGTGTGCCCGGCCCGTAGATGCCCTTCACACCGGCGTCGAAGAGCATCTCGTAGTCCTGCCGCGGGATCACGCCGCCGACGAACACGATGATGTCGTCGGCGCCCTGCTTCCTCAGCGACTCGATGATCGCCGGCACCAGCGTCTTGTGGCCGGCGGCAAGCGTGCTGACGCCGACCGCATGCACGTCGTTCTCGATCGCCTGGCGCGCGCACTCGTCGGCGGTCTGGAACAGCGGCCCCATGTCCACGTCGAAGCCGAGGTCGGCGAAGGCGGTCGCGACGACCTTCGCGCCGCGGTCGTGGCCGTCCTGGCCGAGCTTGGCGATCATCACGCGCGGGCGGCGACCCTGGGCTTCGGCGAACTCGTTGATCTCGAGCTTGAGCTTGTCCCAGCCTTCGGCGCTGTCGTAGGCGGCGGCGTAGACGCCGGTGACCTTCTGCGTGTCGGCGCGGTGCCGGCCCCAGGCCTTCTCGAGCGCATCCGACACCTCGCCGACGGTGGCGCGCAGGCGCACGGCCTTGATCGACAGATCGAGCAGGTTGCCGTCGCCGGTTTCGGCACAGCGCGTCAGCGCGTCCAGCGCCGACTGCGTCCTTGCCGTGTCACGCTTCGCGCGCACCACCTTCAGCCGCGCGACCTGGTTGTCACGCACCATCGCATTGTCGATGTCGCGCGTCTCGATCGCGTCCTCGGTGCCGAGCTTGTACTTGTTGACGCCGACGATCACGTCCTTGCCCGCGTCGATGCGAGCCTGCTTCTCGGCCGCGCTGGCCTCGATCTTCAGCTTGGCCCAGCCGCTGTCCACGGCCTTGACCATGCCGCCCATCGCCTCGACCTCTTCGATGATCTTCCACGCGGCATCGGCCATGTCCTGGGTGAGTTTCTCCATCATGTAGCTGCCGGCCCAGGGGTCGACGACGCTGGTGATGTGGGTCTCTTCCTGGATGATCAGCTGCGTGTTGCGCGCGATGCGCGCGCTGAACTCGGTCGGCAGCGCGATCGCCTCGTCGAGCGCGTTGGTGTGCAGCGATTGGGTGCCGCCGAACACCGCGGCCATCGCCTCGATCGTCGTGCGCACGACGTTGTTGTACGGGTCCTGCTCGGTCAGCGACCAGCCGGAGGTCTGGCAATGCGTGCGCAGCATCAGGCTCTTCGGATTCTTCGCGTCGAACCCCTTCATGATCTTCCACCACAGCAGCCGCGCCGCGCGCATCTTGGCCACTTCCAGATAGAAGTTCATGCCGATGGCCCAGAAGAAGCTAAGCCGCCCGGCGAACTCGTCCACGTCCAGGCCCTTCGCGAGCGCCGCCTTCACGTACTCGCGGCCGTCGGCCAACGTGAACGCGAGTTCGAGCGCCTGGTTCGCGCCGGCCTCCTGCATGTGGTAGCCGCTGATGCTGATCGAGTTGAACTTCGGCATGTTCTGGGCCGTGTACTCGATGATGTCGCCGATGATCCGCATGCTCGGCTCGGGGGGGTAGATGTAGGTGTTGCGAACCATGAACTCCTTGAGGATGTCGTTCTGGATCGTCCCACTCAGCTTCTCTTGCGACACACCCTGCTCTTCGGCGGCGACCACGTAGCCGGCCAGCACCGGCAGCACTGCGCCGTTCATCGTCATGCTCACCGAGACCTTGTCGAGCGGGATGCCGTCGAACAGGATCTTCATGTCCTCGACCGAGTCGATCGCCACGCCCGCCTTCCCGACGTCGCCGGTGACACGCGGGTGGTCGCTGTCGTAGCCACGGTGCGTGGCCAGGTCGAACGCGACGCTGACGCCCTGCCCGCCGGCGGCCAGCGCCTTGCGGTAGAAGTCGTTCGACGCCTCGGCGGTGGAAAAGCCGGCGTACTGGCGGATCGTCCACGGCCGCACCGCGTACATCGTCGCCTGCGGGCCACGCACGAAGGGCGCGAAGCCGGGCAGCGTGTCGGTGTATTGCAGACCCTTCAGATCGGCCGCGGTGTACAGCGGCTTGACCGCGATGCCCTCGGGCGTCACCCAGGTCAGTGCCGCCGTGTCGCCGCCGGGCGCCGACTTGGCTGCAGCCTTCTGCCAGGCCGCGAGCGAATCCGAATCGAGGGTCTTGTCATCCGACATGGTGTGTTCTCTCCTGCGCCGCGCCGCCCCGGCGAATATGACCACATCGGGGCTGGACGGCGTCGCACGTGACGCGCATAATTCAAAATTGAATTCTATCGTCAGAACGGCGCGCATGGCGACTCTTCTCCCCGAAATTTCCAGGCCCGGCAGCGCGGACGCCGGCACGCCGCTGCGCGAGAGCGCGCTCTACGAACAGGTCGCCGAGCGGCTGCGCCGCCGCATCCTTGCGCACACGCTGCACCCCGGCAGCTGGATCGACGAGCAGGCGCTGGCCGCCGAGTAC
>Ga0207658_10000862_pt1 | contig 25358 bp, 27 predicted proteins | sample KBSS33metaG_FD_184322 | JGI IMG/M metagenome (GOLD analysis project Ga0207658, IMG submission 184322) | Switchgrass rhizosphere microbial communities from Kellogg Biological Station, Michigan, USA - KBS S3-3 metaG (SPAdes) (version 2) | ecosystem: Host-associated > Plants > Roots > Rhizosphere...
CGGGCGTTCAGGTTGCGGGACCCAGTTTTCGGCCTCGCAATGGGTTGAGTCACGAAGGAGGTTTGCCCCGATGCGTTTACCCCGAATCAAGTATCTCTATGCCGCCGCGGCGCTTGCGCTGGTCGGCGCTGGTGCAGCGCAGGCCGCGACCGAGAAGCTGCACGCGATGAAGGTGGCCGCGCCCGACGGGTCGGTCGTCCACGTCCAGTACACCGGCGACGTCGCGCCCCGCGTCGAGGTGGTGCCCGTCGAGGCGGTCATGCCGGCCGGCGCGGTCGTCGATCCCTTCGCGCAGATGGCGCGCATCTCGGCGATGATGGATGCGCAGATGGCCGCCATGATGCAACGCGCTGCGCTCGTCGAGCAGCAGGCTCGCGCGCAACGGATGCAGCTCCAGCAGGCGGTCGCGCGCGGCGAGGGCAAGCCGGTCGCGCCGGGCGTCACCTTTGTCGGCGACGTGCCGGCGGGCATGCACGTGACCTACACCTCGTCGACCACCGACGCCAACGGCTGCACCCGCACCGTGTCCTACGCCTCGGACGGCTCGGGCGCGCAGCCAAGGATGACGCAGGCAGCGTCCGACGGCTGCGACGCGGCGGTCCAGGGCAATGCGGTGGTCCCCGCTAAGGTCGAGCAGCCGGTGGAACCCGCCCCGGCACCCGGCCGCAAGGTCTGACAGTTACCCGACCCGGCGCCCCCTACTCGGAGCGCGCCGCGAGGAGGGCGTCGTCGCACACCGCGGCGGCGCCCTTCTTCGTTCAGCCCAGGATCGCCCGCACTTGCGCGAGGTCCTGCACCTTGTCGACGTCCACGGCGGCCAGCCCGTCCCGCGCCGCGACGAGGCTGGCGTTCACGCCGATCCGCTGGCCGAGGCGGGCGAGGGCCTCCGCCAGAGTGAGCCGGCCCAGCGCGTAGCCGAGCAGGATGCCGGGGCCGAGACGCGCGGCGATGCGCCAGGGGCGCTTGCGGTCGGCCTCGACGATCTTCCACGTCTCGATCGCGGCGGCGGCGCGCGGGGTGCGCAGCAGGAACAGGTTGCAGCCCGACCAGTGACCGTCGGCGAAGCGCAAGTACGTGCGCTTGCTCCCAGGCACCGCCGCCTCGACCGCCTCGCGCCGGGCGAGCAGTACGGCGACGTCGGCCTCTGCCGGCGTATCGCGCATGAACTGCTCGACCCACTCGGCGCGCAGCAGGGCATGGTCGGCCGTGGTCACGAGCAGCGGCGCGCCAAGCGCCTCGATGCCCACCGCGACGCTGGCGCTCGGGCCTGTGCCGGTCGGCAGCACCTCGCAGTCGAGCGCCTGGGCCAGCGCGATCACCTCCGGATGGTTCGCCGAGACCGCGATGCGGGCGATGCCAGCCGCGCGCAAGGCAGCGACGACGCGTGCCAGCATCGGTTCGCCCCCGATCGCGACGAGCGCCTTGTGGGCGACGCCCTGCGCCAGCGCGACGGGATCGGGCGCACCGGGGCGCGAGCCGGCGAGGACCAGCGCGGCGGGGATCATGCCTTCGCTCGCTTCGCGCGCCAGACGCGCCACAGCACACCCGGCGCCGCGAGCACCGGGTGGCGCTCACGCCAGGGCGTCAACGCCACCGGAACGCCGGTGTGGCGCTCGATCTTCCACGCCCCGTAGCGTGCCGCGCCTTCGAAGGTGGTGGAGGCCTTGAGCAGCCGCAGCACGTTGTAAGGTTTGCCCAGCTTGCGGCGGCGCTGCCACCAGGAGAGCAGCGCCGCGCGGCGTGCGGGCGGCAACTGCGGACGGATCGTGCCGCCGGCACCCCGCGCGAAGGCGATGCCGTCGGCCAGCAATGCCAGCGGCAGCAGCCCGTCGAAATGGGCGCGATTGGCGGCCAGGATCGAATCCTCTCGGCCCGCCTGCTCGACGCGGAACTCGGCGGCGTAAGTGGCGCGAAACAGCGCGCGCCAGTAGTCGTCGGGGGTGCCGGCATCGGGACCGAGCGCCACGGCGAGGCGCGCTGCGGTACGCGCCGCCTGTGCCAATGCGGCGGTGACCGACGCAGCGGCCGCCTCGTCGCGCGACCAGGCGAGCGCGCTCGGCTGCACGAAGCGGGCCCAGATCGTGGTGTCGAGCCGCTCGCCGGCTGCGGCGCTATGGAACGTTTCGAGCGCCATCGTCGCGACCTTGGCGCGCAGCGTCACCCCCGCAATCGTCCATTCGTGATAGCTGACCCGCGGCCAGATCCGCTCGAGCTGGGGGCCGGGCAGCAGCACGTAGAAGTCGAGCACCCCGTCCAGCGATCCGGTGCGCAAGTTGGAGCCGTAAAACAGTACCGCCAACGCGTTCGCCTCGCCGCCGAGCCGCTCGGCAAAGGCGCGGACCTCCGGCTCTACCGGTCGCGCCACCGCGGCTGCGAGGCGCGCGTCGAGTGAGTCCGGGGGGTCGGGCAGGGAGTCCATCGCGTTCCCATCCCGCAGCTGCGGGCCTGGATCAAGCGCCGAACGCGCCGGCGGGCCGGTCAGGGCACCACGAAGCTGAGCTGCGGGCCTTCTTCCAGCACATAGCGGCCGGCGGGGAACGCCTCGCCATCGAGAATGAAAGTGCCGCCGATGTCGAGGTCCAGCCCGTTCGCATGAAAGCGGTGAGCGCCACGGCGCGCCAGGAAGCGGCCGTAGAGGCCGAACATGATGATCGCGGGCAGCAGCGCCATCACCAGGCGGCCCGGATAGTCGATCACCGCCAGCTTGAGACCCGGCGCGACATTGCTGCCGAACGGGCGCGCGCCGAGCGGGAAGCGCTCGAACGTGGTGGCGACGGTCAGGTAGCGCTCGTCGGGATGGCCGGGGCCGCTGCGGGGCAGGGCGCGTCCGGTCAGGCGATCGGCGATGCGGGTGCGGGTGCCCTGCCGCCAGGGATTGCCGTCGCGGCCGAACAGGCTCTGCAAGATCGCCCAAAGGATGGCGAGGCCCACCGCGAAGCTGTTGAAGGCCCCACGGCGGTGAGCTTCCTGGCCGGCCTCGGTCGCCAGCGAGAACATGCCGGCGCCCAGGATGAACCCCTGCACGCAACGCCCGCTGCCGTCGGCGGGTGAAATGCGCAGCGGCCGGCGCGTGACGCTGTAGCCCTTGTGCGCGGCGGCCAGCGCCTCGGCCAGCGACCAGTGGTTGGGCAGGCCGATGTCGACCGCCAGCGCATTGGTCTTGCCCTTGGGCAGCACGATCAGGCTGGGCCAGTCGTCACCGAAGATGTCCGCCCCGCACGAGAGCACGTCGCGCACGGTGCCGTCGCCGCCGTCGACCACCAGGTAGTCGACGCCACGTCGGGCGAAGCCGGCGAGCACGCCCTGCAGCTCCTCGCGCGTGCGCGGTGTCTCGGTGAGGATGTTGGAGCATTCCGCCATCTCGGGCGAGATACCCTTGTTGCGGTGGCTGCGCGGATTGCGCACGATGCCGACGAGAGGGACCGCGCGCCCGCGGCGGGGCATGGCGGAACGCCGCGGAGCGCCCTGGCGGCCAAGCTCGCCGAAGATCGGCAGCGTGTCGAATTCGTAAATGCTTCCGTGCACGGGCGGCTATGTAGTGCGGCCCGTTGGGAAAATCACGAGGAAAGGTTATCCTGACACATTAAAGTTACAGTTGTATGGCGCGCTGTGGCTCGCCGGCATCGGCCCCCACTTGAGTGGCGGGCCCGGTGCTTCGATTGCCAGTGCCGGCGCGAGCGACTACTGGCGGCGGATGATCGATCAAGCACTTTCCCAAGGGCCTGGGCTGCCGGTCGTCACCCTGGGCGACAACCGGGTGCGGCTCTGGGGCCTGCTGCCGGCCGAGCGCGTCGGCCGCATCGCCCGCGCCAGCAAGCTCTCGCCTCAGGACCGCGTGCCGGATGGCCCGGCGATCCTCTCCAATGCCGCACATGCCTGGGACCCGGCGTGGTTCCGGCATATCCTGACCCAGCCGGGCATGGTGCTGACGCTGGCCGGCGTGCCGGCGCTGGCCCACGCCGCCGATGCCGCGCAGGCGCATGGAATCGCCACGGCCATGATCCATGGCACGCCCGTGATACCGGTGCCTGGCCTCAAGTTGGTCGCCTACGAGGACGGCCCGACGATCGAGAACAAGCAGCTGCGAAAGCGCGAGACGCCGTTCCTGATGGCCTTGCGCCCCGACAGTGTGCGCGCGATCGAGCGGGCGAGCTATTTCGGCGCCTACAAAGGCGTGACCGACGTGCTGACCAAGTACCTGTGGCCCGAATGGGCGCTGGTGCTCACCCGCATCTGCGCGCGGCTGCACGTCACGCCCAACATGGTGACCGCCGTGGGCGCGGCGTTCTGCGTGATCGCGACCGTGCTGTTCGCCTACGGCCACTACTGGGCGGGGATGGCGACGGGGCTGGTGTTCATGGTGCTCGACACCGTGGATGGCAAGCTGGCGCGCTGCACGATCACCTCCTCCGCCTGGGGCAATGTCTTCGATCATGGCATGGACCTGGTCCACCCGCCGTTCTGGTGGTGGTTCTGGGCCACGGGCCTGGCAACTTGGGGCCTGGCCTACGACGGTGGCCAGTACGGGGCCACGTTCTGGTGGGTGCAGGGCGTGATCCAGGGCGGCTACCTGGTGCAGCGGCTGATCGAGGGCGTGTTCATGCGCCAGAACGGGATGATGCACATCCACGTCTGGCGCCGCTTCGACAGCCGCTTTCGCCTGATCACGGCGCGGCGCAACCCGAACATGGTGATCCTGTTCGTCGCGATGCTGTTCTCGCGGCCCGACATCGGCCTGATCGCGGTGGCGTGGTGGACGGCGATCTCGTGCCTGGTGCACGCGGTGCGGCTGGTCCAGGCTTGGCTGGTGCGCGCGCGTGGCGGCACGATCACCTCATGGCTGTCGGAAGGCTGAAACGATGAACGCCACGATGGAAAAGTTCGGCTGGCCGGCCACGCGCGTCGCCGAGTTCGCGCACTGGGTGGTGCTCGCCCGTCCTGCGCAGCCGACGCTCGGCGCGCTGGTGTTGGCGGCCAAGAGCGACGCGACCGCGTTCGGCGACCTGCCGGCCGAGGCGCATGCCGAGCTCAAGGTTGTGACCGCCGCGATCGAAGCGGCGCTGCGCGAGGCGGTAGGCTACGCCAAGCTCAACTACCTGATGCTGATGATGGTGGACCCGCACGTCCACTTCCACGTCATCCCCCGCTACGAAGGCGCGCGCGAGTGGCCCAAGGGGGAGCCGGCCGCTCGCGAATTCGTCGACGTGGGCTGGCCCAAGGTGCCCGACCTCGGCCACGCGGTGGCGCTGGCAGGTGAGGAACTGGCGGCGCTGGTGGCGTGGCTGCAGGGATATTTTGACTGAGCGCCCGACGGCCCACGCGCCTGGGCTTGCTTCCGGCCTTCGAGCGCGGCGGTCTGCCACGGTGTGCAAAGCGGAGTTCTGCTTCTGCTGAGCCGCCCCGATCACATGTACTTCATCTGGATCCGGATCGGCCGCACCCCGTTCGTCACCGGAACGCCGACGCGGGTGTAGCTCGGCTTGCCCAGGTTGAAGATGTTGATCGACGGGTTGTTCGACATGCCCCCGCCGTCGGTGCGGATGTCGGTTTCGCCATTGCCGTTGGCGTCGTGGCGCACCGCCACGCCATAAGTGCCGGGCGCCGGTACCGGCAGGCAGAAGCTCATGCGGCCGGCGTGCGCGGGCACCTCGATGCGGGTGAGCCACTTGCCCTTGCTGAGCCATTCGGCCGAGGTCGCGCGGTAGGTCTGGATGCGGATGGTTCCGGTCGAGGACTTCACGCCCTCGACGGTCACCAGCATGGCCGGGCCGTCACCGGCATTGCACCGCCCCATGTCGTTGCGGATCTCGTTGCGGTACTGCGCCAGGGCGGGCGCCGGCGCGGTCAGCCCGAGGACGGCAAGCACGGCGAGGGCGGGGGCAAGGCGAGTGGTCAAGGCTGTGGTTCCCGGGTAATGGGGCGTGGTCATTGGGCGTCCATGTAGAGGTTGCGGCGGTGGCGGGCCACAGGCTTCAAGCCAGATCATGAGCGAGCCGCGGCGTTGTTCATCGCAGCGGCGTCTGGACCGCATGCACTGAACCGACACTGAATTTCGAGTTGGCTCGCCGAAAGCTGCCTGCGATCCCTTGACTTCAACATCGCGTGTGGAAAACGCCGCGCACACAGCTTGTCGCCCCAAGATGTGGTGGCGTATCCCCTTCCACCAAGGAGCCCGTTCCCCCTCATGACGACCCCGCTGATCTCGCCCTCGATCCTGTCCGCCGATTTCGCGCGGCTCGGCGAGGAGGTGCGCGCCATCGACGCGGCCGGCGCCGACTGGATTCATGTCGATGTCATGGACGGCCATTTCGTCCCCAACATCACGATCGGGCCCGCGGTGGTGAAGGCACTGCGCCCGCACACGACCAAGCCCTTCGACGTCCACCTGATGATCTCGCCGGTCGATGCCTACCTTGAAGCTTTCGCCGAGGCCGGTGCCGACATCATCACCGTCCATCCCGAAGCCGGCCCGCACATCCACCGCACGGTGCAGACGATCAAGGCGCTGGGCAAGCAGGCGGGCGTCTCGCTCAATCCCGGCACCCCGGCCAAGATGCTCGACTACCTGATCGACGAGATCGACCTGGTGCTGGTGATGAGCGTGAACCCCGGCTTCGGCGGGCAGAGCTTTATCGCCAGCCAGCTCAAGAAGATCGAGGCGGTGCGCAAGATGATCGACAAATCGGGCCGCGACATCCGCCTCGAAGTGGACGGCGGCGTCGATGCGCGCACCGCACCGCTGTGCGTGGCCGCCGGGGCGGACGTGCTGGTGGCAGGCTCGGCCACCTTTCGCGGCGGATCGGGGGCCTACGCGGGCAACATCCGGACTCTCAAGGGGCTCGAGATGGTGGGACAAGACTGAGCATGAGCCCCGCCGCCCTCCTCAGGAAACCGCGGCGTGGACAAGCGCTCGATAGCCACTCCCATGGAAACCCTGAGGCGTCTCGGGCGCTTCCCCTGACGCAAGGTGGCAAGGAAGGTGTGTTGGACGACGATACCCGCATTCCTCCGCAGCCATCGGCCGAGCCGGTCATCGGTCCCATGCCCGAAGCCGCCGATGCGCCTTATGGCGAGCCGCCGCAGCTCGAGACCGGCCGTTCGCTGGCGTTGGTCGACTTCTCGCCGCCTGCGCTCGGAGCCGGCGAGCGCCTGATCCGCCTCGCCTACCGCATCGGGGTGCCCGGCTCGATGCTGAGCGCGCCAATTGGCAAGAAGGCGCGCACCCGCCTGCTGGCGACCGTCAACAACACCCTGCCGGGCAACCGCGTGGCCGGCACCGCGATCCGCGCCGGGCATTTCCTGGTCCACGGCGCGCGGACCCCGATCGCGCAGATCGACTTCGCCGGCGCCGGCCGCGTCGCCCCGCCGCTGGAAAAGCTGGTCCACTCCTTCGCCTGGCTCACCGATCTGGAGGCCTGCGGCCCGCGCGAGCAAGGTGCGCCGGTGGCCGAGCGGGTGCTGCAGGCCTGGCTCAAGGCCAACCCCAAGCCACCTTCCAAGCCCGGCAAAGGCCCGGCGTGGGCGGTCGGCAACACCGGCATGCGGCTGATGGCCTGGCTGGTTCACGCTCCGCTGGTGTTATCGGGCGAGAAGGGGCTGCGCTCGCGCGTGCTGGCCCACATCGCCGAGACCGCGCGCTGGCTCGACCGGCACGTCGGCAAGGGCGAGGATGCGCTGGCGCAAGTCGCCGGCTGGTGCGGCATCGTCGCCGCCGGCCTGCTGCTGCCCGACGGCCGCCCGCGCCGGCTTTACGGCGAGGCCGGGCTGATTCGCGCGCTGGGCGAGTTGATGGGCGACGATGGCGGCGTCCTCTCGCGCAGCCCGCTGGCGCAGATGGAGGCGATCGCGCTGCTGGTGCGGCTGCGCAACTGCTGCAACGCCACTCGCCGCGACCCGCCTGCCGCCTGCGAGCGGGTGCTGGAGCTGCTGCTGCCGCCGCTGCTGGCGCTGGTGCACTCGGACGGCTCGCTCGGCTCCTGGCAGGGCGGCTGGGCGGTCGACGCGGCTGAAATCGAGGGGCTGGTCAAGGCGAGCGGCGTGCGCACCCGGCCCTTGCGCGACGTGCGGCAATGGGGCTTCCAGCGCGTGCTGGCGCACAAATCGGTGCTGCAGTTCGACACCGCGCCGCCGCCGCTGCCCGCGCACGCACGCTACGGCTGCGCTTCCACGCTGGCCTTCGAGCTGTCGCACGGCGCGCACCGGATCATCGTCAACTGCGGCGGCGCGGCCAGCGGCGGCGGGCTGGTGCCGGTGCGGCTGGAGCAGGGCCTGCGCGCCACCGCCGCACACTCGACGCTGACTCTCGACGACGCCAATTCCACCGCGGTGCTGATCAACGGGCAGATCGGCCACGGTGTCAGCGAAGTCGCGGTCGACCGCAAGACGCTGCCGCAGGAGAACGGCGGCACCGCCACCCGGCTCGATGCCAGCCACAACGGCTATGCCGCGCGCCACGGCCTGACCCACCAGCGCATCCTGATCCTGCGCGACGACGGCACCGAACTGCGCGGCGAGGACCTGCTGGTGCCGGCCAGCCGCAAGGGCAAGCGCGGCAAGGTCGGCTTCGCGATCCGCTTCCATCTGGGCCCCGACGTCGACGTGTCGCTGACGGCGGACGGTCAGGGCGCCGGTCTGTCATTGCCCGACGGCTCCTACTGGCAGTTCCGCTCCGGCGCTGGCCCGGAGGCGGCAGGCGTGACGGTGGAGGATTCGCTTTGGGTCGACGGGCAGGGCCGCCCGCAGGCGACGCAGCAGATCGTCGTTTCCGGCATGGTTTCGCGCGGCGGCGGCAACTTCGGGTGGCTGCTCAAGAAGATGGCGTGAGCGGAGGGCCTCGGCGCAGTCGACTCCCCGTCCATCAGGCCCGTCATCCTGAACTCGTTTCAGGATTCATCGTGCCGTCCGCCCCGGAGCAATGGTGCCACCAATCGCCCTCTCGCCGCGCTTCTGAAAACGCCGGGCGAACGGTTAGATGGACCCTGAACCAAGTTCAGGATGACGACGCCTCTAAACCTGTAGCGTCGGATCAGCGGTCCGCTTTGGCGCGGCCATTCCTTATGCCCCCGCGCCCTTGCCCGCTGCGCCTCCCGGGCCTAAGGGCGCGGCCTGAAGACCAGCCGCCCGAAGGAAGCGCCAGCCATGCCCGAACTCAGCCTCGAAACCGCGGCCGCCGCCAAGCCCGACCTGGTGCCGGTGCGCCGTGCGCTGCTGTCGGTGTCCGACAAGACCGGGCTGGTCGTGCTGGGCCAGGCGCTGGCCGAGCGCGGGGTCGAGCTGGTCTCGACCGGGGGCACCGCCAAGGCGCTGCGCGAGGCCGGGCTGACGGTCAAGGACGTCTCCGAGCTCACCGGCTTTCCCGAGATGATGGACGGCCGGGTCAAGACACTGCACCCGATGGTCCACGGCGGGCTGCTGGCGGTGCGCGACAATCCCGAGCACGCCGCCGCCATGGCCGCGCATGCGATCGGCGCCATCGACCTCGTCATCGTCAACCTCTATCCGTTCGAGGCGACCGTCGCCAAGGGCGCGAGCCGCGACGAGATCATCGAGAACATCGACATCGGCGGTCCCTCGATGGTGCGCTCGGCGGCGAAGAACCACGCCTACGTCACCATTGTCACCGATCCGGCCGACTACGAGGGCCTGCTTACCGAGCTGGAGGCGACCGAGGGCGCGACTTCGTTCGGCTTCCGCAAGCTGATGGCGGCGCGTGCGTTCGCGCAGACCGCCGCCTACGATTCGATGATCAGCCAGTGGTTCGCCTTCGCCGACCAGGGCCTGGAGTTCCCCGAGCTGTTGAGCATGCAGGGCCGCCTCCACAGCGAGCTGCGTTACGGCGAGAACCCGCACCAGAAGGCGGCGCTCTATGTGCCCGCCGGCCCGCACGCCAAGGGACTCGCCCAGGGAGAGCAGGTGCAGGGCAAGGCGCTGTCCTACAACAACTACAACGATGCCGATGCCGCGTTCGAGCTGGCGGCAGAGTTCAAGGGCCAGAAGCCGGCGGTGGTCATCGTCAAGCACGCCAACCCCTGCGGCGTCGCGCAGGCCGACAGTCTGCTCGAGGCATGGCAAGGTGCGCTCGCCTGTGACGACGTGTCGGCGTTCGGCGGCATCGTCGCCACCAATGTCGCGCTCGACGGGCCGACGGCGGAGGCGATCTGCCAGATCTTCACCGAAGTGGTAGTCGCGCCCGATGCCGACGACGAGGCGCGCGCCTTTTTTGCCAAGAAGAAGAACCTGCGCCTGCTGCTGACCGGCGATCTGCCCGACCCGCGCCGGCCCGGCCTCACCGTCAAGCCGATCACCGGCGGCCTGCTGGTGCAGGGGCGCGACGGCGGCGCGATCGGCTTCGACGATCTCCAGGTGGTGACCAAGCGCGCGCCGACCGACCGCGAACTCGCCGACTGCCTGTTCGCCTGGACCGTCGCCCGCCACGTCAAGTCGAACGCGATCGTCTACACCAGGGACGGCGTCACCGCCGGCATCGGCGCGGGGCAGATGAACCGCCGCGACTCTTCGCGGATCGCGGCGATGAAGGCTGCCGAAGCCGCCGAGAAGTACGGCTGGGATGTGGCTCGCACTGTGGGCAGCGCAGTCGCGTCCGACGCATTCTTCCCGTTCTCCGACGGACTCCTGGCAGCGGCCGAGGCGGGCGCGACCGCTGTGATCCAGCCCGGTGGCTCGATCCGCGACGAGGAAGTCATCGCCGCTGCCGACGATGCGGGACTGGCGATGGTGTTCACTGGGATGCGCCACTTCCGGCACTGATCGTTCCTGCCTTCGCTCTCGGTTCGTCGCTAAGCATCAACGGCTCGCCGCGGAATCGACGGCTAACTGTGGCTGTTAACTCGACGCTCAGGACGAAACCGGACAACGGGCGCCACCGCAAACGCGAACAGACACGAACCGGATAGACTGATGGGAATCTTCAAGGCCGACTTTTACCGCTTCTTCGCCCTCGGCTTCGGTGGCGGTGCCCTGCTGGTGCTGGGTGCGATCGGCCTCGAGCATGGCAAGCTGTCGGACTCGATCGTTCCCGCGGCGCAGGCGGAAGAGCCTTCGCACTGAGGCCGACGCGCTTCTGGGCGCTCGGACCGGCGCCGATTGCGTCTATTCCTCGCAGGCCCCATATCAGCAGCATGGCCTGCCAGACCGAACACCCCGGACACGCCCACAGCGAACACAGCGGCGACAGCCTCGTCAGAGCGGCGCACGTCGCGCTCGTCGAAGCCGGCGAGCAATGGACCGAAATGCGCGCCGACGTCTTCGCCGTGCTGGCCGAGCGTTCCAGCCCCTCCTCCGCCTACGACCTGGCCGAGAGCGTTTCGTCGCTGCGCGGCAAACGGGTGGCGCCCAACAGCGTCTACCGCATCCTCGACCTGTTTGTCCGCACCAACCTCGCTCGCCGGGTCGAGAGCGCCAATGCCTACATCGCCAACAGCCATCCCGGCTGCCAACATGATTGCATCTTCCTGATCTGCGACAGCTGCGGCAAGGCCGTCCACATCGACGACGACCGCCTTACCGGCTCGCTGGTCGAAGCCGCCCGCGCGAATGGCTTCGCCGACGTGCGTCCGGTCGTCGAATTGCGCGGCACCTGCGCGGGTTGCACCTGAGGATAGCAAATCGCATCCCGCGACCAGGATGCCCTCCGCTTTCGGCCCGGTCACCGCTGGCGAAGCTGGTGGCGGAGGGATGAGCGCTCAGCCCTGTTTCACGCTCAGCACATTGCCTTCGGGATCGTTGAACCACACGAGCTTGGCCGAGCGATCGGGTGCGTGCCAGATCCCGTCCTCGTCCTGGCCGAACCCCTCGTAGATGTTCATCGCCACGCCTTTCCCCTTGAGCTCGGCCACCGCCGCGGCGATGTCGGAGACGGTCCAGCCTAGCACGGTATGATCGCTGGGCACGTGGCCGGGCAGGCTGGTCAGCCGCAGCGGAGTGCCGTTGGCGAGCCGGAAGGTGACGGCGAAATCGTCTTCGCCCACCACCCGCAGTCCCAGCACGTCCTCGTAGAACGGGCGGGACTTCGCGCGGTCGGCGGTGAGGACGAAGGTCATCGGTTCGGCATCGGTCAGGATCGACACGGGAAACCTCCTGCAAATGCACGCGGCTTGCGCGCGGCCTGCATGGTGCGGGGTTAGGACTGGCGGTGTCAATCGCGAGCGATCAATCGCAGCGGGGGGCGGTGTCATAATCGACAGGGCCGCGACAACTGTGTAAGGGGCCTGCAATGAATGCCAATCCGGCCACCCCCCTGCTCGATACGGTCAACGATCCCAATGACCTGCGCCGCCTCAAGCCCTCGCAGCTGCGCCAGCTCGCCGACGAGCTGCGGGCCGAGACGATCTCGGCCGTGGGCCAGACCGGCGGCCATCTCGGCTCGGGCCTCGGCGTCGTCGAGCTGACCGTCGCGATCCACTACGTCTTCGATACGCCCGCCGACCGGGTGATCTGGGACGTGGGCCACCAGGCCTATCCGCACAAGATCCTGACCGGCCGTCGCGACCGCATCCGCACGCTGCGCCAGGGCGGGGGCCTGTCCGGTTTCACCAAGCGGTCCGAGAGCGAATACGATCCGTTCGGCGCCGCGCATTCTTCCACCTCGATCTCGGCGGCGCTCGGCTTTGCCATCGCCAACAAGATCAAGGGCCGGCCGGGCTGCGGCATCGCCGTGATCGGCGACGGCGCGATGAGTGCCGGCATGGCGTACGAGGCGATGAACAACGCCGCGGACGCCGGCAATCGCCTGGTCGTCATCCTCAACGACAACGACATGTCGATCGCGCCGCCGGTCGGCGGACTCTCGGGCTACCTTGCGCGACTGGTCTCCTCTGGCCAGTTCCTCGGCCTGCGGGAGCTGGCGCGCAAGTTCGCCCGCAAGCTCCCACGTCCACTGCACGTCGCCGCGCGCAAGACCGACGAGTTCGCCCGCGGCATGGCGATGGGCGGCACTTTGTTCGAGGAGCTGGGCTTCTACTACGTCGGCCCGATCGACGGCCACGATCTCGATGCGCTGGTGCCGGTGCTGGAAAACGTGCGCGACGCGGCGGAAGGCCCGATCCTGATCCACGTCGTCACCCAGAAGGGCAAGGGCTACGCCCGCGCCGAAGAGGCGGCGGACAAACTGCACGCGGTGCAGAAGTTCGACGTCATCACCGGTCAGCAGGCGGCTTCGCCCGCGGGTCCGCCCAGCTATACCAACGTCTTCGCCGAAGCGCTGGTCGCCGAGGCGCAGGCCGATCCCACTGTCTGCGCGATTACCGCCGCGATGCCGTCTGGCACCGGGCTCGACAAGTTCGCGCAGGCCTTCCCCGACCGCAGCTTCGATGTCGGCATCGCCGAGCAGCATGCGGTGACCTTCGCCGCCGGGCTGGCCGCGCAAGGAATGCGGCCGTTCTGCGCGATCTACTCGACGTTCCTGCAGCGCGCCTTCGACCAGGTGGTGCACGACGTCGCGATCCAGAACCTGCCGGTGCGGTTCGCGATCGATCGCGCCGGTCTCGTCGGCGCCGACGGCGCGACTCACGCCGGCTCGTTCGACGTCACGTACCTGGCGACGCTGCCGAACCTGGTGGTGATGGCTGCCGCCGACGAGGCGGAGCTGGTCCACATGGTCCACACCGCCGCGCAGTACGACGCCGGCCCGATCGCCTTCCGCTACCCTCGCGGCAACGGCGTCGGCGTGCCGCTGCCCGTAACGCCTGAGGTCCTCGAGATCGGCAAGGGCCGCGTGGTGCGCGAGGGCAGCAAGGTCGCGATCCTCTCGCTCGGCACGCGCCTGGCCGAGGCGCTCAAGGCTGCCGACGTGCTGGAAGCGCGCGGACTGTCGACCACGGTGGCGGACCTGCGCTTCGCCAAGCCGCTCGACAGCGAGCTGATCCGCCGCCTGATGCTGAGCCACGAAGTGGTGGTGACGGTGGAGGAAGGCGCCATTGGGGGCCTCGGAGCCCACGTCCTCACGCTGGCCAGCGACGAGGGCCTCACCGATGCCGGGCTGAAGATCCGCACGATGCGCCTGCCCGACGTGTTCCAGGACCAGGACAGCCCGCAGGCGCAGTACGATCAGGCGGGGCTCAACGCGCCGCAGATCGTCGACACCGTGCTCAAGGCGCTGCGCCACAACAGTGCCGGGGTCAACGAGGCGCGGGCGTGATCGCTAGCGTGTTCGTGGCAGCCCTGCTGGCGCAGGCGACCGCCAAGGACCCTACGAAGGACGCTGCCGCCACCGCTGCGACGGTCGCTGCGGAACTCGACCACGCCAACAAGTGCCGCGTCCACACCCAGATGCTGCCCACCGTGTTTGCCGACAATGCCGGCCGCAAGCGCTGGGGCGAGGCGGTCTCTGCCTGGTGGACCAAGGAAAGCGACCGCCTGGCGGCGCGCTTGGGCCTGAGCGCCGGCGATGCCGAGATCCGGCGCCTGCTGATCCCGATCACGCCGGACATGGATTTCATCAACGCCTGCGTCGGCGAAGCCAAGCGCCACGGCCTGAAGCCGCGCGCGGCGAGCGCGCGCTAGGCCGGCGATAATCCCTCCGCTGCGGCTTTTCGTGCAGCGCCAATCGGCCTAGCTACCTGAAATGTCTCAGCCTCCTGCCGAAGCCCCCGACGTCGCGCACGTCGAGCCGTTCCACGCCATCACCATCGGCCGTCTGGCCTACGCCCTTGCCGAGCAGGGGCGCAAGGTGATCCACATGGAGTATGGCCAACCGTCGACCGGCGCCCCCGCCGCAGCGATCGCCGCGGCGCATGCGGCGATGGACGCGGACCCGGGCGGCTACTGGGAATCGACCGGGCTCAAGGCCCGCATCGCCCGCCACTACCGGGAAGCCTACGGCGTCGAAGTCGCCGATGAGCAGGTGGTCCTCACTTGCGGCGCCTCGCCGGCCTTCGTGCTGGCGCTTTCGTGCCTGTTCCGGCCCGGCGCGCGGATCGCACTGGCCCGCCCCGGCTATGTCGCCTACCGCAACACGCTGCAGGCGTTCTACCTCGAGCCCGTCGAGATGCCCTGCGGCGAGGCGGAGCGCTACCAGGTGACGGCCGCCGCGCTCGACGCCCTGAATCCCGCACCCGAGGGCCTGATCGTCGCCAGCCCGGCCAATCCCACCGGCACCATCATCGCGCCCGAGGAGTTGGCGGCGATTGCCGAGGTCTGCTCGCGCAAGGGGATCGCGGTGATCTCCGACGAGATCTATCACGGGCTGACATACGGAAATGCTGCAAGCTCGATGTTGCAGCATGTGCCTGCAGCATCGGCGAACGTGCTGGTGGTGAACAGCTTCTCCAAATACTTCTCGATGGCCGGCTGGCGGCTCGGCTGGCTGGTGGTGCCGCCCGGCCTGGTGGGCGCGGCGCGGGCGCGAATGGGTAACCTGTTCCTCACGCCGCCGGTGCTGGCGCAGCACGCGGGCCTGGTCGCCTTCGACGCGCGCGAAGAGCTCGAAGGGCATCTGGAGACCTATGCGCGCAACCGCGAACTGCTGCTCGCTGCGCTGCCCCGCCTCGGTCTTGCGCGGATCGCCCCTCCCGACGGCGCGTTCTACGTCTGGGCGGATATCGGCCACCTGACCAACGACAGCTTCGCCTTCTGCCGCCAGTTGCTGGAGGAAACCGGCGTCGCTACCGCGCCTGGCGTCGATTTCGATCCGGTCGAAGGCAACCGCTTCATCCGGTTCAGCTTCGCGGTCTCCACGCCCGAGATCGAGCGCGCCATCGAAAGGATGGCGGCGTGGTTCACTGCGCGACGCGAAGCGATCGGGGTGTAGCGTGGGTTCGCCGTATCGTCGAATTCGACAACCGGCGCGCTGAGTTTGTTAAAAAGAGGGCTTGAGTAGGGCCCTATAAGTAAAAAAACTTATAGGATGGCAAGACATCCGAAATAATGAATTCGAGTTCACCACGTCTGCCAAGCGTGTAGCAAGGTGGGACGGCGTCTGATTGCATGCGATTTGTGCGGATTGACTCGCCGGATGGTATCTGGACTTTGATGCCATCGGTCGCAACAGGCGAATAAGAATGACGAAAGGCGTTTTGGTGGATTCCGCTCAGGATGTGTCGTGGTCGGTGGAGCGCTTGCGCGACTTCCTCCATGACTGCGCGGCCAGCGAGCCGGCCGAGGAGGCCGATCGCGTGCGGGAAGCGATCGCGGTGCTGCCGCAGCGGCACGGTAGCCACTTTCAGGCGCAGGCGGTGGAATCGCTGCTGGAGAGCGGCGCCGCGCTTTGCGCCGTGCTGGTGATCCTGGGCCCGCACGCCCGATTCATGCTCTCGCGTGGCGAGGACGGACGCTGCCTTGCCACGGTGCTCGCAGCCGACGGCCACGAGGAGATGGTCGCTGAAGGGACCACGCTGGCCCTGGCGCTGCTCACGGCGCAGGCCTCGGCTCGCCTGGTAGGCCTGGAGCGTGCGGAGCGGGTGGCCCAGCGCGCCGTCCCGCTCACCGCGCGGCTCCACTGAGGCGGGCTGCAAGCGACGCTATGGAGGGCAGGCTGTGCGACGGGCTTCGACAAGCTCGGTCCTGGCGGGGAATAAGGCAACTCCTGCCAAGCCATAGGCAGTTCCAGGCCCGGTTCCGCTAATCCTGAGCTTGTCGAGTTTGGTCCCCCAGCCGCATCGATCATCGCGAACTCGGCTGATGAGTCAGTTTACCAGTGACGCCTCGATCGCGATGCGGATCGCGTCGGAGGTGTGGCTGGCGCCCAGCTTGTGCAGCATGTTCGCGCGGTGAATCTCGACGGTGCGGGGGCTGATCGAGAGGCGTTCGCCGATGAGGCGGTTGGACAGGCCGCTGGCGACGCCGCCGAGCACCTCGCGTTCGCGGCGAGTGAGCCGTTCGACGCGGGCACGGGCCATGACTTCGCGCAGCTTGGCATTGCCGACACCCTCGGCGCGCTCCATGGCATGCGCCAGGGCGGTGGTGAGCTCCTCGGCGCCGATCGGCCAGGATACGTAGTCGATCGCGCCATCGAGGATGGCCTTGACGATGCGGTTGGCGGCCGGCTCCTCGCTGAAGGCGACGATCGGGAACCACTCGCCGTGGCGCGCCATGCTCTCGATCAGCTCGTGAGTCGTCCCAAGTCTCGCGCAGGGCTGCGTGGTCGGTGGCGTCGAACAAGTGGCTGGTCCATCGCCCGTCGGGCGTGAAGCAGAACAGTCACAGGTCGCGATCACTGCACCAGCCGGCATCGGCATCAGTGCCGAAGAACTCGCGAATGGCTAGGCAGTCCTCGACCGGCCCAGTAAACGGCCTGTGCGCTCTCCCTCTTGTCGTTCATGCGCGATGGTGCCCCACCAGCGTACTTACGCAAGGGTCAGAACCCGATCACCGCCTCGCCGATGGCGTTCCACACCTGGTCGAGCTGGTCGTCGGTGATGCAGTACGGCGGCATCACGTAGACGGTGTTGCCGAGCGGTCGCAGCAGGACGTCCCGGTCGCGGAAGAACGCCATGAGGCGGGGCGCCAGATCGTTGAGGTAGCCGGCCTCGCCGCTCGACTTCAGGTCGATCGCGGCCAGGGTGCCGAGCTGGCGCGGATTGTCGAAATGGCAGAAGCGTCCCAGCTTCTCAAGCCAGCCGGCCTGCCGTGCGGCAAGGTCGGCGACCAGCGCCAGCACCGGCTCCTCGCGCCAGATCGCCAGGTTCGCCTCGGCCGCGGCGCAGGCGATCGGGTTGGCGGTGTAGCTGGAGGAGTGGAAGAACATGCGCGCGCGGTCGGTCGACCAGTGCGCCTGGAAGATCGCTTCGCTCGCCATAGTCACCGCCAGCGGCAGCGAGCCGCCGGTCAGGCCCTTGGACAGGCACAACAGGTCGGGCTCGATCCCCGCCTGCTCGCAGGCCAGCAGCGTGCCGGTGCGGCCCCAGCCTGTCATCACCTCGTCGGCGATGAACAGCACGCCGTGGCCTGCGCAGATCTCGCGCATCGAGCGCAGCGTATCGGCGCCATAGACGAGCATGCCGCCCGCACCCAGCAGCAACGGCTCAACAATGAAGGCGGCGACATCGCCCCTCGCGCACAGCGCTTCGAGCGCATCGAGGCTGGCCTGCTCGGCTCCGGCAGCGGGAAAAGGCACGCGTCCCACATCGAACAGCAGCGGCTCGTAGGGCCGGTTGAACACTCCGCGCGCACCCACCGACATCGCGCCGATGGTGTCGCCGTGATAGGAGTGCTCCATTACCACGATACGGTGACGCTTCTCGTGACGAGAATGCCAGAAGCCGAGCGCCATCTTCAGCGCCACTTCGACCGCGGTCGAACCGGAGTCGGAGAAGAACACCCGCGTCAGGCTTTCGGGCATGATCGCGCGCAAGCCGTGCGCGACGCGCTCGGCCGGTTCGTGAGTCCAGCCGGCGAAGATCACCTGGTCGAGCTGCTGCGCCTGCGCGGCGATGGCCGCCATGATGCGCGGATGGCTGTGTCCGTGCGTGGTCACCCACCAGGAGGAGATCGCATCGACCACCCGGCGCCCGTCGGCCGTGTGCAGCAGCGCGCCCTCGCCGCGGGTGACGATCGGGATCGGCTCTTCGAGCCCGTGCTGGGTGAAGGGGTGCCAGACGGGGGAGTCGTCCGGCCCCCTAGTCACGCCAGCGCCTCGGCCAAGAAGTCGTCGGCGCGGAAATGCTCTGCGAAGGCGTGCGTCAGGCTTTCGCGGGTCAGGACATTGAGCGGTGGCAACCGTCCCAGCCGCCGCACGCCGCCCATCTCTTCGATCGTCGCCTCGCTGTCCGGCTGCGCCAGGCCCACGAAGGCGATGCCCAGGATCGGCACGCCGCGACTGCGAAGCGCCTCGATCGAAAGCAGCGTGTGGTTGATCGTCCCGAGCTGGGTGCGGGCGACGAGGACTGCCGGCGCGCCCCAACGGGCGAACTGGTCGACATAGGTCTCGGTGCGCGAGATCGGCACCAGCACGCCGCCGGCGCCTTCGATGATCAGGGGGCCAGGGACATTCGGCAGGTCCAGCCGCGCGGGATCGATGGTCACGCCGTCGATCTCTGCGGCGCGATGGGGTGAGCAGGGCGTCTCGAGCTTGTAGACCTCGGGCACGATCTTCTCGGGCGGCAGGCCCGAGAGGCGGGTCACGCGCTCGGCATCGGTCGCGCCGGTGTGATCCTCGTCGAGCCCGGCCTGGATCGGCTTCCAGTAATGGGCCTGCAGCGCACCGGCGAGGCCGGCGGCGAAGACGGTCTTGCCGATACCGGTGTCAGTGCCGGTCACGATCAGGGGGCGCGTGGTCATCGGGCGGGGGCTTAGGGTCAGAGCGCTGCACTGCGCAAGTGGCAGGTCACGACCTCGTAGGTCACAATGCCGCCGCATTGTTCGAAACGCGCCATCACCCGGCGCAACTGAGAGGGAGTCAGGGGGCGGTGGGCGGGATCGGGCGTACCGGCGCCGATCGCCTTGAGACCCTTGAGGAAGGAGCTGGCATCGGCGTGGTGCGCGGTCACCGGTTCGATCGTGAGCGCCATTGGAGCTAAGTGCTCGAAGGCGTTGATCGGCGCGAACCGCGGCGTACCGCCCGACAGTCCCTCCGCCTCGTGCGCCGCTCGCCACTGCGCGAAGCTGCCTGGACCGAGCGTCGTGGCGAGCAGATGTCCGTTGGGCGAGAGGGAAGTCGCCAGCCGCGCGAGCGCTGCCGGGGCATCTTCGAACCACTGCACGGCCAAGCTGGAGCACACGAGGTCGAAAGGACCGTCGGGCAGCTCTCCGAACTCGCCGTCGAGCGTGGCGAATCTTAGCCCCGGCAAGTCGCTCAGCCGCTGCCGCGCGCGCTCGACCATCTGCGGCGCTATGTCGGTCACCTGCCACTCGCCGCGAAGCCCGGTATCGTGCAGCGCTCGAGTGAGGAGGCCGGTGCCGCAGCCGATCTCCAGCACGCGCGGCCGCTCGGGCAGGGTGAGCGCGGCGATGCGGGCGGCGAGCCGGCGCGCGACCTCGCGCTGCACACCGGCGTGGGCATCGTAGTCCTGCGCCGCATCGAAGGCGCGCGCCACCCGGTCGGCACGCGTGGTCATGCGGGGAGCGCCGCGCGGATGGCCTGCGCGCACCACTGGGGCGCCTCGATCGGCAGCAAGTGCCCGCCACCGGGGTGGACCAGCCGGCGAACATCGGCCCGTGGGAACTGCGCGGCGCGGGTGTCCTCGGTGAGCAGGTGGTCGCGCGCGCCCTCGAGCGAGAGCATCGGCACGGCCGGCGTGGTCGCGTTTCCGTCGCGCAGTACCATCAGGTCCTGGCGCAGCAACGTGGCGTCGATCGGCGGAAAGTCGCCGTCGACACCGCACTCGGCGCGGAAGGTCGCCAGGACGCGGGCGGGGTCGACCTGGAAGGCGCTGAGCATGCGGACGATCACGCGGCGCGGTACGCCCGGTCCCGCTTCGCTGACGGCGAAACGCGAGAAGCCGTTGATCGCGACCACGCCGACAAGACCAGCCGGGGGGTCGCGGAGGACGCGCATCGTGCCTAGCGAGTGGGTGATGGCCCAGCACGGGCCGTCGACGTGGGGCGTGGCAGGGCGGCCGAAGTAGCCGCGATCATCGAAGGCGTGCTCCCATTCCGGCAGCTGCGAGGCGAGCGGCTCCCACACGCTGCGATCGAAGCCCCAGCCATGCGCGAACAGCAGGATCACCGGGCGCTTCCAATCGCCGCTTCGATCGCATGCAGCAGCGCGTCGATGTCGCTTGTCGCGTGGCTGGCGCGCAGGGCGATGCGCAGTCGGCTGGTGCCGGGCGGCACGGTCGGCGGCCGGATCGCCGAGGCGAGGAAGCCCGCCTGTTCCAGCCGTGCCGAGAGCGCCATCGCCTCCGCCTCGCCGCCGATCATGGCAGGCACGATTTGCGTCGAGGAGGCACCGTGGTCGAGCCCGAGCGCAGCGAGGCCGGCACGCAGCTGGTCTCCCAGCGCGGCGAGATGAGCGCGCTCGGCCTCGAGGCTCGGCACGAGATCGAGCGCCGCGTCGATCGCGCCCAGCACCGCGGGCGGCGGCGCGGTGGTGAACACGAAGCCGCTCGCGGCATTGATGAGGTAGTCGATGGCAGTGCGCGACCCCGCCACATAGGCCCCGAACCCACCCAGGGCCTTGCTGAAGGTACCCATAATCAGATCGACCCGGCCAGGGACGAGCGCGCTCAATCCGCGGCCCTGTGGCCCCAGCACCCCGGTCGCATGGGCTTCGTCGAGATAAAGCGCCGCGTCGTGCCGCTCGGCAACAGTGCATAGCCGTTCGAGGTCGACACGATCGCCGTCCATCGAGAACACGCTCTCGGTCAGGATCAGTCGCGCCGGCGCCGCGGCGCCTTTGTCGGCCAGCAGCGCCGCGAGGTGATCGAGGTCGTTGTGCCGGAACCGGTACTGTCGCACGCCGGCCATCGCCAGCCCGGCATGCATGCTGGCGTGAATCAGGCGGTCGGAGAAGACGGCCGCGCCCGGCATCGCGGCCAGGAGCGCCGGGATCACCGCGGCGTTGGCCTGCCAGCCGCTGGCAAAGACGAGGGCCGCCTCGCAATTCTTGAACGCCGCAATCTTCGCTTCCAGCGCCAGTTGCATCTCGCTGGTGCCGGTGACCAGACGCGAGGCGCCGGAGCCGGCACCGTCACGCTGGGCCCATTCGGTTGCGCGCTCGATCAGCAGCGGATGGCGAGCAAGGCCGAGGTAGTCGTTGCTCGAAAAATCCACCAAGTGGCGACCCTCGCGGACCACCTGTCCACCTGGCGCCAAGCGCGTGGCACGCAGGGTTCGCCGCTGCCCAGCGCGATCGATCCGGGCGAGTGCTACTTCCAGATGGGAATCGAGCCTGCTCATCGCGCGCTCCGGTATGGCAAGCTCCGATGCCGCACAATGGAAATGGCGCTGCTGCGCGGGAGCCGAGGACCGCAACGCGCGTTTGCCCATGATGAAAAGCCTGAAAAATTCGAAACCTGTCCGCAGCCTATGTGCTGTCGCGCTGTTGTCGGCGCTCACTCTCGCCGCCTGCAATGAGCGGCATGATCCCGCCGCGCCCACATCGGGCACGGGCAAGGCAGTCGAGGCACCCGAGGCGATGGCCTTCCCCGATGCGCCGGGCGGCGGCGAAACCGAGGCGGCGGACAGTCTGGTGCTGCGCGCGCAAGTAGCGCTCGATCGGGCCGGCTTCTCGCCCGGCGTGATCGACGGTCACGACAACCGTCTCTACGCTCTGGCCTTGGGCGGATTCCAGGAGGCGCATGACCTGCCAGCGACCGGCAAGCTCGATCAGGCGACGCAAACCGTGCTGCTCGCCGGGCCCGGCACTTCCGCGACGCGGCGGGTCGTCATTCCCGCCGCCTTCGCTCGCGGGCCTTTCGCGCGCGACCTGCCGCATGACGAAGCCGGGATGGCGGGCTATCCGAAACTGTCGTATCGTTCGATGATCGAAGCTCTGGCCGAGCGCTTCCACACCACGCCGGAGATGCTGGCGACGCTCAACGGCCCGGGCACACGGCTGGCGGCAGGCGCGACGATTCGCGTGCCCGACATTCCCGACGCAGCTGTGGCGGACCTTGGCGAAGACCCTCGCGGCTGGGCCGACACGCTCCAGCGTCTCGCCGTGGCCGGCGATCAGCCCGAGGCCGACCGCGTGGTCGTCGACAAGTCGCAAGGGACGCTTCGGGTGTACGACGCGGCGGACAAGCTGGTGGCCCAGTTCCCGGTCACCACCGGCTCTTCCCATGATCCACTGCCGATTGGCACATGGAAGGTACGTGGTGAATCCCGCAATCCGGACTATCGATACAACCCCGACCTGTTCTGGGATGCCAAGACGTCCGATAAGGAGACGCTGCTGCCGCCGGGCCCGAACGGGCCGGTCGGGGTAGTCTGGATCGATCTGTCAAAGGAGCATTACGGTCTGCACGGCACGCCCGAGCCGCAGAACATCGGCAAGACCGAAAGCCACGGCTGCGTGCGGTTGACCAACTGGGATGCCGCGCGCCTGGCGCAGATGGTCAAGACCGGCACCACGGTGGTATTCGAGAAATAGGCAAGTGGAGCGCCCGACCGGCCCGGGCCGCCTGAGGCTGCGGAAGCTTACCCTTCCAGCAGATCGAGCCAGGCGACCACGTCGTTGTCAGTGGCGATGAACAGGCCGTCCTGCACCTCCTCCGGTTGCGCTGCCGCGATCTGCATGGCCTGCACTAAGGGGCCGTAGAACAGAGTTTCGGCAGCGCCGCCTTCGGGCGCGCCGTCCAGATGGTAGAGCCGCACCGTCGCGTCGTCGAAGGTGGTGCGCATCAGTCCTCCTCGCGTTCCCGGCGCGCCTGGTCGAGCGTGCGCTCGTTTCGCTCCGCGTCGGCCGCAGCCAGCTTGCGATCCGCCAGCGTGCGACCGTGCTTGGCGCGGTTCGCATCGGCCTGTGCCTTGTCGGCGGCGCGCGCCTTAGCCTTGCGGACGGAACGCAGGTTGATGATCTGAACCATGGCGCGACCCTAGCGCCGACCGGCCGCGCGCGAAAGCCTCAGGCTTCGACCGGTGCAGTGGTGACGCCGAGGTCCGGTAAGGCCACCGAGCGCTTGCCCGAAAAATCGGTGCGCACGACGATCAGCCCGTCCTTCTCGAGGTAGTCGAGCAGGCGTTGCACGCGGCGCGGGCTGCTGGTGCCGTAGACGCGGGCGAGGTCGGTGTCGTCGGGGCAGGGGTGCCCATCGATCGCGGCGCGGGCGATCACGTAGAACGGCGCCAGCGCGTCGTCGGGTACGTGCTTGGCGAGATTGCGCAAGTCCTCCCAGCGCTCCGCGTCGGGGTCCTCGATGCCGGCGATGGCGGCGGCGAAGCCCCGGCGGAACATCGTCGCGTCCAGCCCGCGCACCGGCACGCCCTTCATGCGGCAGCGGATGGTGAAGTCCTGGAACAGTGTGGTGGCGGACTGGAACGTGCAGTCCTCCTCGGCGGCCATCGCGTTCATGATCTCGAGCATCGCAGCGTGGGTCTCCGCAGCCTCCGGCTCGGCGCGCTGGCGTTCGCTTTCGCGGTCGCGCGCGGCGCCGAGGCGCGGTTCCAGAAGTTCATCGGCGGCAATCCGGCGCGCCAACGTCTCGGCATCCTCGTGCTTGCGCGCCGACCGGGACAACTCCGCGCGCTCCGGCTCGACGTGGAGGTTGTCGTGCAGCAACTCGCGCAACTCTTCGGTGCTGGCGGTCGGCAGTGGCGTCAGCCCGGGCGTCACCGACCTGGCGCCGGTGCGCACCGCGCCGATGTCCACCGCGACCGGCCGCCGCGCTATCGCGGGCCCGAGGCCGAGGAATTGGCCGCGCGCCAGGTCGCGGATCGCTTCGGCCTGCCGGCGCTCCATGCCCAGCAGGTCGGCTGCGCGCACCATGTCGATGTCGAGGAAGGTGCGTCCCATCAGGAAGTTGCTGGCCTCGGCCGCGACGTTCTTGGCGAGCTTGGCCAGGCGCTGGGTGGCGATGACGCCGGCCAGCCCGCGCTTGCGGCCGCGACACATGAGGTTGGTCATCGCCGCCAGGCTGACGCGGCGCGCTTCCTCGGAAACCTCGCCTGCGGCGGCGGGGGCGAACATTTGCGCCTCGTCCACCACCACCAGCGCAGGGTACCACTGCTCTCGCGGGGCATCGAACAGCGCGTTGAGGAATTGCGCCGCGCACTTCATCTGCTGGTCGATTTCCAGCTCGTCGAGCGCGAGGACGACCGAGGCGCGGTGCTGGCGGATGCGCGCGGCTAGCCGGGCGATCTCGGCCTCGCCATAAGCGGAGCCATCGATCACGACATGGCCGAACGCCTCGGCCAGGCTGACGAAGTCGCCCTCGGGGTCGATCACGACCTGCTGGACGATGCCGGCGCTCTCTTCCAGCAGCCGACGCAGCAGGTGCGACTTGCCGGACCCGGAATTGCCCTGCACCAGCAGGCGGGTCGCCAGAAGTTCGGTGATGTCGATTTCGACCGGCGCCCCTTGCGCGCTGTGGCCGATGACGATGTTCGCGCTCATCCGGATGCTGCCTTGGCCCAGCGTACCGTCCGCGGGCAAGCTGAAGCTGTCCGGTTATCCGCAGATGCGCGGCGAACCGAGCGGTCGTGTTGCCCCGCTGTCACATGGGCGATCCATGGGCCTCGGCCATGGAGCGTGCCGGCCGCGTCGCGACGCCAGCCGTCAGTACCTATGCTGCCGTTCGCCTGGCGCTCGTGACGGGTTAGGTCGCTGTTGGGTGCACTCTCGGTCGAGAGCCTGACCGATCATCGCAACTCGCTGCGAGACCCCTAACACTCGCCCGTCTTTTTGCTGGCTGGGGGCGAAACGCCGGGGCGGTGCATTTAGGCCACAGATGCGCAGTTTAGCAGCTCAAACTGACCCTTCGTCAATTTTTCTGGTTGATGGCAAACCCATCGATGCCTAGACG